>Ga0180732_1002211_pt1 | contig 10666 bp, 8 predicted proteins | sample KR11_01MetaG_FD_148674 | JGI IMG/M metagenome (GOLD analysis project Ga0180732, IMG submission 148674) | Groundwater microbial communities from the Olkiluoto Island deep subsurface site, Finland - KR11_0.1 MetaG | ecosystem: Environmental > Aquatic > Deep subsurface > Groundwater | place...
AGCTTCTCCGCAGCCGGTTCCGGGACTGGAGCGTCTTAAGGTCAATGGGCTTGCGGTGTATGATGAATACTTATATGCTGGAACTTCCCACGGCGTTTATCGGCTGGAGGAGCAAATCTGGAAACCACAATCTCAAGGACTTTTGCAGGGTTCTGTCGAGGTTACGGACATCGCCTCTTCGGGCAATTCCCTTTACATGGTTGAAAAACAGAGCGGCCTGTTCCGCTGGAATGCAACAACCCTTACCTGGGAGGGTCGCCCTGTTTCACTGCGACCAAAGCCCAAGGGCTATAAATCCCTTCTCGTTCATCCGGGCAATCCGGACCTGGTATTCATCGCCTCGCATCCTGAAAACTGGCCGCATCTGCTATACAAAACCCAGGATGGCGGATCCACCTGGAAATCCATCCTCTCGTTTCAGGTCGATCCGGAAGCGTCTCCCAATTGGACCAGCACCCTTCAAGGCGTTGAAGAGATGGCCTTTGTCCCTGGAATGCCCCAATCCCTCTTCTTGGCAGACTGGTGGAACCTCTGGAAGTCCACTGACGATGGAGATCACTGGTATCAAAAGCATCATGGCCTTCAAAACACCTGCATCAATGACCTGAAGATTCATCCCCGAAACCCGAAAGCCCTTTATCTGTGCGCCTGGGACAACGGCCTGATGATCTCCGAAGATTCTGGAAAACACTGGAGACGGGCAATGAATGGCGTCGCCGATGGCCATGCCCAGGAAATTGAAATATCCCAGAACGATCCTCCCCGGATGGTCTTGCTGATGAACCCCTGGGGCAAAAAAGGGAAAATCCATGTGTATGAATCCCGGAACGCCGGGGTGACCTGGAAGGATATCGGGTTTTCCGTACCGATAGGCACCCTCCTGAAACCGGGATATGTCGATGGTCTTGCAACCAATGTGGAACTGGACCCTTTTTCCGATAACACGATTTATGTGGGAACCAATGGATATGGCGTGTATAAGACCACCAATGCAGGGAGGTCCTGGTCTCCGATGAATCAGGGGCTGAACACCCCTTTTATCAAGGGACCGGGAGCATTGCGGGTTCACCCCCGACTTCCCGGAACGTTGTTTGCCAGCACACAGGCAGGCGGTATTTATAAATCCACCGACGGCGCAGGCTCCTGGCAGCGTGTGACAACCGGAGAGCGATTTACGTTTGGCATGGCCATAGACCCTTCAATGCCATCCCGGATTGTTGCGGGCTCCAGCGGAAATACGCTTCTGATCTCAAATAATGAGGGAAAAAGCTGGCAGGAAAGCCATCTTCCCATGACTGCACATCCGCAAATGGCCGTATACAGTATCGCCTTCCACCCCAGGCGCCCGGGGGTAGTTATGGCGGGAACGCATCGCCATGATGGCAGGGCAACCGAAGGGCTCTTTATCAGCACAGACAGCGCAAAAAGGTTTAGACAAGTTCCGATGGATATTCCCAAGGTGAACATGAGTGTCATCACCCCTACGGCGGGAGAGCCGGCCGCAGCGTATATCGGCTTTACTGGGACCGGAATTTTTCGTGTGGAGTTGGGAGAGAACCGTTATATGAAGTCACGGTTAAAAAATGAGTGAGACAATAAGCCTTGCCGGCCAGATCGGAAGAGCCAGCGCTGTGATCATGATCTGGTCGATCGCGGATAAAATCCTTGCCGTCGGCAAGGAAATGCTGACAGCCCAGCAGTTTGGCGTCTCTGCTGCGCTGGATGCTTTCAATGTGGCCCAGGCGTTTCCTGGATTTCTGATTCTGTTTTTTTCAGGCGCGCTGGTTTCGGCGTTCGTCCCGCTATATCTGGAATGGCGCAATCGTTGTTCATCTCAGGAAGCAGATTCCCATGCCACCTGGTTGATTTTCTTAACCGTCGCGTTTTTTGCGGTGTTGGCACTGATCTGCTTTTCCTTGAGTCCGACCATCATTCAATTGACTGGCTATGGGTTTGGCCCCAAGGAAAAGCAATTGGGCATTATGATGGAACGGCTCCTTTCTTTGCTGATATTTATTGACGGCGCCGGCATTTTGTTCAGGGGGATATTACACGCCAGAAAGATGTTTCTCCATCTCTATGTCGCGCCGATCTTTGTAAATCTCACGATCATTTTTTTCCTCTATTACGACATGGGACTTGACATTTATGTTCTGGTCTGGGGCTTTTTGATAGGAACGCTTCTAAAAACCATTTACATGGGTGTTGCGCTTCGTCATGAGGGCTTTTCGTTTAGAACACCAATTCCTTTTGATCGGGGGAAAATGAGCGCATTCTGGTATTTGGCGCTCCCCCTCTTGGGAAGCGAGCTTATTGCAAACTCAAATCTGTTGATTGATCAGGTGATGGCAACCCAATTGCCGGCTGGCTCTGTTTCAACCCTGCGATATGCCTTTCGGATCTACACTCTGCCCATCCAGGTGGTTATCATCGCCATTTCGGGCGCCATTTTCCCGTTTATCAGTGATGAAGTTGCTGCCGGCCGGCGTGATAGCCTCCAGAACATTTTTAAATATGCCCTTATTTTTCTGGGATTTTTAACCATCCCCATCACCTGCCTGATGGTGTTATTTTCTGAGGACATTGTCATTCTGTTGCTGAAACGGGGTGCATTCGATCTGCATGCTGCGCGGCAGACCGCGCAAACTCTGGTCTGCTATAGTCTGGGTCTGTTTTTTTATGCCTATACGTTTATCAATGGCACATTTTTCATTGCCCTAAAAAATACCAAAGTGCTCCTGTATATGGGGATTGTTTCCATTTCTCTTAATGTGCTTTTAAACTTCCTGTTTATGCATTTCTTTGGCGTCCAGGGCATTGCCCTGTCCACCACCGCAACCATGGGGGGCATTTCGATCTGGTTTATTTTCCTGCTGAAGAAAAATTTGGGTATTACGAACCTGTCCCGGACGTTCTCCAGTTTCTCACGGATGATTCTCGCAGTAGCAGGCATGTTCGGAACAGCCCTGATCGTTGTAAAGCTATTTGAATTCGCTTCAATATCACGATTGATTTCCGTTCCCGCTGCCGCTACAGCATCCTCCCTGTGTTATCTGGGAATCATCTGGGTGTTTCGGACCGGGGATCTGGATACATGCATCACCGTATTAACCAACAAAATAGCGATGTGGAAAAGGGCACGATTCAAGTGAAAGACATATGGAATGGGGATTATTCTGATGGACGGTTTATTAAAGGAAGGCTTTCCCATGAAACTTGAATTGATCCCCGTCGCCGGGAACTCTAAACGAATCAGGGAGATCTGGGAAAACCTTGAGGCTGGCGCCAACAGTTCCTACTTCCTCTCCTGGGGATGGATCGAAAACTGGATCGCCAGCCTCCCCGACCATGCCAAACCGGAGCTTGCCGTGTTCCTGGAAAGGAAAGACCCACTCCTGGCATTTTTTCTGGGAAAAGCAAACCTGGTACGAAAGCATGTATTTAAAAGCCGGGGATGGTTTGTCAATGCAACGGGAATTCCTGCCTTCGATCGCACCTATATCGAGTACAACGGTTTTCTTTGCAAACATCCGGAAGCTCTTCGATTCATTGATATATTAAAGAGCTTGCCCGATTCCTGGGATGAATTTTATTTGCCGGGTCTCGATACGCGCTCTTTCCCGGGAACGTCGCCGCTGGATGATATCCACCCCTTCAAGACCATCGTGGATGATGATCTGGTGTCTCCATTCGTTGATTTGGATATGGTTCGTGAACGGGGTGGAGATTATTTGTCGCTTTTGTCAGCCAATGCAAGATCTCAGATTAATCGATCCTTCCGGTTATGCGAAAAGATCGCGCCGGTGCGGATTGAAGTCGCCCATGATACCCGGGGTGCCATGGATATCTATAATGAATTGGTATTCTTGCATGAAGACGCCTGGTCAAATAGAAGCAAAGAGGGAGCGTTTTCTTCAGACTACATGTTTCAGTTTCACAAACAATTGATCCAAAGCCGATTTGAATATGATGAAATACAGTTACTCAGAATCAAATGTGAGAATAATACGATTGGATGCCTGTACAATTTTGTTTATAAGAACAACGTCTATTTCTATCAGAGTGGCATTAACTACAATCTGGATAAGCGGTTGAAACCGGGATTGGTCGCTCATGTCGAAGCCATCCGGCACAATGCAACCGCAGGTCATAAAATATATGATTTTCTGGCAGGGGGTAGTCGCTATAAAATGAGCCTTGCGACCCATCACAACCGGTTGATATGGATTCGGCTGCAAAAACCTCTCCTAAAATTCAGGATCGAGAACGCTTTGAAAACGTTCAAACATCTCCTGGGAGGGCTGCGCAAAAAAAATTACCCACTTTAAAGGAGTTTGATCAGGGTATTTGATTGAAATATTACGAGATACGGGGTTGCTGTCGTCCATGATCAGTCTAATAGAGAATCGGCTGCAATGGCTGTACGGTATTTTTGAAATCTCTGCCTTTTAGGTGGTCCAGTCAACATAGAGAAATCCCGAATGGTATCTGAACATTATGGTTTGCTTCGATAAAATCTCCTTGACATACAAGGACCGTCTTCGTATGCTCTCCTGACAGAAAAGCAAGTATTTATGTGCGATTCGCAAGGTTGACCATTACCATGTGATTTAACGAAACATAATGCTATCATCCCATTAGAGGTACATATTCAGATGAAAGGAAACAAAGAACTTCTTGCAGATATCCTGTTCAATTTCAACCTGGTCAACCTGTTTAAACGCCTGCCTTTGAGAAATAAGCTGATCGTCTTGAATTACCATCGCGTCCGACCGAACGACTCTCATTTTACCACAGCTTTTGACGACGGGGTCTATACTTTGAATATGGATCAATTTAACCAGCAAATTAAGTGGTTAAAGAATAATACCCTGATACTGTCTGAAAGGGAACTGATTGATTGTTACAGGGATGGAATTTTTATTCCTCCAAAAACATCCGCGCCCTGTGTGATGATCACTTTCGATGATGGATATCGGGACAATTACACGCTCGCCTATCCGATATTAAAATACTATGAAGTTCCTGCCATACTGTTTGTGGCGACTCAGATGGTGAATACCCGGCAGGTTCCCTGGTGGGATGTGATTGCTTATCTCATCAAGCGCTGCTCCAAACCTTTCATCAGTTTTGACGGCCGACAATTCCCGATGGGTACCCAGAAAATGGAGTCCATCGCCTTTTTTCAGCTCATGATGAAAAAGGAGCAGTATGAACATACGAAATACCTGCTGCCCGATCTTTCTGACGCCTGTGAGGTAACACTTCCGGATGCTGATGTGCAGGATAAAGAAATCCTCACCTGGGAGGAGATTCGGGAAATGGCTCAAAAATATATCGCAGTTGGATCTCATACCCATACGCATCGGGTGTTATCTACGATCAACACCAGCTCTCAAAAAGAAGAAATGATATTATCCAAACTCATTATCGAGGAGAATATCGGCCGGCCGGTTCTGAGCATATCCTATCCGGTCGGCGAACCCAAGTATATCACTGAGGAAACACCTGAAATTGCAGCTTCCTCCGGGTTTGTGCTCGGATTTACCACCAATACCGGCGTCAATTACTGGAAGAGAATTCAACGCTACACAATCAGACGGATCGCGTACCTGCTGGAGAAAGTTTCAACCGTGTCGCTTCTGACCATTCTACCGGAGCTTTTCACCTGGGATTCAGCGGCGTCTCTTCAGATGAAAATCATGGAAGCGCACCCGAAATATGCCGATGTGTATTACGGGTTGGGAATCATTCATCTGGGCCAGGGAAAGATCGAACAAGCCATCAAGAGCTTTATGGAAGCCATTCGTTTCAATCCCGGCTACACAGAGGCGCGAATCAAGCTGGGGATCAGCCAGGCGTTTGCCGGCCAGTATGATGAGGCGGAAAAAAACCTGCTGTTTCTTATCGAAAAAAAACCATCATTTGCCGATGTACACTTCTATCTGGGGATTGTCTATGCCGGTAAAAATCAAATCCCCCATGCTGTCCAGTCTCTGGAAAAAGCAGTGAAGATCAATCCAACTTACAAAGATGCTATATTAAAACTGGGCATTCTCTATTGTCAGCAGCAGCAACACCACCTTGCCCTGAACATGCTCGAACACGCCAGCCAGCTAGACCCATCGGACCAGGATTTGCTGGCTCTTGTTGAAGCCGGACGGAATATCATTGCAACGCATGGATATGCCTCTTCTGATTTATTCCCCTTGTTTACTTCCTACATCGGCAGCAGTGATCACATTGATGAACTCGTCAAAGGTTTTGTCACACATTTGAGTATCAGTCCGAATTTAAATGATATTATAACCATTATTGAGAAAGGCGCTTTCCCCAGAAACAACCTGGAAGCCCTACTGCTTCTGTTCCAAGATTACAAGACGCAATTCCCTGAATACTCAGATATTCATTATACACTTGGAATTCTATATAAAAAACTCGATCACATCAAGGATGCCGAACAGTGTCTCATTGAATCTGTCAGATTGAATCCGAATTATGTAAAAGCCAGACTGAACTTGTTTAATCTTTTAACGGAACAGAACCGGTTTCATGAAGCGATAGAACACGGATATGCTTTGGAACGGTTCAATCTGCTCTACCCGGACTTGTATTGCGGACTGGCGGAGACATGCCTGGAACTCGCCAAATATTCAGAAGCGGAAGCATTTGCCAGAAAAGCCGTTACCATTAACCCAGCTTACCCAAGGGCGCAACAGGTATTGAAAAAAATTAACGAACGTCGAGACAATGGGGAGACCCTTATTCTATCTATTTAAGAAGCGACATATTGAACAGAGGATTCTTGACGTTGATACCAAATCTGATTGTCGTCGCGAAAAAAAGAGAAAATCTTTAACGAGAAAAAGGGAAACGAGCAAGCGAACTGTTATTCATGACTCGAATCCCAACTATGGATTCTTTTTAGAATTGCTGCTTATTTAGAATATGGCAACGAAGGTTTGTATTATTTATCCTGCGGACCCTGTAGGCACAATACCGGGGGGGATTGATACCTTTATCAGGGGGATATTACGCTGGGCGCCGGATGATATTTCCTTGAGTCTGGTTGGGGTCACAACGGATCGCATTGCAAGGCCGCTTGGGAAGTGGACTGAATGCGACCTGGGAAGACGAAAATTCGGTTTTTATCCAATCATCGCACTGGATGATCCTGGCAAGAGATCCATTTTCCCGCTTTCGCTGCGTTTTTCAGTAGCACTTTCCCTCAAGAAGATTGCCCGTCATTTCGACATTTTGGAATTCCATCGGATAGAGCCCAGCCTGCTTTATTACTTTAGCAATAAACCCAAAAATGGTTTTATTCATAATAATATGGATGTGTTGCATAATAAAAATTCAGACATCCGGTGGAAAAATCTGCCTTGGCTTTATTATAAACTGGAAGACTGGTTACTGCCTCGCATGCAGAGCGTGTTTTCTGTCAGAGAAGATGCTGTTGCTGCCTACCGAAAACGCTTTCCGGAGATCGCAGACCGGTTTGATTTCATAGCGACTTGGATGGATCCGGATGTGTTTCACCCGGTGACGGATGATCGCCGTGTGGAATTGAAAGCGAGACTTGGAAAAGCATACGGATTTAATTCGAACGATGTTTTGCTAATCTCGGTGGGGAGGCTGGATCAGCAAAAGGATCCACTCCTACTTCTAGATGCCTTCAATAAAGTTGCAAGAGTTGCCCCGGATGCGCGTCTTATTATGATCGGGGACGGTGTTTTGCGAGATAAAATTCTGGCACATCTTGAAAAACTTGGGCTTAAAGACAGAGTAATTCTTGCGGGTCTTCGCTCTGCGGCGGAAATTGCAGACCTGCTTCGTATTTCCAGTGTATTTGTGTTGTCATCTGCCTATGAGGGAATGCCAATGTGCGTTCTTGAGGCGCTGGGGTGTGGATTGCCTGCCGCCGTTACAGATGTGGGGGAAATACGCCGTATAATAAAGCCCGGTATCAACGGTGAAATAGCCGAGGACAATTCACCGGATTCTTTGGCCTCAGCAATTCTTGCATGCATGAAGCATTATGACATTTTTAATGGGAAACCGTGCCTTGACGTCGCCCTGAACTACACTCCCTCTAAAGTGCTGAAGCCTGTTTACGAAAATTATCGGCACCTCGCCGGTTTGAGCCGCTCATGAATGACCGTTTTGATGTCATACGCTGCAAGATCACCAGGGTTAATATCGAGCTATGAATTGGTTCCGTGCCAGCCGCAACCATATGCATCATCGCCTGCTGGCACTCGGCTTCGATCACTACGAAGCGGTGGTGATCATCTATTCGATACAGATGTTCTTTGTCGTCAGTGCGATATCCCTGATCTACGAGTGGCATGCGCTCATCTTGTCCATCTAATTGTTTGCGCCCTGGTTTTCGCCTTCCTTATTATTGCGGAAAAAATAAGTGGCGTGCCCACAAGTAAAAAATTCCTCGGGGCTTGCAAAATCATTAGCTTGATAAAGTGGAACCGGCTGTTTTCAGCCATCCCGATGCGGTATGTGTCGCTGGCTATTCCGACGTTGTTTGTGCTTATCGGATTTGCGGCATCCCAGGTTCCGCGTGATCTCGGTGTTGTGTCAGCCCTGCTAGCGGCGATCCTGCTGCTGTATCTGACGCTGCGCCGCGTCAAGGACACCTACTCCGTTCAAGAGGCATTTCAATCAGTATGGACGGCAAGGGCCGTTGGATGAAAACGTCTTTATCGAACGGCTCTGGAAGAGCGTCAAGTACGAGGACATATACCTGAAGGCGTACGGTTCAATGGCGGAGGTGAAGAAGGGACTTGCCACCTACTTTACGTTCTACAACGAAAAAAAGATGGCACCAAAACTTTGACAGGAAGACCCCGGCTATGGTTTACTTCAACACTCTACCGCAGAGACAAGCGGCGGTATGAACATAAACCCAGGGCAGTTTCCCACTTATAAATCCCTGTCTCCTGTCCTAAAAACCCAGACACCTAACTGATTGAGGAATGGAAGATATGACGACTATACTAAAACATGACGATGCAAATGTTCATGTCGAAGAACTTCCGACTGGCAAGAATAAAATATATGTAGCGTTAACAAATGATGATTTGTTTTTGTCAACAAAAGAATGCGAGACATCCTACCCTATAAGTTTGATTGACAAAATCCTGGATTTAAAAGGTCCATGTTACCTATGTGATGAAATTTTGCGAGATGAATCACCCGATTATGTTCAGAAGGCTCTGAAATATGACTTACTTGGTTATCGAGATGAAGAAGAGTTTAAGAATAAGAGATTGCTTGATTTTGGTTGTGGTAGCGGAGCATCTACAATGATCCTTGCCAAGATGTTTCCACATACGGAAATCGTAGGGATAGAACTGGAAGAAAAATTACTATCCATTGCTCGGCTTCGAACTGCCTATTATGGTTACAAAAACATAGAACTAATGATTTCTCCAAATCCGGATTCACTGCCGCCTGGTATCGGATATTTTGATTATGTTATATTAAGTGCCGTATATGAGCATCTTCTTCCAAGCGAACGTGAACCGGTCTTAATGCAGCTTTGGAGCATACTAAAACCTGGCGGAATTCTTTTCTTGGACCAAACTCCTTACAGATACTTTCCAGTTGAATTACATACGACTAGCGGTTTGCCGTTTATTAATTACCTGCCTGAAAAACTAGCCCTTTTCTACGCTCAATACTTTTCAAAAAGAAAGCTGAAGAACAACAATTGGAATGAACTGCTAAGAGGGGGCATAAGAGGTGGGAGTTCTAAAGAGATATTGAGTATCCTAACCCGTTGCCCTCAGAAGCCTGTTCTTTTAAGCCCCTCTAGATTTGGAATGAAAGATAGAATTGATCTTTGGTATATCCAATCTAGTAAGGATAAATTTGTAGTGATCAAGAGATTATTCCTATTATCAGTTAAGTTGCTAAAATGGTTGACGGGAGAAACGATAGTGCCGAGTTTATCTTTAGCGATTAAGAAAGGTTAGTCCTAAATCAACGGCTCTTGACACCATATTTTTCTCGGCGTTTTGTTTTATACGTAGGCCTTCCCGCTTCTATTGGCAGGAGGGGCAAAAATGACGGCGCTTGCAGGAGAAGACAATAAGATACTCATGGTTGCAGTCCCCACATTTCACACGGGCAAAGCCGTTGTGCAGATTGCCGCAATCAAGCTAACGGCAAATGACCTTCTGGAGATAGGGACGGAAGAATCCGTAGGACCGCTTAACACTACCCAGTTGCCGAAATCTCCTTGACATTTAAAACCGCTTCCCGTATCCTCATCCTACGCAAAAGTCAGTTCTTATCAAAAAATTGGGCCAGTTCGCCACCAGCGTGTCGGGCAACCGTAGCGGCGTCGGCACGGTCGGCGCCAGCGCCGGGCGAGGTACGTTGGTTCCGCACAACACTCTGCTGCGCGTGGCCGTCGAGTCGGAGGTCGTGGCGGCGGCGGTCCTGGCTGTGCTGACTGGGGCCTTGGGCTGGGCCTTCGTGAAGATGTTGCGGTTGCCCGAGACGAAATGGATGGGCTTCGCGGGTCTTAGCCTTCTGACCTATTACTGAGTGAACGCCATGACTCTCGACACGACCCTGAGTGTCCACTTCAACGCGCTTTTCAACCTCCTTCTGGGAGTGCTGGTCGCGCTGGCGTCTCAGC
>Ga0180732_1002212_pt1 | contig 10665 bp, 11 predicted proteins | sample KR11_01MetaG_FD_148674 | JGI IMG/M metagenome (GOLD analysis project Ga0180732, IMG submission 148674) | Groundwater microbial communities from the Olkiluoto Island deep subsurface site, Finland - KR11_0.1 MetaG | ecosystem: Environmental > Aquatic > Deep subsurface > Groundwater | place...
AGTCAAAGTACGGCTAAGGACTACGGGTGAGGCCGGGGAAGCCCTAGTGGATGAGATAGCAGAGGGAATATTAGATTATGAGGGATTCTGTGGCCCGGCCAAGAGAGCATTAAACTACGTCTCAGGATTTAGGAGGAGGAAGGCTACTTATGGAATGTGGAAAAGTCAGCGAACTTATCGTGGCCTAAAATTGCAGTGACTGCCCTAAATAAGGACAATTGATTTAAGGTAACCAATAAATATAGAGGTGTTAAATGGACAATTCCAAAGCATTCCAGTTAATGCTTGATAAGGCAATTAAGTGTGAACCTTTAACCTTTAGGGATTTTGATAGAACTAAGAATGTGCAAGACCAGTTACAGGAGATGGTATATGGCAACGCTGGTGTAATGCTGACTTACAGGCTATCGAAGGACATCTTTTCCTTCCAGAAATCATTAGGTAGGAAGCAAATTCAGAAATATCAGTTTCACTCAATGGAACAACTCTGGTTAGCCTTTGTGATGAAATCTCTTTACTCAAAAATATGGGATGGGGATGATTGGATAAATCTGCCATAAATCTATGGTTTTGACATATGTCGGAGGGCTTTGGGGGTACTTGACAGACACAAAGAAACTGTGATATGTTTAGTTTTTAAGGGGAGAACTACGCTCGGTAGCAGTGCCGGGCTGTTTTTATTCCTCTGACTACTTATACCTAGAGTGTCTAAGTATACCACAGTGTGGTATTGTGGCGTATGGTATACTTAGCTAAAAGCATAGCGATAGCCTCTAAAGCGATAGCGCAGCTTGAAGGTGCTATTTATATCTAAATATCATTTAAGGGCTTTAGCCTCGTTTAGACTCGGTGTAACAGTTGTTGCGTTTTGTTGCGCACTGTTACACCTTGTTATTTGAGGAGAAAAATGGAACCTCTTTTACTCTGCTTGGAATGTCACAAATTATTAGAACCTTATGATGCACTCAAGCACGCCGCAGATACCGGCCATAACAACTGGAAATTGGTCAAGAGGAAGCATGAAAAATAGTTCTATTAAGCAAGCGAAAACTGGGCGCGGTAAAGATAAGAATGGACGGAAGATGCACCCTAACAGCCTAAGCAATCTTAAACCTAACCCAGACTGGATACCAGGTCAATCAGGTAATCCCGAAGGCTCATCAATTACATTCAGGCAGAAGATGCTGATGTCTGTGACTTGTCCGTTTGACCCACTTGGCAGGACTTGGCTTGAAGCTCTGGCCGAAGCGGGGATGAGAATGGCTTTAACTACGCCAGTTGCACTAAGTAATTTACAGGATAGGCAAGAGGGCAAAATTACCCAGCCTATTAAAGGGTCGTTAGAGATTTTGGAGGCGCAGGATTTAACGGATGAGCAGCTTGCAATTATCGCAGCAACCAATATCCTTACGAATAACACCGTCAGACGCAGCCGGGGAGCTCCTGCGGAGACGACAGGCCCGTAGGAGCCTGATACCATTTTGTCAATATACTCTTGATTCCTACTTGACACCACCTCATCTCACAGCTCTATCAGACGCACTGGAATCAGTAGAGAGGGGTGAGGTAAAGCGTTTAATAGTGGTAATGCCTCCAAGGCATGGCAAGAGTGAATTAATATCTCTCCGCTTCCCCTGCTGGTATTTAGCCAAGCATCCTGAAGATTCTATGATTCAGGCGGGATATGCGGAATCTATAGCGTTGACACACTCCCGTCAGGCAAGGGATATATTCATATCCCCAAAGATGACTAGCTTATTCCCTGGTATACACCATCGCCCTGAACGGCCCGGGCAAGAGATGGTAAGACCTGAAAGACAGGCTGCCCATGAGTGGGGTACTAAGCAAGGTGGGTCTTACTATGCCGTGGGTATTGGTGGGGGCTTGACCGGTCGGGGCTTTGATATAGGAATTATAGACGACCCTGTCAAAGATGAGGAAGAAGCAACCAGCCAGACCATCAGGGATAAAGTCTGGGACTGGTATCAGAAGGTCTTCAGGACAAGGGCGGAGCCAGATGCTGCCATTATAATTGTTATGACCAGGTGGCACCAAGATGACCTTGTTGGCCGTCTATTAAAGCGGGCAAAAGAAGACCCTGATGCGGATAAGTGGAAAGTACTGCATTTCAAAGCAATCGAAGATGGGCAGGCTTTATGGCCTGAACGGTATCCTCTTGATGTGCTGGAGAATATCAGGGCTTCAATTGGCTCACGAGCATTTGAATCTCTTTATCAAGGTGAGCCTTCGATTGCTGAAGGTAACATCATCAAGCGGGAGTGGTGGCGATATTATAAAGTCAGGCCAGAATTCAAGCGTAAAATACATTCTTGGGATACAGCCTTCAAAAGTAAATCTAGTAATGATTATTCGGTATGCACTATATGGGGTGAAACTGACAACGGCTTTTACCTGTTGGAAGTGCTGAGACAGAGATTAGAGTTTCCAGAATTAAAGCGAGCGGTTGTGGCTGCTTATGACCGGGATAGGCCGACAGCGGTATTGATAGAAGATGAGGCGAGTGGTCAATCGCTCATCCAGGAACTAAAGCGGAATACATACATCCCATTAGTTCCAATAAAGGCAGATAAGGACAAGGTGGTACGGGCTTATGCTGTAACACCACTTATTGAAGCAGGGCGGGTTTATCTGCCTGAATATGCGCCGTGGCTTTACGATTATGTTGAGGAACTCTCAGCTTTCCCCAATGGTCAATATGATGACCAAGTAGATAGCACAAGCCAAGCCTTAAAATATATGACTGGCCGCCCTAAAGTCGGCTTTGGTTTCGGATAAAAAAGGAGGGAAAGATGAATGGGAGGATAGTTAAAAAGATTCGACAGACAGTAAGGCAGGCAGTACGAAGGAATTGGGAGGCCTACTATGATGATATTGCTACCCTTCCTTTTCGCAACAGATTAAGGATTGCTTGGCATATAATAACCACTCACAAGATTGTTAAGGAGACTTAATTGGCTGTCAAAGATTTCCCAAAGAGACTAATCGCTGCGATGAGAGGAGTAGGCTATAGACTGGGTGGGACTTCTCTATTAGAAATGGCAATCCCTCCTGGTTGGGGTTATCAACAGTATCTAAGTGCTTATGGAGAAGTTGGCTGGCTATTCGGGGCAGTATCTCTAATCGCTCACTCGGTAGCTGATAGTGATTGGGCACTATATGTCAATAGCAATAAAACTGATTCTAAAGAGATTGACGACCACCCTATGCTTGACCTGTTTGACCATGTAAATCCTTTCCAAACTCGCTACCAATTTATGCTCTTAGCCCAGATGTATATGGGCCTGGTGGGAGAGTGCTTTGTTATTCTGGATTTCAATCGACTCGGCACACCAGGGCGTATGTGGCTTGCCCCACCAGGCTATATGTATATTGTCCCTGATAAAGAAAACTACATTTCTCATTATGAGTATCGTAAGGATGGTCAAATTCAAAGGTTGGAACTTCCAGAGGTCATTCATATTATGGACCCGAATCCTGCGAACCCTTATAGGGGAATGGGTGCAGCCCACAGTATAGGAACTGATTTGGATAGTGAACGTTATGCGTCTCGTTATCAGCAGAAACTGTTCTTTAATGATGCCCGCCCAGGGATGGCATTAGAGATACCTGGAGATATACCACCCAAAGAAGAACGTGACGACTTTATGAAACAATGGAACTCACAATACCGGGGTTGGGGTAAGGCTTACAGTACCGCTTTTCTTTGGGGGGGAATGAAAATCAACAATGTCACCATGACTAACCGAGACATGGATTTCAAGGAATTAAGGAAAGCTACACGCAACATTATCCTTGCTGCCTACCATATACCTGAAAGCCTGATTGGTGCTTCTGAGGTTGGCAGCCGGGCCAGGGCGGAGGCTGATGAGTATATCTTCGCTAAATACACAATCAAGCCAGCCCTACAAAGGTTCAAAGAGGCTTTCAATGAGCAATTGTGCCCACTATTTGATGAGAAATTAGAATTAGATTTCATAAATCCAGTGCCTGAGGATAGGGTTACTCTAGTGGATGAGTGCGATAGATTGGTTAGAGCAGGTGTCTATACTCGTGAGTTCGCTCAACAGCTTTTAGGGCATAGTCCTGAAGACATGAAAGGTGGGACTTACCTCCTACCAATGGCGATAATTCCAGAGATAGCAAAACAGGCACCGAGAACCAAATCTCGTCTCTCCGAGCAGCAGAAAGAAGCCATGTGGCGGGTATATGCTGCCAAGACTGCGGGGGAAGAAAAGCCGTTTTACAGGATGCTCAAAAAACTATTTGATGAGCAGGAAGGCGAGGTTATCGGAAACCTTGAACAGGGCAAGGCTGATTTCAATGAGGCTGAGGCAAACAAGCACTTTGCCAAATCCTTTAAGCCTTTGATAGCTACTGTTTTTGAGGCTCATTACAGGGATACGATTGAAGGATTAACACCTGAGAACCCACATACCGAAGCAATTAAGCAGGAATTTCTTGATGAAGAGGCATTGAAGTGGATTGCTACTCGGTCATTGTCTATGGCCAAGATGGTCAATGGGACAACTAAAGAAGCATTGAGGAAGGCATTAGCTGAGGGTTACGCTGAAGGTGAGAGTATCCCTCAAATGACTAAGCGGATTAAGGAATTTTACAAAAATGGTTATGAATGGAGAGCACCGATGGTTGCCCGAACGGAAACCATAGCTGCCAGCGCCGAGGGCTCTATCAAGGGCTATAAGGCTCTGGATGTCGAGAGGCTGGAGTTCTATCCTGCTGATGCTTGCGATGAGTGCTTGGGATTGGTGGGAGAGTATCCAATTAGAGAAACTGGTGGCATGATTCCAGTGCATCCCAATTGCAGATGCATATTTTTACCCGTAGTTTAATCAGGAGGTAATTATGGATGAGACAATGAGAAAAGTCTATGACTGTGAAATCAAAAAGCTGAATGACTATACCTTTGAGTTTACCGCTTCCACTGAAGGGATAGATAGGGATGGTGAGGTTATTGAGGCTAAGGGCTGGGACTTAAAGAACTTCAAAAAGAATCCAGTCATTTATTACGCGCACGATTATAAAGGATTGCCTGTCGGGCGAGCCCCCAAAGTGTGGGTATCCGATGGGACACTCAGAAATCATGTCGAGTTCCCGCCAGACGGAACTTATGAACTTGCCGATATTGTGAGGCGCTTAGTAGATGCTGGGTATCTCAGGGCTGAGTCAGTGGGTTTCATCCCCAAAGAATGGGAAGATGGCGATGGTGAAAAGATTCCCAAGAGGACTTATAAGAAAGCGGAACTGCTGGAAATCTCTATTGTTGGTGTGCCTTCAAATCCTGATGCTCTAGTTTCAGCGCGAGAAGCTGGGGTAATCACTACTAAAGAGTTTGATGTTATCTCCAAGCCTGAAGAGACGGAGGATTATATCCGTATACCTGTTAAAGGTGAGGAAGGGAAGCACGAAGGGCACAGAATAAGGACAATAGATATAGACAAGGACAAGGGAATCAAAGCCTTGTATTGCGGGGAATGCAAGAAGGTGACTACTTACCTTTTCAGCAAAGAGCATGATTGGACAATGGAAAGTGCCCAGGAATGGGTGAGAGAACATAGTAAATCAGTAAATCAGTGGTTGGCTTACTGTGAAGAAATGTATGAGAAACATGAGATAGGGAAGCTCTATCCAGCTTGGTTGGCTGATACTGAGACAGGGGTGAAAGAAATCAAAGGTGAACCTATCCCAGAGAAACCTATTAGTCAAGAGGGATTAAGAGATGAATTCGATTACTTAACAGATTCTATCAGGGCCGTAGGGCTTAACGAAGATAATCAGGAGCTTGCTTGGGAAATGGTAAGGGAAATTATGGGCGGTCTAGGGAGCCACATCCCTATTGATATAGCCGAGAAAGTCGGTGCCGTGCTGAACCAGAAGAACAAAGACAGACTAGAGCAAATTAAAGCTCTGGCCCAACAGGTTATCGATTCAGCGCAACGTGAAGAAGAGCCTGAAAAGGCAATCCAGTCTAAAAAATTGGATACTATAGAGATAGCCGAAGCTGTTGCTGCGGTTATCTCAAAGATTAAAGGTAAAATCTAGGAGGTTAAAAACAATGCCATTAACTAAAGAAGAAATGGAAACAATCGCTGAAGTCACGAAGACTATGCTTAAAGAGAGTGGTCTCCTTGACCCAGTGAATAAATTCAAGCCCGGGGATGGTGGTGATGTGAATGTTACCGTTACCAAAGACCCGGAGGATAAACTTCTGGAAGACCCGAAGGGCGGCTTCAAAAGCATGGGACATTTCTTCCGGGACCTAATCAGTGCTGGCTCTCCACATGGCAGGGAAACTGAGGAACTTTCTCGATGGTCTAAGGCAGTTAAGGCTGTAATGCAAGAGGGGGACATGGCTCAAGGTGGCTACCTAAACCCGGAAGAGTTTAGGGCGACCCTGTTGCAGACTGCCCTTGAGGGTTCGATTGTAGGTGGCCGGGCGACTAGAATCCCGATGGCTACCAACAGGATAACCATCCCAGCATTGGTAGATGCCAACCATAACACCAATTTCTTCGGTGGCATCACCATTTATCGAACCGAAGAAGCTGCGGCCAAAACTGCCACCAAGCCGGCATTCGGTAGAGTAGGACTGACCCTCCACAAACTAACCGGGTTAGCCCAAGTTACCGATGAGCTAATTCAGGATTCACCGATAAGCATTGAGCCGATAGTCAGGTCAGTTTTTGGACAAGCTATCGCCTTCGTGCAGGATGACGACTTCCTGAACGGCACCGGCGCTAATATGGCGCTGGGAGCTTTCAATGCCGGTAACCCGTCCCTGATAGCCCAGGCGATAGAACCTGCGCAGGCAATAAATACCATTCTCTGGCAGAATATCGTCAACATGTGGTCACGACTCTATCCTGCTGGGCACGCTAAGGCTATTTGGGTTGCTAATATAGAGTGCTTCCCTCAGCTAGCTTCTATGGCGTTTGCTGTAGGTGCTGGTGGCGTACCAGTCTGGATGCCTGCTGGTGGCGTTTCAGGCACACCCTACGCAACTTTGATGGGCCGACCAATACTCTTCTCCGAGAAAATGCAGGCGCTATCAACCCAGGGTGACATCGGGCTGGCCGACTTCAGCCAATATCTGGTTGGTGAGAAGGCTGGTGGAGTTCAGGTAGCGACTTCAATGCACGTCTATTTCGTCTATGACGAGATGGCATTCAGGTTTGTCCTACGTTATGACGGACAACCCTGGTGGCTGTCTCCGCTGACTCCAAGACGGGGCGTTGCTACCCTCAGCCCATTCGTAGTCTTAGCAGGTAGACCATAAGATTAAATAAGTGGGGCGGGTAATTCAGTAGTAATGCTGAGTAGCTTCGGCTTTCAATTCCCGCCCCCAACAAAAGTAAAATACGGAGGTAAAACAATGCAGGTATCACAACTAATTAAAGTCGTACCAATGGTACTGCCCTTAGACGTCACGGCCGGCATTTCAAGTGATGTCATAAATATGGCGAAGTGGAATCACCTGGCCATCTATATCCAGCAGGGCGCTTGGGCTGCTGGCACTGCCGCCTTGACAGTAGAGGCGTGCAGTAACAATACGCCAACTCTATCCCCTGATATGGATTTTTACTATCGTGTCTGCACAATGGGCGGAGCTGCCCTCTCGGATGTTTGGGGTGCTCTTACCTGGTCTACCTCGACAGGAATAACTCTGCCCAATACAGCTAATAGGGCAACTATCATCGAGTTGGACGCTGCCCAGGTCTACGCGAACCCTGTTGCAACAGTTGCTGCAAACGCTGGCTACCACCGTGTCAGGATAACGATTGGTGCTCCAGCTAATGCCTGTCTGATTTCTGTCACGGCAATCCTGACTCAGTACCGGTATGCCGAGAACTTGCTGAAGACCGTGCTCGACTGAGGTGGCTAATGGGGAAAAGGAAACATAAAGAGGAAAGGAAGGCGAAGGGTAAATCCTTCGCCTCTCCCCCGAAAGATAAGATGGTTCAGTCGCCTGTAAAGGCGAAGTAGGACGAGAACGTAAAACTCGCCTATAACTTGGTAAATAAAAATCTTATGGAGGAAAAACAATGAGTGATTATGTAGATGGAAAGGCATTACGTAAACTGCTATTGGGAAATATGGTCCCGAGAGCTGCCAGTCTTTTACCGCAGACAATAGTTTCCCCTGGCACGCCCTATTACACTATCTATGGCGGTAAGGTATTGGTTACTGGGCTGGTTGGCGAAATAGTAGTTGCAAATGTTGGTGGTGCCTGCAGCGCTAGCTGGTTTCATGCCCCTAGCGGTGCAATTGGCACTGGTGCCCTTCTTTGCGCTGCTACCGTTATCACTACATGGGTAGTTGGTGATATTCTCAGTTTGACTGGATTGCTAACCGCTGGTATGTCACCTACAGCTCATGCCTCTTCTGGGGTCATGCTGGAAGTAGCTGGTAAGGGCCTTCTCTTGATGCCAGGCAATCTAGGTGTTATCACCACTACAGGCGTAGCTGGCCAATGGGAATGGCAGCTCACCTATATCCCGATTGACGATGGTGCCTATGTAAGAGCAGTATAATATTAACGCCAGTCCGCAGGGGGTAGAGTTTTTATCCTCCTTAGCTCGCTTTCTGCGGGCTGGCCATTCTAGGAGGTAAGTATGGAAAGATTATCAGATTTTACCCTTCATCCGTTTGCTAAAGGTGCCTTGACGGCTGATGGGATTCAATATAGTGCCTTGCTCACGACCACTACTGATGTCTATGAAACGGTAGAGACCGTTCTTGTCACTTTGCCTATGGAGGCGAGGCGTGCGAGCGAGCCGATTGTAGAGATACAGTTTAGCTTGACCTGCGAGGTTTATTCGAGCGGAATTGCGGAGAGCGTCCTATTCAAATGGCAAGGAAGCGAAGATAATGTAACTTGGGTCGATATAGTCCCAGCAGTAACTTTCCCTGCTAACGCTTCTGTTCCAACAGAATATACCTATTCAGGATATTTTGCCACTGTAGCCAATTTCAATGAGGTGCCATTTTATCTGCGATTGCAGATTCAGTCGGGTGGCGCTGGTGGTGAGACGGCAAAGGGCAGGACTAGGAACTCAAGCTACGTTAAAGTAGTCTACTCGGATAACTAATATTATGCCTATTCTCAGCTTCGGTTGGTGCGTTTCTCAACTGAGGCTGGTGGTGGTTATGTTCTGCATGATAAATCGCCCCCATATGTAGGGGTGATTGACCCGGCTGAAATAACAATAGACTTAGAGCCTAACCGATATGGAATTAAGGTAACAATAGAGAAAACAGCAGGCACTGACCGGAGCTACGATTGGGAAGTTACCTATGAGGTTTAATGATAGCTAGATGTCCACAATGCAACTCTATATGGGTATGCTGGAATTGGGTGCATTCATGGGGTGGTGATTTGGATAAATATTGCGAGATGAATCCACACATGACCAGAGAAGAATTAAAACAAACTATGTGGGGACATGAATGCTGGAACTGTGGGGATGAGATTGGCGGGCATTGCTTTGAAACACCCAACAAGGTAATAAATGGTATTCCTTATAAATTATTGAGGTTACTTAGATGAAGACTGAGACGGCTGTTGCGGATACTTGCACGATTCACCTTAGGTATCACACGCATTAAGGAGACATTATGGGCTTTGGTGATGAGATTTTAGCAATGCTTAAAGCGGTTAAAGATGCTGAACCTATTAAAAGGACTAGATGCCCTGAATGTGAATGGGCACTACAGGAACTAGATGATGGCTCTTTACACTGTCCCTATTGTGGCTGGTCTGATTAATCTGAATAAAATAAACGGAGGTAAGAAATGGCAGAGTTATCAACAGCTTTTAGAAACCAAATAGTGAGCTTTATGAGGAATACGGCTATCACGGGACATACACTACACTATGTAGGTTTGTTCAAGGCCACAACCACAGACGAAGGAGACTTAGCCGCCCTTGACGCTGAACTGAGGGCTGGCACTATCACTAAAGAGGTAAGTGGTAACGCTTATGCGAGGCAACTTGCAGGTTTGATAGCTCCCACTGATGGTGTAAGTGATAATGTAGCGGACATAACCTTCCCTACAGCGACACCAGCAGAATGGGGGATGGTGACTCATTGTGCTTTGCTAGACCTTGTAAGTGGTGGAGTTGTGGCGATGTGGTCGAGACTCGATGTCTTCAAGACAATTGGCATTGGCGATACCTTCAAGTTTAACGCAACGGAACTGGATGTAACTGTAGCCTAAGAGGGGATAATGCCAGAGGTTATAGAGAAACGAACCAGAAACAGTAAGACTCACGACTTTGGAGGCAATAAGTTCGCCTGGGACGGGACTATTGGTGCTATTCACTATGAGGACAATGGTTGGCAGGAGATAGATAATATCTTTGAGCCAGCCGTAGCTCCTTGGGACTGGCAGATGCTCAAGGCTGGCTACCACATCAGAGTCAAGAATGATTTCACCGCTGGTCAGATAATTGAGTTTGAGAAGCAAGGGGAAACAGTCCAGTTTCAACCGATGGCCTTAGAGTGGACTAACGACCTTGACCAGATACAGCAAGTTTCAATGCCCCAAAATGTTGCTTCTGTAATTACTAATCCAGTGGTTGACTTGCTACCTGCTGTGGGTGTGCCTAGCCATCAGGGAACTATC
>Ga0180732_1002213_pt1 | contig 10657 bp, 11 predicted proteins | sample KR11_01MetaG_FD_148674 | JGI IMG/M metagenome (GOLD analysis project Ga0180732, IMG submission 148674) | Groundwater microbial communities from the Olkiluoto Island deep subsurface site, Finland - KR11_0.1 MetaG | ecosystem: Environmental > Aquatic > Deep subsurface > Groundwater | place...
ACCGACCACCTGAAAGAGCATAAAAAAGACAATCATTCGCGGCGGGGGCTTTTAAGTATGGTCACCAAGCGCCGGAAACTGTTGAACTTTCTTGAGGTCAAGGATAAAAAAAGATACGACAAGGTGGCCAAATCCCTCAAAATCTAACAAATTTTAAATTCTAAAAATGTCAAATCCAAGAACAATTAGTCACAGCAGCCAAAGAGTGGGCGTCTTTGTTGACGCGCAGAATATGTATCACTCGGCAAAAAATATATTCAAAGCAAGAGTCAATTTTAAAGAAATACTTAACTCCGCGATCGCTGACAGGCAGCTGATTCGGGCGGTTGTTTATGTCATACGCACGGAGTCCGGAGAAGAGCAGAAATTTTTCAGCGCGCTTACCAAACAGGGGTTTGAAATCAAAGAAAAGGACTTGCAGATTTTTTGGGGCGGCATGAAAAAGGCGAATTGGGATGTGGGAATGGCGGTTGACGCAATTATTATGGCAGACAAGCTTGATGTGGTGGTTCTGGTCACCGGAGACGGCGACTTCGTTCCCTTGGTTGAATATCTTAAAGTGAACAAAGGGTGCCTGGTGGAAACAATGGCTTTTGGCGAAAGTGTTTCCCGCCGGCTGGTGGAAGCAAGCGATTATTTTATTGATTTAAGCGCTCGGAAAAATAAATTTTTAATAAAATAATTAAGTTTAATTTTTGTTTTATGTTGATAGTAGAATCACTCAAGCAATTTCTAAAGCCGGAGCTAAGAAAGGTTTTAATTTTAATTATTTTTTTTAGTTTGTCGTTATTATATAAATGGGATTTGCCCCGTCTAATGAATATTGGTATTGTAAATGATGCACCAAACATAGCACGCGGTCTACCCCTGCCATTTATAACTGAAGGTTGTAATTTTGTAGAATGCGGTTATTTTCCATTACCTTTTCCTTATCTGCAAATTTTCTTGATTATTGATATTATTTTTTGGTATTTAATTTCCTGTCTCGTAATTTTCACTTGGGATAAGATTAAAAACAAAAATAAATAATTTTTAAAAGATTCTGGTTTATGAATTTAAAAAATTTAAAATTGAATAGAAAACTGCTTAAAAAGAATAAAGTCGGGCTTGTAATTATTTTTGGTTCGCGGGTTTTCGGCAGAGCGCATCCGGGAAGTGATATTGATATCGGAATAGTTTTTGAAGATGAGAAGATAAAAGCAAAAAATCCGCTGGAAATTTACGGGGATTTGTATAAAATTTTCAGCAAGGCATTTAAAACAGCTAATCCGGATATTGTTTATTTGAGAGAAGCGCCTTTGAGTCTGCAGTTTAAAGCTATAGACGAGGGAGTTGTGATTTATGAAACTTCGGTTAAATTTTTTGCCGACTATAAAGAGGAAGTAATGATTAAATATTTTGATTTTAAATTTACGGAAAATTATTTTAATAGGGTATTTTTAAACCAAGAAAAAAGATATGATAAAGTATGCTCCATTGGATATAAGCAAAATTAAAAATTTGATTTCCGAGATCGAAGAAAATGTTCTGGTATTGAAAGAATTTTCTTCTATGACGGCTGAAGAATTTAAAGCGGATAAGAAAAATTATGGTTTATGCGAGCATCATTTAAGGCGGGCGCTTGAAGGAGTTTTAACAATTGGCACTCATATTTTGTCTCGTCTTCCGGTAAAAACAAAAGATTATCAGGAAATAATTTTATCTTTAGGCAAATTAGGAATTATCCCGAAAGATTTTGCCGAGAATAATAAACAGTTAGCCAGTTATCGCAATCGGATGGTGCATATTTACTGGGAAATTTCGCAAGGCGAGATTTATAAAATAACAAAAGAGCATTTGGGAGATATTGAAAAGTTTTGCGAGTATTATTTGGATTATGCCAGAAAGCAAAAATAAGTTTTTAGCTTTATAATTTTTTGAGCCTCTTCGGCTCATCAGCCTATGGCTGAGAATGATATTTTAAAAAATCATTTAGAAATTTAGATTTAAAAATTAAAAACACCCGGCCCGCCTCGCATTAAATAATCTTTCACTAAAGTATTTGCTAAATTCTATATAAGCAAATTAAATTGATAGATAAGTTAAAGGCAAGCGAGGCAGGCAATAACACTTTCATCTCTGAACAGGTAGACTATTAAAGCTTAATTACTAGTCTAAAGTTCAGAGATGAATACGAACAAATTATGGAAATAAACAAATTTAGCATTGAGGTCGGAGGCAGGTCGCTTATTGTGGAGTCGGGAAAATTGGCCGGATTGGCCGACGGCGCGGTAACGGTTCAATACGGCGATACCGTGATACTGGCCACCGCAGTGATGAGCAAAAACATGAGGGAAGGAATAGATTTTTTCCCGCTCATGGTTGATTACGAGGAAAAGCTGTATGCGGCCGGAAAAATTAAAGGCAGCAGGTTTATCAAGCGCGAGACCAGGCCAAGCGACGAAGCGATTTTGTCAGGCCGGCTCATTGATCGCACTATCAGGCCGCTTTTTCCCGAAGGCATGCGCAATGATGTGCAGGTTATAATAACCGTATTGTCGGTTGACGGAGAAAATGATCCGGATATAACCGCTATCATAGGAGCTTCTTTGGCGCTGGGAATTTCCAATATTCCGTGGTCCGGACCGGTTGCCGCGGTCAGGATGGGTAAAATGGATGGCAAATACATCGTGAATCCCAAATACGACGAGCGTGAAAAAGGCGGGATTGATTTGGTGGTCAGCGGAGCCGGCGGTAAAATCAACATGGCGGAAGCCAGGGCTTTTGAAGCAAAAGAAGAAGAAATTTTTGAAGCGGAATTGCTGGCCGAAAAGGAAATAGACAAACTTGTGAAATTTCAGGAAGATATAATCAAAAAAATAAGCAAAGCCAAAACGGAAGTTGTTTTGATAAAGCCGTCCGCTGAATTAAAAAGCGCGGTGGAAAAATTTTTGGAAGATAAGGTTGAAAAAAGGATATACAATAAAAACAAAGAAGCGCGAACCCAAGAAAGAATTTCTTTGGAGCAGCAACTGAAAGATTTTGTCAAAGAAAAATTCGGCGAAGAAAAAATGGAAGAAGCTAACGCAGTTATGGAAGAAATGACAAACATTATTGTTCATGAAAATATCATTAAACGCGGCAAAAGGCCTGACGGCAGGGCGTTGAATCAAGTAAGAGAGTTAACCGTTGAAGCCGGAATATTGCCGAGAACTCACGGTTCGGCGATTTTCCAAAGAGGAACCACGCAGGCTTTGAGTGTCGTTACTCTGGGCGCGCCCGGAGACGAGCAGACCATTGAAGGAATTGAAATAGACGGCACCAAGCGCTTCATGCACCATTATTCTTTTCCGCCTTATTCGGTCGGAGAAGTAAAGCCGATGCGGGGTCCGGGGCGAAGGGAAATCGGGCACGGCGCTCTGGTTGAAAAGGCCTTGGAAGTCCTGGTTCCTCCCAAAGAAACTTTTCCTTACACTGTCCGCGTGGTATCCGAGATATTGTCCTCAAACGGTTCGTCTTCAATGGCAAGCGTTTGCGGCGGAAGCCTTGCCCTGATGGATGCCGGAGTCCCGATTAAGACACAGGCAGCCGGAATCGCCATGGGCCTCATGAGCGACAAGGAAGGAAACTATAAAATCCTTACCGATATTCAGGGCCCCGAAGACCATTTCGGCGATATGGATTTGAAGGTGGCTGGCACAAAAAACGGCGTTTCGGCCCTACAAATGGATGTGAAAATAGAAGGCATCACTTCAAAGATTTTTCAAGAAACTATTTTGCAGGCGAAAGAAGCCCGGCTTTTCATTCTTGGAGAGATGAACAAAGTTCTCTCCGCGCCGAGGCCCGAGATGAGCAAATACGCGCCGCGCATCACCAGCTTTAACATCAACCCGGATAAAATCAGGGATGTTATCGGGCCGGGCGGCAAAGTGATAAACGAAATTATTGAGGCGACTTCCGTAACCATTGACATAGACGATTCCGGCTTGGTGATGATTACTTCAAAAGACGCGGAAGCCGCCAAAAAAGCGACCAAATGGATTATGGATTTAGTCAGAGAGGCGAAGCCGGGCGAAGTATACGAGGGAAAAGTCACAAGAATTATTGACTTCGGCGCTTTTGTGGAAATTTTTCCCGGCACCGAAGGACTGCTTCATATTTCAGAAATCGCGCCTTACAGGGTTAGCAGCGTTTCCGACGTCTTGAAAGTCGGCGACGCGGTGAAAGTCAGGGTCAAGGCGATTGACCACTTGGGCCGCGTAAACCTCACCGCGAAAGAATTCCGGAGAAAATAAATTTTTGCGGACGAAGCAAAAAACGCCAATAAATTATCCACAACCTGCGGTAATATGGATAAAACAAACGCTATAAAAAACAACGCAGACGAACCCAGAATCAGCAACTCCAAACAGCCCCTTATACGCACAATGTCTGAAGATATAGAAACACTTAAACATAGTTTGTCCAAAACGAAACTGGCGTCTAAAAACTTGCCGCCAAAGAATTTGCCAATAACTCCTCCCGCACCCGTTAAAAGTCCGCAGGCGTTCAATGAGCCGCCGTTTGTTCCGTTTGCCAATAAACAAAAGATAGTAACAGAACCGCAAAAATCCGGCGGTACCGGCCAGCTAAAAACTGTTTTTGTCCGGCCGGAAGACAATCTGCCGCCGATAGCGAGATTGGCAAGGCAAAAAACGCCGGCAAGCGCTAACCTGATACCCAAAGAAGAAAGAACTCCCGCCTACCGACCCGCAGGGTTAGCTGGCGCTCGGCCGCAAGTGAGTTCACAATCGCTTGTGAATAAAACAGAATCGGCGCCCTTGCCCACCGGCAGGCAGGCGTCATCCGCATTCCAAAAGATTTTAATAGCAGCGCTTTTGGCCGCTTTTGCTTTTTCCGCGTATTATTTTCTCAAGCCAATTTTAAACAAGCCGGCAGTTGCGCCTCCGCTACAGGCTGAAATTCCGCCCTCCCTTGTCGCGGATGCCAAAAATATGAGCATTTCCGCGGACCTTAATTCCGGATTAATGCTTAGCGTCAGGAAATATCTGGAGGACAATAAGAATAGAGCGGATGTCTATGGCGCTTCGCGGCTGATAATTAAAAATACCGATGGCGCGGAAATTTTAAAGATAGAAAACCTGAAAGATTTTTTGGGCGTAAACTTGCCAACCGGATTTTTGGAAGCGGTTGACAAAAACTATTCTTTGCTGTCTTTTAATTATCCAGAAAATAATTATTTGCGGCTTGGCCTTGTTTTTAAAATTGTCAAGCCGGAAACAATCGGGCAGGAGGCGTCAAGCTGGGAACCGGCGATGCTTGGCGACTTGAGCCCCCTGTTTCTTGGAACCCCGGCGTCCTACGATCCGTCCAAAAATTTCGCAAGCAATACTTATCTCGGCGCTTCGGTAAGATACCTTTCTTTGGGCGAGGCGAGGACAGCGCTGAATTACACGATTGACAAGAATAAAGCATTTTTTATGATAGCCGCTTCTAAGGAAGATATTTATTATTTAATTGAAAAAACGGCGAAAAACCAATGAATAAATTAGTCAAAAATCTTGCGATCATGTTTCTTGTTTTTTTGATTATTTCCGGAATTTTTTCCATTTACGCTTCCCCTTTTGAAAAAGCAAAGCAGATTTCTTTGAGCGAACTTGTCGGCCAAATCAACGAGGGCAAAGTCGGCTCAATTAAAATTGCCGGAAACAATCTGGAAATCGTTTTAAAAGACGGAACAAAAGAAACCTCCCTTAAAGAGCAGGAAGGGCCTTTGACCGAGACGCTTAAAAATTACGGTGTCGCCCCCGAAAAAATAAGCGGAATAAATATTTCCGTGAGCGAAGGAAGCGGGGCCGGATTTTTCCTCGGCACTTTAGTTCCGATAATTTTGCCATTTTTATTGATAGTCGGATTTATCTGGCTGATGCTTTCACAGCTTCAGCGCGGAAATGTGCAGGCGATGAGTTTCGGACAGGCGCGGGCGAGGATATTCGGCGTCGGCAAGGATAAAAAAAAGGTTAGTTTTAAAGATGTGGCCGGAGTAAAAGAAGCCAAGGAAGAGCTTCGCGAAATCGTTGAATTTTTGCGCACGCCGAAAAAATTCATTGAAATGGGCGCGAGAATCCCGCGAGGAGTGCTCTTAATGGGCGCGCCCGGAACCGGCAAAACGCTTCTGGCGCGGGCCGTGGCCGGCGAAGCCGGAGTTCCGTTTTTCAGCATTTCAGGGTCCGAGTTTGTTGAAATGTTTGTCGGGGTCGGAGCGAGCAGGGTGCGGGACTTGTTCAACACCGCCAAAAAAAACGCTCCGGCAATTCTGTTTATTGACGAGATAGACGCGGTCGGCCGCCAGCGCGGAGCCGGACTGGGCGGGGGCCACGACGAGCGAGAGCAGACGCTTAATCAGATATTGGTGGAAATGGACGGATTTGAAACCGACACCAATGTTATCGTTATGGCCGCCACAAACCGGCCCGATGTTTTGGATCCGGCGCTTTTGCGGCCCGGAAGATTTGACCGGCGGATTATTTTGGACGAGCCCGACATAAAGGATAGGGAGGAAATATTAAAAATTCACATCAAAAGCATGCCGCTTGAAAAAGACGTCAATTTAAGGCGCGTGGCCGAGCGCACGCCGGGTTTTTCGGGCGCTGATTTGTCAAATCTCGCCAACGAAGCCGCGATATTGGCGGCCCGGCGCGACAAGAAAAAAATAAGTCAGGCCGAATTTTTGGAATCAATTGAAAAAGTAATGCTTGGTCCGGAAAGAAGAAGCCATATTTTAAACGAACGGGAGAAAAAAATCGCGGCTTACCACGAAGCTGGGCACGCGCTGGTTTCCGCCAGCTTGTCTCACACCGAACCCGTGCATAAAATTTCCATCATTTCCCGCGGAAGGGCGGCCGGATACACCCTGCATTTGCCCGTAGAAGACAAGCACCTTAGAAGCCGCTCGGAATTCATAGACGAATTGGCGGTTTTTATGGGCGGATTCGCCGCGGAAAAAATTGTCTTTGACGAATTGACCACCGGCGCAACGAATGATCTGACTAAGGCGTCGGAGCTAGCGCGCGATTTGGTGATGCGCTACGGAATGAGCGATAAAATCGGACCGATAACCTTTGCCCGCGCCGGAGAGCTGGTTTTTCTGGGCAGGGATCTGGGCGAGAGGACCCACTATTCAGAACAAGTCGCTTCTGAAATTGACAAAGAGGTTTCAAAGTTTATCGCCAACGCCAGAAATACCGCGTCGGATATTTTAGCCAAACGCAGGAAAAAACTGGACAGAATCGCTACGGAGCTGATTGAGAAAGAGACCATTGAAAAAGAAAAATTTGACCAGATAATGAAAGAGAAATAAGGGCAAAATTTTATAAAAAATACTGCTTGTTTTATCAGAGCAGTTTTTTTATTCAAATGTCAGGAATTCTTTTTCCTTTTGCGTTAATTTTATTTCTATTTCTTTTGCGCCCAGCAGTTTGATCACTTTTCGCAGAATTTTTTTGGCTGTAATGATTTCTCCCGAAAGCCGCTGGACATTGCGTCTACTGATAGCCAGTTCCTTTTCTTTTTTTGTCTGTTTTTTCCTTTCCTTAACCATTTTTATGCCTCCAAAGTTTAGTTTATAGTGTGTACAATGTGGACTATTCTTAAATTAGCTCGAACATTTTTCGCGCCATATGAATTATCAAAGTATTTAATATTATAATCTTCCTCCATAAATTTTAGATATTCATTTCTTGTTTCCCAATTCTGCAAAGAACTCTGTCTGGTGTAGTTGCGAAATTTAGGACATAATAATTTATGTTTTTATTCCTTAAATTCAACTTCTGAGCGAAAATACCCCGAATAAAAATATAAAAACAAATACTATTAATCCCCAAAAAACATATTCTCTATTTCTTCTTATATAAATTAATAAAACCGCCCAAAGAAAAATAGTTCCATAAAGTTCAATGTAGCCAAATAAATTAGGCACCCATTGACCAAAAATGAAATATAAAGCCTTCTCGAACAAACTGAATAAAATAATGTAAAAAAGGGGAATCCCCATTGAACCCAAAACAAAATCGATTATTTTATCCTTCTTATTGGAGTAAACTTTTTTATTTCTAAAATCCCAAAAACTTGTTGGCATTACTGGCTTTTCTGTTATTTGAGATTGTTTGTTGTTCATATTTTTACAATACTTTTAAAATTTTATTTTTTTACTTGCTTTTGAAAAAAATTTAAATCTCCTCTTTGCTTAACTTATTTTTTAAAAATTGAATTTCCGTTATCTTTAAAAGAATAAAAATTTTCTTTTACAAAATGTGGTTTGAGCCGATATTTTTACAGGTTCTTTGGCAGTTTTTGAAGAACGCGGCGAGCCCGCTTGCGGGCGAGCCGCAAATTACGGGGACTTGCTTTCGCCCCGAGCCTGTCGAGGGGCGAAAAATGTTCGAGCTAATTTAAGAATAGTCCACCTTCGAGAAAAAGTCAATTTCTTGTTTGCCGCCTCGCTTCGCTCGGCGGCCAAATTAAACGGAGAATTGAACGAAAAAATCAATTTTTGGTTTTGTAAGTAAAAGAAAATTTTTAACCGAAACATATGAAATACTTTATCTATACCAGAAAATCAATGGAAGATGATGATCGACAGATCCTATCCATCGAATCGCAACTCGCAGAGTTGCGAGAATTTGCCGCCAAAGAAAAACTTGAAATTGTCGCTTCCTTTCGGGAAGCAAAAACTGCCAAAGAACCTGGGCGAACGAAGTTCGCTGAAATGTTGAAACAAATTGAACAAGGCAAATCTAATGGGATTTTGAGCTGGCATCCTGATAGATTGGCAAGAAACAGCGTTGATGGCGGAAAAATAATTCACATGATTGATCGCGGCCTAATTAAGTCTCTCAAATTCCCTACTTTTTGGTTTGAACCGACTCCTCAGGGATTATTTATGCTCCAAATTGCTTTTGGCCAAAGTAAAGACTATAGACCAGTTGCTTAATAAGGTTTTAGTTGTTTTTTTGAAAAATCAGTGGCTTAAAATAAGGGTTTTTTGAGATAAAATGCTTCAAAATATTATTAAGCAACTGGTCTTATGTAGATAATTTGAGGGAAAATGTCACCAGAGGAATGAGACAAAAAATCAGAAATGGCGTTTGGCCCGTCCGGGCGCCGGATGGCTACCTTAACAATTCCCAAACCAGAATGATTGATATCGACCCGGAAAAAGCGCCGAAAATTAGAAAACTTTTTGAATTTTACGCTACCGGCGAATATAACTTAAAATCTCTCGCAAATTGGTGCAAAGAAAATAACTTAAAGGGACATCTAAACAAAGAGATGGCAGTCAGCAATATCCAAAAAATTCTACAAAATATTTTCTACCTTGGCTTAATGAAATACAAAGGAGAAGTTTTTGAAGGAAAACATGTGCCTTTAATATCAAAGAAACTTTTTGATAAAGTCCAGCAGGTTTTGCAGGAACGAGGCAGGCCGCAAAAAATCAAAAATCATAATTTTGCTTTTCTTGGTTTAATGAAATGTGCTTCTTGCGGTTGTGCAATTACTGCCGAAATACAAAAGGGCCATCATTATTACCACTGCACAAAAAAGAAAGGTCCTTGTCCGGAAAAGCATTTTCTGCGGGAAGAAGCACTTGTTGAACAAATCAAAAACTATCTTCAAAAAGTTTCTTTGTCGAGTCAAGACACGAAAAAAGTTTTAGTTGAATTAGAAAAAGATGAATTGAAAGCCAAAGAGCAAACTAAAATTGTTGTTCAAAATCTCAAAAAAGAATTGGCAGAAATTGAAATAAAACTGGAAAAACTTTTAGATGTTTATTTAAATGAGGTAATTTCTACTGAAGAATATACAGCCCGGAAACAAAAAATCCTAACCCGGAAATTAGAATTGCAAGAGAAAATCAGAGATTTTGAACAAAAAGGATTGTCTTGGCTTGAACCGGATAGAGGGTTTATTTTGAAGCTGAATTACGCTGAAAAATTGCTAAAATCGGAAAATAAGGAAGAAATAACAACATTTCTGAAAAATATCGGCTCGAACCACATTTTACAAAACCAAAAATTGATTTTTTCGCTCAATTCTCCGTTCAGTTTGGCCGCCGAGCGAAGCGAGGCGGCAAACAAGAAATTGACTTTTTCTCGAAGGTGGACCTGAAGGGACTTGAACCCTTGACCCCTTCCATGCCATGGAAGTGCTCTGGCCAACTGAGCTACAGGCCCCGGCTAACTCTTTTAGCTTATCAAAGAATAGAAAAAACACAAGAGGCGCGGAATATTTACAATCGCTTTTAATATTGTTATAGTAAGTTATGGCTTAAGCCCTTGTAGTTCAATGGATAGAACAGTGGCGTCCTAAGGCGGGGATGGAAGTTCGCCACGGGATTAACCCGTGGCGCCCCGCCCCATGATAAACACGGGGTAAAAGTTCATCTCGGGGCGATTCCCTTAGTTTTACACTATATATTATTAGCCCTTGTAGCTCAATGGATAGAGCAAATCCGTCCTAAGGATGAGATGGGGGTCCGATTCCCTCCAAGGGCACTGGAAGGGTGGCAGAGCGGCTGAACGCGCTGGTTTCGAAAACCAGTATACCTTTACAGGTATCGTGAGTTCAAATCTCACCCCTTCCGCCAATTTTCAGAATTCGGATTTTGGGCGGGATTAAA
>Ga0180732_1002214_pt1 | contig 10648 bp, 5 predicted proteins | sample KR11_01MetaG_FD_148674 | JGI IMG/M metagenome (GOLD analysis project Ga0180732, IMG submission 148674) | Groundwater microbial communities from the Olkiluoto Island deep subsurface site, Finland - KR11_0.1 MetaG | ecosystem: Environmental > Aquatic > Deep subsurface > Groundwater | place...
TTGACGCTTTGATTTTTGGATTCACTGTCTGCTATAGAGCCATTAAAATTTATTCTTCCATTAACTTGATAGGTTTTCAAATTGCTCATTGTTTCCATGGACGATTTTATGATTTCTTGCGGAGATTTCTTCGGCAAACGATTTATATTTAAAAAATAAGCGCCCGCTGCGACAATCGCAAAAAAGAGAATGGCGCCCAAAATAATCGGAGTTTTGGAATTCTTTTTTCTATTTTTTATAAACAAATATTTCTCTTTTATATTATCCGCCGGCTTGCCGGCATCTTCAATTTGAACATCGCCATTATCCGCGGATTTATTTGTTAATTCATTTTCATTTTCCATATTTTTTATGTTAAAAATTAATTTTGATAACACATACGCTAGCGCGATATGATTGGTTCCCCCTGATAAGGGGGCTAGGGGGTTTGAAAACGGGCAGGCTACGATTATATAAGAGAAATCAAGAAGACGCTTCAATTTTTCAGCTTTAATTTGCCGCTTTGCGATTCTTCTAAACCCCCCGACCCCCTTATCAGGGGGAGCGATAACAGCAAGTATTGAAATTCATACGCGGTAAATTAAGCTCCGCGCATTTAGGAACTTGGTTTCGGGTGCCCGGAACCAAGTTCCTAAATGCGAATATTGAAATTTCTTAGCGTAAAATTAATCTTGTAATTTTTAGGATCGTCGCGCTTCCTTCGGCCGCTCGCGATAATATAATAATATGGCTATTTCAACAGGAACTAATTATTTATATTATACCACAAAACAATATAAATATCCAAAAATCTACAGGCCTTCGCTCCTTAATTCTTCCAAAAGCTGTTTTTGCTTTTTTGATATTCTTTCCGGGGTTTTTATTTTAACGGCAACCAGCATATCTCCTCTGCCTCGCCCTTGAAGATGAGGAAGCCCTTTTTCTTTCAGTCTTATGATTTTTCCGGACTGGATTCCCGCGGGAATTTTCAAGGACACCTCGCCGTTCAAAATCGGGATTTTTATTTTATCGCCAAGAACCGCTTGAGAAAAATTTGTTTCCAGATTATAAATAATATCGTCTCCTTCTCTTTTGAAAAAAGGATGGGCTTTGGCATGGATTGTTATATACAAATCGCCGGGAACGGATCCTCCGCTTTTGGGTCTGAAACCAACCTCGCCTTGACCGGATAAGCGAATCGTCTGGCCGTCCGCGATTCCCGCCGGAATTTTTATTTTTATCTTTCTGCTTTCTTTTGTTTTTCCGTCCCCTCCGCACCTGCCGCAATTTTTTTCCGGTTTTTCTCCCTGCCCCAAGCAATCCTGGCACATTTCAACTTGAGCGAATGTCCCTAAAATCGTTCTTCTTTCTTTCCTGACCTGTCCCGCTCCTCCGCAAGTTTTGCAAGATTTTATGCCGCTTCCCGTTTCCGCTCCGGATCCATCGCACTTTGGACAAACAGATGATAAATATATATTGATCTCTTTTTCCGTATCAATCGCGGCTTCTTCCAGCGTAATTTCAACATCCACAGAGACATCATTTCCTCTTTCTTGCCGTTTGCCTCTCTGTCCCCTGCCGCCGAATAAATCACCGAAAATATCGCCAAACCCCCCGCCATCTTCTCCGAATTCAAAATTAAATCCATTCTGCCCGGCAGAAAAACCGGAAAAATCAAACCCGCCAAACCCCTGCCCTCCCGCTCCGGTTTGCTCAAACGCGCTTCCAAATTGATCATATTGGGCTCGTTTTTGCTTATCTGAAAGAATTTGATAAGCTTCATTTATTTCCTTAAATTTTGCTTCGTCTCCGCCGGATTTATCAGGATGATGTTTATGCGCCAGCTTTCTATACGCTTTTTTTATTTCCTCATCGTTTGCGCCCTTGGAAACTCCTAAAATATTATAGTAATCTTTTGACATATATAATTGAATTTAGAATTTAACGATAAATTAGGCTTCGCGCATTGCTGGACACTCGGTGTCCCTGACACCGAGTGTCGTGGCATAGCAAATATTCAAATTCCTGTACTATAAAGTATTTTAGCACTTTTGCGCAAAAAAACAATACCTCAAACACAGACGGTATTGCAGTTTAAGCTCAGGCGCATTATATATTTTATAAATTCTTACTATTCAATAATTCTCAGCGCCGCTTTTAATTCCGGGCTGCTTGGATTGGCTTCTATTCCTTGGTTTAATATTTTTATCGCTCCTTCTTTATCCCCGTTCTCGTCCAGCATTAAACCTAAATTATTATAGCTTACGATTAAACTTGAGTTCAATTCAATCGCTTTTCTAAAATAAAATTCCGCTTGAGAAAAATCCTTTTTAATCCAATATATATTCCCTATCCTGTTATAGCACGAAATATTATCGGGGCTTAAGCTTATTATTTTTTCATAGCTTTTGATCGCTTCATCGTAATTTTTCAATCTATAATGCGTAATCGCAAGCTCGGTAAGATAGTCAATATTATCCGGCTCGAATTCCGCCGCTTTTTTGAAATGGTCAAGAGCCGAGGAATAATTATTTTGTTTGAACGATTCTATTCCGGATTTGTAATTGATTTCAGGGTTATTTTCATTCAAATTGCCGACAGCGGCGCTTTTGTTTTTTGCCGGATGAACATTATCGTAATAACCGTAAATGCGAGGCAATAAAAAAGTCAGAAACATAACTCCAAAAGTTATAAACGCGAACAATCCGAAAAGAATTAAATTCTTTTCGAATCTTTCAATATAATCTTCTTTTTTTTGTTTTGGCATTGTTGTTGCGATTAAAAAAATTAAAAGAGATAAAGCTCATGGCGCGTTTTTAAGTTTTAAAAAAATCGCCGATCTTCTCCGCCATTTCTCTCGGGCTGATTTCGGCTTTGATGAAATAATCGGAAGCGCCGAATTTTTTCGCTTCGTCAATATCTTCTTTGCTTGATAAATTTGACAGCATAATAACGGGGACGGATTTTACTTTCTCGTCTTTTGAATCTTTAATTTCTTTGAGCACTTCAAAGCCGTCTTTTTTGGGAAGCAGGATGTCAAGCAAAACCAGATCGGGCTTTGCTTTTTTGATTAATTTCACGGCCTCTTTTCCGTCTTCCGCGGTTATAACATCATAGCCGCTTAATTCCAGCTTCATCTTATACATCTCCTTAATATTTATATCATCTTCAATCAGGGCTATTTTGCGTTTTTGCGATGGGTTCATATTTATTTGTTTAATAATAATTTTTGCGATTTATCGCTAAATAATTTCAATTTATTTTAAGAAAAATTGTCATTCTGAATTTATTTCAGAATCTATTTTATCTTAGGTTTAATTTATCCTATTCTAATATTACCTTTCGTCTACGGCGCAAACGCAATCATCTTTTTATTTATTTTCAAAAACAATAATTGCGTTTTCGCCCTAATCAAAAGACTTAATGATTTATAGGTTAAATTAGTGTAATAGCTGAAAGATTCTTAAACAAGTTCAGAATAACATAAAAATTTGTATTTCGTGATTCAAAATATCTATTTATATCTCAGCGCCTCCAATGGATTCAGCCTGGACGCGCGGCGCGCGGGATAAAGTCCCGTTAAAAAACCGACAATAGTTGAAAAAATAAGAATTATTATAACAAATTCATTTGGCGTATAAAACAAATTAACGGCGCTTCCGCCCAAAGAGCCGGCCAGCTTATTGACGCCGAAATTTGATATTTGCCCGGCAAAAATGCCAAGAAAAATTCCGCTGACGCCTCCGAGAAATCCGATGATTATTGATTCAACCAAAAACAATTTCCACACATCGCTGTTGGAGGCTCCGAGCGATTTCATTATTCCCACTTCCTGCGTCCTTTCCAAAAGCGCGATGGTCATTGTATTGAACATCCCGATCGCCGAAACGATCAAAGCGACCGCGCCGAAAAGAGACAGGATAATTTGTATCGCTTGGAATATTTTATTCGCTTCTTCTATCGTGTCCGACAAAGCGGACACGCTGAAGCCCATCGCTATCACTTTGCTTCTTACATTTTCAATTTCATTTTGGCTGGAAACTTTAACCTTTACTCTGGAAAAATTCGGCAGATTCAAATAGCTCACATCCGAAAGCGGCATATAAATATAAGGCGAGGATTCATCGTTTATTATTCCGACAATTTCAAAATCATCCGTTAAAACAATTTCTTCTATTTCTTCAACCGCGTTTCCGCCGATATTCTCTTGATTTTTCTTGGGCAAATAAAGCTTTATGGACGCCATTGAAGAAATAGCTTCATCATAATCCTGCATATTAAAAACTTTCAGCAAGGCGGACGAAACAACAATTTTGCGCGCCTCCCCTTCTTTAAATAAATTTCCTTTTTCCGCCTGAATTCCGGACAGCTTGAAATAGGACGGATCAACCGCGTTTGCCATAATACCGCTATTCAAATCTCCAATTTCAATCTGCGTCGGCATGGCTGTTATAGGACTGACTTCCGCCACTTCCGGTATTGATTTTATTTTATTCAGATTTTCCCGATCAAGCTCAATCACGGATGAGTTTTCGGAAAAAATATCCAGACTCAAAAGCGAGTCGGAAGTGGTAATCTGTTCCAAAATAAGTTTTTGCAGCCCGAAACCAAGAGACACTAAAAACAAAATCGCGCCTATTCCAACCCCGATTCCCAAAACAGTGAGCGAAGTCCTTAATTTGTTAGTTTTAAAAACTCTTGTTGAAAGCTGTATTATGTCTCTGCTTTGCATAACATAAAAGTTATAAAGTTATAAAGTTTGTAAAGTTCACAACTTTATGAACTTTCTACTTTTTATCCCCCATCCCGAATTTCACGAGCAAGATAGTTTCTATGTCTTTTACGATTTTCTTGACAATCCTTTTATCAAGCCCGGCCCCGCCTTCTTTAAACGGCGCGTCTAAAACCTTGCCGAACATTTCCTTTCCTATTTCACTGGCCATTCTCATCTTTACCAAATGCTCAAACCTGTTTTTTTGCCCTTCGTCTATTTCTCTGACGAATGAACGAGTTAAATATCTGCTGATTAATTTTACTTTTAAATCAAATTCTTCAAGATCAAGCCTTGCCGCGATTTCTTTGAAATCGCTCTGCAAAAGCCTGGCGCCTTCCAAAATTTTTTCCGTTTCGCGCGAATAATTCGCCGCCGTTCTTTCATCCAGGCCAACGCCGCCTTTTTCCATCGGCCTGTCAAGCATCATCCTGAATTCATATTTGGCGAGCTTGCCCGCCATTCTTTTTTTGATAAGCTCTTCCAGTTTTTGAATCTGGTCCACATCTTCCGACGCCAATAAATACTCGGAAAGAATTTTTGCCTTGAAAGGAATCATCAGCATATGCAATTGAGCCTCGGAAAATCCCGGAAAAGATTTTATTAATAAATCAAGCTCTCTTTCTCGCGGGGTATTTTTTTCTTTAGGCTTAAATCCGGGGCGTTTTTTATTGGCGACTTCATGCTCTATTCTTCCGTCTCTCATATAAAAAACCCTGTCGGCGCAATCCAGATGTTCCGGATTGTGAGTAACCATAATGATGGTTTTTTTGTCTTTCTCGTTCAGCTCTTTTAAAATGCCCATTACATTTTCCGCGGATTTTGAATCCAGGTTTCCTATCGGCTCGTCGGCCAGAATTATCGGCTGGTCATTGATCAGGGCGCGCGCAATCCCGATTCTTTGCTGCTGGCCTCCTGATAATTCGCTGGGAATTTTATCCGCCTGCGCCAAAATTCCAATCTTCTCGAGCAATTCATCGGCTTTTGCTTTTCTGTTTTTCCTGTTATTAGCCCCTAAAAACATTTGAGGAAGAATAACATTATCCCTGACCGACAAGCTGGAGAGAAGATTATACGCTTGAAAAATCATTCCTATTTTTGTGCAGTGGAATTTCGCCAGTTGATCGTCATTCATTTCTCCAAGATTTTCATTGTCAATATAAACTTTTCCTTGAGTAGGCTTTTCAAGTCCGGCAATGACATTCAAAAGCGTTGATTTTCCGCACCCCGAAGGGCCGAATATAATGATATATTCCTGCGGTTCAATTTCCAAACTGGCGTCCAGAAGAGCGTTCATTTGGTTGGGAGAACCTTCGTTATAGACAACGCTGGCGTTTTTGATTTGGATAAGAGGCATGGTAGCGCTAATTTTTAATTTTTAATTCAAAATTTTTAATTTCCGCTATAATACTGAGTAATTTGTCAAGCTTTATATATTTTTAACTCTTTAATTTATAGCCCGATCTTCTTCACCCACCCGAATGTGTTTTCAAAATTGGAAATGATTATCTGGATTACTGATTTTTTCTTTTCGGGAATAAGAATGGTGAAATCGCTTGATTGGGCGGAATTGCCGGATTTGTCTTTTCCCTGGATTCTGAATCTGTAGACGGAAGCGGGTTTGAAGGTGGTGATGACGGTTATGTGATTGGTGGTGTAATTTTCATCTTCCTGCGTGGCATTTTTAGGAACGCCGTTTTCAGAGATGCCTTCTTCCCAAAGGATTTGAGAAGTTGCCGGCTCGCTTGTTTTCCATGAAATAATCGTCTGGACGACATCGGACTTGCCGGAAGAAACGGCCGTTTCAGTGCGGACTTGGGTGATTTGAGGAGAGGTGCTGTCGGCTAAGGTGGTAGCGGCAAACTCGGAAGTAATCGCCTGATTGCCGTAAATGTCCCGGCCTTGAATCTGCAATAAATATTCTATGCCGGGATTTAATCCTTTCAAAGTGAAGTTATGGATTGACGACATTCCGTCTTCCCCTTGGGTTTTAGTGTCGTTCGTTTCCAGATCGGTATATTTCAGGACGGAATCCGTTTCTACATTTGTCTTCCAGCTGAGCTTGATCGTTCTTTCGTCAATTTCTTCAATCTGGTAAGTTTCTATCTGAGGAAGGGTGAAGGTGGTGAACGAATAGTCGTCGGAGACAAGACTGCTTCCTTCGCCGCCTATTCCCCTGACTCGGAAATGGTAAAGAGTGCCTGATTTGAGATTATTCAGTTTAATTGAATGTTTGGCGACTTTGGCGGGATCTTTGTCTTCCGCGCTATCGGTATAATTTATCGTTTCGCCATATTCAACTTTGGAAGTTGAAACGACATTTGTTTTCCACGAGATGACGGCGGAGTTAAGGGTGATCTCCGAGATGATAACATCATAAATGGAAGGGGTTACTTCGGTGGCGAATTCGCGCCATTCCGACTTGCCCGTGTTTCCCAAAATATCCGAGGATTGGACTTGGTATTGATAGTTTGTTCCCGACTGCAGACCGCTTAAAATTACCTGATGCTCAATAGCCAGTTCTTTGAAATTGCCGTATTGCTTGAGGAACAAAGATGTTTCCGGATCTGCTCCCTCTTCTTTAACTTTAAACCTGATCACGCTGTTTGATTTGCGATCGGTGACCCAGATTATCTTGGCGGAATTATTCGTGATATTTTCCACGATCGGCCCTTCCGTGGAAATGCTTGGAGACTGGGTGGCTTTGGCGATAATGTTTCTTATTTCTTCCTCATCCATTCCCTGAGCCAGCAATTCTTCCAGTTTGGTTTGGATTTCCACAGCCGCGGTTTTATGCTGTTCTTTAATTTCTTTTTCTTGCTCCTTGGGCGTCAGTTCTTCAAGAGCCAGAGTTTTGAAAGTGAAGTCTTTGGATTGGGCGAGATTGCCGGAGGAGTCGGCGGAAAGGACGCGATAGTGATATGTCGTGTTTTCATCAAGCTTGGTCAGAGAGACGGTGTGGTTTGTTGTATTCGCAGTTGCCGAACCATTTGTGCTCCCATAGGAATTATCCGGTCCATATTCCGCAAGCGAATAACTTTTCTCGTTCGTCTCCCACTTCACCACCGCCGAATTTATCGTAATCGCCGAAACTTTGACATTGGAAATCGTCGGCGGATTCGTATCAACGGAAGGGCAGGATCCTCCGCCTCCGCCGCAAGAACAAGTGGGGCAAGTGGACGCGGCGGTTTTGGCTGTGGTAAATGAATACCCGCTTGCGCCGCCAGCGTCAAGAGCTTGATTGCCGTTGGCGTCAATGGATCTTACTCTGTAATAATATTTTGTTTCCGCGGTTAAGCCGGTCAGAGTTACGGAATGGGAAGTAACGGACGCTTTGTAATTTCCGCCCGTGGAAGTATAGGTTCCAAGAACCGTTCCATAGTCAACCAAAGAAGAAGAGTTTTCGTCTGTCGTCCATGTGATTATCACAGTGGTATCTGTGCAAGTTCCGGAAGCAACATTGGAAATAACGGGCGGGGTTGAATCCCCTCCGGTCAAAGTGGTGAAAGCATAACCGGCTCCGGAATTATTTTCCGTCGCCAAATTTCCCGAACTGTCCATTGATTTAATCTGGAATTTATAAGCGGTTCCGGAGGATAAGTTGGTTAAGATGACAGAATGGCTGGTTGTCAGAGTCGCCGATCCTTTTTCTAAATTAAAAGAAGTATCCAAACTGTAGCCAATCGTGGAGTCAGAGCTTTCATCCGTTGTCCACGAGACAGTCGCGGAATTGGAAGTAATATTTGTTATCCCCGTTTCGGAATTAAAAGTGATAACAGTCGCGGTTGTGTCTCCCGGATCCGCTCCCGCCGCGGTGGTAAATGTCCAGCCGGCTCCCGAGTTGTCATCACTTGCCAAGTTTCCCGAAACATCAATTGACTTGACGCGGTAATAATACGCGGTTGTCGGGGCTAATCCTGTCAAAGTTACGCTGTGGAAAGTAACCGAATCAGCTGAGTTTCCCTGCGTTGTTCCGTAAGAAGTAGAAATTCCGAAATCAACGAGAGAATTTGACAATTCATTTGTCGTCCAAGTTATAGTAACGCTGTTGTATGTTGCCGTTCCCGCCAAAACAGCGGTTATTTCCGGCGGGGTTTCGTCTCCTCCGGCTGTGGTGGTAAAAGTCCAGCCCGTTCCTCCATTTGAATCTTTTCCTTCATTAGAAGAACCGTCCGTAGATCTGGCTTGAATGTAATAAGCGGTGGAAGGATCAAGCCCGGTTAAAGTCACGGAGTGCGCCGTCGTATTGTCCTGATATTTTCCCGTCGTGGAAGTGAACACTCCGGTTGTTCCGGAATAATCAATCAGCGAATTGGAATTTTCATTTGTCGTCCATGTTATCTTGGCGGTGTTCGCGGTGATGTCTGAAATCGCGACATCCGAAATAATCGGAGCTAATTCATCCCCGCCGGCAAGAGTTGTAAAAGTATATCCCACTCCGCCATTATTATCCATTCTCAAATTGCCTCCGCCGTCTCTTGATTTGACTTGATAATAATATGTTGTTTCCGGAGCAAGATTGACAAGAGTAATGCTATGCGAAGTTGTCGCGGTTGTTGATCCTTGCTCTTGATTAAAACTTGTATTTAAACTAAAGCCAACCGTGGAATCCGAGTTTTCATCCGTTGTCCAAGAGATCGTCGCGGAATTGAAAGTTATGGACGAGCTGGAGACGGCGGAAATCACAGGCGGAGTGGTATCTCCCGGATCAGGAGCTGATGTTGTCGTAAAAATATAGCCTGTCCCCGAATTATCATCCGTCGCGATATTCCCCGAAACATCCATTGATTTGACGCGATAGTAGTAAGTCGTACTAGAAGCAAGACCAACCAAAGTAACGCTGTGCGAAATTGTTGAATCGGATGAGTTTCCCTGAGTTTTGCCGTAAGAAACAGCCGTCCCAAAATCTACAAGAGAATTACCGTTCTCATTTGTGGTCCAAGTAATTATCGCTGTGTTATATGATGGAGTTCCCGAACTTACTGCTGATATTGTCGGCGGAGTTGTGTCTGATGAGGCGAGTGTGGTAAAAGTATATCCCGCGCCTGAATTATCGCTAGTCGCCGAATTCGCGCTGATGGAACCGTCAACGGATGTTATTTTGAAGTAGTAAGTTGTCGCCGGAAGAAGCCCTGATAAAGTTATGGAATGATCAAAGTTGTAATTGCCGTTTGCTTCATTGGAGCCGTAAGAAACGCTCGTCCCATAATCAACCCTTGAAGTCGCCGCTTCATTCGTTGTCCATGAAATTATCGCGGATGAATCCGTTATGCTGGTTATATCGGTTGAAGAAGTGAATGCAATCACAGGAGCGGTTGTGTCCGTGATAGTCGTGAAAACATAATTTACATCATCTTGCGACGATCCGACATTGCCGGAAATATCCCTTGACTTGATTTTGTAATGATAGGCGGTATTTTCAATAAGCCCGACCAAAGTAACCGTATGAGCTTCCCCGCCGGCGATCATCGTCGGCGCGCCTTGCTCGTTCGCGTAACCAGTGCCCGTTGAATACCCGATGTATGAATCGGACATTTCATCCGCGGTAAATGTTATCGCCACAGTCGTGGAAGCGATGTTTGTTATTTGAGTCGCGTAATCGTGAGTTATCACGGGCGCGATTGCGTCCACTCCGGCGGCTGTGCCGCCTCCTCCCTCGTCAAAGTCCTGCGCGCCGTTGGCGTTGCCGTGTTTTGCCGCGGTTCTCGGAGATTTATTTCCCAAAGTGTCCCGTTGATAAACTCGGTAATAATAGTCTTGATCTTGGATTAAAGAAGTGTGGGTATAATAGTTTAAAGCTTGGTTTGTGATGGTCGTAAGAGTCTCGTAGGAAGAAGCGCTGGTTGAATATTCCAAAGTATAGTTTAAAAAACTGTCTATGGCGGACGCTTTCCACGC
>Ga0180732_1002215_pt1 | contig 10647 bp, 17 predicted proteins | sample KR11_01MetaG_FD_148674 | JGI IMG/M metagenome (GOLD analysis project Ga0180732, IMG submission 148674) | Groundwater microbial communities from the Olkiluoto Island deep subsurface site, Finland - KR11_0.1 MetaG | ecosystem: Environmental > Aquatic > Deep subsurface > Groundwater | place...
AATTTTTCATCTAAGTTTTCCATATAAAATTATGCATTTCAAACATATAAATAAATTTGTATATCCTAACAACAACAATCCTTAAAAACAAAATTAATTTTATTTTTAACATGGAACTAGTAGCATTACTCTCAACAGGAAAAGGAACATGGGCACAGATTTCTGGATTAATGAATCATGGAGACTGGGACAAAGTTATTCTTATTGGCGGAGATTTTGCAAAACAATTTACTCATGAAAAAAAATTTGAATTTATTCAAGTTAATTTAGACCAAAAATTAAAAGATTTAAAAGAAGATATTTTGCAAACACTTAAAGGAAAAATAGACGGCACAGAAGTTGCATTAAGCATTGCCTCTGGAGACGGCAAAGAGCACATGGCTCTGATATCAGCCCTGATTAATCTGCCTGTGGGAATAAGATTTGCAGCATTAACAAAAGATGGTGTTATTGATTTGTAAAAAATGAGAAAAGGAAAATTATTAATGATGCTTGAAGAACATATTAATGAATATAGATTAGATGCTAATAATTCTTTAAGAAGAAACTCGCACATGAATGAAAGTGTGATGGAAAGTAAAGAGGATGTGCCTCAACAAGTTATAGATGCATTGTTAGTTGATTTTGTTAATTATGTTGGAGCACAACAAGGATTAGATTACGGACTTTATACAAAATATCTTAGAAAAAAAATTAAATCTCTTTAATCTTCAACCCCTTTTTATTCTTCCCTAAAACCAAAACCCTGCTTTCAATTTTTTCATCAAGAATTTTTATTTGAACACCCAGGTTATTCAACTCTTTAACCAATTTTTCAGAAAACCCCTTCATTTCTTCATGTGTTGGCATTTTATCATAACCTAATCTTTCTCTTGCAAAACCTACCGACATGTAGCCCTTCACCTCAATAAAATCACTTCCAGCTTTTTTAATTAATTCAGCATATTCTTTAATATGTTTATCATCCATATTCAACTCTCTGACTAGATTCATTCTAAACACAGTCCTACATGTCAAGCCCTTTAATAATTCAAGAGTTTGATTTAATTTTTCCCAGGCATTTTTTTTACAGCTTCTATGAAATTTATCATAAAGTTTTTTATTTGAAGTATTAACAGAAACATATAATTGAGTGGGAAGCTGATTTTTTTCAGAAATTTCTTTTATTTTCTCAGGATAAAGCCCGTTTGTAACAAGAAAACTTGTTTTCCCCCTTTTTCTAAGCTCTTCAATTAAATCTCCTATTAAAGGATAAATAGTCGGCTCACCAGATAAAGAAATAGCAAACTGCATTGGTTCTTGAGCTTCACCATATTTTTCCTGGTTTGCCTTGCTTAATTGTTTTTTCTTGCTTTTTTTATCAATTTTAAAACCTTGTAATAATTTTCTTTGAGCTTTAATACATTCATCAATAATTTTTTTAGGAGAATCAATTTTGCCTGGAATTTTCTCCCCTGTTGTGAACTCTATGGCTCTCCAGCAATGCACACACTTATTTGGACACCACAAACTTGAAGTCATTTGGCAGCATAAATGAGATTTGATTCCATAAAATTGTTCCTTATAACAAACTCCCTCATTTCTTAATGATTTTTTTGTCCATCTGCAAGTCTGAACAGCTGAATGATTTCCCACAATTTCATAATGTTGTTTTCTCAGTATTTTTTTAATTTTTTCAGGTATCATATAAATAAATATCAGAAGAGGTTTTAAAGTTTGTCAAATAAAAAATATTTCTTCCATTAGGTTTATAAAAATTAATAAGTTCTAATATGTTATAGATAATAAAATGCAAAGAAAAGATTGGAATTTATTAACTTGGATAGTTGTTGTATTTGGAATTTTATATTTTGTTCCCTCAAATGCAGATTGGTTTAGAAATTCTATTATTTCAGCATTTGATTTGCTCCATGATTATGCGCAAAAGCATGTTTTAACTTGTTTAATGCCTGCTTTATTTATTGCAGGAGCAATTTCTGTTTTTGTAAAAAAAGAGGCTATTTTAAAATATCTTGGAGCAAAAAGTAAAAAATATATTTCTTATTCAATTGCTTCTGTTTCAGGAGCTATACTGACTGTTTGTTCTTGCACTATTCTTCCATTATTTGCTGGAATAAGAAAAAGAGGCGCTGGATTAGGCCCTGCAATTACTTTTTTATTTGCAGGTCCTGCTATTAATATTGCTGCAATTTTCCTGACAATGTCTGTCTTGGGTTTTAAAATAGGATTAGCAAGAATAGGATTTGCAATTCTGCTTTCAATTTTAACAGGCTTAACAATGGCCCTGATATTCAGGGAAAAATCAGAGCAAGGAGGTTTGTTTATTCAAGAAACCAAGGAAACTAAATTATCAAAAAAAATTTTATTTTTATTTTTTGGATTAATGATTGGTGTTTTAATTGTGAACGGATTACAAATTAATCAACTACACAAATATATGTTAATGTTTTCTTTTGCAATTTTAACAGTTTTATTAGTTATTTTTAAATTTCAAAAAGAAACTACAAAAGACTGGCTTTTTGAAACATGGAAATTTTCAAACATGTTATTACCTTTATTGTTTATTGGGGTTTTTGTTGCAGGATTTATCCTGCCTTTGCTTCCACAAAATTTAATAGAAAATTTAGTCGGACAAAATACAATTATTGGAAATTTAATTGCTTCAATATTCGGTGCATTTATGTATTTTTCAACACTAACCGAAATACCAATCTTGCAGGCATTGATTTCAAAAGGAATGGCTCCCGGGCCTGCTCTTGCATTATTATTAGCAGGACCTTCATTAAGTTTGCCAAATATGTTAATTATAAGAAAAGTCTTAGGCAATAAAAAAACTATTGCTTATGTTTTATTAGTAATTTTTTATTCAACAATTGCCGGATTAATTTTTGGTTTTTTCTAGAGGGGGATATTTATAATTTAACTTCAATTGGATTTGCTAATTGTTTTTGTAATTCAGGCGAAGTATAGAATTTATGAGATATTGCTGGAGCATTACAATTATTCAATAAACAATTAATATTTTCTTTTTCTAGTTCTTCAATTATCTTCATCATAGTTTTTTGAGAAGTAAGTATAAAGCTTCTATATGCAGAAATATGGATATAATGATCTGGTGGAGCAATTCCACTATTGATAAATTCATCATAAATTTCTTCTGGTTTTGCTTTTAATTTTAAAGGTTTATATTTAACTAAACTAGCTTCTATTATGTTATAATCACTTTTTGAAGTTCCGTCTTCTTCAGATGTTAATTTATTTTTAGAATTCCATGTATAAACATTCCAATCTCTTTCACCTTTAAAATTTCGTTCAATTCTTTCTTTACCAACATTTTCAAAAACTTTTGAATGTACAAGCAATCTTCCATTAAGATAAATTCTCATAAAATATCTTCTTTGCGGAGATTTTTAAATAAATCTGCATTAGAAAATAACTATTTTCCACCCTAAAAAATCATATCAAATGCCAAGCCCACAAAATCATCAACACTAAAAGTAAGAATAAAAAGAAATAAGTCATGAATTTAAAAGATTTTTCTGCTTTTTTCTCACTTTTTGTTATTCCAAGAATTGTCAGGTAAAAAAATCTTCCACCATCAAAAATTCCAACAGGCAACATATTAACCAGAGCAACACTAATGCTAATCAAAACAATCCACCATAATAAATTATAAATAAACAAGCTCCAGCCATTAAATTTCGGTTCATAATACACATTAGGCTCTTTAAAAGATGAAACAATCTCACTCACCTTTCCAAGTATTCCTTTACTTTCTCTTGAAATAAACCCTATTCCTAACCATGCAGAATTCTCTTTTTGAGGATTTTCTCCAAGAACTATTTCATATGCCCCATTTTCATTATTTATTTTTGTTATAATGTTAATCTTTTCTCCTGGAGAATATTTATCCAGCTCTATTCCCAAATTTTCTATGCTGGTAATTTTATTATTATTAATTGTTGTGATTGCTCCTGTTAATTCTGATTTAATTGCAGGAGCATCGTCATAGAGCACAATAAATTCTTTATCTCCTGAAAATCCTTTTACCCCAATATAATTTTTATCTTGTGTTTTTATCTCATTAAATGTGGTATTTTCTATTAAAGGAATAATGTCTTCATAATCTGGATTTATTAAACTAACATTATTGATTGAAGTAATTCCCGATATTGCAACAAATGCATAAGAATAGTCATCAAATACCACTCCTGCAGGAGCAAAAGCCAGAGAAAAAAACAACCACATGATTATGAAAAATAATATGGCTGTTAAAACATTTGCAAATGTGCCTGCAGACAAGATTGCCATTTGAGATATCTTGCTCTTTGTTTTCATTTTTTCTTCATCTAGTTCTACAAATGCTGCTAAAAATACTGGCAGGAAAAAAGGAAAAAATCCAAATCCTGTTGTTTTTATCTTTATTTTATTATATGCTGCAAAAATCCCGTGTGCAAACTCGTGTGTTATGGCAATTATTGCAAGAATAACTATCCAGTATGTAAAATAAAATTCAGGCAATCCAGGAACCATCTTGTCAATATAAGGAATTAAAGGCATGATTGGGGGAACTTTTATTGCACTCACAACATCTGGACGAGAAATATAAATTTTTAAAATAGTGTAAAAGAAATAAAACACTGAAATCATTAAACAATAACCTAATCCAATAGAAACATAACTTAAAATTTTAAGTGTTTTTGTGTATTTTTCCCCAACATAATTAATTAATTTTATTCCCCAACTAGTTCTATATAAAAACAAAAGCCCTTCTTTTTTCAGATTTTTTTTCCGAGTATATAAAAAAACAGAAATAAAAATTGCAAATAATACTAACAAGATGATATCATATATAATAAAAGCCATTTCTATTCACTTCTTTTTTAGTTCAATTTATTTTTTCTTTAAAGGCCTAAATGCTTTTTTATCACATTTTCTGCATTTAACCTTTCCCTTGAGTATTTTTTGAGGGTCTGCTCTAACTTTGCTCTGACAGTTTTTGCATACAAACATATTTTTAAACAATCTATTTTGAGCTTCAAGTATTTTTGCCATTTTTAAGTTTATTTGGAATTTAATCTCCTTATTAATTAATTCAAGAAAAAGAAGGTTTTTAAAACTTGTTTTTATGCAATTTAATAAACTTTTTATAAAATTCTATAATATCCTTCTGCATAAAAAAATGATTCAATTTCTCCGTTAGAGGTTCTAGTTACCATTTTTGCTCCTTCTGGTAATTTTACATTTTTCTGAGTTAATCTTTCTTCTTTTTCATAAGATTTAATATCTGCAGAATTATTATGCCCCACAGTTGGAGAGACTAATAACATATTAACACTTGTAAAATTATCAGGTAAGCGATCCATTAAACTTTTTATATTAGACGCAGATTTGATTAATCCAAAATACATAATTCTATCATCTAACATGAAATTGAGTGTTCCAAATCATTTTTAATTATTTCTATTTTAGAATATGTGTTTTAAAATTATATTTTTCTTTTAATTATTTTAGTTCCCTCAATATCCCAGTATTCACAATTTCCATTTTCTTCTAATTGAGAAAATACTTCTTCATCAGGGCAATCAATTTCAAGTGTTTCAAAACTTTCCAAATCCATCACACTGGCTTTTTTGTTTGCTTTTGACAAAATTTGAGCTTTTCTTTTATTAACAATCGGAACTTCTAATCTGTCATGCCCAGGAATTACAAAAACTTTTTTTTGGCCTTTAATCATTCCCACAGCTTCTATTCTTGCTTTTGAATGTCCATGCTTGCCTGTTTTACTGATATCAATTTTTTTTACAGTATAAACCTCACCATCAATAAGAATATTTGTTCCAACTCTTGCCTCTGTCGCACTAATAATTTTTAACACCATATATCATACAAAAAAAATACATTTATAAACATTTTTAATTAACAAAATAAAAATGAACCTTCAAAAAAAGGATTTTATTGAAATAGAATTTACTGCAAAAATTAAAAATGGAGAAATTTTTGATTCAAATATTAAAGAAGATTTGCTCCAAAAAGGAGTACCCTCTGGGGCAAAAAATATAAATTTAAAATCTGAGCATAAACCTTTTATATTTTGCCTAGGCGAGGGGATGTTTTTAAAAGGAATTGAAGATTTTTTAATTGGCAAGGAGATTGGAGAGTATAAAGTGGAGCTTTCCCCTGAAAAAGCTTTTGGCAAAAGAAATCCTTCTTTTATCCAGATGATGCCTATGAAAATTTTCAGAGAACAAAAAATAAACCCTATCCCTGGAATAATGTTTAATTTTGATGGAAGAATTGCCAAAATATTAACTGCTTCTAGTGGAAGAGTAATGGTTGATTTTAATAATCCTATTGCTGGAAAAGATGTTGAATACAAAATAAAAGTTTTAAGAAAAGTTGATGATTTAAATGAAAAAATAAAAGCATTTATAGAATTTTTGTTTAAAAGAGATTTAAAATTTGAAGTAAAAGATAAAAAAATAATTCTTGAAGTTGAAAAACAAATGATTAAGATTATTGAATTGTTTAAGGATAATTTCAAGAAGATGTTTGATATGGATTTAGAAGTAAAAGAAATAAAAGAAGCAAAAGAGATTAAGGAAGATTAAAGAAAATAAATCTGTTTAATCTTTAAAATTATGTAATTTTTTATACATATATTTTTATATGTTTGTTTATTATTTATTTTATGAAAACTAAAAAATTAAATTTGATGGAAATATATGAAGAGGCTGAAAAACAAAGACAACAAGAAATTAAGAAATTAAAATCTTGCTCAAAACCCTTACATGAACTTGTGGTTGAAGAAAGGTTTATTGTTGATGATGTTATCGCAAAATCATATCCAACTTCATTTGCCCCGTATTCTGAAATGATAATTGGGGGAGAGTCTCATATTTATTCGGGGGGTTTTACTTCAAAATTAGTTTTGAAAGTTACGCCAGATAGTAAAGATGTTCCTGTTAGAACTCTTAATTTTGAAGGTTTTTCTATTGTAAAATTAGGTGATTATATTTCAGCTAAAATTCCAAGATATGAAGAAAAAAGAATTAAAAGAGGGATTGGTGCTAACCACCCTTTTATGCAAGATTTAGTATTTTATTTTGATAGAGAATTTAATGCAACTGAATCTGCAATTGAATTATCTATTCGTTCTAAATACGACGAAGTTCTAAGAAGAGAATGGGCTGTTGATTATGAAAAGTTTAGAAAAGGATAATAAATTAATTTATTTTTTAAGATAATAAAAAAAATCCCTTATTATAATTATATCATCACTGTTTTTTTGTTAATAATTTTTCAATTTAAACGAATTTTGTGGGTGAGCAAATGTTAGGTTAGTAAATTAGATTAACTAAGAAAAAAGAAAACTCTAAAACACCACAATAATCCTTATAAATAATCCTCATCTCCATAAACTATGGACAACATTTATGAAAGAAGTGATGAAAATAATTATTCTAATATGCCTAGTGATTTATCTCCTGAAATAAGGGAAATTGATAAAGAACTAGCCGAATTATTAAAAAAACAATCTGCAAAAATCAAAGTAATTGGTGTTGGTGGAGGGGGAGGAAATTCATTAAGCAGAATGAGAGAAATTGGAATTAAGGGAGGAGAACTTATTGCAATAAATACAGATGCCCAGGATTTATTATATACTAATGCTGATAAAAAAATTCTTATTGGAAGAGAATTAACTCAAGGATTAGGTGCAGGAAGCAATCCAAGAGTCGGTGAAGAAGCTGCAAAAGAATCTAGTTCAGAAATTAAAAAAAAGATAGCTGGAAGTGATATGATTTTCATAACTTGCGGATTAGGCGGGGGAACAGGAACTGGTGCTGCACCAATAATTGCAGGATTGGCAAAAAAACAAGGGGCATTAACAATTGGAGTTGTAACACTTCCATTTACAATTGAAGGAAGAAAAAGAATAGAAAATGCCATGGAGGGGTTAGAAAGATTAGAAGCAGTTGTAGACACTTTAATTGTTATTCCAAATGATAAATTACTTGAACTAGCTCCAGAATTACCTCTTCATACTGCTTTTAAAATTTCTGATGAAATTTTAACAAATGCAGTTAAAGGAACAACAGAGCTTGTAACAACTTCAGGTTTAGTAAATCTGGATTTTGCAGATATTAAAGCAGTCATGGTTGATGGGGGAGTTTCTTTAATTGGGATGGGGGAATCAGATAGTGCAAACAGAGCAATAGAAGCTGTTGAAAAAGCAATTCAAAATCCCTTGTTAGATGTGGATATTTCAAATGCAACAGGAGCACTAGTTAATATTGTCGGAGGAGCAGATATGAGTTTAGAGGAGTGTAAATTAATAATAGAAACAGTTGGAAATAAGTTAAGCCCAAATGCAAAATTAATATGGGGGGCTCAAATTTCAGATGATATGGGAAAGTCAATAAGAGTTTTATTAATAGTAACTGGTGTTAAAAGTTCCCAAATAATGGGGCATGGAGAATCCATTGAAAGTCTAAAGCATAAGGAAATAGAAGAAGAGTTAGGAATAGAATTCTTTGAATAAAATGGAAAATAATGTGAAAACAAAAATAATATACTTTTCTCTTGGAGTAACAATAACCGCAGCATCTCTGTTCGGAATAAATTACTTAACAAAACCGGATTATGTATATTCTTTAAAAAAAGATGTTTCAGGAGTACACAATTTTATTAATAACATTTCTTTTGGAGGAGGTTCAGGTCATATAACTTTTAATGAACTATTAAATAATGATTTTAATGGAATACCCTCAATTGCAGACACCTTACAAGAATCTAATTTAACAGGAGATACCCCTTTATCTTCATTAGAAATAATTTTAATCAAATAAACTTAAAAACCCCTTAATTCTATAAAATATATGAAAATCTTAACATCGATAAAACCATTTTACATGAAATGCAAAAGAGTATGGCTTGTCCTGAAAAAACCTTCAAAACAGGAATTTGAAAAAATTACAAAAGTTTCTGGAGTGGGAATTTTATTGCTTGGAGCCCTGGGTTTTCTAGTTTCAATTATAATGAAGTTATTTGTTAAATAGGACTCAGCAATAAATGGGTGAAATCTATAAAAATAAGCAAGGTTAAATGAATCAATTTAATTTTTTCTTTCAAAAACAAAAATAGTGGCAATAAAATCGCTATCATTTAAATCTTTCTTTGATTTTAATTTAAACTTATTTTTCTTAAATAAATCAATATAATATTCATCTTCCCTGTTGTAATCAATTATTTTGCCTATTTTGGGTATATCTGAATAATGTAATATTTCCCTATACCTTTTACCACTAAACTGAATAATATTTTTTTTTATAAAAAGATCCCTTTTATCTTTTAATTTTTCTTCAAGATACTTTTCATTTGCCACAATTAAAATGAATTGACCTTTTTTATTCAACATAGAATAAATTTTTTTTGTAATATTTTCTAAATCTTCTGGTGAGAAATGTGGAAATACATAAATTGCTGTAATAAAATCAAACTTCTCTTTTGTTTTAACCTTTTGAAAGGTTTTATGATGTGTTTTTAATTTAGTATTCTTACCAGAAATTAATGATTTCTTCTTAATAAAATATTGATAATTCTTCTTAGATGGCTCGCATCCCCCTAAATGTATTTCTTTGAAATTATTGCATAGATTTCTAGCCAATATTCTAAAAAAGAATCCGATACCAAAACCCATATCAAAAATCTTAATTTGGGATCCTTTCTTCTTTGTAATTATATTTTTAATAATAAAATGATATATAAATGAATTTATCTTTGTTTTTTCTTGATTTTCCCAATCAATTTTATTATATTGCTGATAAAAAAATTCTTTATTTTTCATTTTGAAATTATATATTCTATCGCTTTATTTATGTTTAATGTAAGGAAAACCTTTTTGCGTAATTCTGGAATGGACTTTATCCATGAAGAAAGTTCTCCCAAATCAATAACAGAAACTTTCTTGCTGTAATCCTTAATTGCATGGATTATTTCTGTCAAAGTTCCAATCCCTCCATTTAAGGCAATTACTGAATCACATTCACGGACCATTATAATATTTCTTTCAGGATAATCAACATTTGTTTCTATTAACTCGTCTGGTTTTGGACCTATATTTTCTCCAACCATCTCCATTTGCTTTTTTGAAGGGATATAACATATATATTTTTTACCTCCATTAGCCTTGTAAGATTTTACAATAATCTCAGAAACTCCTTCTCCCTCCACCAGAAATTAAAATTTGTCCCTTTTCTGCAAGCAACCTTCCTATTTTTTCTGCTTCTTTTTGATATGAAACTGCCTTATGCTTTTTCCATGAACCAATTATCAAAACCCTCATAATAATAAACTTAAATTAAATATATTTATTAAAGTTACCCTTTTGTCGTTCTGAGAACAAGCCGATAACCCCCAATTCCTAACACTCGCACTTCAGTTGATTGAACTAAAATATATTTTTAACTGAATATAAACTAAAGATTCATAATTTAGTTAATTCAATACTCCAACTCTTAATCTTTACTTTTCTTTTATTAAGAAAATCCCTAATTTTTTTCCAACCCTTTAGTTCAATAATAAAAGTATTATTTGATACTTTGATATTTTTATATTTATTTAACAATCCTTTTCTTTCATAGACAT
>Ga0180732_1002216_pt1 | contig 10639 bp, 14 predicted proteins | sample KR11_01MetaG_FD_148674 | JGI IMG/M metagenome (GOLD analysis project Ga0180732, IMG submission 148674) | Groundwater microbial communities from the Olkiluoto Island deep subsurface site, Finland - KR11_0.1 MetaG | ecosystem: Environmental > Aquatic > Deep subsurface > Groundwater | place...
CTTCTATGACGACAACTCCATTCTTACCGCGGTCTCTGAAGCGATGAGAGAGAACGCGACATTGGTAGTGGAGACGACGGCGAATGGCGGGGGAACACCTTTTCACGAAATGTGGAAGAGGGCCAGGAACAAAGAGTCGGAATATATCGGTCACTTCATTCCTTGGTTTTGGGATAAGGGGTACACTCGAAAATGTGTTGAAGGGCCGTTTGAACTTACGCCGGACGAGATGAAGTTGAAGGAAATGTTTAAGCTGTCTTGGGAGCAGATGGCTTGGCATCGGTGGAAGCCGACGGACATGCCGGAGCCTGATAAATTCCACCAAGAATATCCATCCACGCCCGATGAGGCTTTTCTCAGTACGGGGAGAATGGTCTTCGATTGGGCCGCTGTTAAAAAACTTGAAGATTCAGCCATCATCCCAAAGTGGCGGGGAGGGTTGATTGAGGCGAAGGGAACGGTAGAGTTAGAACTTGACGATGCGGGGCTGCTGACGATTTGGAGAGTCCCCGAAAACGGGACCGCGTACTTAATCACAGCAGATGCGGCTGATGGGGTTGTGGGTAACGCTTTCTCGGTGGCCGACGTTTTCGACATGAACACTTGGGAACAGGTAGCGCAATTCCGAGGGCACCCCGATCCAATGCAATTTGCCGAGAACATACGAAAATTGGGGTTCTACTATAATTGGGCTTTGATTGCTGTGGAGAGGAAGTACCCCGGCAATGCTACGATTGCCCAACTGGAGAACAAGCAGTACCCCAATCTGTATCGAGACCGAAAATTGGAACTCGGGTTCGACACCAATTACGAAAGCAAGGCTGCGATGGTGAGTGCCGCAAGGGAGGCCGTTCGCGAGTTACGAGTGAAACTCCATTCCCGAGCCACGTTCAACGAACTCCGGTCTTTCATAGTGAACAACAATACGGGAAAATATGAGCCCCAAAAAGGATGCTGGCAGGATTGCGTTATTGTTTTGTCGGCAGCCTGTTTCATCCTCAACTCTCTCAGTGACGAGACGATATCGGAAAGGAAGCAACACTTCCACGACATCTACCCTTACCGTTCTAAATTCGGTTCGTCTTCTTCCCGGTATGACGGAGGAAATCGGGGGGCGAGGGTGGTGTAGGGGGTCTTGACAAGAAAAATGGGGCGTAGTAAAATCGGAGTATGGAGGCTGTTCAACTATGCTAAAACCGAACGTAAAGGATTTGCCGCAGATTGACGTTGGGACGATAGTTGTTGGAGGGGCGGGGAACTTGAAGAAAGGGTGTCTTCTTGTTCGGTACGCCGGGGACAGGAAGAGGGAATCGAAGTTGATCCTTCCCAAAGATGATGCCGTTCCTGCGAATGTCTGTGAAGTGGTGTTCATTGGCCCCGATTGCTCCTTCGACGTGGAGGGTGTAAAAGCGGGGAAGAAGTTTTTGCTGACGGATGAGGGGGACAATGAATCCGTCTTTGCCGACGGAGAACAGGTTTATTTCATTGTCAAGGATAACACTCTTCTCGCCGGCGTGGGGGAAAACTAAGATGGCCGGTCTCAAAGAGAAGGACGACAAGACGATTGTAGGACCTGACGGCACCTCACCGGCCACATCTCTCTCCCCTGAAGCTCCTCCTTGCCGCATGGGGTTTAGCGAAGACGGAAACACGTTGACTGTCATCATTGAAATGCCGAAGATTTCTCGGGCAACGGCTCGGGGGTTCTTGGCCGACGTGATTGACTATCTGGTGGCGTGGTACACGGTGAGGGAAGTGAAGAAGGAACAGGAAAAGGGAATCCTTCAGAAGGTGACAAGTCAACTGAATCTCAAGAGGTTTTTACATAGGAGGTAGAAAACATGGCAGAAGCAAAGTCTAAAAAGCCCGGAAGTGAAGGGCTCGGGTACACAGCGTTTGAGAAGGTTGTCGGTGCCAAAGAGGACGGAGAACCGAAGGCGGGGCTGAATCCCGAGCAGGGGATGAAGGGGACGGTTCTTCCTTCTCAGCCCTCTAAACCTGTCTCCCCCGCGAAGGAGCGGGCAAACGGATGAGGGGATTCAAGGCCGGGAAGGATGAAGCTCCTCGCTTTGCCTCTTCCCCCGGTGGTCGAGAGAAGGTCCATAAGGTGATGGGGGAGTTCAAAAGGAAGAAGTTGAAGTCCAGTTCCGGCAAGAAAGTGAAGTCGAGGAAGCAAGCTCTCGCCATCGCAATGTCGGAAGCCGGGATGTCAAAGAAGAAAGGAGGGAAGTGAAAATGCCCAATCCAAGGTGGGACCCGTCCAATGTCTCGTTCTCCGCTGCGAAGGAAGGAAAGCCGAAGTTTGCTCGCGGCTCTTTTTCTTCTGACTCCGGCGTGAGAGGGAAGGCCAAGGGAAAAAAGAAGAGGAAGGGCAAGAAGTAAACACCATGTATTATCGTCTCAACCCTCCGCCGGATTTGACGGCGCAGAACGATAAGGAAATCAACCGGGTAAATCGGGTGAATCGTTCGCGTATCGTCACGTTTAAGAATGAGAAGAAGCGCGGGGAGTTTGAGAAGTATGTGAAAGACCGGTTTAACGTCTGGAAAACCAAATCTTCCCCTCTTCGTAATCGCCTCATCAACGCCAATGATTTTTTAGAGGGAAAGGACCCCCCGATCGATTGGCCGTTTGGTGAGGATTCGTCCAACATCGATGTCAAATACGCCTTGGGCAAAGCAAGAACGCTGAGAGCCAATTTCATGCGGGCGGTCTTTTCCGATCCCCGCCTCTTTGTTGCCGTCCTTGGCCCCGGCGCGTCGCGGGAAAGACTCAACGACTTGGAAGAAGCCGTCAACTGGACGGCGACGGAGGGTTCAAATCTGGTGGACATGCTGAGAGACAGCCCCATCCCCATCTTCCGTGACGGGACGGGGCTCATCTATGGAGAGTGGGAGCGAAAGATTGAACACGGGACCGACTACAAAATCTACACCGACGCACAGGCTTTCCAGTCAGACTACCCTGACGCGGAGACGGCAGGAGTTGGGGAGGAGGAGTATCAGAGGATACTTTCAGACTTGTCAAATCCTGACGTTGGGGAAGTACAAGTAGAATTTGAAACGGATTTTGTTGCTAAAGATCGGCCTGAGTACACACAGTTTCCGGTGGCGAAATTCGTTTGGTACCCTCTTTCCGTTCCATCAATGCGAGAGCTGGATATTTACGGTTTTCTTTTTCCCCAATCCCATTTTGATTTCGAGATGGCCGACAAGTATGGGTACTTCTACCACGATATTGCTGAAGGGTGTAGAAAGGCGGGGACTTCCGGCAGTGGTGGCGGCGAGAAAAAGGATTACGACCAGTGGGACAGTCGGAGAGATCAGATTGACGGCATTTCTGCTGGAGAAGAGGATTTCCGGATTTCCTATAAGCTCGCCAAATTGGTTGTCAGGTTTGACAGGGATGGCGACGGAATTCCGGAATGCTATTTTGTCATTTGGGACACGGAGAAGGATAAAGCTCTCCGGGTGGAAAATTACAGCATAAGGAAGAACATCCCCTGCATCCATCCTTTCCGATTTATCCGAAAAGACGGGAGATTGTTAGGTGAGTCTTTGCTGTTAGACTCCGAAGATTTGTTCCGGGAGATTAATGCTCTCCATCGGCACCGGTCCAACACCCGCCGACTTACAGATGCCCCCACCCTTCTCATGCCGAAGGTGATGAAGGATGACATTGATTTGGGCGCGGAGAGGAACACAATAGTGCCCGGAAAAGTCATGTGGCTGGCCGATCAGTATATGAACGCGAACATGAGGCCCACGCAGTTGATTTACAGAAATCTGGACAACAGCGGCGGGTCTATCGATGAAGAGACGTATGTGCAACGGTACTTGGATACGCTTTTAGGAACGAGTGAAGGGCAGAGCGGGAAGGAGACACCGAGTGACCCTCGCGCTCCCGCACGCAAAACCGCCATGTTGTTGATGAGGGGGGACTTGAGGTTGGAAGATTTCATAGAGGAATGGAAGCGGTCTATTCCCGATCTTCTTGAGTTTCATCGGTCTCTCTATTTTCAAAACACCGTGGGGAAACTCAAATACGTGTCCAAGGTGGGAGGGGAGGCGGCGGAGAAGGAGATCCCAAAGGCTATGCTTGTTTCCCCCGGCGTCTCTTCCGCCCTCAAAGGCATTTCCCTCAACATGACGCCGGAGAATGAAATGCAAAAGGTGATGGCTCTCTTTGCCGCCGCGATTCAAATGCAGATTGTAAAGATCAACCCTGCGATGATCGTTCAATTTTGGAATGATTTTGTTGCCGCTTCCAGGATTCAGAGGCCGGAGAGGTTTCAAATCCAGCCGGGAGGACCGGCGGGTCTTGGCGGTGGCGGTGGCGGGGGAATGCCGGGAGCAGAGGGCGGAGGAGCAACTTCTCCTCCTCCAGCGCAGATGACTCAGTTTCTTTCTCAGATTTTCAATTCAATTCCTCAAGGAGTGTTGCCAATCAACAAATAAATGACCATGATGACACAACAACAGGAGCTTGAGATTCAACGGTTGGACCAGCGGGTTAGGTTGTCGGAAGACAGACTTCGACGGCTAGAAGCCCTGCGGAAGAACAAGGACTCCGAAGTCTTCAAGGCTTTTTTGGGGGAAATCAAGGCGTACAAGGCGACGGTGGAACGGCAACTTGAGACCTTCATCGACCCCAATACGTTTCCGATGGAGGAGACGGGGGGAATGGCGGGTCAGTACGCGATGATTAAGGCCAAGGCCGGAGAGAAGAGGGCGATCGAGGCGATTTTGGATAATGCGGAAAGGGTGGAAGACAAGATCGGGATGGAGATGGACCGGATAACCGCTTGCAAGGAGAGGATTGCGGCTATAAAGGAAGGAAAGAAAGAAACAAATACTACCAAGGAAGGGAGGAACTTGAATCATGTCTACTGAGGCGACGTCGGAGGGAGAGACGAAGGTGGAAGAGGAGAAGCCGTTGGTGGAAGAGACGAAGGTGGAAGAGACGAAAGACGAGTCGGCACAGAAGATCGAGAAATTGGAGTCGGATTTGGCCGAACTGAAAACCAAGGTTTCTGCCCCGGCCCCCACTCATCAGACGGTTCCTCAGGTGACAAGTCAGAGTCTCGCTACGCTCACGGACGAACAGTGGGGCGACATTGAGACGAAGACGGGAAGGACAAGGGGGGACATTCTCAACGAGGTCCGGTACAATGAGACAAGGGGAGAGAACCAGAAGATCGGAGCCCGGATGGCGGTGTCTGATGCTTTGGATGGAGAGATTGAAAAGGACCCCACCGTTGCCAAACTCAAGTCGGGGATGAAGGAGTATTTTGATTCCATTCCCGACGTGGAGAAGATGGATGCGGCGAAGATGACGGCGCATCTGGTCCGTGCCAAGAGATACGCCCGTGGCGTCCTGGCCGAGAAGGGAATGGCGGTGCCGGCAGGAGGAAAGACGATGGAGAAACCTGTGGTGAAACCGACACCTTCGACCAAACCTGTTCGGTCGGTTGAGTCTGATGGTGGCGGCAAAGAAGGAGAAGAAGAAGGAAACTACGAGGAAGGCGAGATCAAGAATGGGGAGTATGTTCTTCCGGAAGGCGGGAAGATCAAGATAGGAAAGGTCTCCCGGAAGAAGTTTGCCGAGGTTCGTCATGGGGACAGGTCTCCCAATGACGTTCGGTTTGCAGAGAAGGATGAGAGGCCGGTGTTCAAACGTGGTGGATGATTCAGAGTTTGGGTATCCGCTCACTCCCACTCCGACGGCAGGAGATGGGAGAGAGCGTCCGAATTCTGCCAAGACAGGACGGGGACAGGGAAGGGCTCCGAGCCGAAGGATGGCTCATTGTCCCCTCTGCGGCTTTGTTTACGACAAGGCCAAGACAAGACACGAAGGAGGCACGTTTGAAGGCAATGGGGCCGGAGGGGCGATTACGAAGAAGACAGTGACCGGCACTTTGCTGAATGGTGAAACGACTATTGACAAGTATGGGGAACAGGGTTATAATAAAGGAGGTGGATGTCCACTCTGCTTTGGTACGAATCTGAAGCCCCGTAAGTAGTTCTCTGCTGTTTGTCTTTCCATCTCTGTTCGCTGTTCATCTCTGCTGTTTGTCTTTCCATCTCTGTTCGCTGCTCATCTCTGCTGTTTGTCTTTCCATCTCTGTTCGCTGCTCATCTCTGTGATCCAATAACGTACATAGCACAGGAGACAAGAAATGAATGTGCGAAACGCCATGCCTACGTCGATCATGAAGGTTCCGATTCATGCCGGAGCCGACATCGCGGAAGGGGCGCTCATCATGCCCGGAGTGACGCATGACTCCGACATCTCCGCTTTTATTCTAGCCTCTGGAGCCGCCGCCAACGCCATTGGCGTTTTGGCTTCTCTCTACGATTTCTCGGTTGAAGGGACCTCCGCGCCGGAGACGGGGGTGACTTACGTCCTTCACGAGATCATCAAGATTCTTCCCGGCAGCATTGTGGACTGCGAATATGACCAGACTTCCACGATCACGACGGGAACGTATACCGCCGGCGGAGTGACTCTTGCCATTGGGTCTTTGGAGGACAACATTGACGGGTCGTGGTTCTATTCTGTTGCTGGAACAGGGCTCGGTCAGTTGATGTATGTCATTGGGTCAGCGGCAGGGACGGCTACGTTGAAGGAAGCGTGTACTACCGCGCTTTCAACGGATACCACGTTCATCAAGATTCTGAGGGAGGGCCACGCGCTGTTGACGCTGAACTCAGCCGGGACCAAGCTCGGGACGGCGGCTGCTGCCGGGGCTTTGACCTGGAAGGTCCTCCACAACGAAATCACCTATGATGGAATGGAAGGGTGGGAAAGACTTGATCCCACGAAGCACTCCGGCCTGTCTGGCCTGGATACGAAGCATGTCAGGTTCCGGGCGGTTTTGGCCCCCCGGTCTACGTTCTTCGGACTCTCGTAAAGAGAGAAAAAAAGGAGGATCAAAACATGGCTGGAGTCATGGTGCAGGGAAATTGGAGCTATTTCGTCCAGAAGGATTTGTCGGAACACTTCGCCGTCTCCTACGGAGAGTTTTCTTCAATGATCGGGGCTCTGTTCACGACTGTCACGCCGGATCAGGCGATTTACTACGAGGCTTTGGAAGGGGACTTGGGTTCCGTTCCTCTGTTCGAGGGTGAAATCGCTTACGGCGATGCCAAGCAGTCTTACCGTCTCTCGACGGAGGAGATCGAGTACGCCTACGGCATCAAGGTCACGAAGAAATTCCGCCGATCCGACCTCTATGGCGTTGTACAGAGGAAGGTGAGGGCTTTGGCGGATCGTTTCCGGTCTAAGAAGGAAGCGATTGCGGCCTCCGCCTTCAACAACAGCTTCACTTCCTTCAAGACGGCGGACACGGTTGCCCTCTTTTCCGCCTCCCATACGTCTGATGTCGGGGGGAGCACGCAGGGGAACTACGGGACTTCGCAATTCTCCGCTGCCAACGTGGAGGCCACTCGTCGGCTCATCATCAAGTTCAAGACCAACACAGACAACATCATGACGCTCTTCCCGGACCTTCTCTTGGTTGAGACGACCAACGAGGAAAAGGCGTTTGAACTCATCAAGAGCAAGGGCAAGGTGGACACTTCCATCAACAACCCCAACTTCCACGAGGGCAAGTACAAGGTGGCGGTGTGGCATAACTACCTGACCTCAGCCTATCCTTGGTTCTTCATGAACGAGAAGATGATGAGAGAGTACATGAAGTTCCTGGAATGGAACCCGGTGGAATTCTTCTATGCCGGGGAGATGGATACCATCACCAGCAAACACGCGGGATACATGAGCAACAACGTTTCCTGCGCCGACTGGAGATGGGGGTACGGACACAAGGCCACCACCTGAGATTGGGTGGCCGTTGTTGAGTTCTTGAGTTCTTGAATCCAGTCAACTGTGGAGGGGAACATGAGGAAGGCAACAAGGGGTAAAGTGGCGGAGCAAGAGCTTCTAACTCCTGACGAGATAGGGGCGCGGAGGGAGAAGCTTGAAGACGAGAAGCGGTATCTCAAAGGGGTGAAGAGGGAGGAAGAGTCGGACGGGATGACTCTTCCTCATGGGGATGCACATGGGATCGATGAGGAACGGATCAAGAGGCGGATTGAAAGAGAGGAGAAGTACCTCAAGGAACACGACCCCCGGAATGTTCCGATCAGGAACCGTAAGGAACTTGAATCAGAATACCGAAAACTCCATGATTGGCTCCGAAAGAGCCTCCACCCGCGCCGATGCCACGACATGTTTCCCTCCACGGATCACGGAAAGAACCGGGATTTTGAGAAGGCCGTGGATTGGGCTCAAAAGGAAATGAGCCGGGAGTTTGTGCAGGTGGTTGAGCGATACAGAAGGTTGGGGCTGTTGCTGTGGCCGGATGATCCTGACCGGCGCAACTATGAACTGTTGAGAGGGAAAGGGAGGTATTGAAATGAAGAAGGGTTTGACTTTTTCTGTGGCGGCGATTCTTCTTGGGGGATTCGGCATCGGGTCTCTGATGGCGGAATCCGGGGATACCGGAAACATGGGATGGGATTCCTCGAATCAGACTTCCATCATCCGGGCTAATTCCTCGGGGAATTTGATTCCTGGGAAAGACGACAACGTGGACTTGGGGGACAGCACTCACGAGTTCAAGGACGCGTACATTGATGGAACGGCCTACGTTGATGCGCTGAGCAATGCGGGGACGTTGGTGCAGACGGGCAACGTCGGGATCGGGTATACGGCTCCTGACGGGGCTTTGGTAGTCAACGGCAAGTTGGGGGTTGGTACTTCAGCCCCGGCGCACATTCTCCATGTTGTTGAGTCGGGGTTGGTAGATGGTGTTCGGGTGTCTTCCGCAAATGGTACGACTATTCATTTCGTCATCAAGAATACGGGGAATGTGGGGGTTGGTACTTCGGCTCCGGCGGCACTGTTGGACATTGCGGGTAACTTCAACGCTACCGGGGAATCCTATATCGGAGCAGCGGCTACCAAGTCTACCTTCACTACGACCGGCGGTGCGTCGTTTGCCGGAGCGGTCGCGGTTCTTGGGACGATTAACGGCGTGGGGCAGGCGACCTTCGGGGCGGCGGCTACCAAGAGCACGGCCACCACGACTGGAGGGTTTCAGACGGGGGCTCTGGCAGCGGCTACCCTCAATGTGGCGGGAGCCGGAGACATTGTGGGGCAGGCGACTTTCGGTGCGGCTGCTACCAAGTCAACGGCTACTACGACTGGAGGGTTTCAGACTGGAGTTCTCGCAGCTGCAAGCCTCGCTGTGGCGGGAGCGATCGACGGCGTGGGTCAGGCGACCTTCGGGGCGGCTGCTACCAAGTCAACGGCTACCACGACTGGAGGGTTCCAGACGGGTGCTCTCGCGGCTGCTACTCTCAATGTGGCAGGGGCGGGGGACGTGGTGGGGCAGGCCACCTTCGGGGCGGCAACTACCAAGTCAACGGCTACCACGACTGGAGGGTTCCAGACTGGTGCCCTGGTTGCCGCAACCATCAACGCTTCAGGGGCCATCGACGGCGCGGGTCAGGTCACTTTCGGGGCGGCTGCTACCAAGTCCACCTTCACGGTAACTGGTGCGGCGTATTTTTCCGGGGCCATCACGATAAAGGCTCTGACGAAGGAGTTGATCGTGACTTCCACTCCTACGGTGGTTGGGGAAATGATGATGTGTACCAACTGTACTTCGGCATACAGTCTGTGCGTGGCTACGGCGGTGGCAGCGGCACAGCAGTACAAGAGGGCGGCAGATGATGGGGTTTGTCAATGAAAAAGAGTCACATCCTCTGTGGTGTCTTAGTATCCTGTCTTCTCGGGGGGCTGGCGTTTTCGGCCCCTCGATTGGGCTTTGAAGTGACGAAGACGAGCCGAAATGAGGGGAATTTGAGAAGCGGGGTAGCGATTTCATGTTCCTCGACGGCCTGGACGGCTGCCCTTTCGGCCAATCCTGCCCGTCGGAGCGCCGTTCTTCAAACTCTCAGTTCTTCGTCTTATAACGTCTGTCTTTCCAGCATGAGTACGGTGGGATTTAGTTGCAGTGCTGTCGCGCCTGGGATTCGTCTTGAGCCCGGAATGACGTATACCGACTACGGAGAGTCCATCCTGTATTGCAGAGTAGTGAACGACTCGGGCTCTGCGGTATACGTTTATGGCATGGATTATTCTGACGCGGGAGACGGGTCCGGCGGATAAGACGGAAAATAGGGAGGCGCACATGAAGATTGCCAACGTCTTTTCGTTTGTCCTGAGTCTTTCTTTTCTTTCCTTTTTTCCCTTCACAACTGCATCATGGGGGGCTGAACTTAAACCCTCCTCTGCCGCCGGACTCGCTGCCGTGAACGTGGCAACTGGGTCTATTGCTGTAGGCCTGGCGGCCACCAATGTCTCTACCGCTGCCATTGTCACCGCCTACACCGCCGCTGACGCGCTCATCAACGTGGCGACGGGGACTATTTCCGTCGGTCTCGCCGCTACCAATGTGGCGACAGAAACGCTCAGGGTCGGCTTGGCGGCGACGAACGTGTCCACCGCCACCCTCGTTATCCGCGCAGGTGACACCATGACCGGCCAGCTCATCATTTCGGGCTCGGCAGGAGACCAACTCTTCCGGGTTGGGGTGGCTTCGATGGTTGTGAGGCTGGGGGGCAACGTCGGC
>Ga0180732_1002217_pt1 | contig 10638 bp, 12 predicted proteins | sample KR11_01MetaG_FD_148674 | JGI IMG/M metagenome (GOLD analysis project Ga0180732, IMG submission 148674) | Groundwater microbial communities from the Olkiluoto Island deep subsurface site, Finland - KR11_0.1 MetaG | ecosystem: Environmental > Aquatic > Deep subsurface > Groundwater | place...
ATTATCATCTTCCAGACTATTACGGATTCGGTGTGTTGATAAAAAGGAAACTGAATGTATTATGATAGATAAATCATATTTTGATATAGCTTGTGATGTTCTGAACATGACGCCTGAAGAGTTGAAGAAGCGAATTGAAATACAGCACACAGAAGCAGATAAGATGATCCGTGATGAATGGCTTGCTATTAATCCGAAAACTGAACAGGATATAATCTCAGTTTATACACAACATCCCGGATTCACATTATTTTATATCAGACTCTATGGTAAATTCTCGCGGTACCAGCAACATCAAGATCCAGGCAGTTTGCAGATGCTTGAGAAATACATACCTGATATTAAAAATAAAAAGATATTGGAATATGGGTGTGGTGTGGGATTGCGTCCGCTGGGTTTGTTCAACTTAGGATGTAAATACGTTACTCTTGCGGACATTCCAACCCCCATGTTTGAAATTCTACGGCGAGCATTTGGAACTTATATCGGTGAAGATAAATTTTTAAAGATTACTGAAAAGTATCCACTCAAAGATAAATACGATGTTATATTCTGTACTGATGTGCTTGAACACGTCAGGGATCCGGATAAAGTACTCAAACATCTGGCAGAACATACTAAATATCTGTACATGACAACATTCTTTGGAGGTAGCGACTATGCACCCCCACATTTGCAGGAAAACACCAAGTATGCTTCAACTGAAGCATGGATTGATGTTATAAAATCTTGTGGATTGAAACCCATATTTTTGGATAATACAATTAATGGGTTGTATCAAACATGAAAATCCCATTCAGTAAGCCTTACATAACTGGAAGAGAACTTAATAACATAAAGAACATACTTGACAATATCGATAACGGATGGATTATATCAGGCGACGGTGCATATACTAAAAAAGTCAATGCGTTTCTGGAATCAAGATTCGGAGCGCGAAAAGCATTCATGACCACATCATGCACAACCGCGCTGGAATTAGCTACCCGTTTACTGAACCTGAAACACGATGATGAAGTTATCGTACCATCATTTACATTCGTCAGCACGGTCAATCCAATATTGCTGGTCGGCGCAACGCCGGTGTTTGCAGAGATACATGAAGATACTCTGAACATTGATATAGAAGATATCAGGCGTAAGATATCCAAAAAAACAAAAGCAATTTACGTGGTTCATTATGCTGGCGTGGCATGTCAGATGGACGAGATTACGGAACTGGCGCAGGAGCACGATCTACTCGTTGTGGAGGATGCGGCTCATGGCGTTAATGCGAAATACAAAAACAAGTATCTGGGAACAATAGGTCATTTCGGATGCTACAGTTTTCACGATACCAAGAATTACGTATGCGGGGAAGGTGGGGCACTACTCATCAATACCGATGATGATAAAATATTAGAACGTGCGGAGATCATCAGGGAAAAAGGCACGAACCGCAGTCAATTTTTCAGGGGTGAAATTGATAAATATACATGGGTGGATATCGGGTCAAGTTATCTTCCCAGCGATATTCTTGCTGCGTTCCTGTATGCTCAGCTCGAGAAACTGAATGAGATCCAGAAAAAAAGAATGAATATTTATGAGGCATATAATAGAGTTTTACCGTACTACGAAGGTAAAGGAATACGACTGCCAACAGTTCCAGGATACGCTCAGCACAATGCTCACCTTTATCACATCTTGTTTGATAAGCCACAAGATAGGGACAGGGCAATGGTTGAGCTCAATGCGCGCGGTATTCACGCGACGTTTCATTATATACCGTTACATTCATCACCAATGGGTATGAAGCTGGGGTGCTGCAAGGGAGATTTACCCATCACCGAGAGAACGAGTGAACGGCTACTCCGGCTGCCTATGTATGCCGGCATGACCGGAGAAGAACTACAATATGTGATTTCAGTTCTGGAGGAAATTTTATGATTTTGATCACCGGAGCCTCCGGGTTTGTAGGTAAACATCTTGTTGGAACGCTAAAAGATAAGCCAGTGATATTAGTGGATCGACACCATGGGTATGACTTAACTGATGTAAACACACTGCTTCCGCTTTTAAATCGAAAGATCGAAACCGTTGTACATCTGGCATCAGCAACCCCGGCGAATGCATATTCAAAGGAATATTTCAGGACCAATGTTACCGGAACAATCAATTTACTGAAATGTCTTGATAAAAGACACATTAAAAAGATCATTTTATTATCATCTGTAAGTGTTTATAAAATAAACAAAGATGCAGATATATATTTCAGAGAGGATAGCGATATCACAACTTCTGAGGAATCTCCTTACGGCTATTCTAAGTACATACAGGAATCACTCATCCATGAATATTGCTCTGAGTATTCCATTGAATGTCTAATATTTCGTGCATCGTCGATATATGGTCGGGGCATGCCGCACACATTGTTATCAGTATTCAATAATTCGAGCAAGATGGACGAAAATCTTAATATTACAATAAAGAATTATAAACAGAATTTTGTTTATGTGGTCGATCTGGTTAACCTGATAAAACAAGGTATCTGCAGCCATATCACAGGAATTTACAATATATTTTCCAATGAAACTTTTGATATTGAACAGCTTGTAGAGATGGTTATTAGAGTAAATGATTCATCGTCAAAGATCATAAGAAACTATAACTCAGTGGATGGATTTAATAAAATTTATGATAATACTAAATTAAATAAGGATTTCAACTTTAAATTCACACCGCTGGAGGAAGGAATAAAAACATTATGAAAAAAATTATGGTTACCGGGGTCAGTGGAAATGTCGGTCAGGGTATAATTGAAGGACTTAGAAATAGCAATTATGCAAATGCATACTGGATATTAGGTACTGATATTGCGCCGTACCCGTTATGCGCTGGCTACCCTATATGCGATACTGGGGGTCAGGTCCCGTATGCCATTGATCCGGGATTTATACCTGCTGTCAAAGAAATTATCCGCAGCAATAAGATAGATTATGTTCTTATCGGCGTGGATGCCGAAGTAATGCCGTATGCGAAGCACAGGGAAGAGATCGAGTCAGAAACCGACTGTAAAATCATAGTCAGTGATTATGCATTTGTTGAGATAGCCACGGACAAATATCTTACATATTTATATCTGAAAGAAGTGATCGGTATAAACAATCCTCGGACGTACAAAGTATTAGATGTGTTATCCTGGACGGAACCGATGGGCCGTCCCGTTTTTCCCGTAATACTTAAACCCAGAAGGGGGCACGGGTCGCACGGTGTACAGATTATACGTTATATGGATGAGTTCAGGCAAGCAGTCAGAGATATTAAGCATGTGGAATACTGTTTCCAGGAATATCTTGAGGGTGATGAATATACATGTGGGCTGTTATTTGACCAAGAGCATAACCTCGCAGACAGCATTATCATGAAGCGTAAACTTGATTGCGGGACGACAGTTGAGGCTCAGGTCGTGGAACATGAAGATATCCAGAAAATGATCGAGAAGTTCGCGGCACACACGAACGGAAAAGTGTTCGGATCAATAAATCTGCAGATTAAGATGAAAAACGGCGTACCTTATATTCATGAAATAAACCCCCGCTTCTCGGGGACAACGCAGATGCGTATTATGGCAGGATATAATGATGTTGCAATGATAGTAGATAATCTTGCTTTTAATATTCCAATAAAGAAATCAAACCCAAAAAAAGTACACCTGTTCAGGTACTGGAAAACAATGGCGGTCAAAGAGGACGATGCTGGTAGGACTCATATCTGATGTGCATTCAAACATTGTAGCACTCAATTCAGTGCTCAGAGAATTTGATGAACTTCAGGTAAAGACAATATTACATGCCGGAGATATTATTGGGTATGGTCCCTATCCAATAGAAACTATCAATATGTTTAAAGAGCATGGTATTTATTCTATTCTTGGGAATCATGACCGGGCATTGATCAACGGGAATATACAAAACTTTAATCCATTAGCAGCACAGGCTCTAAGTTGGACTGCATCAGTTATCTCAATAACAGAGCGTCAATATTTACAGGGACTTGATAATATCACTATTTATAGCGTTGGGGCGCGGGTCGGTGTGGTCCACGGCAGCCCGAGAGATGTTGATGAACGTATTTTACTGGAATACCTTACTGCAAGTAAAACCATGCCTGAGTTCATGTTGTCAATTAACTGTGATGTTGTGGTTTTGGGGCATACCCACAAACAATTTAAAGTTGAGTATCAGGAGGGCATTGTTGTCAATCCTGGATCTGTGGGCCAGCCCAGGGACGGTAATCCATGTGCTGCCTTTGCGTTGCTTGATACAAAAACCCGAAAAGTTATGCTTCATAGAGCAAATTACGATATCGAAAAAGTGATCGATGATATACTAAAATCCGGGCTGCCTGTGGAACTGGCATACAGGCTCAGGATAGGGAGGTAAGAGATGGTTTGCGCAGCCTGTGGAATGGATTTACTCTGGTTTTTCGGCAAGTCCGGAGAATATACATACACAAAATGTCTGAACTGCGGTACATTACAGTTATCACCGATGCCAGACAAGTTGATGATCCAGAAAGCGTACAGCGGCCAGTACGAGCGTTCTGGGCATAATACGGAATCATGTTGGGTAGCACAGCCGCGGAATCAGGCAATTATGGAAATAATAAATCAGCTTCAAGTACGCGGAAAAATCATTGAGATAGGATGTGGGCAGGGGTGCCTGTGCCAGATGATGAAAGAGCATGGGGTTGATTATATCGGTTTTGAAATATCAGAATTATACGTCCAACAGTGTCAGGAAAAAGGACTGAACGTGGTTCATGGGGATATTGGGTCGATACCTGAAGAATCGGCATCAGTTATTATAATGATAGCAGTATTTGAGCATCTTCTTGATCATGATGACTTTCTTGATCGGTGCAAAAAAGCATTGAAATCAGATGGGGTATTAATAATCTTATCACCGACCGCTCATTTTGCGTCAGGGCTTAGGAAGGAAGATTTACAGGAATTACCAAAAGCTCACAACTTATTTCATCCTCCATGGCATACAGTTTTATTTACTATAAAAGGAATGAGATATTTAATGGCACGTCATGGTTTAAGACTTAAATGCGTTAAAATATCTCCACCTGGAAATAAGAAAGGGCTTGATAAAATAATCAGGTTGTTTTATATTATAATAAACCATATCGGATTCGCATTAACTGAAGAATTCCCGTTTATTGTATCACATATTTTCATTATTGCTAAAAGTAAGGGTAAGGGGTGTAATCATAAGTACATACTTTGAAGCAGCATGTGATATGTTAGGTATATCATTCGAAGAATTGAGCAAATCGATTCCAAAATCTCCACAAGAAGCTGACGATATCATGGAAAAGGAGTGGTACCGCGTAAATCCACAAACAGAACAGGAAATAATAGATTTTTATATCAACAACTTTGTTTATTTATGTGTTCAGCTTAGAAAATATGGAGACAAAGGTCCAGATTTCAGAAATGATCAATGGTTTCAATACCTTGAAAACCACATACCGAGTATAAGGGACATGAATATATTGGATTACGGGTGTGGCAGTGCATTACACAGTGTCACTCTAGTTAACAACGGTTGCAAACATGTAACTATTGCAGACCTACCGACAAGATTATTTAAAATCGCACAAAAAATGTTACAAATACCCCCTGTCAAGACCATAACAATAACTGAAAAGTACCCTCTTATGGAGAAATACGATTTAATAATATGTACTGATGTGCTTGAACATGTTAAAGATCCGCATCTCGTATTGGGACATCTGGCCGAGCATACAAAATATCTTTATTTATCTGTCACTTTTGGAGGGGCGTATGCACCATATCATTTACATGAGAATGCAGTAAAATATTGTGCAGACTGGTTAAATATACTAAAAGCGTACAATCTTCATCAAATCGGAGAACAATTGTGGGAGGTATGGTGTGATTGATAAGGCAAATGCAGATTGGAACTTTAAAGATATAGCGGAGGAGTTTGATGACCATGTTGTCAAGAGTATCCCGTTATATACTGAAGGACATAACATAATATGTTATCTGAGCGACTTTTTTTGCCACCATGATTCAGTCTGTTACGATCTTGGAATGTCCACAGGGATTTTACTTAAAAAACTGGCTGAGCATAACCAACTAAAACCGAGAATACGGTGGATTGGGGTGGAACAGGAAATTTCTATGCTTGAAAAAGCTAACAATATTGTTGAAGGCATACATAATATCGAATTGGTTCATGAAAATATTGAATCTATAAACTTTGAAAAATCAGATATGATAATCTCATATTATACTATTCAATTTATACCTCCAAAATCAAGACAGTATGTTATTACCAAAATATTCAAAGCTCTTAACTGGGGTGGAGCATTTATATTATTTGAAAAAGTACGGGGCCCCGATGCAAGATTTCAGGATATTACTACATCAATGTACACAGATTTTAAATTAAGACAGGGATTTGACGAAAAAGAAGTCATCACAAAATCAAGGAGTCTGAAAGGAATCCTTGAACCGTTTAGTACATTGGGAAACATAGATATGTTAAAACGAGCCGGGTTTCTTGATTATATGACCATTATGAAATATATATGCTTCGAAGGATTTTTAGCAATAAAATAGGTGATAAGATGATAAAATATTTAATATTTGGAAATGGATTTATCGGGAACAAATTCAACAATTATTTACCGGATTCGGTTATTGCGAAAGAGAGGATGTCGTGTATCAACGATGTAGACTTGCAGATTCAAAAATACGATCCGGAGATTGTTATCAACTGCATCGGGAAAACAGGTGTGCCTAATGTGGATTGGTGTGAGATACATAAAGAAGAAACGTTCTTCTCAAACGTGACTATTCCTGCATTCATGGCAGAGGCATGCGAAGAACTGGAAAAATACATGGTTCACATGGGATCAGGATGTATTTATGAAGGAAATAAAAAATATCCTGAAACCCATGCAGCGAATTTTACCGGTTCGTTCTACAGTAAGACTAAAATATATTCCCAAGAAATATTGCAGTATTATGATAATATCCTGCAGATGAGAATCCGCATGCCCATCGATGACAGACCATCTCCCAAGAACCTGATAACGAAACTTACGGGGTATAAGAAAGTGATCAATACATCCAATTCTGTTACATGCATCCCTGACTTATTACAGGCTTCCCGTGCGTTAATTGAATCGAAAAGAACGGGAATCTATAATATCGTAAATAAGGGAGTAATCACTCATAAAGAAATACTTGAGATGTATCGCGATATTGTAGATCCTAAATTCATGATGCCAGAAATAATATCAGTCGATGAGCTCGGCAATATTACATTGGCAGGAAGGTCAAATTGTACCTTAAGCACAGTTAAATTAGAACAAGAAGGCATTTATATGAAACCGGTAAAATATGCAATAGCAGAATGTATGAAAAACTACGGGAAGGTTCTATGAACAACGTACTGGTGACCGGGGCGTGCGGCTTTATCGGATCTCATTTCGTGAAGTCGCATTTTGTGAGCGGGTTCAATCCAGTGATCGTAGATAAAATGACATACGCGGCAGATGTTAACAGAATCGGGGGAGTTAATACATACGATGAAAACGGGTTATATATAAAGGGGTTATATATAGGGGATATATGTGACAGGACTCTTTGTGAACAGATCATTAAAAAACACAGTATAAATACCATTGTCAATTTTGCTGCTGAGACGCATGTTGACCGTGCTATTGCAGATTCCAGTGAGTTTATGAACAGCAATATTTTAGGAGTTCACACATTACTCGAACTGGCAAGAAAGCACGATCTGAGATTCGTGCAGGTATCTACGGATGAAGTTTACGGCAGTATTGAACAGGGTTCTTTTGCCGAAACTGATCGTCTAAATCCAGGCAATCCATATTCGGCGTCCAAGGCAGGAGCGGATTTGCTTACACTATCTTATTATAAAACATATGGTCTTCCTGTAGTTATTACAAGGTCAACTAACAATTACGGGCCGTTTCAGCACCCGGAAAAATTCATTCCGAAAATGATAACGGATGCAATGGCGGGAAAACCACTGGCTGTATACGGAGATGGGGAAAATATCAGAAATTGGCTATACGTTACCGATAACTGTCAGGCTATCAAGTTAGTCATGGAACACGGGAAATCCGGGGAGATATACAATATAGGGGGCGCAAATGAGATGACAAACAATCAGGTAGCGAAAATAATATCGTTAAGGTTCAATGTACCGATAACTTATATTGCTGACAGGGCAGGGCATGATTTCAGGTATTCGGTATGCTATGATAAGATCGAGAAAGAACTTGGCTGGAAACCATGCATCCCGTTCATGCAGGGACTCAACCAGACAATTCAGCATTACACGGGGTGTAAAACATGAAGGGAGTTATTCTTGCAGGAGGATCAGGATCGCGCCTTAATCCATTAACGAAAGTCACGAACAAACACTTACTCCCTGTTTATAACCAGCCGATGATCTATTACCCGTTAAAGACTCTCATCAATTCCGGAATAAAGGATATAATAATCGTTAGCGGAAAAGGACATGCCGGGCATTTTTTAGAGCTTCTCGGTTCCGGGGAGGAATTTAATATTGAGTTGAGTTATGCAGTCCAGGAAAAACCAGGCGGTATTGCGCAGGCATTGAGTCTTGCACGCAAACATGTGAAAGACGACCTCATGGCGGTGATTCTGGGAGATAATATATTTACTGATGTTTTTGATTTCAGTGATTTTAAAACAGGCGCCCGCATCTTTCTTAAGGAAGTTCCTGATGCATGCAGGTTCGGTGTTGCGAATATCATAAATGGTCACTTGAAATCAATAGAAGAAAAACCAGCCGTACCAGCTTCGAATTTAGCAGTAACAGGTCTATACCTTTACGATGATCGGGTATTCGGGGTCATTGATAAGATTAAACCCAGCGGCAGGGGTGAGCTTGAGATCACGGATGTGAATAACTGGTATATCAAAGAAAATGAAATGAGTTTCGAAATACTAAAAGGTTTCTGGACTGATGCCGGGACTTATGAATCGTTATTTAGAGCTGCATCATATATACAGGAACACGGAGGTTGCCGTGGATAAAACAGCGCTAATAACAGGAATAACGGGGCAGGACGGTTCCTATCTTGCCGAACTGCTGCTTGAGAAAGGGTACGAAGTTTACGGGCTGGTGCGGCGCCTGAGCACACCAAATACCACGAATATAGACCATATCTTAGATCAGATACATTTGACAGAGGGAGACTTACTCGATCAGACTTCGCTCAATAATGCAGTGAAGGAAATTCAGCCCGATGAATTGTATAATCTTGCGGCGCAATCGTTTGTGGGCACATCATGGACGCAGCCTGTACTGACCGGGGAGATCACGGGACTCGGTGCATGCCGGATATTTGAGGCGGTAAGACGGGAGTGTCCAAAAACGCGAGTTTACCAGGCGAGTAGCTCTGAGATGTTCGGAAAAGTCCAGGAAACGCCGCAGAATGAAAAGACGCCGTTCTATCCGCGCAGTCCTTACGGATGCGCAAAGTTGTATGCGCACTGGCTCGCCGTGAACTACAGGGAATCTTATGGTTTGTATATATCAAACGGAATGTTATTCAATCACGAATCACCGCGCAGAGGGATGGAGTTTGTTACCCGTAAGATCACAGATGGAGTGGCACGGATATATCACGGATTATCAAAAGAACTTCGCCTTGGTAATATTGAGGCAAAAAGGGACTGGGGCTACGCAAAGGACTACGTCCGGGCAATGTGGCTCATGCTTCAGCAGGACAAGCCGGATGATTTTGTTATTGCGACAGGAGAAGCCCATTCCATAAAAGAGTTTCTGGATATTGCTTTTAAAGAAGCCGGTCTGAACTGGCAGGATTACGTTAAACAGGATCCAAAGTTCATGAGACCTGCGGAGGTAGAGTATCTCAGGGGCGATTATTCCAAAGCCAAAAAGGTACTTGGCTGGGATCCGGAGATATCATTCGAGTATTTAGTGAAAATGATGGTGGAAGCTGACATGGAGCGAATTAATGGAAAAAGAATTGCTTGAAACCTGGCTACACAGGAGAGACCACAGCGAGCGCCTTATCAATATGTTAATGAGAAGGATTAAGGGCATTGAAAAAATCAGAGACAAGGAAGAGCATGAAATTAATAAAATATTGTATGATCCATAACATTTTCACACAGTTGAGCCACTAGGATGCGCTATAACGCGTTATTTTAGTGCAGGCAATGGTCAGATACCTGCAAAATCACCCGTTTCCAGTACATTCAGGATAAAAATCAACCCTGAAATGCTCTTCATACCACCCCCAAAAATCATATTCTTCGTGGCGCCTATGTTCCCGTTCGTACTGTCGGCAGTTTACCCATTTTACACATGATGAGCATCGTTTATCTATGCAACCAGCTGAGGTTATACCCACACAACCATTTCTAGGTTCATTCACCTTCATCATCCATTTCATCAAGCAAAAAGCCCCAGCGTATCAGTATTTTAGTAACAGCTTCTTCTGTCATGTTTAGATCTTCGCAGATATCGGTTATTGGTATAGTTAACTGGAGTCCCTCAAGTCCCTTCAGATATTTGCGTACTTTATCTT
>Ga0180732_1002218_pt1 | contig 10638 bp, 9 predicted proteins | sample KR11_01MetaG_FD_148674 | JGI IMG/M metagenome (GOLD analysis project Ga0180732, IMG submission 148674) | Groundwater microbial communities from the Olkiluoto Island deep subsurface site, Finland - KR11_0.1 MetaG | ecosystem: Environmental > Aquatic > Deep subsurface > Groundwater | place...
ACGCACAAAATTTAGCATTGTTAGCACAATCTGAAAGTGTAGATAGATCTTTAAAAAGTTATAGAGATGTTCTTACTGGTAGAAAAGAAGGAGATTTATTAACTCCGGTTAGAAATTTAGAAAATATTCTTATAGATCCTAATGCAGATGCTGCAAGTCTTGTAAATGCCTCCCCTGTAGCTCTTGAAGCTGAGGTAGAACTTTATCATACAAGAACCCAAGGTGCTGTTGAAACTGCATTAACAGAATCTGCTGATCAATTAGCTCAAGATTATTGTGCTAGTTTGAATAATGCTGTTGGGATGATGGTTCATGATGTTAGTTCAAGGGAAGGATTTGATAAATTTTCACCAGAAGCACAAAAGAAAATAATTGAATCTTCAATTTATGTAAATTTAGCACCTTTATTAGATTCATTAGATCCTAATGACAGAGAACTTGCTGCTGCTAAAGCAGAGTTAAAAGGATTAGATAATGCAAGTGAAGGTGAAGTTTATAAAAGAGCATTAAATTATTTGACAAGAGCTGGATTAAGTGAAAATGCAATTAATTACAATAATGCACGTGATGTCTTTGAAAGAGGAGTTAAACCTCAATTAGTAGAAATGAAATCTAGAGCAGTTGTAAGTAGATTGATTACAGGCGACGGTCAAAGATATGAAGTTAACCCTGAAGCATTTAAAACAGAGTTTGGCTCAAAAGACAATTATAAGAAAATTGCTTTTGGGATTATGCAAGCTGCTAGAAATAGACAATAACCTTAAATTTTTTTCTTTTCTATTCTTATAATTTTTTCTTTTTCAATCAATTTAGTTGTTATTCTTCTCATAACTCTTTCAAACTCTTCAGCTTTTTTCATATGTTTATCAATTTCTTTGCCTTCAAGTTTTTTAATATTACCATGAGTTACATCTTTCATTAATTCATACATATCAATATACCAAGAAACATATTTTTTATCTAGTTTTTTATGTTTTACAAACGCATCGTAAAGCATTTCTCCAACATATTCTGGACTTGGAGGCACTACATTGGCTGCCATTAAAGCAGCATGACTTGAATCTACCATTGCCCAATAAAGTCCTTCTATTGAATTAATTATACTTAACTTTGCTTTTGAAATATGAATTGGAGCTCTTCTTAATGCGTTGAATATTGCTTCAGGTGTTGGTCTTATTCTTCCTTTAGCTAGCATTACTTTTAATGGATCAAAGAAACCTCCAAAATCAATTAAAGCTTGACCATAACGTATTATGTTTATTACTACTGGGTCTCCTTCTTTTACTTCTTCCCAGAATGCACTTAAAGTTACAGTGTTAATATGTATTTCTCTTTTATAATTTTGTTCTGCTATTAACTTTCCTAGTTCTTCCCTGTACCAAGCAATTAATTCTTGATCCCATTGAATTGTGCAATCATCAATTATTATTATAATATCAATATCATTTCTTTTTTTCTTTTTTTGGGGTACTGAACCAAATAAAATTACAGATTTAATTACTTCTTGGAATTTTTTATATGCTTTAATTGAAAAATCATAAGCTATATCGTAATCTTTAGAAATAGCTTTCTTTGTATTCTTAGAACTCTTTACCACCTTTTTTTTCTTTACCATTTTAAAATTACATTACGTCTTGAATCATTTTATCCCCAATTGTCTCCCATATTTATCACCTATTTTAAATTTGATTTTATCCTTTTAAATATTTTTCTATACCGGATTTTATTAAATAATTTACATATTTTAATCTTTTTTCATCTGAATCTTATATAGCTTATAGAAATCTCCTTTTAATCTTACTAATTCATCGAATGTTCCACTTTCTGAGATTTTTCCGTTTTTCATCATTATCACTTTGTCAACCTTTTTTAAAGTAGAAAGTCTATGGGCAATAATTATTGTTGTTTTGTTTTTTAATTGAGTATCTAAGGCATTTTGAATTTTTTGTTCAGTTTTGGAATCTAATGCACTTGTTGCTTCATCAAAAATTATCATTGAACTTTCTTTTGATAATGCACGGGCGATACCTAATCTTTGTCTCTCCCCCCCACTCATTTTATAACCTTTTTCTCCAATCAGAGTATCCATACCTTTTGGAAGTTTTTTAATTAAATGTTTAAGTTCAGATATTTGAATTGCTTTCTTAATCATATCATTATTTTTTTCATCTTGGATTAAAGCTAAATTATCATATAAAGACATATTGAAAACTTCGCTGTCTTGTAAAACTACTGAAATTTCTTTGATTAGAGAAATTGAACTAAATTCATTTATATTTTTCCCATCAACAAGAATTTTTCCTTTATAAGGCTTATACAAACCAATTAATAACTTAACAATAGTTGATTTACCAGAACCAGACCTTCCAACCAAACCAATTCTAGAATTTCTTACAATCTTTAAATTAAAATTCTTTAATACTTCTTTATTTTTGTATTTAAATGAAACATTTTTGAATTCAATAACTTTCCAACCTTTAGGGAAATCTTTTAATTCTATTTTATCATTAGTATCTAATCCAAGAATTACCATTAATCTCCCAAAACCGGATTTAACATTCACAAAATTTGAAGATTGATCAGTTAAGGAACCCATAGCACTCCTTAATTTTTCAAAATAATTATAAAAAACATAAATTGAACCTAAAGTTATAAGGCCACCAATTACATCAAAACTAAGAATAAGTATAAATAAAGCAACCATTATAGCAGAAAACGTTTTTACAGTTTTAAAGTGCAGATTATGTAAATCCAACCTCTTTTCCCAAGTTTTGTAATACTTCTCTTCTTCTGATTCTGTTTTTTTGTGTATTGATTTTCCCATCCCAAGAGATTTAATCGAAAGAATGTTTGAAACAGATTCATGTATTTTTCCACTTAATCTTTCTCTGACTTTGTTTAATTCAGTAGCCAAATAGTCTAATTTTCTATTAAAATAATACTCTCCAAGAAGATAAACAACTACAAAAATTAATGAAAATAATAAATATCTAAAATCTATAAAAAAGAAAATAATTATACTGCTTATGAAATCAATTATTATAGAAATCCCCGCATTAGAAAATAATTGTATTGATTCATATACGGAATCACTTCCGGTATTTATTTTTTGAATTTTACTTCCAGTATTCTCTTTTTCGTGCCAACCCATATCCGCAAGAATTAGCTTATTCAAGGCCAATAATCTAGATTTTTTTCTTATTTTTGTACCAATAACTTTTAATCCTTTTTTAGAGAACATTCTAAGCCATACAGTAAATGCCCCTAAAACTCCTATTAATGTTATGTAAGTATACAATTCGGTTAATGGGGCTCCGGTAGTGGAATACTTTGTAAGAAAATCAATAATTTTACCAAAAAGGTAGGCGATAATAAAAGAAATAAACTGTGAAGCAGATCTAAGAATAGTAAAAAAAATAAATTTTGGTCTGTTTCCTTCTAGAAGGTACCAATAATCAATAAAATATTGTTTCCAAGGATACTCCCCTTTTTTCTTCATATTTTAGAAATTTAATAAAATAACTTTATAAATTTATCTAAAAAAGAATTTTCCAATTAAATGAAAACTACTTTTTAGAAAACTATAAAAGCTAATAATTTAAGATAAGTGTATGGTAACCCTTCTTATAGCTATTAGCCCACCAAAAAAGATATCCGAAAATATAATTTCTTTGAGAAAATATTTGGTCCAAAAAACCGGATTGAATCCATTTAAAGATACTAAAGCCCATATAACTTTGTTGGTAAATACATTCCCAAATTTTAAAGATGTTGACAAAGAATTAAAAAATTTGGTTAAATCTTACAAACCATTTATGGCGGAAATTGAAAAAATAGATGGGTTTGGCTATGATCCAATATGGAAAGCAACTACTGTAATTTACAAAGTAAAAGGAAACAAGGAAATTTCTGACTTACAAAAAGAAATTTTTGAAAAAATCGCCCCCTTAAGAGATGATGAACAAGTTAAATGGTTGTTACAACAAAATAACAAATTTTCAAAAGAAGCTATGAAAAATATTAAAAAATATGGCTATCCTTATGGCCCAAAAGGATGGTCTTTCCATACAAGCATAGCAGTTGTTCCAAAAGAGGATTATAAAAAGCTTCAAGAATACATTAAAAAATTTGATTTAAACATAAAATGGAAAGTGGATCATATCCATGTTCTTAAGTACTATGGAGATAAGGGATTTAAATATTACAAAAAATATAAATTAGGTAATTAGAAAAGTATAAATTAAAGAATTAGAAAATTACAAAATATTTTCAGTTAAAAAAGGAACTAATTTCTTTTCTGCTGTCCTTATATGTTGCTGAACTGTTTGCTTAGAAATTTTAAGTTCTTTTGCCAAACCATCTAAATTTATTTTTCTTGGAAAATCATAATATCCTTGTTTTACTGCAATTTGCAAAACCTTTTTTTGTTGTTCACTAAGTTTTGGCATAATATGCGGAAGAAATATTTCATCAATTTTTGTTTGTGTTATTGATTTAAGTTTTATTTCAAATTCTTTCGGAAGCCTTTCTAAAATCTGCATTAAAGGTTCTTTATCCCAACAAGCCATTTCCCATAGTTCTGTTCCATCTGTTTTTTGAATAACTGGTTTTGTTTGAATCAGCCTTTTATCCCATAATGGCATATAAGCAGCCATCCATCTTGGTTTTTTCTCTAAGGTAAGAATGAAGTTTCCTTTTTGTTCTAACTTAACAATACTTTTTTGTTTTTTAAGATCCTTAACAAACTTCTTTTTATCTTCATCATCCCCCTCTATAATATGTGCTTCGCTATAGTAAAACGAGTTTTTGTCTTCCCATGCATTAACCAGATAAACAAAATCTGTTACTTTGTATTTTTTACATAAGGGCGTTATAATACAAGTTCTATGAGATCCTTCAAATATCGCTTTCCACATATTAAACCTTACATATAAGGTCATATTTAAAGGTTTCTATCTCTTAATTAGTATAAAATCCATACATATAAGGTAAAAAATAGTTATAAGGGTTTAACCATTATTGATGTAATCCCCTAGGAGTAAAAATGTATGAAATCCCAAGAATTAAGAAAAAAATTGTAAACATTGAGAGGCAAGGAGATAAAGCACTGAGAAGAGGTTTAGGGGAAGAATCTCAGGAATTTTACCAATCTGCTTTTGTTCGTTTAGTATCTTCTCTTTTACGAAAAGAAAAAACTGCAGGATGGAGCGAAAGATTATACCACTTCACGGGGGAAGGATTTTATTTGCTTTCTGATGTATCCGATGGGTTAGAGTGTGCTAGAAAATTAGCCAGAAAGATCGGAGATAAAAAGGTTTTAGGAGACTTGGTAACTTCATGCATTCCCGATCCATTAAGATTACCTTCAAAAGATGATGTTAAAGGAATAAGAAGATCCTTATCTTCAGAACTGAAAAAAGAATACGAAGAGAAATATGGTGGGAGGATAATGGATCTAGAATTTAAGGATCCTAGGCTAATGGACAGCCCCTTAGAAATTTATGGGCACCGCCGCATAATAACTGGAAGTGGAGAAGATATAGAAATTCTTAATATTGACTTTGTAGATGGACTTCGCGAAAGAGTTAGACATGTTGCTGGACAATATGAAATAAAGGAAAGATTATACAAAATAGCAGGATTAGAAAATAAAATAGTAAGACCATAAATTAATTTAATCAATTAAATCGGTTTTGGTTAGGATTTAGAAAACTATAAAAACAGTTAAATTATTTTTAGGATTATGAAGTCTAAATTAATTATAATAAGGGGCTCTCCCGCTTCAGGTAAAAGCACACTAGCCAGAAACTTAACTAAAAAAATTAAAGGAAAAACAGCTTTGCTTATAGTTGATGAATTTCGCTGGATAATGACTTCTCATGAAAATAGAGATAAAAAAGATTATGATCTCTCTTTTGATAACTTTCTTTATACTTTAAAGAATTACTTAAAATCAGGATATACTGTTATTGCAGAAGATTCATGGATAAAAAAACATAATGATAAATCAACAGATATAAAGAAAGTGATTAAAGTAGGGAAGAAATACAAAGCAAAAATAATTCAAATTTTGTTAAAAGGAAGTTGGAAAACTGTCAAACATATCAATACATTAAGACCAATTGTTATTTCTCAAAAAGAACTTAAAGAATCTTATGAAAAAGTTTATTCCAAAAAAATTAAAGGTGAAATAATTATTGATATTGATAATAAAAAACCTAATCAAATTTTAAAGGAGTTTCTTATATTAACCGATAATTAAGAAAAAATGAACCATAAAAAAATAATAAACTCCTCTAAAAAAGAAATAATAAAAGACTTAGGAAATAATTTAATCTCTCTCTATCTTGTAGGAACTTCTGTAACTTCTGAAAAAGCTGAGGATATAGATATCTTTGCAATTGTAAAAAAGCCAATCAAGAATGAGGAAGAGATTATTAAAGAGCTTACTAAAAAATACAAAATAAAAATAGGTTTTAGAACAATAACTTATAAGGATTTGATTGGAAAAACAAGAAAATCAACTATGTTAACTAAAATTGGTATTTTTAATAGTTCTATTCTGCTTAAAGTGCTTGAGAAAGGCAAATTATTGTATGGAAAGAAACTGCAATTAAGGAAATTGATTAAGGATGATCCTAAAAAAGATATCAAATTTGAGATTAGTAAATTAAAACTTTACTTGAAAATCATGAAGGAAAGAAAAAAATTACCTTTTCCTAAAACTGAGTTCCCTAAATTTGTTGCTTATCTTGCCAGGGCAGAATTGTATTACAAAACAGGCAAATTTTGTATAAGTTATAATGATTTGGCTAAGGCTTTGAAAGGAAATCATGTAATTCATGATTGTTTGGCTATTAGGAATGGAAAAAAGAAAATAACTAAGAAATTTCTCAATAAAGTTATCCTTTATATTAGAGATATAATGATTCTTTTATAATTATAAATGTATACAAAAATTAATTGGTTTTCTTTTCTATACGTTTGGAGTTCCTGAAAATCTGCTTTTATCTCCACCTGCTTGTTGTCCACCTAATTCTCTTGGCAAACCTGGTACAAAACTTGCTCCATGCATGCTAAAGTGTTGTTGAGGTAAGGTCATTCCCATTCCAAGACCATAAGGAGCATAAGTATCTCTTATATCTGCCCAAGAAGGACCGCCTTCATAAGTATATAATGGTGAATTAAAATATTCCATCATCCCTAAAGAGGGATCCATTTTGTAATGATTTGCTAGACCGCCTGCTTCAATGATTCCTCTACCTTCAAAACCTGCTTTTTCAAGTTCTTCCATTACTCTTTTTACTGGAACATTTCCCATTCCAGGACCTAAGTGAGCATCTGAATGACCAAAATTATCTGTAATGTGTGCGTGTTTAACATAAGGTGCTATTTTCTTTGTTTCTTTTATTATTTCTTTATCTGTGAATCCTTGTTTTTTTAATAAATTAATATGGCCCATATCCCAAGTTGCACCAATTACTTTTTCAGCTGTTTTATTAGCTTCTTTTTTACTCATTCCTTTTTTGTCTATTAATTTTTTTGCAAATTCTTTTCTACTTCTGATTACCATATCTTTTAATGAATCTGCTCTGGATAATGCTGTTGTTGGAAAAAAGTTTTCAATCACAATTGTTGGTGTTGTATCTCCATATTTATCATATGCGTAAAATGCTGCATTCCCAACTGTTTTTGATCCTTTATCAGCTGCAAATTCATCGCTTGTTACAAATAGTTCTGGGCTAGGAAGTCCACTGATTGCACCAATTAATTGTCCTGCAGTTATTTTTTCTGGAACTTTTCTTTCCCTCATTTTTTCATTAACCCATTTTTCTTTTTCCCTCGTTAATCTCATTCTTTCTTCTGGATCTTCAATGCCCATCATCTTTCTATCGAATTTAAGCATAGCCTGCCCTCTTATCTCTTCTTGAGATTGGTAAGCGTCTCCTAATTTTGCTAATTGTTTTTCCATTTCTTTAAACTCTGGATCTTTTTTAACATCTCTTGGAGTAAATTCTTTGAATTGATTATGTAAGTTATGTAATTTACTTAGAATATGTGAATCTATTTCTATCATATGTTGGTCATGGAGTGATTGTTGGTATCCTAATTTTTCTAATTGTTTTTGTTCTTGGGGCGTTAAAACATTTTTTCCGTCTACATTTCTTCCATATTGTAAAACTGCTAATTGTTCGTTAGATTTTTCTTTCATTTGCTCTATTTCATTTTTTTGTTGCTGTAAATTCATTACTTCTAATTGAGCATCTCTCCATGTTGTTTGATTAATATTTTCCAATCTTTCTTCTGGAGTGTAAATTTTTTCTTTTCCAATATATTGCAATACTTCATGTTTTAATGGAACCATTTGACCAGTTTGTCTATTAACTCCAATCATTTGTGCTAAATGAGTTGTCCCTCCCTCTTCTGTTGGTAATGGTTCTGGGGAATAAGTTGGTCCTGGAACCCCACCTGTTGCATGTAAGTTTACGGGGATGTTTCCTTCTGGATCTAATCTATGTGCTCTGTCCAATACATGTTTGAATTCAATTTCTGCTTCTTTTCTTTGATCTTCACTCCAGCCTTGTTTACTGAAACCCGCTGGTTCAATCATTGGAGTATGCATAGAAATTCTTGCACCTGTAAGTTTAGAAAGTCTTTTCATCTCGTCTAGATGTTCATCTGGAATAGAATCTAAAAGATCCATTTGCATTGTTCCAACTTCTACATTTTGGACACCTGCATTGAGTGTTCTAGCTAATTCTCCTAATTGATTTGCTACAGTAGGATTGGTTGTAAATCCTTGACGACCTGCTGAGAGATAATAGCCACTATCCATTCCTGATTCATAGTCCTTGTGAAAATTTCTTGTCATGATTCCATCAGATGATATTCTATTTCATCCTCTTCTTTCTTATCTTTAGTTTCGTATTTTTTAAAGCTTCCTGTTGTGAATAAATCAACATAATTTTGTAAACGTTCTGATGAGATATTATTATTAAATTCTCTTTTAATTTCTACCATCATCTGTTCTTTCACAGCAGTTGTTGGAACTAAATTTCCAGATGGAAGTAAATTTTTTCTTCTTAAGTTGCCCCTTAATCTACTAACTAAATCGCTTTGATCTGCTGTTTGAGTAATAGCTGTTGGAGCAATAACATACTGTGTGTTTTCATTTCTTGAGTAATGTGCTTCTACTGGTTCTCTTGTTGGTTCTCTTATAGGATCTCTTGTAAGTTCTGTTTGAGATCTTTCAGAAAGGTTGTATTCTGGATCTTGTTGTAATTTTATTGGTTGTATTGGTTTAGATTCTACTGGAGCTTGTTCAACTATTTGTTCTAAAGAATTTTCTAGTTCTTCAATTAGTTCTAAGACTAATTCTTTTAATTCTTCATTATCTGTTTCTTCAAGAACTTTTTTAAGATACTTTACTTTATCTTCTTTAGTCTTAAACTCTTTTAATTTTTCTTTTATCTCATCAATTAATTTCTTTACCATGTGAGCATTCTATGAGCTTTTTTAAAAACACTATATGTAGTTAAACAATAATTCAATGCTGCTTTTTCAGCTTCTTTTTTTACTTTAGATGTTCTGAAGTTTCCTGCATTATTTGACATTGGATTAAATCCTTTTGCACCTAATTTCATTGCGCCACCCATTTTACCAAATCCTTTTAATGCACTGAGGAAAGGTAATGCGCTACTATAATCTATTTTTTCTTTTTCTTCTTCTGTTTTAGTTGGTTTTAAGTATCTATCTAAGTCTTCTTGAAGTTCTGCTAAACTTACACCAGTTAAGCTTTCTACAAGATCCATATTTTTGTAAGATTCAAATCTTTCTACTTCTTCTAATTCATCTTCTGAGAATACGTAAGCTCTAAACCAAATATCAATTGTTCCTGTGTGGATATATTGACTACTGCTTCCTTGACGGCCTGCTAATTGAGGTACTGTTCTGAAGTGGAAGTCAATCTCTAAACAAGCATAAAGTTTTTTTGCAAATTCTACTTTTTTATAGCTTGGATGGATTGAAGAAGGATTTATTTCTTTTTTACCAAAAAGAGTTAATTGCATTTGCATTGTATTAAATGCAGAAATCATATCTGGACTTGAAAGACCTTCTGTTGTGGTGAATTCATTCATTCCAAGTTGTTGGGCTGCTCTTAAATATGGTTTTGCCCATTGAGTGTGAAGTCTTAATGATTCTACTTGTGCTTTTAAATAGGCTTTTTCTATTTCATATCTTTTTCTTAATTCTATTTCACTGTGTTTTTCCCAACCTGAATATTCTTCTATTTTTCTTGTTAAGATGCTTTTTACTCTTTCATTTAGGTCTAGGTTTTTTACTTGTTTTAAGGAATTTGCAAAGAAAAATGCATCTCTTAAAGTTACAAATTGTAGTTCTCCCCTTGTAAGATTATTTATACTCCCAATTCCTGTTTTAATATCTACATTGTCCATCCATATTGCTTTTAAAGCCATTCTTCCAGCTTTCTTTTTTTCTGATTCTTTAGATTGTAGATCATTATATGCTTCTAATCTTACATCAAATTCTTTTAAATCATAGATTAAGTTAATTAAAGTTTTAACTATGTTGTTTACACGCTCTAGAACTGCCATTGCTTGGTTTTGCATTGCTGTT
>Ga0180732_1002219_pt1 | contig 10636 bp, 8 predicted proteins | sample KR11_01MetaG_FD_148674 | JGI IMG/M metagenome (GOLD analysis project Ga0180732, IMG submission 148674) | Groundwater microbial communities from the Olkiluoto Island deep subsurface site, Finland - KR11_0.1 MetaG | ecosystem: Environmental > Aquatic > Deep subsurface > Groundwater | place...
ACACTTAATTTTAGCATGCAAGCCAATAAAACCATCCTCATAAACCCTTATTACCTCATTAAAATTACCAAATATTTTTCCCTCACCTTTTTGTCCACTTTCCCGCATAGTTAGATAATAACAACCTAAAATTATATCCTGGCTAGGTAAAGCTATAGGTAAACCATTCGCTGGAGAGAGTATATTATTCGAAGATAGCATTAAAATTTCTGCTTCAGCTTGAGCTTCCGGCGAAAGAGGAACATGAACTGCCATCTGATCGCCGTCAAAATCTGCATTAAAAGCTGCGCAAACTAAAGGATGAATTTGTATTGCATTTCCTTCCACCAAAACTGGTTTAAAAGCCTGAATACCTAAACGATGTAATGTTGGTGCCCGATTTAGTAAGATAGGACGATCTTCTACAATATCCTTTAATATACTCCAGACTTCCGGCTTGCCTTTCTCTACTATTTTTTTGGCAGTTTTGATATTATGAGCCAAATCCTGAGCTACCAATTCTCTCATTACATATGGCTTGAATAGCTCTAGAGCCATCTTTTTGGGTAATCCGCATTGGTAAAATTTTAAATTAGGACCTACTACAATTACCGATCTTCCTGAATAATCCACTCTTTTACCTAAAAGGTTCTGTCTAAATCTACCTTTCTTACCTTTTAACATATCACTTAACGATTTAAGGGGTCTATTCCCAGTGCCAAGCACTGCTCGCCCTCTCCTGCCGTTGTCTATCAAAGCATCAACCGCTTCCTGTAACATTCGCTTTTCATTTTTAATAATAATTTCCGGTGCCCCTAATTCTAATAATCTTTTTAATCTATTATTCCGATTTATAACTCTCCTATACAGGTCATTCAAATCTGAAGTGGCAAAACGCCCTCCCTCCAATTGCACCATAGGCCTTAAGTCTGGAGGAATAACTGGAATTATTTCTAATATCATCCATTCAGGTTTGCAATTAGATCTACGAAATGCTTCAACTATCTGCAATCTTTTAATAATCTTTTTCGTTTTTTGGCCACTAGTTTTTTTTAATTCTTCGCGAAGTTCCAGAGTTAACTTATTTAAGGTCAACTCTTTCAATAACTCTTTAATTGCTTCTGCACCTATCCCAGCTTTAAATTCGGGATCATAATTACTTAGAAGGAGTTTTTCTATTTCTAAAATTATTTCTCCTCTTTTGTGAGAAGTATTACCGGGGTGTATCACTATGTAACAAGACTCTTCAATGTTTTGAGTGGTTAATTTTGCCCGCAAGGATAAGTTTTTTTCTTCCTCTAGCCTTTTTAAGTTGGTCTCAGAAATTAAGCCATCAATTTTAGTAATTCGATATTGGGTCTCTTTATTTTCTACTTCTTCTTTAACTTCTTTAATCCCTTCTTCAAGCTCTTCTTTTTCTTTTTCACCTTCAGATTCTTCCTCTTTACTTACAGGGAACAATAATTCCTTTTGATAGAAAATTTTACCAAATATTTTCTGCAGATCCTGATCCTCTTCCTCTGAAATTACATCACCTATTTTATGAGAAAATATTTTTACTTTATTAATATTATAAACCGGCTCAGCATTAAATTTTTCATTATACTTTTTATGAATACGGTATTCTGCTTCTAAAATTATATCTCCTTTTTCTAAATCTGTCTCGCCTTTCTCAATAACTTCAAATAACTGCTCTCTTCTTCGGTCTGGAGCATAGTATAATATCTTTTCTAAGTTACGAGGAGATATGTCTAAAAGTAGAGTTAAAGGGCTGGGTATAGCCTTAAAATACCAAACATGGGAAACAGGGGAAGCTAATTTAATATGCCCCATTCTCTCCCTTCTAGTGATAGATTTAGTAACTTCGACTCCACATCTATCACAAATGACACCTTTATATCTTATCCTTTTGTATTTTCCACAACTACATTCCCAATCTTTAACTGGTCCGAATATTCTTTCACAAAATAAACCATCTTTCTCTGGTCTTAAAGTTCTATAATTGATAGTTTCAGGTTTTTTAACTTCACCATTAGACCATTTTTTTACTTGCTCTGGCGAAGCCAGTCCGATTTTGATCGAGTAAAAACTCTTCAAAATTGTCAATATAATTACCCCCTATTTTAGTCGTTAGTGAATAGAATCAGAGCGTAAAGTGTAAAGCTAAAAATGCAAAACCAAAACTTAAAACTTAAAATTAAAGAAAAAGTTTTGAATTTTGAATTATGGTTTTTCGCTTTTCGCTTTAAGTTTTTAGTTTATTACTGACGCAATACGCGATACGATATACTATATACTAATTAAAGCTTATAGAAAAAGGAAATTTCTATACAATTAAATTATCTTTTTTTTTAATTTTGTTGATAGATACTCAGTATTTATGTTATTTCTTTCATTAAATTTTCATTAATTTCATTTTTTAAATCGATATCTTCTTTAAGATCTACTTCTTTATCCTGAGAATCTAAAACTTGTACATCTAAACATAAACTACGTAATTCTTTAATTAAAACTTTAAATGATTCTGGCATGCCGGGGGCAGGGATACATTCACCCTTAACAATAGCTTCATAAGTTTTAATTCTTCCCAACACATCATCTGATTTTATAGTCAAAAGCTCCTGGAGATTGTAAGCAGCACCGTATCCTTCTAAAGCCCAAACTTCCATTTCACCAAATCTTTGGCCTCCAAACTGTGCTTTTCCTCCTAAAGGTTGTTGGGTAACCAAAGAGTAGGGGCCGGTAGAACGAGCATGTATTTTATCAGCTACTAAATGAGCTAATTTTAAAATATAGCTGTAACCTACAGTAACCCTTAGGTCAAATGGCCTACCTGTTCTACCATCATAAAGAATTGTTTTGCCGTCTTTGGGTAGACCTGCTTCTATTAAAGCTTCGAGAATTTCCTCTTCTTTTGCGCCGTTAAAAATAGGAGTTATAACTCTAAGACCTAAAGCTTTAGCTACCCAGCCTAAATGTACTTCTAAAACTTGCCCCACATTCATCCGAGAGGGTACTCCTAAAGGATTCAGTACTATTTCTATTGGCGTACCATCTGACATAAAGGGCATATCAGCCTCAGGCAAAATTTTAGCAATAACTCCTTTATTTCCATGTCTTCCCGAAATCTTATCCCCTTCTGAAATCTTTCTTTTTTGGGCAATAAATACTTTTACTAATTGATTTACTCCCGGGGGAAGGTCGTCATTATTTTCCCTGGAAAATACTTTTACGCCTATAACCTTACCTTTTTCACCATGGGGAATTCGGAGAGAAGTATCTCTTATTTCTCTAGCTTTTTCCCCAAAAATTGCTCTCAACAATCTTTCCTCTGGCCCTAAATCAGTTTCCCCCTTAGGAGTTACTTTTCCTACTAAAATATCGCCTGATTCCACCTCTGCTCCAATTCGAACTATTCCTTTTTCATCTAAGTTAGATAGGCTGCCTTCCCCGATATTAGGGATATCACAAGTTATTTCTTCCTGTCCTAATTTAGTATCCCGTGCTTCACACTCCTGTTCAGAAATATGAATAGAGGTGAAAGTATCTTCTCTAACTAATTTTTCACTAATTAAAATAGCATCCTCAAAATTATAGCCTTCCCAAGGCATATAAGCTATTAAAACATTCCTACCCAAAGAAAGAAGCCCTTCAGAAGTTAAGGGACCATCAGCAAGCACATCTCCCTTCTTTACAATCATTCCTTCTTCTACTAAAGGTATCTGATTTATACAAGTTCCCTGATTAGAACGAACGAATTTTTTTAATATATATTCTTTTTGGATATTTTCAGTATTTTCAATAATTATTTTGTCCGCACTTATTTCTTTCACCAAGCCATCATCTTGGGAAATAAGGACTGCACCTGAGTCGACAGCAACTTTATTTTCCATTCCCGTTCCCACTAAAGGAACTTCGGGTTTTATTAAAGGTACAGACTGTCTCTGCATATTAGTACCCATTAAGGCTCTGTTCGCATCATCGTGCTCTAAAAAGGGTATTAAACTAGCTGAAATGCTGGCAATCTGTTTGGGAGATACATCAATAAAATCTATTTCATCTGGCAGACACTCAATAATGTCTCCTCTAAACCGGCAAGGTACATCGTCTTGTGAAATTTTGTTATCTTTATCTATTTTTATATTTATTTGAGCAATTTTATATTTATCTTCTTTATCGGCGGAGAGGTAAACGATCTCATCAGTTATTTTCCCTTCTATTACCCTAAAATAAGGCGTTTCAATAAATCCTAATTCATTCACCCTTGCATAAATACAAAGAGATCCTATTAATCCAATATTAGGGCCTTCAGGAGTCTCAATGGGACAAATTCTGCCATAATGAGTATGGTGAACATCTCTCACTTCAAAGCCCGCTCTTTCTCTGGTTAAGCCTCCTGGGCCTAAGGCAGAGAGTCTTCTTTTATGAGTAATTTCAGATAAAGGATTAGTCTGATCCATAAACTGAGAAAGCTGACTACTCCCAAAAAACTGTCTAATAGTGGCTAATAATGGCCGTGCATTTATCAAGGCTTGGGGAGTAATAGCAGAAACATCAGGTTGGATAGTCATCCTCTCCCGAATCACTCTTTCCATCCTGTTTAATCCAATGTAAAATTGATCCTGAAGTAACTCGCCAACTGTCTTTATCCTTCTATTCCCTAAATGATCAATGTCGTCTATATACCCAATTCCTCTATATAAATTGACTAAATACCTTAAAGAAGCGACAATATCCTCTCTTGTTAACGAAGGACCCTTTTTTATTTTTATCTTTTCTTTACATTTTTTTATTTTGTATAATAAGGCATTAGTTAATTTATCACCTGTACTACAAATTACTTCACCTGTTTTTGAATTAATTATTTCTTCAGCAACAATCGCATCTATAATCCCTTCATTAATTCCTTCACTCAGTTTATCAACAATTGGCATTAAAGCTTCGTCTTTCTCATTAAAAATAGTTATCGTTTCGTTTTCATAATTCAACACTTTTATCTTTTCAATTCCTGAGTTAATTATTGCAGAAAATGTTTTCTGATTGATTTTTTCTTCTGCCTTTACAATTATTTTATTATTGTTAGGATCAACAATGTCTTCGGCTGCGATTTTACCTAATATCCGATCTTCAAAGTTTAATTTCCTATTCATTTTATATCTTCCGACTTTTGCTAAATCATATCTTTTAGGATCAAAAAGTAATCTATAAATTAACTGACGAGTATTTCTTTCAGTCGGAGGTTCGCTGGGTCTTAATCTTCTAAACATTTCTATCAGGGCTTCTTTTTCATTGGATGTATTATCTTTTTCTAAAGTTGCTTTTACAATCTCTTCATAATCAAAAAGTTCCATTATTTCTTCATTGTTTTCATATCCTAATGCTCTTAATAGGGTAGTTGCTGGAATTTTCCTTTTTTTGTCAATTCGGACATAAATCATGTCGGAAGAATCAAATCCAAATTCTAACCAGGATCCACGATTAGGTATAATTTTAAATTTATACAATGATTTGCTATTTTCATTTTTTTCTTCATCAAAATAAATACCAGGAGATCTTATTAATTGATTTACTATCACTCTTTCTGCTCCGTTAATAACGAAGCCTCCGTTTTCGGTCATAAGCGGTAACTCGCCCATAAAGACATCTTGCTCTTTAATTTCACCTGTCTTCTTGCTGATTAAATTTATCTTAACTTCTAAAGAAGAAGAATAAGTTCCACCTTTTTCCCAACATCCGTAAGCAGAATCTTTACATTCCCCCAGTGAATAACTAATAAAATCTAAAATCAGATTACCGGTAAAGTCTTGAATGGGAAAAATGTTTATAAAAACTTCCTGCAACCCTTGCTTTTTTCTTTTATCAGGCGAGACAAACCTTTGTAAAAAATCTTCAAAAGGTTTTTTTTGTATATCCAATAAATTGGGGATTGGACATAATTCAGGTATTTTGGAATAATCTTTCACTTGATTATATTTATTGTGCACCGTAAAACACCAACCTTTATATAATGATTAAAATATTAAAATAATAGTAACAGAAATAATAGTCAGATAATAGATTCTCAAAATTTAAAATTTGTTTATAAAGTATAGATGAACTTCTTAGCGACCATCTTATTATTTCTTAGATTTTTTAAAAACAAAATAATTATCCAGATAAAATATAGCATTTATACTGAAGGGATATATTTATTTCCGTAAACTCTCATTTTATCATTTAGTAATTAAAAATGCAAGATACTCTTTAAAAATTTTTAAAGAGTATCTTCGATATTGCTAAAAACTATCTTCTATTTTATTTCTACAACTGCACCAACCGCTTCTAATTTTTCTTTTATTCCTTCGGCCTCTTTCTTGTCCACATGTTCTTTTACTGTATTCGGTGCACCATCCACTAAGTCTTTAGATTCTTTTAAACCTAAGGCAGTAATTGTTCTTATTTCTTTTATTACTTTAATCTTATTTGGCCCAACTTCTTTTAGTACTACTTCGAAATCGGTCTTTTCTTCTTCTTTGACTTCGTCTGATGCAGCTGCACCACCAGCATTAGCAGGCATGGCAACCGGCATAGCAGCAGTTACTCCGAATTTTTCCTCTAAAGCTTTAACTAAATCAGCTAATTCTAATACGCTCAACTTCTCTATCTTTTCTAATATTTCCACTGATGCACTCATTTCAGGTTTAGATTGTTTTTCCTCAGTAACTTTTTTATCTTTTTTAGTAGCGACTTCTTTTTTTTCTACCATTTATTTCACCTCCTCCCAAAATCGTATCTCGTATCTCGTATATTGTATATCGAAAAAAGCTTTTATTTTATCCTATCTGCCCGGCATGTAATACTTCATATTATATTTTTGCATAAAACTTTATGATGCTTTCGCTTTTTCCTTTTGCCTTTTTACTGCTTCCAAAGTATAAATCAACCCTCTTAACGGTCCTTGTAAGATAAATACTAAAGAATAAAGCGGAGATTTTACTCCGTTAATCATTTGGGCAATAAGGACATCTTTTAAAGGCAGAGAAGCTATTTCTATAATTTTCTCCGGACTAAAAACTCTTCCGTCTATCAGACCAGATTTGATCTTTAAGTCAATTTTATTTTTTTTAAAATACTCTTTTAGCAATCTAGCCGGGGCAACTCCATCATCGCTGCAGAAAGCCATTGCGGTACAACCGATTAGATCTTTGGTCAGATCCTCTACGTTCAGTTCTTCGCTGGCTTTTTCTATTAAAGTATTTTTGACTATTTTAAACTCTACCTTCTTCTCTTTTAATTCATTTCTAAGGCTGCTAATCTGTGATACATTCATTCCTTGATAATCGGTTAAAACTACTCCTTTGGATTCTTTCAATTTTGCTATCAAATCCTTAAGTATCTCTTTTTTAGAATCTTTACTTAAAACCAAAATTTATCCTCCTTTCTAACTCTATTAGATATTTTACGCAATAAAAAACCTTCCCTTAGACCAATCTACAAGGAAGGTGAAACTAGTAAGTTTATTCACTTTGTTCTCACCTCGGCAGGAAGATATTTTAATATCGATTATGTTGTTTCTTTACAACTCCTGCTGTCTAAGGTATATCTAAATTTACAAGTATATTTTATTTTTATATTTTTACTAATTCTATTTTTTTTGTTTTTCTATCCAAGCATCTATTTTTTGAGGATCTATTTGAACCCCTGGCCCCATAGTAGATGAAATAGCGATGCTGCGTATGTATCTTCCTTTAGCGGCTGATGGTTTAGCTTTAATAATAGCGCCGACAAAGGTAGTAAAATTTTCTAATAACTTCTCTTTATCAAAATTTATTTTTCCTAAGGGTGCGTGGACTATGCCAAATTTATCCGCCCGATACTCTACTTTCCCCGCTTTCACTGCTTTTACGGTATTTTTTACATCAAAAGTAACGGTACCAACTTTAGGGTTAGGCATTAGACCTCGGGGTCCCAATACTTTACCTAATTTTCCTACTATTTTCATCATATCTGGGGTCGCTATAGTGGCATCAAAATCGGTCCATCCCTTTTGTATCTTTTCAGCTAACTCTTCTGCCCCTACAAAATCAGCCCCGGCTTCTTCTGCCTCTTTTGCTTTCTCTCCTTCGGCAAAGACAACAACTTTCACTTTCTTGCCTGTACCATGAGGTAAATCTACCGCCCCCCTTACCTGTTCCTCAGAACGACGGGTATCGATACCTAATTTAATCGCAATATCAATAGACTCTTCAAAATTCGCCCAATGAAGCTTTTTAACTAAATCTAAAGCTTCTTCCGGTTCGTAAAACTCATCTTTTTTATAATCTTTAATAGCCTCTAAATATTTTTTACCTCTTTTTTTACTCATCTTTTTCCTCCTTGTGGTATTATTGGATTTTATCCTTCCACATAAGTTTACAATTAATTATTATTCTCTATCTCTATTCCCATGCTTCTGGCAGTACCTTCAACTATTTTTATAGCACTTTCTAAATCATTAGCATTTAAATCAGGCATTTTACGTTTAGCAATCTCTTCAATTTTTGCCCGAGATAATTTTGCAACTTTTTCTTTATTGGGTATTCCTGATCCTTTTTCTATTCCTGCTGCTTCTTTCAATAAAAAGGCAACTGGAGGCTTTTTACAGACAAAAGTAAAAGACCTATCCTCATATACATTTAAAATTACGGGTATTACAGTTCCAACATCTTGTCTTGTTTTTTCATTAAAAGCCTTACAAAATTCCATAATGTTTAAACCATGCTGACCTAAAGCTGGGCCTACCGGTGGTGCGGGATTAGCATTACCAGCTGGTATTTGTAATTTTATTACGGAAACTATTTTCTTTGCCATTAAATTCCTCCTATAACTAGTCGTTAGTATATCGTATTGCGTATTGCGTATTGCGTATTGCGTTAAGAAAATCAGAATTCAGGAGTAGAAATGCGATATATTGTGCCCAAAGCACAAGAAGACACGGCACGCCGTGCTTTTACGCTAACCCGGTATTAATTCTTTAACCAGTTAACCAGTTAACTAACTAACCAGCAAGTGATGTAATGTGTAACATGTGGTAAGTAACGTGTAGTAAGTACCTGTTTTTATAATTTCAGAAATTTAATCTTATTACTCATTACATATTACTTGTCACTGTATTTTATACGAGATACGATTCACGAGATACGATATACTAATATAGTTTTGCGCTTTTCGTTTTTAGCTATTAATATTTCTCTACGTCATTAAAACCTAACTCAACAGATGTCTCTCGACCAAAAATAGATAGAAAAACTTTCATTTTGTTTTTTTCGTAATCTACTTCTTTAACTTTTCCTGTATACCCGGTAAATGGACCAACGATAATTCTAATATTTTCTCCTACTTCAATATCTAATTTGGGTACCTTCTCGCCCTTTCCCATCTGTTTTAATATGTTATCTATTTCTATTCCTTTTAAAGGTACCGGTTTCCCCCCTGAACCTACAAAGCGAGTTACTCCGGGAGTGTTCCTTACTACTTGCCAGGAATTATTATCCAATATCATTTCTATAACTACATATCCTGGAAATACTTTTTTTTGCACATATTTTCTTTTGCCAGATTTTACCTCTAAGACTTTTTCAGTAGGTATTAATACTTGGAAAATCTGGTTCTCCATTCCCATGGATTTAATTCTTTGTTCTAAATTTATTTTTACTTTATTTTCATATCCTGAATAAGTATGAGCTACGTACCATTTTTTTTTATTTGAAGCCGTCATCGTATCTAATTAACTCTCTTCCTTTTTACCATAAAATAGCAAATATTTATTGTGTATTATTTCATAAATAAAGTTAGTGCTTTAGTAAAAAATATATCGATTAACCCAATAAAAATGGAGGCAATAATTATAGTATAAATAACTACAATTGTGCTATTTTTAAGATCTTTTTTGGTGGGCCAGATAACTTTTCTTAATTCAGCTATAGCTTCTTTTATAAAATTGTTTATTTTATTAAAAATATTTTTTAGTTTCATTTTGTTCCCAATTTAATTTTCTTTTTTCTCTATTATAATAAAAAATGGCAGGCCCGGCAGGATTTGAACCTGCAACCCCCGGATTTGGAGTCCAGTGCTCTGCCGTTGGAGCTACGGACCTTAATTATTTTTAAATAAAACCCTTAAGCTAAAATTATTTTATTTCTTTGTGTAAAGTATGAGTTTTACAAAACTTACAGTACTTCTTAAGTTCTATTCTTTCTGGAGTATTTTGCTTATTTTTATATTTATTATAATTTCGATTTTTACACTCATTACAAGCGAAAACTATTCTTTGTCTCATTAAAAATGTCTCCTAATAAAAGATAAAATTATACAAGCCTAAATCTACCATACTTTATACTTAGTGTCAAGAATTAATTCGTATCTAGTGCCTTGTTAAATAATAAATGATATAATTATTGTTTCCATTTTTAAAGTTTTATGATATCCTTCTTTATATATAGGAAGGAGGCTATCATGAGTTTATATATTCGTTCTTTGACATTCGAAGAAGAAATTGAATTAAATAACCTCGCTCGTAATGGAACAGATGTAAAATTTGCCCGAAGGGCTCAAGTCATTTTGGCTTCAAATGCCCGGACACCAGTTAAACAAATTGCTAAAGTTTTGGGATATTCCCCTCTTCAAGTTAGGCGAATTA
>Ga0180732_1002220_pt1 | contig 10634 bp, 12 predicted proteins | sample KR11_01MetaG_FD_148674 | JGI IMG/M metagenome (GOLD analysis project Ga0180732, IMG submission 148674) | Groundwater microbial communities from the Olkiluoto Island deep subsurface site, Finland - KR11_0.1 MetaG | ecosystem: Environmental > Aquatic > Deep subsurface > Groundwater | place...
TCATGCACGAGTCGTCCCATGCTTGGCTTACCGGGATTTGGCAATATGTCCAGTCCGGGAGGGCTGACGAGCGGTATATAGCCCATTGGAAGCCTATGGCCGAGTGGCTTGGCGTAAAAGAGGGGCAAAAGGGTATAACCCGCGAACAGCAGGAGAAGTTCGCAAAAGGCTTTGAGGCTTATTTAAGGGAAGGGAAGGCCCCTATCCCCGCGTTAAAGAGGGCTTTCCAGCAGTTCCGGGCTTGGCTTATCCAGATATACAAGAGGGCCGCTGACCTAAACGTGGAGCTTTCTGACGAGGCGCGGGCTTTCTATGGCCGATTACTTGGAAGCGAGAAGCAGGAATTTCAGGCGGTTATCCAAAAGGCGAAAGAAGCACAGGATCGGGGTGAGCTGGTTCTGGGACAGGAGCCTATAAATATCAATACCCCCGAATTCAAGGCGTGGTTTGGGGATAGCAAGGTGGTGGATGAAAAGGGAAGGCCGCTCGTGGTTTATCATGGGACAAATGTTCAAGATTTAAATGAATTTAAACCGTCAAAAGGATTAAGAGAGTCTATAATTGGCGGGGGTAAAGAAGTGGAATCTACTGTATTTTTCTTTACTCCTAAAAAAAATGTTGCAGGTTTTTTTGCTAAAAATCGTGCAGATTATTATTTAAATATGCCGTGGAAAGGCAAGGTTTTAGACGTTTATTTATCAATTAAAAATCCAATAAATCTTACTCAAAAGAACCAATCTACTATAAGTAAACTTGAAAAAGCTGGAATAGATATTTATGAATATTTTGGATATAAGACTCAAGATTATATAAATAACAAAATACCATCAAATTTAGATGCAGAACCTTCATATTTTTGGAAAATATTTGATAAACCTGAATTTGTTCAAAAATTAAAAAATGCTGGATATGATGGTGCTATAACCAACGAGGGCAAAAAAGGATTTAATGAAGAAAATAAAAAAGAATCTATGGGAATTTCGTATGTGGTTTTTTCCCCCTCCCAAATAAAATCTACCAGCAACATCGGCACGTTTGACCCTAAGAATCCCAATATCTTAATGCAGGAACCCGCCAAGCGGACGATACACAGGGCCACAGGATTTACGCCCCAGGAACAGGCCGTCTTAATCAATCAGTCCAAGCTGTTGCGGTTACGGCTATCGTCCGAGGCAAGGGCGGCTCGCGTGGCCGCAAGGGCAACGAAAGCGGAGGTAATAGAAGATTTGCGGGCAAAGCGGAAGGATACCGAGGCCATACGCAAGGAAGTGCGGGACTATGTCCTTAAAAACGTGCCTTCAGAAGCACGAGGCCGGTTCCTTACCACCGTTGAGCAGGCCAAGACCACCACAGACTTGGGCAAAGCCATAATAAAGGCCGATAACGCCGCTGAAAAGGCCCGCAGGAAGGCTATTATAGCCGATATCAAGAAGGTGGCCGGACGGGCCATAGAAAGCGGGAAAGTGGATGTAGAGTACCGGGAAGCCATAAAAGTCCTGATTTCCGAGATTGACCTGACGGAACGCAGGCCGGAAACCATACTTAAGCTCAAAGCCATGCGGGATTATATTGAACGGCGCAAGGCTTCAGGCCGGGCCGAGTTCATACCGGACAACATAAGCAAGGCTTTGGAGATTCTGATCCGTAAGCCGGTAGGCGAGATTTCCGAGATTGAACTGGAAAACATACTCCGCGACCTGCACATTATAGAGTTTGTCGGCAAGGAAGAACAGGCGAAAAAGGAAGAGGCGTGGGCTTTGGATAAAAATATGTGGGTGGAGGATTTGTCAAAGCTCGGTATTAAGCATATAAATTTACCGGCAGAGGCTAATAAATTGCAGAAGGGGACAGCCTGGTCGCAGGAGATTTACTGGTCAGTCGCGCCGATGAGGGTAATAGCTGATAGATTGGACGGCGGGAAAGGGACTTACGACGGCGCTCATTCCGTTATGTATGAAGTCCTGGCTGTTCGCGATTTTGAGAGATATTACAACATGGTCAGGGAATACATAGACCCCGTTATGGATTTGATAGAAAAGCATAAAATGACCGAAGAGCAGATGGAGAAAATCGGGATTTACGCTTTCAAAGTCCAGAAAGACGGGATAGGGCGTGTCCTTGCCACAAGGCCGGAACTTACGGAAAAGTATGTGCGGGAGTTAACGCTTACCGCCCCTGAAATGGAAGTCTATAACAAAATGCGGACGGCTATGGAAACGCTCTATCCGTTTGTCAAAAGACTGATGGGCGTATTGTACAACAAGCCTATGGGGAAAGTTGACGGCTATTTCTCTATGCAGACAGACTGGAAAAAACTGAAAGACATGGATGTCTTGTCCCGGCTTACCCAAAGCGGAGAAGAGTGGGAAGGCGCGAGGAAGAACATAACAGCCGGATATACAAAGGAAAGGAAGCCGGGCGCTTTTACGCCTATCAAAATAAACGCCCTCAAAATATTCCTTCAACACATAAACGATGTAAGTTATTTTATCGCCATGCAGGAGGATATTAAAAAGTTTTCCGAGATAGTGGATGACGACAGGTATAAAACGGCGGTAGGGCCGCAGGGGCATAAGATTATCCGGTCATGGCTTGACCTCCTGGCCCGGAAAGGCAAGGCCGAGGGTTCGGATAAACTGCATTGGCTGTCCACCATGAGGAAGAACATAAGCGCGTCCGTCCTCGGTTTAAAGCTCTCGTCTTTCCTGATTCAGTCCACGTCCTTTTTTGACGCGGCTTCTTATGTCGGCGGGGCCAATGTCCTGAACGCCTGGGCGCAGATAATAGGCAATAAACCCGCCGTTGACTGGCTGAAAAAAGAATTCCCCAAATTCAGGGAAAGAGTTCTTGACGATACTTCGTATATCGAATTATCGGAACAGGAATTACTTAAAAAAGTTCAACGGCTTGGCTATGTCCCCATGAAGGAACTGGACGGAACAATAGCCGCTTCTACTGTCATAGCTGCTTATGGCAAAAAGTGTAAAGAGCTTGGCGTGGAAATTGATTACACCAAACCGGCGAACGCTAAGGCCGCAAGATACGCCAATAGAGTTCTTGCCTCTACGCAGGCCTCCCCGTTCTTCGTGGATTTAGGGATAATGTTCGGTTCCGCTAAATATGGGCTTGGCAACGTGGAATTGAACAAGGCTTTACTGCAATTTAAGCAATTCATAACTTCCCGGTGGTTTTATATGACTTACGATGTCCCGAAAATGCCGCCCGGCGATAGGGTGAATGCTTACGCCTGGCTCCTGGCCGCCAATGCGGCGGAAATGGGGATAAGAGGCGGTTCAAAGGCAATCGTCCTCGGCGGACTTGGCCTTTTCGGTATGGGGATAGCTAAGGGTGTTTCCAGCGCTGATGACGATGACGATATGTATAAAAAATACGTTCTTAATCTGCTCGGACAAGTCCCTTTCGCCGGTTGGGCTATTGACGCTTTTAATTATCAATCACTGCCTATCCCTGTTGTTGATACGATAAGCCAATTTATTGAAGGGACAGGCGACGCTCTCCGGGCGCAGAATGAATATAAAAAGGTTGTCGGGTTAAGGCAATCTTTAATATCGCTGGCTAAACTTATGGGTATTCCTGGAACTGCGCAGGTCGGTCAGGTATTAGCCTGGTCATATAACCCCAAGACCCTGACCTTTCCGTATAACGCCGAACAGGCCGAACTTAAGGCGTTAGGCGGGGCCAGGACAGCTTCGGAACGGGAAAGGTTTATTCTCTTAAATTCCAAAGAAACGCAGTTTTCCGTCCAGGCTCGGATATACCGGGACTCCATGGAGCGCGGGAATTTGGAAACCGCAAAAAAGGCCGCTGACCGCGCCGCTGAAATATTGGGGGGCTTGTGAGATATGTTCTCGCTATACTCTTATTCGTCTGCCCTGCTTCGGCCCAAGTGTTTCCATCAGTCGTGGACGATAAGGGCACAAGCGATAACCTTTATTACCTCTATGAGCTGGTCTACAAGGCTATTAACGGGGGGTTGTCCGGCACATACATTACCACAACGGCGGGGTTCTCTGGCGATGTAACGGGGCCGTATAACGCCACAGTGGTCGGGGACAACAGCCATTTGCATAATATGTCGTCAATCCAAAATGTTTTATCCTCGACTACGACGATCCCATCAAACCTTGTTTATTTAAGCACTGTAACTACGGCATTGGACGGGAAAGTAGACCTTACCGAAACGTCAAGTGTTACCATAAACAATAACTTGCTTGTCGGTGGTAAAATAGATATAAGCACGAGCATGGCTGAATATGTTGCGACTTGGAGTAATGGAAGTTATGACAGTCTTTCAGGCGGGTTATACGTTACGACAAAACAAGGGCCAGCCGTAAAGGGGTACAGTGCTGTAGGATATGGCGGGTATTTCACACATGGTTATTCTACCGGCACAGCCCTTGCGGTGGAAACGGGGAAGGTGGGCATAGGCGACACAAGCCCTGAATATACTTTAGATGTGGAAGGGGATGGGTATTTCGCAAGTTCAGTAACGGCCTCTGCTTTTCATGGGAGTGGGTCTAATCTTGCCGGTGTGGTAAAAAGTCTGGTGGGTTATCGCGCTTCTACCGATACCGTATCATTGGCCCTGATAAACATATCCACTATTACCGCCAGACTTGACAATTTGGACACCTCCACTTTAACGATAACCGGCAGGCTGGACAGTCTTGACACTTCAACCCTTACGATAACCACGGCATTGTCCGGCAAAGTAGACCTAACTGAAACGAGTTCCGTTACATTTAAACATGGTTCTTTTTCTCTCAAAGGCACAATATTCTCGTGCGATGATGAGAATCTAACCTGTAGTTTCGGCAATACGATAGTCGGGAGTATAACAGGTACGGCTTCGTCAGTTCCAGGTGGTCTTACCACAAACACCAATTTCGTGGGAGATGTAACGGGAACTTCGGGGGCTACAGTTGTAGGCAACGATAGTCATGCTCATGGGAAAGGCACGATAGACCTGACAAGTATTCGTTACTCCACCGACCCTGTATCTACTTCACTTGTGGATTTTTCAACCATAACAACCCAATTAAATCTGAAACTGACGAGTGCGACTGTCCCCGCGAATTTCATAAACCTGTCCACGATTACCACACAGTTAGATTTAAAATTGACTTCCGCCACGATACCCACAAACTTTATTGATTTGAGTACGATAACAACTCAACTTAACCTTAAACTGACCTCTGCCACGATACCCTCTAATTTCGTAGACCTGTCAACGATTACCACGGCATTGGCGGATAAAGTGGACTTAACGGAAACGAGTAGCGTAACGATAAACAATCTGTTACAGGCCAATGGGCTTACTACGGCGGGTCAAATCTATTCAAGCGGGACGGCAAACAATTATTTCAGCGGGAAGGTGTTAATAGGGGCTACCGACCAAGGGGGGAGTAAATTATCACTCGACGCGGGTTCGTGGAATGCCGTAGCATTAGGAATCAGGGGAAGGGAGACAAACGGGGGACTTGACATAGCGAATTATGAGCCTTCAAATATACTATTTTCAATGACAGGGGCATCGGGTCAAACCGGTGATTTAACCCAATGGAAAAATAACGCCGCTGTCGTTATAGCTTCTGTAACTTCAACGGGAGCTATATACGCCCCATCTTTTCATGGGAACGGGTCTAACCTTACGGGGGTGATAAAAACGCTTTCAGGGGTTCGTTATTCCACAGACGCGGTATCAACTGCTTTGATAGATTTAAGCACGATTACAACCGCTTTATCTGGAAAAGCGAGTACCTCTGATGTAGTGTTCGCTACGGGGACGGCGGTCTATTCTATCAAGGTGGCTTCAGCTTCTTTCCTTGCCGCGAATCCCTCGGCTTGTACGGCAGGGCAATATGTTAATGATATTTCGGATAGTGGGGGGTTGACCTGCGGAACGCCATCGGGAGCTGGCGATGTGGTTCTGGCGGCAACCCAGACTTTCACAGGCGGGAATACCTTTACGGGGGCGGTTACAGTTAAGAGTTCGGTAACTTTTAGCAATAGAATATCAGCCGAAGACCAAATGTGGACTGTTATATATTCCACAAGAGGGGCAACGACTTTTTCAACCACAACGATAAATGTTTCCGGTTACGAAAACTATCAGATAATGATTTATGCACTTCTAAATGTAGATTCCGGTGATTTAGTTTTAAGGATAAATAGCGTTTCAGGGGCTTCTTATAGATTTACAAAAGGTGGTGCGTATGTAAACACAGGAGTAGCGTGGGCCACGAGTCCCCAGGGTGGAGCATCCTCAGCAACCTATTTCCCATTAACAACACGAGATTTCAACACAGAACAGAGATATATGGGAGAATTTCACATAACAGATTATGCCGACTGGCAAACGATGGGGGGGAATGCCACATTTATATCTGGAGCCCAATTTGGTGGATTTGGCATTAGTGGTGGAAGCAATATAACAACCCCAATTACAAGTTTTAATATTTATAAAACAGGGGCGGGTAATGTAACAATGCTTCAAATCATAGTATTAGGTTTATAAAGAGTAGTCTATGAACGAGCAGGAGTTTAGGGATTTATGGAACTGAAAGTAACCAGAAGACTCAACTCGGAAAAGTCTTGTATAGGCGAACTCTATATTGACGGCGAGTTCTTCTGTAACACCCTTGAGGACAGGGTTCGGGAAGAGGGTGTAAAGGTTCAGGGTCAGACCGCTATCCCGGCGGGTCGGTACAAGGTCATCGCAGACTGGTCAAACCGCTTTCAAAAAATAATGCCGCATATCCTCGCTGTCCCCGGATTTGAGGGGATACGAATACACTGCGGCAACTCGGACAAGGACACTTCGGGGTGCCTTTTGCTTGGCCTCTACACCGGGGAAGACAACTTCATTTCCCAGAGTCGCGACACCTTTTATAACTTTAAAGAAAAAATATTGGGACAGGAGAATGTATTTATTACCCTTGAAAATGAACTGAAAAAGGGCTAAAATATAGGAATATGACGCAAAAGAAAACCCTTTTAGCTTTAGTCAATTACAAAATAACGAAAGAGGAAGACAATGGAACCGTGGTATTTACTATCAGCACGGACGGATTCAAGGAAACACAATTCACGGAAACGGAACTTGAGAAAGCAAAGGCGGCGGTCAACGCTTTCGCGGCAACTTTCGGCCTTGAAGTTGTTGCTTTCAAAGAAGAGTGAGATTGAAAATGGACGATACCGAGATATCAATGCACGAGATTTTTTGTAAGCTCAATGAAATTTCGGTTTCATTGGCGCGTATGGAAGAGCGGCAAAAGGCCGACAAAATCAGCCTGGATAAAATAGATTCACAGGTGAACGGGAACGGGAAAGACGGGATAATTGATAAACTGGTCAAGCTCGAAAAATTTGAAACTAAGGTCGTAACTTATGCCGTCGCCGGAAGCGCGGTCGGCGGGGTAATCGTGAATTTTCTATTAAAATAACGCCGCTCAAAGAAAGGATAAACGAGGTATGAATATTTATAAATACAAAGGGAAATTTCACAAGGCCCGAAGCAAGGACGCGCTCATGCGCAGGCTTAAAATCAGGTACGCGGACGAGCACGCCAAAAAATTGATAATAAAGGTGGGGGAATGAAACGAACCCGCCTATCCTTCCGAGAGGGGGTTACTCAGGAGCAGTTTGTCGGCACTTTGCGGAAGTATTACCCACAGATCTTATTTACGGGCGGGTTTGCCGGTGAGCGGCTATCCATGCCCCAGGCCGTCCGAAGAAAGCGGAGCGGGTATCTTCGAGGGTCGCCGGACATCGTTATTTTCAAGCCAAATGCCTCTTTTCATGCCCTTTTCATTGAATTTAAGTCCGAAACGGGGCGGCAGTCGCCTGAGCAGGTAGATTTTGCCCGGAAAGCCGCTCAGGAGGGCTACTGTTACGTTGTTTGCCGGTCTTGCCAGCAAGCCATTGACACCCTTGAAAAGTACCTTAAAAACGATTTTAAGCCCGATTTACCCTAAAATTACCCCCAAATAGAAAGGCCCCGGCGGCGGTACACCCGTCAGGGCCTTCTGTTGCGCATTGAGGAGGTTATTCTGAATGCTTTTCTTTATGAGGTGTAGAGAACATTGAACGCGCCTAAGTTTTAAGCAGGTCAGGCTCTGCTTGCCGTAGGGGGTCTACGGCGGAGATTATTCAAATCCAAAAAAAATATTTTGGAGATTTAAATTTGAGCCAATTCCTTAATATCGTAAGTCCTGAATTGATAGCGACTATCATGGCCCCCTCGTTCGTGGAGTCAATAACTATTCCATTGAAGGTGAAAGAAACTTTTATCCCCTGAGTAACCGCCCATGCGACTACGAGTTTAGCCGCCGACTTAATCGCTTTGCCAAGCGCTACGCTTAACAGCCAGTCCTTTATTCTATCTTTCACCCCGTTTATTATGTTCATTCTTGTTTACCTCCGGTTGTCTTCATAAAAACATTATAACATTTTGGGAGCGTTAGGCAAGAGGGATTTTAGAACATCTTAATCTGGTTATACTCCGCTAAAATTCTTTGCTTTGCTATCTCGCAATACTTCGGTTCAAGCTCTATGCCTATCCACTTACGGCCAAGGCGTTCACAGGCGACAAGCGTTGCCCCGCCGCCCGCAAAAGGTTCCAAGACCAAATAATCTTTTTGACTATGGATTATCAAAAGTTTTTCCATGAGTGCTACCGGCTTTTGTGTCGGGTGTTCTTCAGCATTAGGTATATCCTGATTTATATTTTCTATCACATTACTGCAAGATTTCGTTTCATCAAAAAAGTTATAATTATTCTCATCCCTGGCGAGTATTACAATATTCTCATAGGCGGGTCTATAACGCCATCCCAAACCTATGAACTTTCGCCATACCAAAGTTTGAATAAGTTTTAAATATTTAATGGCCTCTAATGTAAAAATAGCGGTTACAGGCGTTTTACCACCACCACAACAACAACAACAACAACAACCTAAATCCGATATTATACGGGAAAATTCTTTGAGCCATTTAGGTAAATTCCCAAGCCAATCTTCTAACCCGTCATTTTTTATTTTATCGTGGTTATCCGTCCGATGGGAAAGATAATTTATCCCATACGGGGGGTCAGTCAGAATCAAATCAATGGCCTTGTCCGGTATATGCTTCAAAATTTCCATGCAGTCAGCATTGAACAGAATCCCGTTCTCGTTCTGGTAGTATATTTTATCCTTTATGGCAGGATTATTCCGCAAGTCGTCAAGTATCATCAAGACCTCTTTTTAAAACAATACCGGCTCTTTTTCAGCTTTCAAACATTCAGCGCAACGGAACGGAAGGGAAACATAATCTTTACCTTCTTTAATTTCCCACTTATGCGTTAATCTTTGGGAAAATAACCGGCAATAGCCACCGCCGCACCAACCACAGCTAAGGCAATTTTCCCCTTTATGGCTTATTTCTGTTTTGATGGAGATAATAGTCTTTACCGCTTTTTCCTCAATTTCATTTTCCATTATTCCCCCGCTAAAGCCCGCGATCGTTCAACTTCCGCAGTCAAAGCCAGGACTTCGGCCTCCAACTGTGCCCGGCTCTTCCGCTTCCCTTTAAGCATAGGCAGAAGCCCCTGCTGGCCGGTATACTCCCACAGACCTGCCAGCCTGCCCGTCTCTTTATCCTTTACCATGCCCACATTGACGATATGGCCGGATCTCGCGAGTTCACTTACTCGCTTGTGTCCGTCATTGTGGCCGTAGATTTTGTCAAGCTGTCGGCCTGTAAGCCTTTTATGCTCGGCGAACAGGACAAGGACTTCCCTCTGTTCCTTTGACAGGGTTCCGTCATTGGCTATTTCGTTGAAAGTCTGGATTGAAGTTATTCTCACTTCCCCTCCTTTGTTGCGAAAAGTTTATGTTCTTCGTAGTATGTTTTTCCGTTTTCACCAACCACGGAAGGCCCAGGAATGACTTTCACTTCCTCCACCTCCACCCCGTTGTATATGACACATGTGTTTTCTTTTTCTGTTCTCCATTTCATACACCCCCCATCCCTATTAATTTTACACCCCTCGCACCCCTTTTGATTTTCGTTGACCTTTATCAAAAGATATTTATCGCTCATCTAATCCTCCTTTTTTATTTCTGCTAACTCGTTATAAAAATTTGCTATTTCCTTGAACGGAACATCGTGGGTATGGTTTAGAATTATTGAAATAGTGTCCTCTAACAATTTAATTCTCTGTTGAAGGGTTTCAATTATTCCTTTCATCACATAAGGGTCTACACTCATCTCGGCCTCCTATTCAAACATAACAATTTGTCCTTCCGTGTCTTTTTGAGTTTCTATTTCTCCTATCCACCATTTATACAAATCTTCTGGGTTTTTAAATTTGCTTTTCCCATTTTTACATAATTCAACACAACAAGAATAATATATTTTAGCGAAAGAGGGCCACCTATCTGCTTCCTTTTTAATATTTTTTGATAAAGGACACATAACACAACCTATTCTTGAAAATCCCTCGTCATAAAGAGAACAATGTGGGATATTATTTAAATTTAAAAATTCCCAAACATCTTCCTCGCCCCAATACAAAATAGGTCTAAATAGTTTTTTTTGCTTGTATTTTGTACAAGTATTTAACATCGGTT
>Ga0180732_1002221_pt1 | contig 10632 bp, 6 predicted proteins | sample KR11_01MetaG_FD_148674 | JGI IMG/M metagenome (GOLD analysis project Ga0180732, IMG submission 148674) | Groundwater microbial communities from the Olkiluoto Island deep subsurface site, Finland - KR11_0.1 MetaG | ecosystem: Environmental > Aquatic > Deep subsurface > Groundwater | place...
TCCGTTAATGATTCTGCTCTGTACCAGCGGGGCCGCACTGGGAATCATTTGGGGCGCCATGCCGGGTCTTTCCACCACCATGGCCATGGCGCTGCTGGTCGGGCTCACCTACAGCATGTCGGCCCAAACCGCCATCATTTTTATCCTCGGCACCTTTACCGGTTCGGTCTTCGGCGGTGCCATCTCCGCCATCCTGATCAATATTCCCGGGACACCGGATGCAGTTCCCACTCAGATGGCCGGATTCCCCCTGGCCAAGAAAGGACAGGGCGGACTGGCCCTGGGAATGTCCATTACCGCATCCATGGTCGGTAATTGGGCCGGGATACTGCTGCTGGTCGTCTGTGTGCCCTATATATTAGATATTGCCCTGAAATTTGCTTCCTGGGAGGTTGCCCTGCTGGCCTTGTGGGGGATCTCCATCAGCGGGACCCTCACGGCCGGAGAAATGCCGGTTAAAGGCTGGATTTCTGGCTGGCTGGGAATCTTACTGGCCATGGTGGGCCGGGAGGAAATCTATGGGGTGGAGCGCTTTATCTTCGGCAGTCAAGAACTCCTGCTGGGCATCCCCTACATTCCGGTGTTGATCGGCCTGTTCGGCCTTGCCGAGATCTTTCAGGTCCTGGGCGAACCCCACCCGTATGTGATCCCCCAGAAGATCGGCAAGATGTTTCCCCCACTCAAGATGTTTATAAAATACTGGAAGAGCATCATCCGATCTTCCGTTGTCGGGCTGATCACCGGCATCATCCCCGGAGCCGGCGCCAACGTGGCGACATTTATTTCCTATGGGATCGGTGAAAGGGCAACCGGTCGAAAATTTTCCGGTGGCGATATGGAAGGGGTGGTTTGCTCGGAGGTGGCCAACAACGCCAATATCGGCGGCGCGCTGCTGCCTTCGCTGGTCTTAGGGATTCCCGGCAGCGCTCCCGCGGCCGTTTTTTTAGCCGCCTTGAACCTGCACGGCATCATTGTCGGTCCGAACATCAGCACCTATCAGCCCGGCATATTGTACTTCATGTACGGCACCCTGATTGTTGCCAATATCGCCATGTACCTTTGCGCCTTTGCCCTGATCAAGCCCAGCGTAAAACTTTTTTCCCTGCCGCGGGAAATTCTCCTTCCCATCATCGCCATTTTCTGTGTTGCAGGATCCTACACCGAGAAAATGGCCATGTTCGACATCTACCTGATGTTCGGTTTCGGCCTGCTGGGGTTTTTCATGCGAAAGGCCGAAATTCCCATCGGCCCCATGGTCCTTGGCGTGATATTAGGCAATATGCTGGATCAGAATTTCAGGCGCGCCATGGTTGTTTTTGAAAGAGAAAGCATCTGGCAGGTTCTCTACAGCAGGCCGCTTGCGACGATTTTAATCATCGTTGTGGTTCTTACCTTTGTCGGAAGTTTGATGCCGAAAAAGAAGAAAAAACCGGAGGCGTGAGTTTTTCAGAAAAGAAGAGCGCTGTTTTTTTATGGCGCCCCTTTTGAGCCCCGCCCATAGTACGGGACTCAAAAGGTCGCGCTCCCGGCCATCCGAAGCGTTCTATCGCTTCCGGACCGTCTTTGACCGGGAGCGCTTCCCGCAAGCCCCGCCTTGTAGGCGGAGATAAGGGGCGCAATAAAAAACAGATCAATTCCTTACCGTGAAGCCCCGTCCTGTGGGCGGGGAGCTTCACATTTTTTTGACCCTGCCGCCTCCCCGTTTTTTATCTCCTGCTTTAAGATGACCGCCAGCGGTCCAAACGGGCCAAAATCTCCTGCAGGACAGCAACATCCGAGGATGGCCTCGCCAACGCACCCGGCGCGGTCGCATCCGAACGGATCCAGCCCTGCAGCTTCAGCAACTGCGCGGCGTTGTGCTTGTAGGCCGGCACCGGTTCACGGAACGTAAACATACCCAGATATTGAAGCAGATCGTTGAGTTCGTAGAACCGCGGATCTCCCTGCTCCCAGAAACGATCCCGCATCGAAAAAAGGTCGGGTGCCATTGTCGATACCCCCAGCAGGTAGTCACTGCCGTACATCACCATGTCGATAGCCAGATCGTTGCCGGTATAGACACGGAAATCGGGTCTCAGCCGATCGCGCAACGCCAGCCTCTCCCACTCCTGCCGACGGCTCAGCGATGAATGCTTCGCGCCACTGCAGTTCGGAAGCTTCATCAGAGCCTCGTAAGTCGCCAGACTGTAGATCCTCCCGAATGGCGCGAACATGGTTCCCAGCTCGAACAAAATAAACTCTGGACAGTCCGCCGTAATCGCCTGATACGCATCGGCGATCCGCTCCTCTGAAAACGATGCACAACCGAAGGATTGGATGATCACCGGGGTACCGCCCTGTTCCAGGACCTGTGCGATCTCTGCCCGATAGGCGTCGGGGGCCCAGGCATCGCCCGGCCTATCGTCGATGAAGACCCCCGCAACGAATCGCCGCCCCTGGGTCACGATTTTCGTCCGTCGAAGCACTTCCTGACGGGTCGACCGCGGAATCAGGTTCACATACCCCGTGTCCATGTTCACCGCAGGAACCAACCCAGCCTCAAGGGTGCGAATGACATGCTGTTCAAACCCCTCATAATCCACCGTCCCCCCCTCTGAAAAAGGCAGTAGAATGGCCGATACGCCGTCGATTTTGCGCCGCGGGCGAATCAGCTTAGCAGGCTCGACCCGGCTGTGAGCGGACCGTTCACTTGATGTCGTCATGCTCCTCCTCGCTCCTGCAACAGTTTTAGAATATCGCTCCTATACTTCAGATGTCGTCATCGGGACGGGCTCTTCTTGCCATCGCTTCACCAGCACATTCGAAAAACCAAATTGATCCATTATTTTACCAACATGATGATCTACCAACTCGCATACCTGTTTGGGGTTGATGTAGAAGGCGGGCATAGGGGGAGCGATCACAACGCCCATTCGGGCCAATTTCAGCATGTTTTCAAGGTGAATCGCACTCAGCGGGGTTTCACGAGGCACCAAAACGAGTTTTCGCCCTTCTTTAATCGTTACGTCAGCGACTCTTTCCAGTAGGTTTTGACTGTACCCATTGGCGATGCCCGCGAGGGATTTCATGCTGCAAGGCGCAACGATCATCCCGGCGTTCAAGAACGAGCCGCTGGCCACCGTGGAGGTCATATCCCGAAGATCGTACCTTGAAACAGCCAGACTATGTATGTACGAAAGGTCAAAATCCGTCTCTAATGCCAAAATTTTTTCCGCCCACTCGCTCATGATCAGATGAGTCTCGACATGGACGTTCTTGAGAGCTTCAAGCAATCGAATGCCGTAGATAATGCCCGAGGCTCCGGAAATCCCGACAATGACGCGCATCTTGTAATCCACTCCTGTAAGGACGTTCGAACGGAAATCCATTCGTGAACGACGCATTAAAGATCTTTGAAAAATTTAGCCAAATCAATGTGGCTAAGCCCTTCGTTAAAATTGATCCTTCCATACATGCTCTTGAGAGGACGAGTGGCATCAATGCCGATCTTCGTAACAACACCATTTCGACTGGTCGGATCGATCGGACTCCCCTTGGCGTTGTGGATGATAAAGCATTTCGAAATATCCATATTCAGGTTGATGGCCATCAAGACCTCGCCATCATCAAAAATATTCACGTCTTCATCGACGAAAACCGCGTGTCTAACGAATGGATCCGCCGAAAAGACAGCTGCCGCCCCATTGGCCGCCTCGCCTTCAACAAACTTCTTGATGGAAACATAGCAAGTCGCCCGACAACAGCCGGAAGGCGGCATATAAACGTCACGGATTCCAGGACAGGCGACCTTGACCTGATTATAAATCTGCCCGAGTCTGGGAATGCCACCCAGCAGTTGATGTTCCGTATCACCCGAACAAAGGTCATGGTAAATCGGATCATGCCTCATTGTAATAGCGGTAATCGTCGCCACCGGGTAACTCATCGCCTCGCCATACAAGGTATGCCATTCCCCGAAAGGACCCTCCATTTCCCTTTTTTCCCAATCGATATGCCCTTCCAGGCAGATCTCACCATCCGCCGGCACTTCGAGATCAACCGACCGGCATTTCACAACTTCCATGGCGGAACCAAACAGCCCACCCATGACCTCATACTCGTCGGTATCGATGCCGCAAAAGCTGAGGCTGCCTAGGTAAAAAGCGGGATGCGCTCCAATCGTAATAGCAATCGGCATATTCTGCTTTTTTTCACAATACTTGCGGTAAATATAAAAGACATGGCTGACCTCGGCCAGATGAACGCCCATCTGGTTTTTGTTCTTCAGCATATAGCGGTACATCCCGGCATTTCTGATCTGGGTATCGGGATCCTTGACGGTCGTAACGCCCGCGGTGATATAGGGACCGGCATCGCCGCTGTTGTGATGCACGATCGGAAGTTTCGTGAGATCAACCTCGTCACCGGTCATGACTCTCTCCTGAATTGGCCCGGTGGGAACGATTATGGGGGGTATCAACCTTTTCTCTCGCTCTCGGTAGACCCGGTTCAATTGTTCATTCGTGGTATCCAGAGCCAGCACCAATCGTTCGCGGTTGCCGAACAAATTCGTCAAGACCGGCATGTCGCTACCCCGAACGTTCCGGAAAAGGATAGCAGGTCGTTCGTTTTGTTTTTCCAGCTTGTAAACAATCCTGGTTAACTCCAGTTTCGGGTCCACAAAAACGTCCGTCGTCAGCAAATTGCCTGGCCATTGAGCGAGCTGATCGATATAGGTGCGCAAGTCTTTCATGATTCTCCCTCTCCAACGAAGTTGTTTAAAAAACCTTGTTCTTGCATTTGTCGTCGGCAACGACCCTAACGGCTTCTCACGCCATGGCTTGCCTTTTCCAGTCTCGGTAGTTCAGATATATCAGAACGAATGCCAAAGGCAAGGCGACGAGAATCACATAGGGCTGATGGATGAAAAATCCCAATCCGACCATGGCCAACAGGACCCGGATTAACCACGGCGTGCCTTTATATAGAAAGCCTTCGAAAACGACGGCCATGAGCAAAAGCCCCAGCAATATCCTTAAAATGGAAAAGGTAATCTCTGGGGCCGAACCGATCAGCAGGAGCTCGGGATTGTAGGCAAAGGCAAACGGCAGGAGAAAGGCGGCCAGCCCCAATCGGAAAGCCCAAAAACCGGTGATGTTGGGATCCGCGTCGGCGATGCTGGCGGCCGCATAGGCAGCCAGGGCCACGGGTGGTGTGATCGGTCCGATGGAACAGAAGAAAAAAATGAACATGTGCGCCACCAGCGGCGCCAACCCGATCTTCAACAGGGAGGTGATGACCAACGCCGCCAGGATGATGTACGCGGCCGTCGGCGGCATGGCAAATCCCAGGACGATGGCGCTGATCATGGTCAGCAGCAGCAGCAGAAATTTGCTGTCCCCCGCCAGATAAAGCAGCAGGGAGGAGACCCGAAACCCAAGCCCGGTCAAGGAGATGATGCCGAAGATGACGCCGGCGGCAGCGCAGGCCACGACCACCGGCATGCTGATCCTGGCCGCTTCCGCCAGGGCGTCGATGATTTTGGAAAAAGACATCCTGGTGTGCGCTCTGAGAAAGGATAAAACCAAAAGGGCCACGATCGCCCAAAAGGCGGCCCACAAAATGCTCCAACCACCCAGGAGCATGGCCAACAGGATAAAGATCGGCGGGCTGAGGTGGCCGTAATGCAACATGGTCCTCGACATCTTTGGAATGCGATCCTGGCTCAAGACCGGCAAATCCCTCTTGCGCGCCCAGAGATACACGCTGCAGAGCAGGGTGGTGTAATAGAGTGCGGACGGAATGGCCGCGGCCAGGGCCACCTTGTAATAGGCGGTGCTGGTATATTCGGCAATCAGAAAGGCCGCGGCCCCCATGATCGGCGGCGTGAACATCCCACCGGTCGAAGCGACCGCCTCGATGGCCGCGGCGATGTGAGGTTTGTAACCGATCTCCTTCATCAGCGGGATGGTGAAGGACCCGGTCGTGACGACATTAGCGACCGGAGAGCCGGACATCATCCCGAACGTGGCGCTGGCAAGGACGGCGGTCATGGCCGGCCCGCCCCGATAACGCCCCACGGCGGCGTAACTGGCGTCCATGAACCACCGTTCGCCTCCGCAACTGAGCATAAGCTGTCCGAAGATCACGAACAGAATGACATAGCTGGCGGCGATATGCATCGGGAGCCCGAAGATGCCCGTCGTATCCCAGAACATGAAGGGCAGAATCCGCGAGAGCTCGTATCCCTTGCCGACGAAAATCCCGGGGAAACAGTCACCGAACAGGGCGTAGAGCAGAAACGCAACGGTGACCCCCGCCAAGACCCAACTGACCAGACGACCCGTGATCAGAATGATAATCGCCAACATGATCCCGGCGGCCAGGTTTTCCAGGGTATTCGCCTCATAAACGCCAGCAACAAACTCCTCCCATCTCATCACCAGAAGCAGTGTGATCAAGGCCACCAGGAGGGCCAAAACCGTATCGAGCCAAGACATCCATTTTGTTTTTGCCGTCCCTTTGGCGCCCAAAAAGCCCGAAGTCGTCCCCATGAAACCGGCCATGGCGATGAGCGCCCAGAAAATGCCCCTAAAAACGATGGGCTGAAGCAGCATGAAAATATTGGCGTAAATGGCAAAAAGGGACGCCGTCAAAAAAAGAACCTTAGCCGTCCTGGCTTGGACCCCCATCGTTACCCCCCGATCTTCGAGTCATCTTCCATGACCGTACAGACAGGATTTCTCCTCCCTTGGATTCTCTACCGGATCTCCGGGAAGGTGTTTACGCGCGCAAAGGGACCGAGGCGCTGGCGGCAGGCGTCGCACCCCGGCCCTCCGTGCGAGACCGGCCCGGCATGGAAACAACTGGTTTCGCTCAATGCGCGATCATTTGTCCTTCCAGACCCCCCGCTCTTTGAAGTATTTGATCGCGCCGGGGTGGAAAGGCACGAGCGAGCCTTTGGTCGCCTCTTCCAAAGAAAACCCTTTGGCCGACGGATGACCAGCCTTAAACCTGTCGATGTTTTCAAAAAGGGCCTTGGTGATCTTGTAAACCACGGCCTCCTCCAGACCGGCATCGACAATGATGATATTGGGCGTGGCGATCGTCCGGATATCCTTGTCCACACCTTTGTACGTGCCTTTGGGAATCGTTCCGGCCACATAGTGGGCGTGCTTTTCCAAGAGGTTTTTTTGGTTGGCCTCTGTCACTTCGAGGAGATTGATTTCGTTCAGCAGACTGAACTCACTGATCGCCGGCGCCGGCGGGGCCACGTAGAGGACCGCCGCGTCCACCTTCCGGTCTCCCAGGGCGGTGATGGACTGATCATACGGCAAATAGACGGGCGTAATATCCTTGAAAGAGAAGCCCATGTTACCGAAAATTTCCACCAGCCGCGGCAAGCCGCCGTGGCCTTTGGGCCCGACGGCCACCCGCTTCCCCTTCAAATCGCCGACGTAATTCATGCCCGAATTCTTCAGGACCACTACCTGCAGAAGCCCCTTCTGCACGCTCGAGGCAAGGGTGCGAAGATTCCTGTACTTCTCTTTGAACGGCGGCCGGCCGTCGTACCCTTGCTGACCGACGGTGCCGATCGTAAAGGCAATATCGATTTTTTTCGTCCCGACAAACCGGACATTTTCCACCGCCGCGCCGGTGACCTCCGCCACGGCCGTCACCCCATCGACGTTCTTGGTGATGACCTCCGCCAAGGCGCCGCCCAAACCGTACCAGGCGCCGCCGGCCGGCGCCGTGCCGATGCTGACCACTTTTTTTGCCTCCGCCGAAAGCGGCAGGGAGAGACACAAGACCGCTGCCAAGAAAATCCATGCCTTTTTCATGAACATTACCTCCGTCTTTTGGGTTGCAAGCATCTGAAACCTATATTACTTTAGTGGAATCCCCTTTTCCTTGTAGAATTTCAACGCCCCCGGATGCAAAGGGACCAGTGAATGCCGGTAATTGTCGAACGTCAGGTCCTTCACGGAGGGATGAATTTTCCGCAACGCGGCCAAGTTGTCATAAATGGCCTTGGTAACCCGGTAGACCTCTTTTTCACTTAACGATGCGTTGACCACCAGGATGTCTTGAATCCCCACAGAGTGCGTATCCTTGTTGAAGCCCTTGTAGGTGCCGGCAGGAATGACCGAATCCTCGTAATAGGGATATTCCTTGTTGATGGCCGCCAGCTTGTCTTTCTCCATGTAAATCAGCTTGATGTCGTTCTGAATCGTCAGGTTCGACACCGCCTGGAGCGGCGGCGCCCCATGCGGGATGTTCATGTCGACTTTTTTATCCTTGAGGGCCTCGGAACCGTCGCCGTAAGAAACATAACTTGGTGTGATATCTTCGAATTTAAGTCCCCAAAACGGCAATATCTCCCTAAAGAGACGCACACCGCCACCCCCCGGGGGACCCACGGCAATTTTCTTGCCCTTGAGGTCCGCAACGGTGTTGATGTCGTTCCGGTTGGCAAACGTGGTCAGATGGATGATGGAGTATTGCAGCTTGCAGATGCCGGCGATGGCCATCTTTCCGGTGAAAGGTTTTTTTCCTTGAACGGCGTTCAACCCGGAATAATAGTTGGTCATGCCGAATTCCGCCTCTTTGCTGTTGACCAGCCTGGGATTGCCGACGGATCCCTGGGCGATAACCGCGTTCACCTGGACATCGGGCAGGGTTTTACTGATGATTTCCGCAATGCCGGAACCCACGATATAATAGGTGCCGCCCAGACTGGCCGTGGCCAGGGCCATGATCTTGGACGCCGCCGTCGCGGAAGGAACCCCAACGCTGACCGATACCAGAAACAATAGACCTACGAACCATAAGAATCTCTTTTTGCTTTTCATTTTTCTTTCTCCTTTCATATTTTTTTCTCGAGACTGAAATCGACCGCTGCAAAAGTGCAGCGCCTTTGCATGTTCGGAAAAATCAAAGAGCCGTGGCTTTCTCTTCGGTTTTCAAACGGGTTCTGTAAAACGCATACGTCAAAACGAGTAAGCCGGCACTGGTGAATATCCAATCCAGCTTGACGAGAAGCAGCGCTGCCCCCGCGAAAAATAGAAGTCTTTCAAAAACGCCCAGCTTCTTATTTCTGAACCCGACGGAGCTGTACGTGAGACCGACGATAGCGGTAAGGGCCAGCACCGTAAAAAGGACAATCCGCCAGGCCTCCGCTTGCAGAAGAATGGCCGGCCTGTATATGGCGATAAAGGGAATGATGAAACCCACCAATCCCAGACGGAAAGCGGTAAATCCTGTCTTCATGGGATCGGCGCCCGCGATGCCCGCGCCGGCATAGGCGGAAAGGGCAACCGGAGGCGTGATGGTCGAGATGCAACCGAAGAAGAAGATGAAAAAGTGCGCCGCCAGCGGCGGCGCACCCACATTGATCAGGGCGGGCGCCGTGAGCACGGCCAGGATCACGTAGGCGGCCGATGTGGGCAATCCCATCCCGAGAATGATGGAGGCAAACATGGTCATGACCAGCATCAGAAATTCCGAATTGCCGGACAGGCTGATCAGGATAGAGGAAAAACGCAGGCCGACACCCGTCAGCGAGATGATGCCCGTGATAATGCCCGCTGCTGCACAGGCCACCGCAACGGGAAGGGCGTTCTGTATCCCGTTTTCCATGGCAAACAACATGTCCTTGAAACCCATCCGGGTCGATTTTCTGAAGAAGCTGACCACGATGATCAGAACGATGCTCCAAAAAATCGATTTCCCCGGAGAATACCCCACCACGATGCAGTAGATCAGCACCGCCAGGGGGATCAGAAGATGTCCCCGTTCCTTGAACGTCTCTTTCAGCGAAGGCACATCGACTTTGCTGATTCTTTGCATGCCGGCTTTCTTGGCCTCCAGGTCCACGCACAGGTAGAGATAGGCATAATAGAGCAGTGAGGGGATAATCGCCGCCAAGGCCACCGTTGCATAGGGAACGTTCACGATTTGCGCGATCATGAACGCCGCGGCGCCCATGACCGGCGGCACAAACTGTCCCCCCGTTGAAGCGACCGCTTCAATCGCGCCGGCCAAGTGGGGGGCATAACCGGTTTTTTTCATTAATGGGATGGTGAAGGTGCCGGTGGTCACAACATTGGCGACAGCAGCGCCGGACATCATCCCCATCAGGCTGCTGCTGACCACAGCCGCTTTCGCCGGCCCGCCGATGGAGCGCCCCACCAAGCCAAAAGCGACATCCGTAAAGAATTTCCCCCCCCCGGAGGCCTGGAGAAAGGCCCCGAAGAGGATGAAAAGCACGACATAAGAGGCGGAGATCGCGATCGGCAAACCGAAAATACCGTCCGTGCTGATATATAAAACCCGGACCATCGCCTCAATGCCGTAGCCTTTGTGCGCGACGATCAAAGGCATGTAAGGCCCGGCGAACCCGTAGGCGATAAAGGCGGCTGCCAGAATCATAAGCGGCATCCCCACCACCCGGCGGCAGACCTCCAGAATCAACAGGATTTCGATGACGCCGAAAAGGATATCGCGGGGAATCGTAAAACCCATCCTCTCGGCGATGTCCATCCAGGTAAAATAGATGTAGAGGCCGCAGGCCGCGGCTGCAACCGCCAAAATGCCGTCCAGAACGGTTGCCCGATGACGGGGAGACCGATGACGCGCCGGATACAGCAAATA
>Ga0180732_1002222_pt1 | contig 10630 bp, 13 predicted proteins | sample KR11_01MetaG_FD_148674 | JGI IMG/M metagenome (GOLD analysis project Ga0180732, IMG submission 148674) | Groundwater microbial communities from the Olkiluoto Island deep subsurface site, Finland - KR11_0.1 MetaG | ecosystem: Environmental > Aquatic > Deep subsurface > Groundwater | place...
CCTGACAGCAGGGGGATTTCACGTGTTTTTTAGACATACACATGAATTTTCCCATAAAACTACTATTTTGTCTTTAGTGTTAGATAAAATTTTAATAAATTTTCCACCAAATTAAGTTACTTATACCCAATGTAACAATTTAACAATGTAACAATTTATTCCAAATCTTTAATCTGTTTATCCAATTCATCCCTCTGCTCTTTGGTGATTAAATAAATATTATCGCTATCCCCTTTCTTGGCGTAATATAATTCTTCTCCATCGTTGGCTCCATAGTCCCGAGGGGCTGTGGAGCCATTTTGCAAAACATCTCCAACCATTAAAGTATTGTCAATATTTTCTCCGGTTGCCTGCGCGATTATTAAATTCTTCTCCAGCCCTGTCTTGTTAAAAGTCTGTTCAGGTATTTTTGCCGCGATTAGATTAGACATTATATTTAATATTTCATCAATTTTATTTTCATCTACGCTAAATTCATAAGGCGAAATCCCCTCCCACTCATATTCTAGTTTTTCAGTTTCCAGTGTTTCAGTGTTTTCGTGTTTTTCCGCCAGAGGCGGACCAGCCTCTGGCTGGTGTGTTTTCGTGATCGTGAATTCCCTGTCCGGATATTGAAATCTAATGCTGGAAATATCTTCTTTGTTAGACGAAAAAATTGTTTTATCATACCAGCTGTCTCTGATGAATAACCCTGAGATGCTCGCTTTAATTTTATAAGTTTTGTCCGAATCAAATTCTGAAACATAAGTACTTGCAAAATCACTTCCTGCCTTGCCGACTGCAAAATCCGCCACAGCTTTGCTATTCACCTCTTGGGAGGGGTTGGGGGTGGGTTGCGCGTATAGTTTAACGCGCACTCCGCTTTCATCAGTTTTAAATTCGCTTTTTTTATCTTTATTAGAGCTAACCAATTCTATGTCCGCGCTAATCGCTTCTTCAAGCGCCTTGTTTAAACTGTCCGCCAAATTTTCCTCAACATAAAAATCTTTAGTATCAGCGATTTTCCATTTATCGCTTTCTTTTATTAAAACCGCTGTCTCGCCATTCTTTATAATTTCTATCTTGTCTATTTGGCTCGCGTCAATCTCGGCCAAAAAATTATCCGGCTTACCCAAATCGCTTTTCCAATCCTTGAACGGACCCTGATAAAAATAAGCCAAAGCTATTAAAATAATTAAAATTATAGCTAATTTAATATTTTTCATATTGTTACATTGTTAAATTGCTACATTGCTAAATTGCTAATTTCTCATTAGTAAATTTTATTAAACTATTTAATTCTCTCGGCAATTTATCAAGTTCATTAAAAATATATTGATATTCTTCTTGAGCAATTAATTTCCTTATCCATGCTTTTTGCGTCCAATCTTGAGATTCTTTGATAGAACCAAAACTATAACGATAAAATTTTATCTTGTCTTTCTTGCCATACCTGCCAAACCCTTCCGCAATATTTGCCGACATGGAATCAACAGCTCTAACAAATTGTTTTCCAACTGTGTCTTTAGTAAAATAATCCCATTTTATTGCAACGCCCCAAACATAGTTAGATAAATTAAAAGCGATTTTATAAGCCCCGACATCATTCAATTGCAAAAATTTTTTATTCATAGAAAACAATATAGCAATGTAACAATTTAGCAATTTAGCAATTTATAGTTCATCCATAAACCTGCTCCGCCTCCTGATATAATACCGAGCCATGCCGAATATAACCACGATCACCGTCACTCCGAAAATATTCAAATATCTTGCGGCCGCCTTGGCGCTGTCGGACAACTCTTTAATTGGCCGCTCCGAGATTCCTTTTGAACGGATATTAATCAAGTCCTCATCCAAACTTAAACTGTCAACTAAATTCTGAAAAAATATCAGATTGTCAGGCATATTTCTCAAAAAACTGTCTTTTATAAAATCACTGTCCCCGACGACTATTAATCTGCCCGCGTCCGTACTTCCGCTGCCGTAAGGGCTGGTGAATTTGCCGAATATAGACGCGGCCAAAACCTTGCCGCCGTTATTCTGCGATGGCGCGAACGCCTGCTGTGGGTTTAAATTAAAATTATCCTGCTGAATCCATGAATTTTTAGATGCGCGAACCAAATATGAAATTTTATTATCTTGATTTATTTTATCTTCCAAGATTTCCACGCTGCTGGCCCAGGGCATAACTAAACTTTCAAGCTTGGCGACCGCGGCATTATCCTGATCAAATCCGCTTGGCATAATCTTCGGCCAAAACGGATAATTGGTGGAAAATGTCATAAAGCCTTGAGTAAAAGGAACTATGGCGCTGGACATATCCAAAACCAAATCATTATTTAATTTTACTCCGTAATTCTCCAGCAAGCCGTTAAGCCCCGTATTGTTCGCGCTTGCCGTTAAGCCCTCTCCAATATTAACTCCGTCTGCCGCGATTAATAATGAGCCGCCGCGCATCAAAAACGCGTCAATTGCTTGAAGCTGATTTTCATTGAATGCTTCTTTCGGCCCTAAAATAATTAAAGTATTCACATCAGCCGGCACATCTTCCTCTAAAACTAAATCAACTTTTTGGATTTGGTATAATTTTTCCAATTCTCCGTAAGCCGCGCTAATTTCATTTTCCAAATCAGCCGTGGAATTGCTGGTGACAAAACCGATTGTCGCCATTTCAGCGCCGGCAGCTTTTTTAATCGCCAATGTAATCTGATATTCCAAATTTTGAGTGCTTTGAACAACCGGTATGGCTTCAGTCTTTCCGCCGTATTCCACGGCTATGCCAAGATATCCTTTTGCGATTTCAAATTTGTCCTTTTCCACCACATTAAACTGCAGTTCCGGAATGCCGATCATATACAATTCGCTCTTTACATCCTCATCATCTCCCGGATCTATAAATTCAACTTTTATTTTCCCGTTTGAATAATTAACGTATTCATCCAAAATATCCCCCACTTCCTGGCGAAGCGTAATGTATTGGCTTGGCAATTCTTCGCTAAAATAAGCTTTGATATTCACCACATCATCTAATTCTCCAACAGTGTTTTTGCTTGCTTTTGAAATTGAATAATCCTTATTCTGGGTCAAATCCCAGCGATAAAATATTTGATATGAAAAGAAATTAGCCACAGCCAAAATACCGATGACAATAATCACGGTTACGCCCAAATTCGCTTTTTTAATTAATTTTTTATTTAAATTCATAAAATATATAATTCAAATACTACAAATTACTATTCAAATGCTTCAAATAGCTATAAATCGAATTAAAATAATTTGCATAATTTATATTTGAAGTATTCGTCCCGCCTCAGCGGGATAGATTCGCATTATATTATTTCCATCCCCTGCTCTCAATCACCCTGACATTCAGCCATAAAAATAAAAATATAAATGAACAATAATAAATAATGTCCTTGGTGTCAATCACGCCCTTGGCGATATTGTAAAAATGGCTGCCCAGGCCTAAAAATTTCATCACCGGAACGGCGAACTTAGGCGCGCCTGCCAAAACAAAGTCGGCTCCGACTATAAACGCGGCAAAGCAAGCCATCAGCGCTACTATAAAAGCGATAATCTGATTCTTGGTCAAGCTGGAAATAAAAAGCCCGAGCGCCAAATAGGATCCGCCCAAAAAAAGCGCGCCGATATATCCGCCGATAATTGAACCAATGTCAATATTCCCAAGAAACGCGATTGTGACAGGCAGGCTGATTGATAGAATTAAAGAAATAAACAAAAACGCCAAACTGCTGAAAAATTTCGCCAAAACAACCTGCCAGTCCGTTATCGGCAAAGTCAATAAAAATTCAATCGTGCCGCTTTTCTTTTCTTCGGACCACAGGCGCATAGTGATTGCCGGGGATAAAAATAAAAATATCCAGGGAAGCAAGCCAAGATAATTCCGCAAGCTGGCCTGGCCCATCAAAAAGAAATCCTTAAAAAACAGCCAATTTCCCACAACCAAAAACACGCCGATAAAAATATAAGCGATTGGGGAATTGAAATAACTCATTAGCTCTTTTTTAAACAAAATGTAAATTGTTTTTATGTATTGAGATTTTCTCATTATTATTTATTATTTATTATTTAGTTAACGGGTTAATTAATCAACTAAAAAATTATTTTGTAAGCTCCCTAAACACATCCTCTAATGAAACCAACTTTTTATTAAATTCTAATATGCTCCAACCGTTATTCATAACCGCCATTGATAAAGATTCGCGCAAATCAATGCCTGTTCGCGGCTCTATTTCATACCCGTAGACATTTTCCGACTCTTTGTCTTTTATTTCAGCTTTCACAACATTTTCCATTGCTTTTAATTTGCCAAAAACTTCTTCCCTGGGGCCTTTTATTTTCACATAAATCAATTCTCTGGCGCCTGCTTTTTTAGCCAATTCAGCCGGACTGCCCTCTCCCGCGATCTTGCCTTTATTGATAATAATTACGCGATCGCAAGTCGCGCTTACTTCGCCTAAAATATGCGTTGATAAAATAATTGTTTTTTCTTTCGCCAATTCTTTTATTAAATTCCTGATTTCTATAATTTGATTGGGGTCAAGCCCTGTAGTCGGCTCGTCTAAAATCAAAATATCCGGATCATGCATTATGGCCTGCGCCAAGCCGACTCGCTGGCGATATCCTTTGGACAGCTCCTCTATGGGCTGGCGTATCACGCCGGCAAGTCCGCAAAGCTTCACCACTTCTTTAATCCTCTGCTTCATATTCAAAGCATTCGCATGTGCGCCATTTGTAGCGGCGCGTTTAATTCCTTCTTTCGCTAATCCTCTAATCTCGGCTACAAATTTTAAATATTCAAAAACAAGCATGTCGTCATACAACGGAACGGTTTCCGGCAGATAGCCGATTCTTTTTCTGATTCCCAAAGAATTTTTTCGCGCGTCAAGCCCGTCAACCTCCACTTGGCCTGAAGTCGGCGACCAAAAAGAAGTGATTATTTTCATAGTGGTTGTTTTGCCGGCGCCGTTAGGACCCAGAAAACCTAAAACCTCCCCTTTTTTAACAGAGAAGGTGATGTTGTCTAAAATCGTATTTGATCCGAATTTTTTGGTAAGATTTTTTATTTCAATCATTTCTAAACGCTTTTAACTTTAATTATTTTTTTTGTTTTCTTTATAATCTCTTTATCCAATGTTATTAAAATAGAATTAGTTAACTGCGCTGTCGCCACAATAATACTATCGCCAAGTTTTAATCTATGTTGGCGGCGAATATCAGCAGACATTTCCCCTAACTGCACATCAAGAGGAATAATCGTAAATTCCCTTAAGAATCTTTTAATTTTATAAATATCCTCAAAAGTTAAACCAGGTAGAGAAAGAACTTCAATCTGCGCAATCACAGAAATAAAAAAACAAACATTATTTTTTCGCCAATTTGAAAATTGCCTGATAATTTTTTCATCATCATTAAAATAAGCAATCAAAATATTACTATCTAAAGTAAACATAATTTTAACAATAGTTAAGTTTTCTGTCCAATTCCTTGCGTATTTTTCTTTGATATTTTACCGCATCAACTTTTTTATTCTTCAAAATTCCTCTTACTTCTTCCCATGGATCGCTTATCTTTATTACTAACTTTTTTAATTCTTCTATATCCAAGACCTTCGCTCCAACCAACCTATTTAATTTTGTTTTAAGCTGAGTATTCATAAATACATATTATCATAATAAAAAATAAAATGTCAAACGCTTTCGCGTAACGCGTTACGAGTTATGCGTTATGAGTTATGCGTTCAAAACTCATCCAGCTCCACAATCCTGATAATCACCTTTTCCCCTCTTTGGATCTTCAAACCGATTTTATCTCCGGGTTTGTATTTCTGTATAATAGAAAACAAAGTGTTTTTTTCTTCTACCTTTATGGCATTAATCTCAAAAATAATATCGCCTTCCGCCAATCCTGCTTTGCCTGCCGGGGAATTAAGCAAAACTCCTTCGCTGCCGTCTTCCGGATGAACTATCAGAGCGCCTGTATCTCTGTGCAATTCATAATCCAGCGCCAGCTCAGGAGTGATCATTACATACTGCACGCCAAGGCGGGGCCTGATAATTCTGCCTGATTCCTTGACGCTTTTTATAACCACTCTGGCGTCATTAATCGGTATGGCAAAGCCGATTGACGAACCCGCTTCGTCAATAGCCACATTAACTCCGACAACCCTGCCGTAAAGGTCAATCAGCGGCCCGCCTGAATTGCCCAGATTAATCTCAGCGTCAGTCTGGATTACATTGTCAAGAAATTCCGCGTTGCCGAATTTGTCAGACGCTTCCAAGCTTCTGCCTATGCCGCTTACTATGCCCTTGGTAACGCTGTTTTGGTAGCGCCCCAGCGCGTTCCCTATGGCGATAACCGTAGCGCCGATTTGCAGTTGGTCGCTGTCGCCCAGCTCCACGAACGGCAAATCTTTGTCAAAAATTTTCAAAATTGCTAAATCCTTCACGGCATCTCGGCCAATCAGCTGGGCGTAATACTGCTTGCCAGAATTTAAAATTATCCTGTATTCCGCTGTTTTATCTTCACCCGCGTCAATAACATGCTTGTTTGTCGCGATAAGCCCGTCGGCGGAAATTAAAAAGCCGGTTCCGGATCCTTGCTGCGCCCTTTCTTTTTCTACGGTTTGCGCGCCAGTGGTTAAATCAACGGAAATAACCTCTTTATAATCATATACTACAATATTAACAACAGCCGGTATCACTTTTTGAATCGCCCGAATGGTGGCTTCTTGATCATCCAAGCGCAAATCTTCCGCGATAATCGGGCCGGCGATTTTATTAACGATAAAACCATTGCAAAAAATACCAAAAGCCAAACCGATTAAGAATATTGCGGAAAAAATAAAGATGCTTTTTTTATTTGTCATACTTATAAATTATTGAATGTTATTATTTTATCAGTAAAAATATTCACGCAAATATTACTATATTGCTATATGATTATATAGTTGTATTATAAATATAAAATTCAACCATATAACAATATAGCCATATAGCCATATAAACTATTATACAACAAAAAACCATAAACACAAATTTAAAAGCCCAGTTTATTAAGACTGGGCTTTGATTATTGGAAATTGAAAATTTTTTATCGAATCAACGCATGGCGAACATCAAATAATTTTGAGCTAATTTTGTTATAAAGTTCATCAGGCATTTTAAAATTTTGTCCGTGATCCAAATTGCCTACGCAAACCAAATTCACAGAATTGCCACTTTTAATTATTTTATAAAAAATAATTTCCTCTTCTTCCTTTATGACAATTCTATCTCCTGTTAAAAAAACTCCTTTTGGCAATCTTTTATCGGGCATAAAAAACCTCCTTTTGAAGTTTGTTTTTTGAAAGAAACATTATTTTATTTTAACTTAAATATAGCAAAAAAACAAAAAAATGTCAAATTTTGTAAAATTAATTCGCCATAATCATTAAATCAAAAACTGTGCAAAAAATGTGCTTAAGCGGCACTTGATAAAAAATGCCCGTCAATGTAGGATAAGAATATGGCAAACAACCAAAACGAAAATCTAAAACTGCCTCCGCAAAGCGTTGAAGCTGAAAACTCTCTTCTGGGCTGCCTTTTGATTGACAAAAACGCTATTATTAAAATCGCGGATATTATTAAAGAGGATGATTTTTACAAAGACGCCAACGGAATTATTTTTTCATCCATGAAAGAGCTTTACGCGCATCATGAACCAATAGACATTGTAAGTTTAACTAATAAATTAGAAGAAAAGAATAAGCTTGAAAACATCGGCGGCAGGACATACCTTGCCCAGCTGGCGAATCTGACGGCAACAGCTTCCCACGTAGTCCATTACGCCAATTTAATACAAAGAAAAGCCACTCTGCGAAGGCTGCTGTCGGCTTCCGCGGAAATCACGGAATTGGGATATAAAGAAGATGAGGATATTGAAAAAATATTGGATGAAGCGGAGCAAAAATTATTCAATGTTTCGCAAAAATATCTCAAGCAAATTTTTCTTCCGATTGACACTCTGCTGGCGGAAGCTTTTGACCGCATTGACGAACTGCACAAGCAAAGCGGAAAAATGCGCGGACTGCCGACCGGCTTTACAGACCTGGACAAGCTGCTGGCCGGATTGCAAAAGTCAGATTTAATTATTTTGGCAGCCCGCCCCAGCGTTGGCAAAACTTCTTTGGCGCTTGACATAGCCAGGCAAACTGCCGTAAAAACAAAAGTTCCCGTAGGCCTTTTCTCTCTGGAAATGAGCAAAGAGCAACTAGTGGACCGCATGCTTTGCTCCCAAGCAAATGTAAGCTTGTGGCGCATGCGCACCGGCAAACTGTCCGACAGGGAAGATGATGATGACTTTTCGCGCATAGGCCAGGCCATGGGCATATTGTCCGAAGCTCCGATTTATATTGACGACTCGGCAACTTCCAATATCATGGAAATGCGGACCAAGGCCAGGCGCCTGCAGATAGAAAAAGGGCTTGGGCTTTTAGTGATAGACTACCTGCAGCTAATGGAAGGCCGCGGCAAATACGGGGACAACCGAGTGCAGGAAGTGGCGGAAATCACGCGCGGCTTAAAAGGAATCGCCCGCGAATTAAATATTCCGGTGCTCGCGCTTTCCCAGCTTTCCAGAGCTGTTGAACAGTCAAAGCCCGCCATACCGAAACTGGCGCATTTGCGCGAATCCGGCTCAATTGAACAGGACGCTGATGTTGTAATGTTTATTTACAGAAAAGCGGCTGACCGCGGATACAATATTGACGAATTGCCGGCAAGCGAAAAAAATTTAACCGAACTTTATGTCGCCAAACACAGAAACGGCCCGACCGGAAAAGTTAATTTATATTTTAACGAGGAAACAGTAAGCTTCAAAAATATGGAAAAAAGCGGTTTGGACGAACCGCCGCCGGAATTTTAACGCGCATAACGCGTAACGCATAACGCATAACGACTTTACGCAAACGTTTAAGCAACTTGATAATTAAACTTTGAAAAATTTATTAACTGATTATACCTATTTATTTTAATAAAATAACCCGTTACGCGTTATGCGTTATGAGTTATGCGAAAAACTATGTTCAACAAACTTAAGCATCTAAAAGACCTGCGATCTCAGGCAAAGACAATGCAAAACGCTTTGGCGCAGGAAACCGTTACGGTGGAAAAAGGCGGAATAACCGTGGTGATGAACGGCAATATGGAAATAACTTCCATAAATATAAACGAAGACTTGGCCAAAGACAGCCTTGAAGGAATGCTAACTGAATCTATTAATGAAGCAATCAAAAAAACCCAGCGGCTGATGGCGCGAAAAATGCAGGAACTTGGCAATATTCCAGGATTTTAATTACATAGCAAATAACAAAAATTATTAAATAAATTATTTATTGTTTATTATTTAGTTAACGAGTTAAAGAGTTAACGGGTTAATTAAATTTCAAGCAATAACTCGTTAACCCGTTAACTCGTTAATAAAATAATAATTAATGCGTTACGTGTTATGAAATACCCGCTTTCAATCCAAAACCTAATCAGCCATTTTTCCCAGCTCCCGACCGTCGGCCCGAAAACAGCTGAACGGTATGTTTTTTATTTATTAAAGCAAGATCCTGAAACACTGCAAAAATTCGCGCTGGCGCTGTCCGAACTGAAAGAAAAAACAACAATCTGCCAAAACTGCCTGGCAATCGCCGAATCCGATCCTTGCTCCATCTGCGCCGATGATAAAAGAAATAAATCAACAATCTGCGTGGTGGACGGCAGCCGCGACATGATGGCGATTGAATCAATCGAAAAATATAACGGACTCTACCATATACTTGGCGGCGTTATCAATGCCATAGAAGGAATAAAAGAAGATCAATTAAACATAAAACAGCTGATTGAAAAAATTAAAAAAAATAATATAACAGAAATAATTCTGGCGCTTAACCCTGACATGGAAGGCGAAACAACCGCTATGTATTTAACAAAATTATTGAAAGAATACAATATAAAAATAACCCGCCTGGCCAAAGGATTGCCAATGGGCGCTAATCTAGAATACGCCGATGAAATAACGTTGGCTAACGCGTTAAAATATAGAAACGAACTTTAATTTTAAAAACAAATAAAATGAAGGCTCCGATGGACATCGGAGCCTTCATTTTATTTGTTTTTTATTCACTTTAATTCGCGATTCCCGTAATTTCAACCTTCGTAAACGGCTGCCTGTGGCCAAGAGTTCTTTTGTATCTGGTTTTATTTTTATACTTTACAACCATCACTTTCTTGTCCCTTCCCTGCTCCACAACTTTGCCTTCAACTTTTTCGCCCAGCGACGGCTTGCCGATATTAACTTCTTTGCCATCCGAGGAAGCCGTAAGCAAAGTGTCAAACTTAACCTTAGCCCCATTTTTGGCGCTTAATTTTTCAATTTTTATATTCTGGCCTTTTTTAACTTTATATTGTTTTCCGCCGGTTTTTATTACCGCTATTGTAGCCATATTTTTTAAATTTTAATTTTTTCAAGTATGTTCGATTCCAGAATCTAACGCAACAAATTTGGCGCGAAGCGCTAAAAATGCTATGTTAGAATTCTATGAAAAATTATAAAAGATTAAGTGATTTAGAGCGAGAAGAAATTAGCCGAATGCTCTCTC
>Ga0180732_1002223_pt1 | contig 10626 bp, 16 predicted proteins | sample KR11_01MetaG_FD_148674 | JGI IMG/M metagenome (GOLD analysis project Ga0180732, IMG submission 148674) | Groundwater microbial communities from the Olkiluoto Island deep subsurface site, Finland - KR11_0.1 MetaG | ecosystem: Environmental > Aquatic > Deep subsurface > Groundwater | place...
GTGTATTAATCCAACAATACAAGTCATAAATCCTCCTTTTAACTATGGAATATCAGCACGCACCGACACATTATCGATTCTGCAGGGTCTCCCCTTTGGTCACCGGGATATTCCAACCCATTTGAAAAGTCTTCTCCCATAGCTACGGTCTCGCCGTCAATCGCCTGGTGACTATCCCTGACCCTATCATCCCTCGAGGAGAGCCAGGTCTTTGTCGCGGCAACTCCGCTTTGCTCGGCAGCTGCTATTGAACCATAACCCGAGGCAGTTGCCACTTCAGACCTAGCCACTCTCATAGCCAGATACTTGGCATTAGTATCATAATATTCCCTGATGCTCTTGGCTATTTGAGAAGTGCTGAGATTATCCTGCACACCCTTGGCAATCAATTTGCCCATTGCCTCTTTCTGAGTGTCTAATATAGTCTTGACATTCTCGGCAGCATGCTTCTTGAGCCATGCCCTGATTGCCACCGCGGTCGGGTCAAACTGTTTAATTTCTGATGGAGATGTGCTTTTGCCTGCTATAGCCTCATATACATCGTTCCCGAAATCCTCAATTAGCGCATAGGCTGAAGCAGTAATAATAGTTTCCCACCCGGGAGACATCTGTCCTATCGCTGTTTGTGCTCTTTCAACAAGATGGGAATCCTTACCCTCAACTGCTGTAGCAGCCTCTCTGCCAATTTGTTTATACAAAGGCTCTATCTTCTTCTGAAGAACTGCCCACCAGCCTATCTTGCGCCTATCTACACGCTTCCAATGGGCTGTCTTTTGTTCCTCGTTAATCAGATTAAGGGCTTTATTCATCATCTTGACTGGAGTTTGTTCACTAGGAGAACTGCCAATAGGCAACAATGCCACAGACAAATAACCGGTATCCCAGCCCTCGAACTCTTGAAAGCCCAATTCCAGTTGGTCATTTATTTGCTGGAAGGGAACTCCCATGCTCCAGAGATTTTTAGCTTGTTCTACCTTTTTGGTAAAGTCTTCACGGAGGGCGGCCACATTCGACAGGTCATAAGTGATATGGATATCTTCACCATAGAGTGGGGCTATTTTTAGATTAAGAGTAGACTTGATATCGTCAAAAAGCGGTATCACGCACTCCTGATAAAGCGACTTCCTTGCCTCTACCATATTGTTGTAGCTGGACTGCTCGAGGTCACCGAGGAAAATAGGAGAAATACCAAAAGCACCAGCTATATCTCTCAAATTGCGGAGACGGGAGAGAACATAATCCATCTCCACTGGCGTCATAGACATCTGTTGCCACTTAGCACCGGCACCGAGTACCCAGGGAGCACGCCTCTTCGTCTTCTCGAGGAATATCTCCTGCACCCGGCGGTTCTGCTCTTCGAACTGCTCTTGGGTTAGTGTCTCTTCATGCTCGAAGACTCCGGAGGGAATACCCCGGTTCTGCATAGAAACTTTCTGGGTATCCTGAGCCTCATTGTCTGTGTCCACAGTCCGGGCAGCAGCCAAAAGGTCGCCCATTCCCCAGTATGGGTTACCAGGGTCAAACTGCATAAAGTGAATAAAGGTCTCCGGGGGGACATCATATTGCCCACCAGAAGGGTCGGACACCCGGTATCCTTTAAGCCACTGGCCTTTTACTTCGGCAGTTATCGGTTGCACCAAGTCAGGCATTACAATATAAAGCTCCTTAATCTGACCCCCTACGATAAGCGGTTGCCACAGGGCATTGCCTACAAGTTTGAGGTGCGCTATTGTAAACTCCATCAGGTCTTGCCCGGATATCTCAGGATTGGGGTGTTTCATTAAGAACTCGAAAGGATGGTTTTCAATGATTTCGCCATTTTTGTCTAGTACTATCCAAGGAATACCCGAGGCTGCCTGTACGATTGTTCTAACTGCTCGGTATACATAGAGGCTGAGCTTATAGCCTTCTCGGGTGGCTTTCCTGACAGTCAAATCGGTATAGACAGGTTGGCCAGGGTAATTCAAAGACGATAAATTTAATACCTTACCCGTCTGCTTCCGTTCAGGCATCAAGGTAACCGCTAAGCTTCGCCTAAATTTTTCAAGCATCTTTACTCCTAAAAGGCTTGGCAAACTTTTTAATTTTCTTATTAAGCTTTTCTATGTCCTTGAGCTCATCTTGCCAAATTACTAAGCATTCAAAACCATATTGTCTGTAATGGTCTATTCTATTAGCCCCGTCAAACAGGGGATGCCAATAATTCCCCATAAACTCAATAACTTGCTTCCTGCCATTGGTGTTTAAAAAGTCGGGGCATTTCCCCCCGATAATAACCTCGCCATCGCCTACATATTTCCACTCATTCGGGCAGGATTGTTGGAGTATATTGCTTAAATGTTTTTCAAGTTTATTTGGCTTTGCGCCTCTAGCTTTTATTAACTTCCTGAGAGATTCATCGGTGAAGTGTTTTCCAAAAAACGGATTCCCCTTTCCCTTATATGACCTTCGTGCTTTCTTCTCTACATCAGGGTCTAAAAGAGGGGAATAAAGCCGCCTATTGTGCCCCCGAAGAAATTGGCGCTTAATCTCGCTAGGTCGCTTACAAAGGCCAAGTGATTCACCGCAACCACACTTACATAATTGTGAACGGAACAATGGAATCATAAATCAACCCACCATGAACTGCTTTCTTACAATTAAAAGTTTCCCAATAACCCCGTATCTCCTACCATCCATACCGTGACTGAAATTGTGGGTTGTCTTATCGGTCAATTTGCCGTTCTTATCAGGAATATATCTGAAATTCCTCTGCTCTTTGATGCAGTTCAGAGAGTCCTTAGTCCAGAATTGTTTATATTGCCTGACCTTCTGGTGTCCGTATTCTACCGAATCAGCACCTTTAGGACAGCCCTTGATATTGATTCCGAATTTGTGAATCTCATCAATGGACTTGGGTTCTGCCGAGTCGGCGAATATCTCGTCTTTATGTTTCTGGATACCGAGTTCCAGCATCCGATTAGCTATCATGTCATTGGTTAGACCGGTCTCATAGATAAGTTCTTGAGAGTAAAGCTCATCACCTTTAATGACATTTTTAATTAGAGCAGTCGGGTCGTTAGAGTAACCGAAGTCCAGACCGTAGAACTCATCACCGCCTACAGGAAGTTCGTTCACCTGGTTAAAGTAGGGATAGACGAGCCCCTCTACCTTCCCTAACTTCCCCAAGCCGTAGATGTTCCACCAGTTCGGGTCTTTGCCTTTGTTGGATTCTATATTAGCGATGACTTCATGGGATACAACATCAAGAGCATCAAGGTATGTGCTATGAATGTAGGCATTTTCAGGTTGCCCTATCCACTGTTCGTGTGCCCAGAATTCGCTAACAGGATTCCAATCGGCAAAGGTGAACTTATTGGTTCGTATATCAAGCCCTCTTGCCGTTTCCCAGGGGATATTGTTAGCCTCATTAAGGAAGAGAATGTCCCGGCGCGGGCCTCTCACCTTGTCCGCCTCATCCGCACCAAAGAACTCTATCGCTCCATTGCCGAAGTTATAAACATGCTCAGTTTTATTATATCTAGGATTATTGTCCTGGCTCTCGTCTAGTATACGGAAGAAGTCTCGCATCGCTCCACGCTTGAGATGCGGAAGGGATTCACTGACTATGGAAGCCAAGAGTTTAGATTTAGTGTGCTGAGTTATTAGGATTAGAAGCTGAAGTATAGACCAGGTCTTTGAGCTGGCGGTCCCACCTTCATCAAGCGCCCGCCTGATTCCCTTTCCTCTATTAAGCCATGCTTCTGCATTCTGCTCATAGATTCTAGTGGTCTGTATTCTCAATAGTACCCTCACCTATCAGAATTCTATCGGTGAGTTGTTTAGCCTTTTCTGAAATTACAAATACTTCATATTTACGGTTATCTATATTAACCGTACCGCCTTCTGAGTAAATCTTATCCATCTTGTTGAGCAAGTCAGCGGCTTGGATAGGACTATGGAGTTTCAAGTTGATAATATTGACTGCTTCCCCTGTTTTGCGATAGACTTTAGTCTTAGTTGTTATCTCTGAAACAGCTCCAATATTAGGTGATTTCCTCTCAACTTTGATGCCATCCTCAGTGACAAAGTCAGGAATTGTAGCTCTTAGAATCTCAGTAAGGCGCTGCTTCCGTTCTAAGACATTGGCGACAGAAGCATCTTCAGCCTTTTGTCTGAGTTCCGTTAGTCTTAGTTTTATTTTAGTTGAATTGGCTAATCTTGAGGCATTAACATCAATAACCGCCAAAGAGTAATTAGTTGAATATCCAGCCTTCCCCCATGCTTCTCGTTGCCTTATATCTTGGAAGAGAAATAGACTAAAGGCTTCCTGTTTCTGTGTTAACCTCATCGCATCCCCTAAATAAAAAGCCCGCCTCCCAGCGGGCATATTCCTTACTATTAAATTACATTAAAGCACTTTTAAGACTACTTGTCAAGTTTTTCTATTTTAGTGAGGTATTTTAGTATTCAATTTACTCCTATAATTATTTTGTGCAACAAACCTAGCGAAACTTTGCTCTCGTCTTCTCCACCCACTGATATAGTTGAGTGCTTTCTTCGCCGGAGGACTAAGTAATTCATAGACATCTAAGCCGTGCTGGACTTCATGAACTAAGACCTCCCCAGATTCTCCTGTTGATTTGAGTCTATCTGTTACTTCAGCGTATATCTGAGCGGCAGTTTCAAAAGGAGCATGACTACTGTGGGATGTCTGGACATGAGGACTTTCCGTATATCCACTATCCTTCGGGTCTTTGGGATATTCCCCCACTTCCAATACCGGCAACCATTCGATAAGCCAGAGCATTTGAGGACGAGAAAAACGAATTTCACTAGGTTTATAATAAACTTCACTCAAATCTTTAACCTCAATCAATTAATAGATGAATAATGGTAAATAAATCCACATTTCGACCAACCAATTCTCCGTTATAATTAACGATAAAATCCCTGAGAGCTCGCGCACTAATATGCCACATAGCCGTACCGTTTTGCTGTGGCTTCCTATCAGTATACCACTTGGCTAATAATGCACCTGTATCAATCCACTTTTGCACCTTGTGATGGTCAACTCCAAATATCTCCGCCACTTCTGTTTTTGTATACCAACCATCGCGGAATCTAAGCCCCATTTTTAAGCGTGTAGCTTTAATCTTTACTGCATTAACAGAGCGATGTAATCTCTTCGCTATTGTGACGACAGAATATTCGTGTATGTGCTCCGACAAGAATTCTAGTTCCAGGTCTGTCCAGTCGGGGCTTTTATTCTGAAGGATGCCCATTTTAGCTGCCTGACCTTTTACGGCATTGAAAGTTATGGTATCCCCTGCCATATCACTAAGTTTTGAGGCAATTCTTTCGGCAGATGCCTTGTGTCCGTCATAGTCTCTACGGACTATATCCCGCTCATCATCAGTCCAAAAATGTTTGTGAGATGAGCCCCCTTTTATGCCAGCTTCTACTAGAGTTATCAATCTCTACTCCTCGGCTGCCTCATAATTTCGGCTATCTCCTCAAGTGGTTCAATTTCCCCCTGGACTGTTATCTCTAAATGCTTCTCAGGAACACGCTGAATATGACATTGGTAAAGCTCCATCTGAAAGCGGTCGAGGTCTTGAAGTACCTGCGGATTACTGAAGAACAGCACTTTGTAAATAGATACCATCATCCTGTCTGGTTTAATCTTACTCTCGCTCAAACTTCTAACCTCATCACGCTATATCAATCTCTCTAGTCCGTCTTTTTCTATGACTGTTATACCACTTGCCCGTAACTTACCCATTAACTGAGCTACTTTATTCCACGATGGTTCAGGTAAGTTATTGCTGTAGTTATCAGCCCCGATTTCTACAATCTCAGGTTTGATAGTAAGAATCCAGTCAATAAACTCAGGGTTAAAATCCATTATAGGCTCTATGCTGACGAACTTGTGGATATGTGAGGATTGCCGAATAGAATACAGTCGTTGTAATGGTGATGGTGCTCTTGTAAATTGATAATTCCTGTCAGTTTCTAGTGTAGTGCCGAAATAAATATTAGGTCGGTGAAACTTTACCTTGCGAAATATCTCAGGGTCTTTTGAGCACAATAGGAACTTAGTTTCGGGATACCTGTTTGCCACTGTCACGATATAATCCTCAACTACTGACGGGGCAAAGGCTATATCCCCCATACTGATTACAAAAACAAAATCATCAGGCTTAAAATGCCTATTGAACCTTTCGGGATGAGTTGTGGGAATAAAACCATTTGGGTAACTGTTCTTCAGTCTCCCCTCTGCCAGCTTCCTAGCCCAACAGTAAGTGCAGTTGAAATTACAGCCAGTAAATAAGTTCCAAGTCACCATTCGTTTTCCGTTAAAGGTGAACATTTTATTCCTTTTGGGCTTATTGGGTAACAATAATCCGTTAAAGTTCATTCTACCTCCCGAAGTTTAGCCTTCAGATACAATGTGATAGCTTCTATATCTGGCTTTGACGGCTTACTTCTAGCAGTTAGAAGGTCGAATGCCTGTTCTCCTATGCGTTTTCTGAAAAACTCTATTTTCTCTAAGGGGTGGCTATCAAGATACTGGTGGCATCCGAAACAACAGCCCGCTAAATTATCCTCGTCGTATCTGACACTTCGTTGTCTCCTTGAATGGAAGTGGCAGGTTTGTAATTGCTTCCAAGCAGGATAAATAGTCCCATCTTCTTTAATAATATCGTGTTTAGGGGTTAAACACCTTTCACAACCACCAACTTCTGCTATTGCCCTTTTTCTGATATACTCACTACAAAGAATATCAAGTTTATTTAATTTGATGCGCATTTTCCAATTCCACGATACGCTTTTTTAGTAGCAGATTTTCTTGAAGCAATCCCTTAATCATTTTATCTATTCGTGTGTTATGTCTTTCGTTTCCCCTCACAAGTTCTAGGTTTTCAAGTCTGTTATCGCTCCTGTTTTCAATACTACTTAACGGATATTTAGTTCCCTTATGGTGGATTATTTCCCAAACTAGCAAACACCGATTAAGGTGCTTAGCCATTACAAGGCGATGTTCAAGGACATAGCCATCTTTCCTAGCCATCGGATAGAAGAAATCATCCGGAGGTAAATAAACCAAAACATATCCGTTATCATCAATATGGTAACCCCCTTTCCACGCAGGACTATTTGCTCCCTTCAACCCTTTATTTATTGCACATTTCTTCTTTTTCTCTGGTGTTCTATTCCCACAAAGAAAACATCTGGTAAAAATAGGGGTTGAATTAGATTTACTTTTTAGTGCGACCCACCTTTCTTTACCACAATCAATACAGGCAATCCATATATACCAAGTCCATCGGGTTGTTCTCGTTTTCCCAATTTCATTACCTCTTTTAATTTCTCCTATCTCTGGCATCTCAACTCCTTATGGCATAATCTACTTAACATTATACCATATAGGCATAAATCTGTCAAGTTAAATAACCGGTCAAGAGGTAACAGTTTTATTTTCATTGCCACCGCCTTTTGAACCATTCTAAAGCGAATATCATCACTATTATCACCGCGACAAATATCACAACAACCCAGGGCCGAGTCCCGTCAAATCCGTGAAACCAAAATATGTCGCTCATTTTACTTTCCTGTCTCTCCCCCTAGTTTCCTAAGCACGTTTTGTAATTATTTAATCTTCCCGTACCTTTCTTCGGAAATCCGCTCCTTCATTAAGAACGACAAACCCAACCTCGGGGTCGTAAAATCTCGATACTATTCTCTCCGGCAGTTCTTTCAAGTCCCGGTTGGTCGTCAGGACAGTCATAAGTCGTTCTCGATAACGATAGCAGACTATCTCCTCAAGTTGACCAAATTCCCAGGCTGACCCACTACCACCCATGCCAACATCATCCAGAATCAAATGCGGTGCCTTGCAGTAATTATTGAGTATATCATCTAGGGAGAGCATCCCACTATCAGCCTGCATCGAGTGTTTCAAAACACTCATTACCCTTGCCATTGTGACCACCCGAGCATAGCGCCCCTTTTTTCTTAGGGCAAGGGCAAGTGCTTCACAAAGGTAAGTTTTCCCATTCCCAACCCCACCATAGCAAAGCAAGAACGGCCGGGCATCATCACGGTTAGCCATGGCAAAGAAAGCTGTATATGCTCTGTCTGTCCCAGGCAAATGCTCAAAATTCCCGAAGGTGTGGTCAAGACTTGATACACCCAATGACTGGCGCAGGGTTTCCAATTTATCCGACTCGCCATCCGGTTCAATAATCTTCTGGTTTGGTGTATTGTGTGCGAGGGATAATCTGCCGAGGATTTTTCCGATTTGTTCCATCCGTACCTCCTTGTTTATCGAGTGGGAAGACTCCCTTCCAACTGTTCATTATGGAGCGGTTAAGAACTTCATTGGGGTCGTTTCCCGCAAGTTTTAATCTCTCTAAATCCTTAATCAATAAGACCTTAGCCCGTTCTGTAGGTACTGCTCTCTGTATCTTACGCATTTCTAAGAAGGCTCCCCAAGTCTCTTTGTTTATCCAATCAGGTATTATTATAGTTTCCTTTACTTTACTTTCCTTTACTTTACTTTGTGTATTATCGGTTATAGATATACTGTTATGCTTAATAGATATGCCATTATTGTCAGTAGGAATTGGTCTCTCAGGCACGGGGCTATTTCTATTTTTGTAGACATCCGCAACATTATCCACTAATTTTTGGCACCAAATGACTTTGTCCCCGCGCCAAAGTTCGGCATCAATAGCTTCTAATTCACATAGCATATCCATAATAGCTATGCCAGTTTCTTGGTTAGTGCGGGTTTTAGCTAATAATAACTGCCATTTCTTTGAGTTTCTACAATCAATAATATGGTTTTCACTACTAGAAATCTTTTCCAATAACTTAAACCAGAAGGCATAGCCATCATTCCCGAAGTGGTTTTGCAATATGGTGAGGGTATCACCATCGCTGGCACCGGCATCGTGGGGGAAGTAATCAACTGTTTGCTTTTTTGGTCTTGCCATTTCAATCTTCCCCCCATTGTATTTGACGCCTGACTATACGGAGGAGCTTCTTATTGATGCGATTGAAGGTTATAGGCTCGGTCATCGCCCTGCCACTAATATAGTCTGAGGCTGATGCCCTGAGCATCGTTAGGTCTGGGAACAGGAACTCAAAACGGGGTTGTGAATAATCAATAGATTGAAGCACAAATCCAGATGATATTAGGTAAGAAGCTAGAGCCGTGTCAGATGTTCTGTAGAGGTTATCTATGGTCATTCATCACTCCCATAATTTACATCTTTCCAAGATTATAAAACACTTTTTGGCATTTGTCAATACCCCATAGGACTTTATTTTCTAATTGAAGTCTAGCCATTATTCCAACCTCATAACAGACTAAGACTTTGGTAATTCACCCTCTTTAAGATTATGCCATTTTCTTATTTCCCAGAAGGTTTTATTCGGAAATAGTAATGCCCTCCCCTAGTTGACTTTTCCCAGAACATCGACCAGAAAAGGAAATTGTGGTGTAGAGCATCAATAACATCTTCATTACCAGACCAGCCACCAGTATGATATGCATAGTGGATTACCCGCTTACCTGTCTGCTGTATTTGGCGGTCAGCCCAATTAGTGTTTTCCTCAACTAAATCTAAAAGACCCTGCACGCCCTGTGTAAGAATATCCCACTCCTTTATTGCTTTGAGTGAGGCTTCATCAGGATAGTTATTTTCGTCTAACATTTTATCTCCACTTAAACTGACTTTTCCTTTAGTATTACTTTCCGCTTAGTAATACTGATTTTCAAATGGCATAGCGTTGTTCCGTAGAGCCTCTTTGACCCACTTTCCCTTGAGATTGGCTAAAAAATCCTTGCATTCGTAATAGCAAGTCTCATTCTCAATAAATTGGTAGATGCCTCCCTCAATCTCCTTGAATATCTCCTCTATCAATTCCTGTTCTGTCATAGTCCCCACTCCTTTAACTTGGCTTTGCCAGTGAAACTCAGGTATTCTAAACCAAATCCCATTGTGAAACTGGTTTACAAATTCAGTTACTTCCTTTATCCCTGCCTGTTTTGCTTCTGCTATCTTATTATGGAACTTTATCCTCTCTTTATCAAAGTTGATTTGGTCAAAGGCAGCTTGGTCTAGTTGCCCTGCCTTGAAGGAGATTTCAGCTTGGGCTTGAGCTATTATCTTGCACCATCCAGTTACAGTTTCCTCAATGCCCTCTTGTGATTTACTCAACCTTATTTTGTTTATTTCCGCTAGTGTCATTACCGTATCTTTAGCTTCCATCTTTCACCTCCTTACTACTCTGCCTGTATTCAGGGCAATAAATAGGACAAGCCCATTTATGCCAGATATCAGGATTATCTTCCCTAAGGACTTCCTTCCCAAGCACACATTTTGCGGAGATATGGTAATCCCCCTGCCCCATATATCCCCAATAATTATCGGCAATAGTTTCTTCCTTATAATGGATACAATTAGTTTTCCAAATTATCATTCTTCTCCTCCTTTATCCAGGCTAGGGTGAGGGCTGGTGAGCTTACTCTCGCCATTTAACTTGCTGTCTATTAGACTTTACTCCCCGCACAGTCTTGCACCCTCACCCTGTCTTGCCCTGAGCCTGTACTTTGATTTATTCGCATTTGCAATT
>Ga0180732_1002224_pt1 | contig 10623 bp, 11 predicted proteins | sample KR11_01MetaG_FD_148674 | JGI IMG/M metagenome (GOLD analysis project Ga0180732, IMG submission 148674) | Groundwater microbial communities from the Olkiluoto Island deep subsurface site, Finland - KR11_0.1 MetaG | ecosystem: Environmental > Aquatic > Deep subsurface > Groundwater | place...
CCACACCATTATTTTAAGAATATATATTCCTGTTGTTAGTGGTGTGAAAGTATTATTCCAAGGGGTACGATTCATCTCAGCCCTCGAAGGGCTGAGTGTTCTCTACCCCCTGACCCCAACGTATAAAAGAGCAGTTGAAGCTCTTATCGCTGCTCTAAAGGATGAAAGCGAGTATGTCAGGGAAAACGCCGCCAGAGCTCTCGGGAAGATCGGGGATAGAAGGGCTGTTGAGCCGCTCATTCAGTCGTTGAGGGACGTATTTCCTGACATAAGGGAAGAATCAGCCGAATCGCTCGTCAGGATTGGCGAACCGTCTGTAGAATCCCTCATTCAGACGCTTAAGGATGAAGACTGGGATATCAGGTGGAGGTCTGCAACAGCTCTTGAAAAGATAGGCGAACCCTCAGTAGGGCCGCTTATCGATGCATTGAGGGACAGCAGTGAATATTTAAGGGAAGACATATCCAGGATACTTGTTAAGATAGGAGAACCAGCTGTAGTGCCTCTTGTCCATGCGCTGAAGGACAGGAACGAGTTCGTGCGCGAGGGTGCAGCAGATACCCTTGTAAGGATAGGCGACTCAGTTGTGGTTCCTCTTATAAAGGAATTGAGAGATAAAAACGAATATAACCGCAAAGTTGAAAATGACGTGGTCGGGAAGATAAGGGATGAAAAACTCAGTAAAGACTTGAGATAAATGGGCCAAAAACATAGGTTATTAATATGATTACTAATTAGAGAAGGAGGATATTCATGATACGAACTCATTATTCTACTCAGATAACACCTGAAATGAACGGGAACAGCGTAACAATATGCGGCTGGGCACACGAGATCCGCGACCTTGGCGGCATTACTTTCCTTGTGGTCAGGGACAGGGAGGGAATGGTACAGGTAACACTTTTCAAAAAGGCAATAGATAAGGGCGTACTTGAAGTTGTGAGGAACTTAAGCCGGGAATCTGTGGTTGCAGTCACTGGTACGGTAAAAAAGGAAGCAAAAGCCCCGAACGGTTATGAACTTGTACCCACATCAGTGACCGTGCTTGGAAAAGCTGACTCTCCGCTGCCCATGGATACAACGGGTAAAGTGGATGCTGACCTTGATACAAGGCTTGATGCCAGGTTCATGGACGTCAGGCGCCCGTACACGCAGGCGATATTCAGGATAAGGCACATAATGCTGAAAAGTATCAGGGAATTCCTGGACAGGGAAGGTTTTGTTGAGATAACCACGCCAAAAGTGGTCGCAACAGCCACAGAAGGCGGGACAGCGCTTTTCCCGATAACATATTTTGAACGCGAAGCTTTCCTTAACCAGAGCCCGCAACTCTTTAAGCAGTTGATGATGTCAGGCGGACTTGACCGTATATTCGAGATCGGTCCGATATTCAGGGCTGAAGAGCACGATACCAGAAAACACCTTAATGAGGCGACATCAATTGATATTGAGGCAAGTTACATCGACAATGAGGACGTAATGGTCATACTTGAGAATCTCATCAAACATGTATATTCAACTGTAGCGGAAAAAGGTTCAAAATACCTTGGAACGCTCGGTGTGGAACTTGCCATTCCCAAAACTCCATTTCGGCGCATTACATACGATGAGGCAATAAAGATCGCCCAGGACAACGGCGAAAAAATAGAATGGGGCGACGACCTGTCCACTGAATCCGAGCACTCCATCGGTAAAACGATCGGGGAGCACTATTTCATCACTGACTGGCCAACGAAAATAAAACCCTTCTATGCCATGCCCTACGAGGACAAACCAGAGATATGCAGGGCTTTTGATATGATGCACCCCCGCATGGAATTGTCATCAGGGGCGCAGCGCGTGCACTCGTATGAACTGCTGCGGCAGAGGATCAAAGATCAGGGTCTCAACCCGGATGGATTTGAATTCTATCTCAAGGCGTTCAGGTACGGTATGCCGCCGCATTCAGGATGGGGCGTGGGTGCCGAGAGACTTCTCATGACAATGCTTGGCATTGAGAATATACGGGAAGTGGTACTGTTCCCCAGGGACAGGAAGCGGCTGTCCCCATAAATTATTTAACTTAATACGATATGTCTAATGTGCAAAAAGTCATGAGAGACCAAAACGTATTTGACCATTTTTGCTATTTACAGGATGAGGGATACAGATGAGCGCTGAAAGGGATATTATTATTGAGAGGCTCGAAGCTAAGCTGGCTGCAAAGGACAGAGAGTTCGAACAGATGCAGGAGTCGCTGCGTGAGACCATTATCGAAGAGATCGAAATAAAGTTTGCCGATAAATTGAAACTTAGGGAATCAACCATTGATGATATCAAGACGAGGTTCGCTGAAAAAGTGACGGAGATACTTGAGATGAATAAATCACTCAGGGACTCGGTGCTTGAACAACAGAGCTCTAAATCAGGCGCCCTGAAAGAAACCGAAGAACGGATGAACAGGCTTGAACGGCGTCTTGTGGAGATTAACAGCAATTATGAAGGGGTCATGAAGGAACTCCTTGACCAGAAGTCCATAATCCAGGAATTCAAGCCCAGGAAAACGGGAAGGGAAGAACCATCGGCAAAAGTCGAGATAAGATCAAGGGATGAATTCATACCATTCACCCCAAAGCTGATGGATAAGCGCAAAGGCGATGTAAAACCCGTGGAAGGGGTGAATGAGAAGCCAAAACCCAAAGGTGAATACATAATTGCTGAAAATTATGTGCCTAAAGATAAAAGAAAACAGCAGGTCGTTATAGAAGCTGATGAAAAAACGATCGTATCTGACGATATTGCAGAAAAGAATGAAAAATTTATAAAACCAGTGGTCAAGAGGAGTGAAAGGAAAAGTGAAGGAGTGGAGATATATGAAACTCCGAAAAGAGGCAGATAGTGCACATAAAAGAGATTGAGCTCCAGAATTTCAAATCCTTCGGTAAAAAAGTAAAAATCCCCTTCTTTGATGATTTCACGACCATATCAGGTCCAAACGGCAGCGGGAAGTCCAATATTATTGACGGCATCCTCTTCTGCCTCGGTCTTTCGAATTCAAGGATCATGAGGGCTGAGAAACTTACGGACCTGATATTTAATTCAGATAGCGGCAGAAAGAATTTTGCACAGGTGACCGTTCGCTTTGATAACTCAGACCGCGAGATGCCTGTGGATTCTGATGAGATAGTTATCACGCGCAAACTCAGGCAGACCGAATCCGGATATTACAGTTACTATTATTTCAACGATAACCCTGCAAGTTTAACCGAAGTTCATAATCATCTATCCAGAGCCAGGATAACCCCTGAAGCCTACAATGTCGTGATGCAGGGTGATGTCACTCATATTATAGAGATGACGTCAACAGAAAGGCGTAAGATCATCGATGAGATAGCAGGAGTGGCTGAATTCGATGAAAAGAAAGACCTGGCCCACAATGAACTTGAAATAGTAAGAGAAAGGGTGGAACGGGTGGATATCATATTGGGTGAAGTGGATGAACAGCTAGCCCGGCTCCAGCAGGAACGCGATCAGGCTCTGAAATACCAGGCGCTTCGGGACGAGAAGCGAAAATATGAAGGATACGTCCTGCTTGCAAGGCTAAAGGATGCGAAACGTGAACTGGATAAACTCGCAGATGAACTGCTGGATAAGGAAAATAAAAAACAGGAGCTTGAAAAACAACTGGAAGAACGCAGGCAAAAAGTCAGGGAGATAGAGGACAGGCTAACAGAGCTCAATTCACAGATACTTGAGAAAGGGGAAGGCGAGCAGATAGCCCTGAAAAAAGAGATGGAATTTATCAAGGGTGAGATATCGCGATGCAGCGGCGCTATTGAGCTTTCAGGAAATGAAATAACTGATATCGAGTCGCAAAGAAGGAAAATTTTCCTGGATATTGATGCCACACAGGCTAAGGTTGCGGAATTTTCTGAAAAATTAAAAGAAGAGACAAAGAGAAATGAAACGCTTGCAGCAGAATGCGAAGACCGGAAAACACAGCTTCTCATGATACGCAGCAAGATAGCTGAAGTGGATACGGAATTCGCAGGGACGCGGGACAAACTTACGGAAGCTAAACAGACGCTTGAGACTTTCAGGAATGAAAAGAACGAGCTTATGCGGGAAGAGGACAGGCTGCTTGACGCTATAAGGCGCAACTCAACAGAAGTGCGCGACATGGAAATTGAGATAGAGACATCGGTGTCAAAGATAAGTTCTGCTGATATTGATGCGGAAAATGTGAAAGCTCAGATAGAGGAGATCAATAAAAATAAGCAGGAACAAACAAAAGACACTTTTGACCTTGAGAGGAACAGGTTAGAAATAAAAAGTGTGGTTTCAGACCTTGAAAATATATTGCGCGGCCTGCACCAGGATTATGCAAGGTCTGAAGCGCGCATAAAAGCAGCCGCTGAACTGAGTTATAGCGAACCTGTAGAAACTGTCCTTCGGGCAAAGAAGAACAGGGAACTGCCAGGCATATATGGAACAATAGCTGAACTCGGGAAAGTGGATACGAAATACTCTGTGGCGCTTGAGATAGCTGCAGGGGCAAGGATGCAGTCAGTTGTGGTGGAAAATGATGAGGATGCTGCCAGGGCGATAAAATATCTGAAAGATCACAGGTCTGGCAGAGTGACATTTCTTCCTCTTAATAAGATGGACCCCATGCATCATCTTCAAAAAGGAAAAAATGAAGGGTTTGTAGATTATGCCATAAACCTTGTTGATTTTGATAATAAGCTGGCGCCTGCGTTCTGGTATGTTTTCAGGGATACGATGGTCATGGAGGATCTGGAGACCGCACGGCGTCTCATGGGTGGCAAACGGCTTGTCACTCTTGAAGGTGAATTGTTGGAGAAGGGGGGCGCGATGACAGGGGGCACGATAAGATCAAAGCTCTCTTTTGCAAGCGGGGAAGAGGATAACCTGAAAAAGGTTGCTGAGCAGATAGCAGAATACGATGGAAGACGCAAATCCGCTATGAACAAACTGGAAAAAGTTGAAGATCATATTGCTTCCATCAGGGGGGAATCATCGAAATTTGATAATGAGATCACAAGGTTTACGATACAGCTTGATGAAATAAAGAACCGCGGCACACGGCTTGCTGAAGTTATTGAGGCAAGGAAAAAACAGATAACAGGACTTGAAGAAGCCCGTGTTGTAATAAAAAAGAACATGGATGAGATTGAATCGAAAAAATGTGCAAAAGATGATCAGATCAATGTGCTTATAGATAATATCGGGAAGATCGAATTACTCCTTAAAGGTTCTCAAGTTCCTGAATTGAGCAGCAAAGCAGCAAGTATCGATGAAGAGATAGACCGGCTTGAAGGAAGGCAGAGGGATATCGAATCTGGGATCAATGCAGTAACACTTGACATTAAATATGCCGGAACAAGGATAGATGAATTCAAATCCAGGCTTTTAGAACTTGATACAAAGAGAGATAACCACCGTGCAAAAATAAATGAACTGAAAGGAAAGTTAAAAGAGTTTGACAGCGAACTCAATGCCAGGAACCTGAGAGAAAAAGAGCTGGGCGGGGAACTGCTTGAACTTCAAAACAGCAGGTCAAAGTTCCAGCAGGAACTTGCATCCATAAAGGATATGCTTGAGGATGTACTGAGAGTGAATACGGAGATGGAGAGGAACCTGCTTGCTCTTAATTCTACAAAAGAAGCCCTCACAGAGCAGATCATCGCACTTGATAATGAGATCGCAGAACGTGGATTGAACAGGGATGAAGAGGTGCCAACTTCTGAGTCCATAGCGTCAAGGATCTCGGCGCTTACGCGGGCGATGGAGAAACTTGAGCCAGTGAACATGAGGGCAATAGATGAGTATAGTGAGGTGGAGAACAGGCAAAAGGACCTGAGGTCACGCCGCGATATCCTGTCCCGTGAGAGAGAGGAAATAATGATCCGGATAAAGAAATGCGAAGAAATGAAAAGAGAGGCTTTCATGAACAGCTTTAAAGGGATAAACGAGCAGTTCAAACAGGTGTTCCATGAGTTATCTGAAGGGAGCGGCGAACTGTTCCTTGAAAATCCAGATGAGCCCTTCTCAGGCGGGATGAGCATAAAGGCGCAGCCCTCTGAGAAGACACTGCAGCGACTTGAGGCGATGTCAGGAGGCGAAAAAAGCCTGACAGCGCTGTCGCTATTATTTGCGATCCAGCAATACAGGCCAGCCCCGTTCTATGCGTTTGATGAAATAGACATGTTCCTTGATGGCGTGAATGCAGAGAAGGTGGCAAGACGCATACAAAATGCCGCCTCTAATGCGCAGTTCATCGTGGTATCACTTCGAAAGCCCATGATAGAGGCTGCAAAAAGGACAATAGGCGTGTCTATGCAGGAAAGTAACATATCAAGCGTCACCGGTATACAGATGAACTGAACCAAAACATATAATTAAGATTGAACAATAGAGGGAAACATGGATGAGAACAGAGAGCATCAGGATGTCAGGTCTGAAGTAATGGCTGAAATTTTGAATATCAGTAAGAGCCTGGCAAAAGATAAGTTGGGGGCTCTGTTTGTTATTGCTGACCGCGAGAAGATCTCCGGAAACTATCGTCCTCATTATCCTCAACTTCAATTTTCAGGCAATATCCTCAGTAAAGGGATGGATTCGGTAGTTGAGAAACTCGCTACACTTGACGGTGCAGTGATATTCACTCCCGACGGTGAGCTGCTGGCTTACGGTTCAAGGATATTGAAATCCGAAACACTTTTAGGTTACGGGACAAAACATGCTGCAGCCAAAGGGATAACATCTTTTGATAAGAACGCCACAGCAGTGCTGGTATCTGAGGAGAGCGGCTGGATAAAGGTGTTCCAGAAAGGTGAGATAGTGCTTGAGACCGATTCTGTGGATATAGAGCCCTCAACCCTCGAAAAAATATCAAGTTTTCTGACGAATAAAGACATGGCTCTCCTTGCAAGCGCAGGGATCGCGGCGGCGGCAGGATTTGCTCAGGTTGTACTGATAGTTGGAGGAGCGTACATGGTGGTAAAAACTGCGGGGGAAGTTATATCTTCAACCTTTAAGAAGGAAAAGAACCGATAATATGCTCCATTTCACTAAACTTCACGGAAACGGGAACGACTTCATACTCATTGACGAATATAATGGTGAGTTTATCCCGGATGCTGAAAAATCCGCTTTTGCAGTATACTACTGCGACCGCCGCTTCGGTATAGGTGCTGACGGGGTCCTGTATCTTGGAATTTCTGATAAAGCAGATATCAGGATGAAGATCTTCAATGCAGACGGGACTGAGGCTGAGATGTGCGGGAACGGGATTCGCTGTCTGGTAAAGTATGCGCTCGATAAGGGCTATATCAAAGATACAGCCAGGGTTGAAACCCTTGCAGGTGTGCTTTCCATAACTTCGCGTGTGAAGGAAGGCACCTGGATAAATGTAAATATGGGTAAACCTGAATTTGCCCGGGAGAAGCTTCCAGCAAAAGGGACGGGCGAATTCCTTCTGGTGAACATGCACGGGTATGAAGTTTCTGCAGTCAATACAGGTGTTCCTCATGCAGTTATTTTTGTGGATTCACTGGATGACCGTTTGATCTCAGATGCCCCGAAGATCCGGTACGACCCTGTGTTCCCCAGGGGAACGAATGTGAATTTTGCTCGCGTGGATTCAAAGAATGAGATCACTATACGCACTTATGAACGCGGTGTGGAAGGCGAGACCTTAAGCTGCGGCACAGGGTCTGTGGCATGCGCCGCAGTTGCGTACAGGCTGGGAAAGACCGGGGACATGGTAAAGGTAAATACAACGGGCGGGGAACTTGTGATCACCATAAAGGATGATGCTGCCTTTATGGAGGGACAGGCTGAGAGGGTTTTTGATGGGATGATATAAATACTGGGTATCAGGGCATCAATAATTTATTTAATTATAGTTAAGAACCTAATCTCTGATACTTATTCTATGTCCACTTTGCGCTCTTTGCGTGCTTTGCGGTGTTTGATTTTATTCACCGCAGAGGGCGCAAAGGACGCAAAGATAAGTTCGAAACATTCAGTTCTCAACTATAAAATGCCTTGCGGTCTTTTTCCAGTGGCAGTATTTTTTGGAAGTCTATGATGAAAAATATGACAGATATAAATATTATAATTGCATCTTTAATCATGTATGGAATTGAACGAAGAACGAAAAAATAGATATTTTTCGAAGTGCGGATACATAATAGAAAAGATGGACACGATTCCAGATAATGTCGATGATCTGGATGAAATGGGATTAGACGGATTGCTGTACAGGGTTCAGACCAGTATCGATGCCGCTATAGATATGACTGCAATGCTGGTGAGGGACATCGGGATTGATGTAGGCGATGATTATGAAAATATTGATATTCTTAAAGAAAAAGGGGTAATAGATGCAGAACTTGCAGGGGAGCTTAAACGGCTTAATGGAATGAGAAATGCCATAGTCCATAAATATGGAAATGTTGATACTGAACTAATTCTTCATAATCTTGAGAATGTAAAAGAACAACTGCATAAGTTCGTTAATATCATTGAAGGTGAACTCTCATGAAAACTCTTCAGGACATTAAAACTGACCTTGATTTTATCAAAAAATATGAAGTTGTTATTTTCGGTTCATTTGCTGATAAAATAGCAGATAAACGCTCTGACATTGACGTTGCAGTGATTACCAGAGAAAAGAACAGGAACAAATGCATGGAGATATGGTCGGAACTCATGGGAAAAGCGCCTGATGTCTATGATATTAAAATATTCGAACTTCTGCCCCTTCCTGTAAAAGCCTCTGTCATCAGGAAATTTGAGATGGTTTTTGGCAACAGGCTCGATATTTCAGAATATTTTTATGATTATCGCAAGCTATGGAATGATACAAAACACAGGATCGATGAGAATAGATTCAGTAGCATGAAAGAAAAGATCATGGTGCTCAAAAGAAGGCGTCTATCGACGAGGATGCAGAGATGAGAGGAAACGAATATCGGAGAAAAATATTAAAGGATATAAAAGTGAATACAATATCCGGGTGATAAAATGCCAACAATGACATTAGCTATACCGAATGACCTGTACGATATAATGAAATCACACAAAGAAATAAAATGGAATGAAATCGCTTTCAAGGCAATGTTAGGATATGCCATGAAGCTTAAGTCGCTGGATAAGATCACGGAAAAAAGTGAATTCACAGAAAATGATGCAATGGAAATGGACAAAATAATTAAAAAGTCACTAAGAGGACACTATGAAAAAGAGGTCTCATAATGAGGCTGGTGCTGGACGCCAATAGATTATTTGCCGCTCTAATAAAGGATTCAATAGCAAGAAAAATATTGTTTCATCCATCGCTGGAATTCATAGCCCCTGACTATATTTTAATTGAACTTTCAAATCATAAGAAAGAACTCCTTAGAAAAAGTAAGTTACCTGAAGATGAGTTTGATATTTTATTTCAATCACTATTTGAAAATATTATTATCATTCCTCTGGAAGAGATCAAACCCTGTTATAAGCGTGCAATGGAAATAATGAAGAACATCGATCCAGATGATGCCGTATTTCTGGCTATTTCAATTTGCAGTCCTAATGACGGTATCTGGACAGAGGATGCTCATTTTGAGAAACAGGATGTTGTAAGGGTCTGGAAGACAATTGAACTAATGGAAGAACTGGGTATGAAGAAGGGATGAATCTGCTGTGAGGAAGTAAGGGTGTTGAAGGTCAATTTTGTGAAACGGGTGAACACGCTGATGATAGTTGGGACTGTCAGGAAGGAATGGATGGGGCGGGCGACGAGGCAGGATGTTATCGGAATTGGAGAAAAATGAATGAAATGAATCCAAGTGCTGAAGAGAAGAATTCGCTATCAGAAGCTCAAAATAATAAAATCAAGAGACTGGAAGAAATATATGATGAATTTATAAAACTATGTAAACCAAGAGGAACAGACATATCATTCTCTGATTTATATATACAAGACCAGTTGGGATGGGATACTTATATTAAATATTATTTCTTAACTCAAGGTTTACGCAGAAAGTTATTTGTATTAACTGCATTTAATACAAGAAGTGATAGATCTAAAAATACATACTCTTCAATTTACGAAGACAAAATACGTTTTATTAAGGAACAATCAATTAGTATATGGAAAAAAAGTTCTGCCATTCCTTCATTATCTCATGGAATGGATGAGAAAGCATCTGAATTAATGCTTGATTTGTCATGGTATGACATTCTAACTCACAGAATGATATTGGGAATGGAACTTGAACAAAACAGGAAAAGTGAAGATATAAGATTGAAAGATATTCTTTTCGACTTCTATAAGTTATTATATATTAACTCAGAATTGAAAATAATGGTTTCTTTTCCTTGGCAGCATCAAGTTGATAATTTGATAAAAAGCATGAAAGATATTATTTCTAATGTGTCTGATGATGACGATTATTATTTGATAATGAATTACCGCCGCCTATAAGGCCGGCGGTATCCCATCGCATCGGATTCCTATCGAAAGAAGGTAGAAAGATTCATCTGTTCATGTTTTCGTTCTGCTTGCTTCAATTTGTTTTGTAGAAATTCTATGTATGGATCCTCTGTTGTTGCTCTATTAGTTTTAAT
>Ga0180732_1002225_pt1 | contig 10622 bp, 26 predicted proteins | sample KR11_01MetaG_FD_148674 | JGI IMG/M metagenome (GOLD analysis project Ga0180732, IMG submission 148674) | Groundwater microbial communities from the Olkiluoto Island deep subsurface site, Finland - KR11_0.1 MetaG | ecosystem: Environmental > Aquatic > Deep subsurface > Groundwater | place...
GCTGCTGCCGACTTGGCTATTGGCGTAGTCGGTCGCGCGGGCGGTGGACTGGATATCCTCACCTTCAACGCCCTTATCTCCATCTCCAATTGTCCGACCGTCTTCCGCAGGCTCGCTACCTGCTCGTTCAAGGTCCGTAGCAAGCGGTCATCGGTTTCGGGGCGTTCGATCGGCCCGGTGCCATCTAATCGCGCAAGCTCGGCGCGGTCGTGCTTCTCGCCGGCAAGCATGAGGTCTGTCCAATGAGGTCTCATAACATCACCATCTGCACGGGCAGCCGCCCCGCCCCACGTTCGAGATTGCAATGAAGATGGGCTACTCGCTGATTCTCTTGGCTATGTGGGCCGCCGAGCGAAAGCGGGTGGCTGTGGTCAAAGCTCAGGCTATCGGGATGAGGATGCTTCAACCTCTTGTTCACCCGCTCCCCGCAAATGCAACACCGCATCTTGTCGCGCTGCTTGATTGCTGCGAGGTCTATCGGGCCGATGGTGGCATCACATTTGAGGGCTTGGCGCCGCCGGCTTTTCTCTGCGGTTTCTTGAGGATGTGCTTTCTGCCAGGCACGGCCTGCGGCATTGCGCTCTTCTCGATGTGTCGTTGACCAAGCGCTAACGTAGGCACGTATAGCATCTCTGTGTGTCTCTCTATAGACGCGGTCGTAAGCGCGTTTTTCTTCCTTACGACTGGTGCGGTAGATGAGAGCTTTATCGAGATGAGCCTTGTAGTAGATGTGAGAGTAGGCACGAGAGCGAACGTGAATCTCCTCGCGGTGTGCCTCGCGATAGGTGCGGTCATAGGCTGGATGGGCCTCACGGTAGGCGCGTTTCTTGATGCTGTCAGGCTTCGCTATCATTGGCGCTCCTTTGCCGCCTCTAGGGCCTTGCCATGTTTTATTCCATGTATGAACGCGTCCACATAGACCTTGTGGAGCAAACCCTCAAGCCAAGCCCAGTGCTCCTCAGCTAGACGCTCCGCTTCATCCCGTTGAAGCAAATCATCTAGGGTCGGAGACCGGTCGGGGAGCGACGCAGCAATAGGCACATCAGCCATCGGCCTTCTCCTTCTATCTTGCTTGTCGTTGCGCGGCGAGACGCTCGACTTCAAGCCGCAATAGAAAACGATGCTTACCGATAACGATGGAATGTAGCTGGCCACGTTGCACCATGGCATAGATATTCGGTCGCGACATGTGTAGCTGTCGCGCCGCCTCATCGTAACCTAGCAAATCCGGCGGCTGTAGCTGTATCATGGCATTAGACTATCACGGCCCAAACAGAATGTCAAGAACCTTTGTAAATTAGCCCGAAAACCCCTTGACAGTCCGTCAAAGGCGTGGTAAAGTGATAGCGTGAACAGAGAAGAGCAGGCGGCCAGGGTGCGGACTCACTGGGCCGAACACCCGGACAGGCGAGGAAAACAGGCAGCGACGATGCGGGCTTATTGGGCCGAACACCGAGATAAGCTAATGCATGGGCAGCGATTGGGGCGAGAGTGGCGACAAGAAAAGGCTGCCCTTAGTGCCCGTATGGAGGAGCAAGTTGTCTTGCTGGCTAAGAGAAAAGGAAGGCATAAAGACGATGCAGAGAAGAAGCCCAATACTACCCGCGACCGTCCCGAACCGATTGTTGATAGGGCTGGCTATGCTTTTGTTGCTGTCCCCAGTAGAAACGGCTGGCGTCGGGTTCCAGAGCATCGCCTGGTAATGGAGCAAATGCTAAAGCGTCCTCTTCGCCAATATGAGATAGTTCACCATAGGAATGGCATCCGAACCGATAATCGTCCGAAGAATCTTGAATTGTGGGTAAAATCCCATCCAGTCGGTCAAAGGGCGAATGAACTGGTTTGTCCGCATTGTAGCAAATCCTATCGGGTGGCCCCAGAAAGAAAGGAGACCGAATGATGAGCGAGCACACCGACGTCTATACCCGCTCAATGACTGTCAAATTTATCCGACACTACCCGCGAGTGGGTGGCGCGATGACGATGACCTTGACTGCTGACGGCTACGGCCTGCACCTCGACCCCGCCGAGATAGCGGCGTTGCACGACTTGCTGGGTCGCATGCTTCAGTGCAGCGACGATTCGTGCCCGTGCTACGCGGCGGGCGAGCAGGCGCAGCGGGAGCGGCGGCCATGATGTCGACCGCCCGAACTTTCGCGCCTGGCGACCGCGTGATTTGCACCGACGCTGAAGGTAAGCGGCTGGCTGGCGTGGTGCTGCACGTATTCCGCAATGGGAGCGTGCTGGTGGACGTGGGCCGGCGCGGAACACGTGAATGGTTGCCAGACGCGCGCATGTTTGACGCTGGCAAGGTGACGAAGGCATGACACTACTGCAACGTTTCGACCGGCGCTGCGTTATCTGCGCTGCTGCCGCCGTTGAGCCGCATCACGTCGTTTCCCGCTCGCAAGGCGGCGGTGATGGTCCCACGATAGAGGTTTGTTCAGGCTGCCATCGGCACTTTACCGATGAGGAATGGGAAGCCTACCTGGACGCCGACGAGTTTGGGGTCGTGGACAAGGCGACTGGTGTTATTCTCTGGCAGCAGAGTCTTGGCGTTGATGGGAAGAGGGCTTTCGTCAGCCTACATACAGCGCGTGAGGCATTGGAGGAGATACCCCAATATATCCCGTATCTCTATAACGAACAGCTAGTTGAGCTGTTCAAGGAACTTCGAGACATCGGCAAGCGTGGCTGGGCAGCGCAGTGTGCGATCCTGGGCTATGCCTTCGCTTGCCGCTTCGTTCACGGCGACAAGGTGCACCGGCTAAAGGCGCTCGGTGGCGAGTTCGGCGTGTCCGTGCCGACGCTTTACGGCTATATCGATGCCTGGACTGTGTTTCGCGAACGCCTGGGCGGATTGGTCGAGGCTTTCGAGGGTAAGACCAGCTACATTATCGAAGCGGCCAGGCACCCTGAGCAGGCCGACGAATTGATTGGAGAGGCCATCGAGGAGTATCATGCGCGGCCGTATCCGCTGGCCGAGTTCCGTGCGCGGATACGTGGTGAGGACTACAAACCGCGAACTTGCCCCTGGTGGGTTGAAGGGGATGGCTGTGAACGCTACAAGTCCCCTTGATAATCTATAATGATAGTGATAGACTATGAGTATGGTTAGGTTGACCTGCCGCCGCTGTTCTCATGTCTGGGTGCCGCGTATCAACGAAAATCCGAAGGTTTGCCCGCGCTGCAAAAGTCCCTACTGGGCAACTCTACCAACTCGGAAACAGAAGGACAAGCCCAATGGCCACAGCTAAGGAGAAGAAACTCGCTCGCTCTCGCGCTTGGCATGATGCACACCCAGGCTATGGACATGCATGGACTATCGAACATCGAGAAGAACATAATCTCTGGTCACGCATCTATCGAGAAACGCACCACAATGAATGTCTTGCCTATGAACGTGCTTACCGCGAAGCACATCGAGAGGAATGTCGTGCTAAGGCTCGTGCTTATGGCAAATCTCATCCAGAAGTATATGCCGAAAAGTGTCGCCGTCGCCTGGCACTCAAGCGTGGCGCTACCGTTGGCTCGATAGACCTTGATGCCATCAAGGTTAGAGACCGAATGCGTTGCTGCATCTGCGGCGAACGGGTAAAAGAAAGGTTGAAGTATCCTCACCCCGATAGTTTGAGCTTTGACCACAGCCATCCATTGTCATTGGGCGGCCCTCATTCCCAGGAGAATCAAAGAGTAGCCCATCTGCATTGCAATCTTGAGCGTAGCGCAGGTAGATTACCTGTCCAAATGGTATTGTGCTAATCATAGATTGGAGGAGAAATGCCAGAGAACGTATTTTTCATGACCTGGGTCGAGGGCCGACAAGCGCCAGCGAAGGTGCATCTCACCGAGGCGCTGGCCCGGGCAGAGGCGGAGCGGTTGGCCCGGCTGCAAGACAATGTTGGGCAGCCCGTTCATGTGTTGAAGCGCGTGGCTACTTGTCGGGCCGAGGCGCCGGCAGTATGGGATAAGGAGAACTAATATGGCAGCCGAAGAGACAATCCAGGGGATAGTCCAGAACGTCAATGCAAAGGGCACTGGTGTTCGTATTGCCAACGTTTGGCATAACATTTCGCAGTATGCCAGTGGTCTAACACTGCCAGAGAAGGGCCAATCGGTTGTGCTGCACCTAGTCAGGGACAATCAAGACCGCGCCTGGGTGCAGGCCATTGACATACTGGCGGCCGCGCCGCCAGTTGAACGCACATCGCACGCCCCGGCGTCTACGGACTGGGACGACCGCCAGGAGAGCATCCGGCGCCAAGCGGTGATGAACACGACCGTCGCCATCTGGACAATCGCCGAGCGGATAGCAGAGAGTGAGTCGCCGCCGGATGGTATCAAGGTAGGCCGTGTAGCGGAGATAGTCGATGTGATGCACGGGGCTATGCTGCACACTTTCATGCAACTTGAGCACTTCGCCAAGAAGGGCAATATCAGCATGGTCGAGGCCGCTATCGAGCTGGGTGCGACTATCGAGCCGACGCTGAGCGATGACATGGCGACCCAGAACGCGGTGCCGTGGACGCCAGAGCAACGGGCGCGGATCAACGCCCTGGCACTGGAAAAGCACGTGGTTGCCTCACAGTTCATTGTGGGAATAGGGCTGAAGGTGCCCTTGACTCAATACGCGGCGGGGCAAGTCATCCTGGCGTTGCAGCAGTTGGTTTGAAAACTATGGAGGCATTTGGTCGCGCCAACCGCGAAACACATCGAAAGGAGAATGAGCAATGACCAACACTCAAGAGACATGCTGCCCGACCTGTGGTGAAATAAAGTTGGGCAGTGAACATCACGACTGTATTCGTGCGCTGATGACCCATATCGCTAACTCAGATGATAAGTTGGCATTGACCCAGGAGGCGCTGCGGCTGGCATGTGACCACGAGGCGGCGGTGTTGTTGCAGTTGCCCGAACAGTTTCAGATGCCCGCCGAGGAGATATATGCTACCTATATCGAACTGGCATGGAAGGAGTTGCCCGATGACTAAGCTAACGCCGACTATGGAGCGGGTGCTGGCGAAGGGCGTCGGCGTCCACTGCGGGCGACGGCGATGACGTTCACCGATGGCACAGAATACCTCGGTTGGATGCTAGAAAACTGTTCGAGTTGCCCTTTGTGGCGCAGCGATGACCCAACCTGCAAGACGCTACCAGAACGCGAGGCGGCGTTCTTGGACGGAGCCGAGTTCGACAAATCGCTGTGCATCGAGGGGAAACGGCGATGACCGCCGCCGCCGGCTGCCCCTCGTGTCGCCACGCGGTCGGCTGGAAGAGGAAGGTCGAGGGCTGGGTGTGCGTCCAGGGACACGCCTTCGCCGCGCTTGCTGACGGGGCGCAGCTACCGTCGCGGACGGAGCTACAGCGCGTGGACTTGAAAGACGGAGAGACATGCGGCGAGTGGGAGAGACGATGACATTCGACGAACACATAGCCCTGGCCTTGCGCCTTCTGGACAGAGACCATGACCCAGAGATGGCTATCTATGTGCTGCGCGACCTCCCCGAAACAAAGGCGGCAGACCTTAGCGACTTGGCCTGGTCGCTGTATCAGGGCGGGACGGTCGCAAGTGAGGTGCGCTGGTTCATCGGAGAACTACGCAAGGCGGCGGCGCTATGAAACTGTTAGCGGTTGACCTTGCGGCGCGGGCCAGCGGCTGGATTCTTTTAGATGTGGGCGAGCAGCCCTACCGAGTCGTGGCGCACGGCATTGTCGTCGTCAAGGGCGTGTGGGGGCCGCTCGCGTGGGAAGAGACCCAGAAGGCATGGGTGAACGTGTTGGGGACTTGTACTGACCAATTTCACTATAGACGACCACTCATACCACTCGACTGCATCGCCTACGAAGTGCCGGGTTGGGCCGGACAGAGTGGTGATAGCAAGAGCGGGCACGGCACGAGTCGCAACACGCGGCGGATGCTCGACCAGGCCGAGGCGTTATTCGGTGCTATCGCCGTCGGCTACTCGCGGCGCATCATGCGGCTCGACCAGGGCGATATGAAGGAAGCCATCGCGGGCAAGCGGCGAGCGGACAAGGCCGATATATCGGTGGCGCTGCGATTACGAGCCGAGAGCGGCGAGTGGCACATGCCGGAGGGTGAAGATGGCACTTGGAGTGACCATGAGCTTGACGCACTGGCGATCGGGCTTTACGCGGCGGCCCTGTTGATGCAGGAGGCGATGGCATGAGCGAGCAACCGGCATGGCGATTGACGGATGAGAAGGCAGAGGCCGTTCTTGAACCGCTGGTAGGCATACGTGATGACGCAGAATACTACCGGGCGGCGCATCGCGCCATCGCCGCTGCCCAGGCGCGGCTGCTGGTAGAGTGGGGATATGGACTCTGCATCGAACATAACAATGGCCGTCCCTGGCGCTTCTTGTGTCGTGATTGCCGCCAGCAGCTAAGGAAAGAGGTCGGACTTGAATAAGTTCGAGGAGATGGCACGCAAGTACATCGAGGGTTCAGGTGGCCTGCTTGACTATTACCGACATGAGTTGGTGATACCACTATACACGCCACCAGAAGTTGAGGGGGCGGCCTGGATTTTGGCGAGCCTTGTAAACCCAAAGAACAGGGCAGACCTCGATGCACTGGTCGAGCAGTCTGACTTGAGACTGACATGACCACGCCAGCGGTGCCCATCGACAGCATCGAAGGACTGCGGGAGCGATGGCCTGAGTTGGCATTTTGGGGCGAGACTCGCATTGCCCCAAGTGACGACCGCTTGCTTTACTATATCGAGGCGATACACTTGGGTCTGGGCACGCGGGACTACCTGTTCCATACCATCTGTGCGACCGAGGCCGAGGCCGCGCAAGCCCTGGCCGAGCGGCTGTCAGCGGCGGAAGGAGTGAGTCAATGAAGTGTCTTGACTGCGGATTTGATGTTCAGTCGAGTGAATTGGAGGAGCATGAAGGCCATGATATTGTGCCTGGCTCATTCAATTACGAAGAGGAGATCCGGGAGCAGGCGCGACGCATCGCCGAATTGGAGGCAGAGATGGCGAAGGCACGGGCGGCGGACGCTGACAGGGTCAACGACAGGGAAACTTTCTACAAGCGTGGCCGTGAAACTGGGCTTATGCAAGGCAAAGCAATAGGTCGTGCGGAGTGCATCGCCGAGGTGGCCGAGTTGCAGAAGCAGGTAGCCAATCTGACAAAGGCGGTCGCTGATTTCGAGAATCAAGCATACCAGAACGAGCGAAGGGTTTTTGAGTCAATCGGAGCAGTCCATCCCAATTGGCCCGCAGAGACGAAGCCCGAAGCTGACGATGACCCACTGACCATGCCAGTCGAGCAGCTGCGTAAGTGCGTGGCGATAGAGGTGATGGAGTGGCGAGATGAAGGCAACGCATATAGCAAACACGACCACTTTTATAACCACAATTTAGATTTATTAGAGCAGTGGACAACTGTTTGTTATAAAAGTGAATGGCGACCCGACACCAATCCCGCCGACATGCAGATGGTCGAGGACAGAATGATAGAGTGGGGATTCCGCTATGGCATGGGCTACAACAAACGGCAGCCGCCGTATTGGGCATGGTTCGATACTGAAGAGCGTATCAATAAACCATTGCCATTGGTAGAGGCAGAGACCAAAGGTATTGCCATCTGCCGCGCGGCGCTGCTGGCGGTGCGGGCGAAGGCATGACGTTGCTGCCAGTGCCTATCGTCCGCAACATCGCCGACCTGCGGCGGTGGTGGCCGTGGCGCGACTGGGGATTCTGGCGACCGCGGCGCCAACGTGCTGGCGTCCGAACTCGTAGTTATGCCTGTCGTCGCATACGTGATAAACAAGGCCGACCTGTGATGTTTCAGGCGCCTACCGCGCAAGCCCTGGCCGAACGGCTAGCGGCGGGGTATCCGGCGAAGGAGAACAATGCCAGCGGAGACTCCCGTGAATGAAGAACACCCACATGTGCATTCCTTCGAGGAACCCTGGGTGCCCCAGTGGATAAAGGATTACAGGTGGAGTCCGCCGACGAAGGAACTGATAGCTAATTTGCGGAAGTATGTGCTCGCCACAAACACCCACATCGAAACAAGGGCCGAGTGGGACGGGCAATTCGTCGAACTTCCCATAGTTGCCGAATGGGATAAGGAGCATCCGAAGCCATGACCGATCAGTTCGAGTATGGCCGCGAAATCACGAAGGGCAGCGTCTCTAAGGCCGATGCCGCCTACATCACCGCCGGTAAGTGGCGCTGCCCGAAGTCGCCGACGGGGGCGCACGAGTCGGCCTACAACGCGAAGGGCCAGGGCACGTGCCGCTGGTGCGGGGCGAAGCGGTGAACGATGCCGAGCTACGCCAGGCCGCCATCGTGCTGGTCGTCGTCTTCGCGCTCGGCATCGTGGCGTGGGTGTGGGATGGCAGCTAGCGGCGCGCCTCGCCGAGACTCCGGCGGCGCTTCGGGCTGCTATTGCCTATGCGAAGGAAGCCTGCCCACAGGCACGGGTTATCGGCCACCATGACGTTGCGTTGCCGACTGACCCGACGCCGTGCCCAGGGATGCGCCGAGACGAGTGGGTGCCGGGCTTGGTAGTATGAAGTTCGGAGACGAGTCTATGGAACATGATAATTGGATAGTGCCAGACGGGCCGCCGCTATTACTTGAGTCACCGCCAAGTCTCCTACGAATAATATGGTGGAGACTTAGGCTCTGGCTTGGTCGCCCCTGGAGATGCAAGTTGGGCTTCCATGCGTCCATAGATTTCCACGAGATGAGTTATGGATTCAGGGGCATGGTCGATTATCATTGTTCCAGGTGTCAACACATAATCAAATCCATTGCTATAGACGACTTGGCTCCAAAGGAGAGAGCAATCGTTAGCGATGTAATTGAGATGTGCTCGACGGGAGAAGAGCACATCTATGGGGCATAGCAATGAAACGCCCGCTGACACAGCAAGAGATAACCCTGGTCTTGGCGGGTTGTTGGGCATCGCGAACTGGTGATGACGACGTGCCCAGGGACGCGGCGCGCCTCGCCGAGACACAGGCGGCGCTGCGATGACGCGCTTGCTTCGTGTCTTTCCGCGCCGCACCAGCATGACGCCGACCGATGTAATGGCTTTCGTTGGCGACCCGCCACTGGAGCGGCCCGAAGCCGATGAGGTGTTGGTGTCCTGCTCTTTCACTTGGGATCGCGTCGAGGCGCAACGCCTGGCGCTGGCCTGGGGACAATACTATCCCGTTGTGCGGCTCGGCGGCCCAGCCTTCGATGACCCCGGAGATACCTTCACGCCAGGGCTGTTCACGCGCCCTGGCTGGGTATTCACGAGCCGAGGCTGCCCGCACGATTGCCCCTGGTGCTTCGTGCCAAAGCGAGAGGGCAAGATTAGAGAATTGCCCATAACCGAGGGGTGGCTTATCAACGACAACAATCTACTCCGATGTAGCAAGCCCCATCTGCGCACTGTATTCGATATGTGCAAGGCCCAAAAGCAACGCATACGCTTCATCGGCGGCTTCGAGGGGGCGGCAATCACCGACCAGATAGCCGAGGAATTGCGATGTCTTCGAATCGGCGAGGTCTGGTTGGCCTGCGACCATGATGGAGCGATTCGTGGCTTACGCCGTGCCGTCGCTAAACTGTCCTGGCTCCCGCGAGATAAACTGCGGTGCTACGTCATGCTCGGCTATGGCGGTGAAAGCATAGAGCAGGCACGAGACAGATTGTTGGGTGTTTGGGAAGCGGGTTGTTTGCCGTTCGCCCAACTGTATCGGGATGAGGCTGACTCGATTCGCTGGTCTTGGGAATGGCGCAATCTGGCGCGATTATGGAGTAGGCCAGCGGGGACAAAGGCGGTAGCAAAGGGTCTAGCGGCGGCCCGCCTCGCCGAGACACAGGCGGCATTGCGATGACAGCGAGACGGCCCCGCTTGGCTCATGTCAGGGTCAAAGCGAGGCCGTTCAGAAAGAAGGAACCAGACGACTACATCTTAGGCGGTGCAGGCGGCGTTGTCAAGCCTATCGGCAAATGGTAAAATGTAGCGGTAGAGAGCGACCCGGTATCTGGCTCATGTAGATTCTTTCTGAGCGGGGTCGTGGGGGCTGCTTATTGTGTGGCAGCCCCTTATTTTATGCTGAAGCCGCAGAGGTCAAGGCCCGACAGATTTCAAGGTCTGCCGCCTTCATTGTCTCTGCGGCTTCGCTCCCAGCAACCGAAGCTCCTGGGGTAGTAGGCCAAGAAGCTTGACAGCCACCCCTGGCACCTAAAGTCTAGCCGCTGCTGCCCGTCGTGTCAAGTGCCCTCTCCACCGTGTTCTCCCATGCGTGCGCCGGCCTCAGTAGTCGGAACAACTCTTTGCCTAGTGGATAGTCCCAGGAACGGCAACTGAAAACGTCTATGTAAACTATGCCCACGTCAGCCAGAGTATCAACGGCGATGTGGGAGTCAACGATCAACTGGTAGCCCGACACGCCGCGCCCGAATGCCTTGCCCTTCGCTGCTTCGCCATCAACAATTACGACGCGGGCGCGGCCCAGCGGCTTCATCCCGGTCAACTTGACCAGCCGCCGTAGCACGTGGCGCACCAGGCGCGGCGACATAAGGTCGGCCTGGCACCCTTCGCCGACCCACATAAAATGCGGCGCGCGGTATATCCCCTGGTAAG
>Ga0180732_1002226_pt1 | contig 10618 bp, 10 predicted proteins | sample KR11_01MetaG_FD_148674 | JGI IMG/M metagenome (GOLD analysis project Ga0180732, IMG submission 148674) | Groundwater microbial communities from the Olkiluoto Island deep subsurface site, Finland - KR11_0.1 MetaG | ecosystem: Environmental > Aquatic > Deep subsurface > Groundwater | place...
GTATGTCCTTTGATTCTTAGTTTAAAATATTCTTTTCTAACCTCTTCTTTTATCATGCAAAACCGAGGAAATCAAACGAGAACTAATTTTCGGTTTTGCCTAGGACATATGTCCGCTGGTTATACACTATCAAAAATAAGCACACTATAGAATCATAAACTAGAAATACTATCCTTTAAAATTTATTCTTCAGGCACAAGCGCATAAAAGCTGTAATCTTTTAGCTTGGCAAGTCCTTTAACATCTTCCAGCTTAACTTCTTTTATATTTTTCTCAAACTCATAAAATTCCCTTGCATCCCCATTGATTTCTGAAGCAAGCAAACCAACCATCTGCAACTGGCTGTCTTCCATAGAGATATCATAATTACCGATTAATTGCTCCTTTACCTGATTAATCTCTTTCTGCGTCAAACCTTCAGAAACTTTTTCAAATTCTTGTAATATAATCTCTTTAACTTTTTCTACATTCTCCTTAGTAGTTCCGACATATATTAAATTATAGGAATAATCTTTAGTTATATTCGTTTCTCCTTTAACTGCATAAGCAAGATTTCTTTTTTCCCTTATTTCGCCAAAAAGCCTTGAAGACATCCCTCCTGCTAAAATAGTGTTTAAAGCAAGCGCAGCATAATGCTTCTTATCTCCAGCAAAAGGTGCATGATATGCAAAAATCAAATTAGCTTGGTCTATACCTTTTCTTTTTTCTATTTTTTGTTTATTATTTAAAATAATATCAAATCCAGGAACACTGCCTTTAACAGCAGAAAAATTTTTCTCGGCAAAATTTGCAACTTCATCTATGTCAGCATCCCCAACAACACACAAAATCATATTATCGGGGGTATAAATTTGCTTAAATTTTTTCAGCATTTTTTCCCTGTTTATCCCTAAAAGAGATTTCTCTGTTCCAATTAGCATTGTTGAAAGAATGCCATTATAAAGATAGCATTGAATAGTGTCGTAAACATGTATCCGAGGGGTATCTTTTCTCATTTTTATTTCCTCAAAAATAACCTTCCTCTCTTTTTCCATTTCTTTCTCGTCAAATAAAGGATTTTTAACCATGTCAGATAAAACTTCTAAAGCAATGTTCAGATTCTTACTGGGCATTTTGCACCAATAAGCAGTAATCCACTCTTCTGTGAAACCATTTAATTCTCCGCCATTCTTTTCAATTTCTTCTGCAATTTGTTGGGCATTTCTTTTTTTAGTTCCCTTGTAAAGCATGTGTTCAATAAAATGTGAAATCCCTCTTTCTTCTTCTGTTTCATTTATGCCTCCTGCTCTTACTGCAAATGCAACACTCACAACAGGAAGATTTCTTTTTTCAAGAAGAACAGTCATGCCATTCTTAAGCACCTTTCTGTAAAAAGTTGGTTTCATTTAAATAAAAAAGAAAAAGGTTATATAAAGATTGTCTATTCTCTAAATAGGTTTATCCATTACCTTTTTTAATCCTCCTTGTTTAATAACTTTATGTTAACAAGCACACGATTTTCATCAGAGGCAATTAAAGAAATCGTCCTTCAGAGATTAGAGGAAAATAGAAAAAAACCAGGGGGTTGTTTTCAATGACCGTAAACGCCCATCCAGAATTTTTAGCAGCAGAAAAGGAGTATCTTTTAGCATATACTAAAGAAGAAAAGCTGAAAGCCCTTGAAAAAATGATTTCTTATGTCCCAAAACATAAAGGAGGGGAAAATGTCAGAGCTCAGCTTAAAACAAGATACAAAAAGCTGAAACAGGAGATAGAAAAAGCAAAAAAATCTAAAGCAGGCAAGTCTTCCAAAAGCGGAATAAAAAATGAAGAAATGCAGGCAGTTATAGTTGGCTTCACAAATTCAGGCAAATCATCTTTAATCTCCTTGCTGACAAACACCTGCCCGAAAATTTCCGCTTATTCTTTCACAACAAAAACGCCTGTAGTTGGAATGATACCTTTTTCTGGAATTAATATCCAGATTATAGAGGTTCCTGCCCTTGAGTCAGAATATGCGGACAGAGGCATAGTAAACAGCGCAGATACGCTTATAGTTGTAGTAACTTCTTTAGACGAGCTAAAAAAAATTAATCCCTATTTAGAAAAATCAATAGGAAAAAGAATTATAGCTTTCAACAAAACAGACTTGCTTTCTGAAAACGAAAAGAGAAAACTGCATTCCACCCTGCAAAGCAAAAAGCACAACTTTGTTTTAATTTCAAGCAAAACTCAGGATGGGTTAGAGGAGCTAAAGGAAAAAGTTTTTAAGAGTTTTGGAAAAATAAGAGTTTTCTTAAAAGAGCCGGGAGAAAGAAAAACTGATAAGCCGATAATTCTTAATCCGGATTCCAGTATTAAAGATGTTGCAGAAAAGATTTTCCACGGCTTTTCCGATAAAGTTAAAGAAACACAAATCTGGGGCCCTTCTTCAAAATTCCCAGCGCAAAGAGTGGGCTTAAATCATAAACTGAAAGATATGGATGTGGTGGAATTCAAAACGAGATAATTATCTTAGTTTTTTAATCTGATTAGAGATTTTTCTCAAGGTCTCATCAATATTTTTATAAATAATATAAGTAATTGCTCCAACAAGAATCATCACAAAAGTATAGGTTACAATTTTTTCAGGATTTAAAATTAATGCGCCTGTATATGCAAAAAGGGCGCCGAGCCCAGAGATTAAAACAATATTTAATAATTGAAGATTTCTTTTATACGCCAAGTATAATACATTCTTCTCCAAATCAATTTTATTCATTTTAATTTGAAGCAATTAAAGATATTCCAAAAGCAGCGATAGCAATGCCGGCTATTACCCCCACAAAATTACCTTGTGAGGTTAAAGCAATGTACGCGCCGAGTAAAGTAGCCCCAACACCTATTCCAATCTTCCAAGGGTTTATTTTCACCATATTAATTTGAATATTCAAAAGTTTTTAAAACTATGGGGAATTTAGCCATCCAAGTATAGTTATTTATCGCCTAGGAATTCCTGCGTTTAGAAGTTATCCATAAGCTTCTTTTGCAAGTTTATCCAGAATATTTTTCTCCTTTTGTATCGGCTTTAACATCTTGACAATCTCTTCTGCAACAGCATTTTTTAAGTCAAGCGGGTGAAGTGATTTATTAACAAAATCCTTTTCAATACTCTCATAATTGCTATAAACTAAATCCCCCCCGAATTTTTTATCTCTTTTAACAACAAACTTCTCTTTTTTATCCTGTTTAATTGTTATAATAACATATTTCAAAAAAGCCATGACTCCATTATCCGGGTCTCCTGCAACACATTCTGCATTTACAATTTTTTTCTTGATGGTTTCATCATTATCAATGAGGTCAATTTTAGACTTTTCATCAGAAGAAGACATTTTTTTCCCTATAAGCCCGGGGATTATTGGGGTAATTATCTCTATCCTTGAATTATAACCAAGTTTAGGCAAATTTTCTCTTGCCAAAACCATTATTTTTCTTTGGTCAGTCCCACCCAACTGCGCATCCACTTCTAAATATTGTTCATCTATTGCCTGCATTATAGGATAAATAATTCCAGACAACTTGGGATTATCCCCCTGCTTCACAACTTCCGAAGCAGCCTTATTTGCATCATGAACTGAAACATTAGAAGACATTTGCAAAACATCATACATATATTCTGGCTTAAGCTGAAAATCACTACCTTTTACAAATTCAAGGTTTTTTGTATCCACATCAATCGCTTTCAATAATAAAGGGATAATCTTCGCATAATAATCATACCTTTTTTCAAGAATAGGCCATGGCACATTATCAAGAGCAGCATGCAAATCTGCCAGTAAAATTTTTACTTTAAAACCGACTTTTAATAAATCTGCCACTTTCAGCATAGGAAAAAAATAACCTATATGCGGTTTCCCGGTAGGCGCAGTCCCCCAATAGACAACCGGTTTTTTCTTTTTCTTCAAAAGCTCTTTTAATTCACTCTCAGTTATTATTTCCTCAGTATTCCTCTTAATCAGCTCAAACTTCTCCTCTGCTGTTAATTCTTTTGCCATAAAATATTTAACAAAGCGCGATTTTTAAAAGTATATATTCTATTGTCAAGAACCATATAATAAATTGTGTAGCGTGTCTGGTTCTTGAGCATGCTCAAGAATTGCTTTTATTTTGTCAAGATGGATACATCTTGATTACTATCAAAAACATCAGTTCTGGAAGTCTCACAAACTAAAGTTAGGAGATTATATAAAAAACAATTCTTGACATATTAAGCATGTTGCTCCAGCTTATTATCGCAACTTGCCTCGGCATCCTCGCTGGCACCATAATGGGCATTCAAGCATACAGTTCTATGAGTTTTAGGGAATTCTTTAAGAGCAGTTACAGATAAATTATAGATAATACAACCTTCTAAGTTTTAATCTAACCATATAAATAAAAAACAATCAACATGCTCAAAGTCGATTATTAATCGGGCTTGAAACAACAGAAATCTTCTCTTGCTCCCCAATCCCTAAATCCTGTTTCGTTAAAAACCATGCAAATTTCAAGAAATTCTTTGCAATAGAATTATCCATGTTCAACTTATACATATTAGATTTTCCTACTCTTCTTGTTTTGACAATTATGCCTTTTTTCAAAAACTCATCAAAAAAACTCATCAGAGAATTGTAGCTGATATTTGCCTCTTTTGCCATGTCAGTCATATTAAAATCAAAAAAATGATTTCCAATTAAAAAATTTAAAAATCTTAATTTTGGGGTATCCCCAAAATATTCTAAAAATGCGGATTCATTTTTTTCTTTCATATGAATTTAATCAATTCTTTGTTTATAAATGTTTCTCCAAAGATAATTTAAACTATCAAAATAAGAAACATTTAAATATCCTATAATCTTCAAAAAAACATGGAAAAAGAGAAAGCCCAATTGATGTTTAAGTTAGCATTTTCAAAAAAGAATTGGGGGGCAAGGTATGATAGATTAGAACATTTCAAAAGATTTCAAAATTTAGATAAAATAATCAAAGAATTGAATAAAATGGGCTGGCTATTGATTAAAAACAAGCCAAATTATACTGGGATATCCTTAAACACTCAATTCAAAAAAGAGATTATAGAATTTATTGAAGCATATATGCCAGAAGTTAGAGGTTGGATAAAATAATAAAATAAAGTTGAAGAATTGACATCAAATTAATATGTTGCTCCAGCTTATTATCGCAACTTGCCTCGGCATCCTCGCAGGAACCATCTCCGGCCTTCTTCCAGGAATTCACATAAACCTTGTAGGCGCCAGTCTTGTCGCTCTTTCTGGCTCTATCTTCAGCCCAATAAACACAATCTACCTCGTCGTGTTTATTGTTGCGATGTCAATAACACATACTTTTCTTGACTTTATACCTTCTGTATTTTTAGGAGCTCCGGACACAGACACCCAGCTGTCTGTTTTGCCAGGCCACCAGCTTTTAAAAAAAGGCCAGGGTTATGAAGCAGTAGTTTTAACTGCTTATGGTGGCTTAGCAGCAATTTTCTCTTTAATTTTTTTATCTTTTCCTTTAATATTTTTTATCCCAAAGATTTACAATTTAATAAAAAACTTAATCCCCTTCATTTTAATCCTTGTTTCCTGTTTTATGATTTTTTCAGAAAGCAAAAAATTTTCAGGTTTTCTTATTTTCTTTCTCTCTGGAATTTTCGGCTTAATTGTTTTAAATTTAGGGATTAAAGAGCCTCTTCTTCCTTTATTCAGCGGATTGTTTGGCGCATCTTCTTTATTATTAAGTGTAAAAAGCAAAACTCAAATTCCAAAACAAGAAATAAAAAAGAAAATAAAAGTTCCTCTTTTCAAACCCCTTTTAGGCACAATAATTGCCTCTCCTCTTTGCGGTTTTCTTCCTGGCTTGGGAAGCGGGCAGGCGGCAATTCTTGGAAACATAATTTCACGCACAGACAGAAAAGGCTTTTTAGTTTTGCTTGGAGCAACAAATACAATTGTAATGGGATTTTCTTTTCTTGCACTTTATTCATTATCAAAAACAAGAACAGGAAGTGCAGTTGCAGTTGAAAACTTAATAGGAGAAATAAATCTAAGCATTCTTATTTTAATTTTAGCAGTCTGCTTAATCTCCGGCATAATTTCTTTCTTCCTGACAATCCAACTGGCAAAATTCTTCTCACAAAAAATAGAAAAAATTAACTACACCAAACTTTCAATTTTCACTTTAATTTTCGTTTCAATAATTGTTCTCATCTTCTCAGACATTGTGGGATTTGTTGTTTTTGTTGCTTCTGCATTTCTCGGAATCTATGCAGTTTCTTTAGGAGTAAGAAGGACTCTTTTAATGGCGTGCCTTTTAGTTCCTACAATTATTTTATATTTGGGTTAACCCTCCCAGCATTCCAAGCATAGTTTTTCCCTTGGAAAACCAATTGCCTTTTCTAAATCTTCAATAGAAGCATAACACAAGCTGTCTAAGTTCAATGTTTTTTGTATATCTTCAATCGGCATTCTCCTTGCAATACAAGATTTATCTTCTCTAGTAGTTTTTCCATATCTACATGCAGCCATTAAAGGAGGGCACGCAATTCTCGCATGAACTTCTCTTGCCCCGAGTTCTTTTAGCCTTTTAACTTGATTTAAAGTTTGCGTTCCACGAACAATGCTATCATCAAGCAGAATAATTCTCTTGCCATCAACCATTTTTCGCACTGGAATTAATTTTATTCTTGCCTCTTCATCTCTTGCAACCTGCTCCTGGGGGGTATAGCTCCTGTCAGAATAATCATACCTTATAAAAACTTCTGCAAATGGAATCTTAGACTCCTCTGAATAACCAATTGCATGCCATCTTCCAGAATTGGGGATAGGAGAAACCCAATCAGCATCAACAGGATATTTTTTTGCAAGAAGTTTTCCCATATCCATTCTCGCATCTGCAACACTTCTCCCGTCAATAATAGAAGATGGATAAGAAGTATAAATCCACTCAAAAGTTCCGTATTTAACAGGGGATAAATTTAACTTTTCAAGTGTATGCACTCCTCCAGTGTCAAGCAAAACAATCTCTCCAGGCTCAACATCCCTAAAAATTTCAAATCCGGTGTTTTCAAAAGAACTGCTTTCAGAAGAAACAGCAAAACTTCCCTCTTTTTTCCCCAAGATTAACGGCTTTCTTCCCCATCCCCTTGCAGCATAAATTCCCTCTTTTTTTAAAGCAACAATTGCAAAATCCCCCCGAATTTGTTGTACTAATGACTCTACTCCTTTTTCAAAGTTTGATTCTTTAGCTATTAATTTTGAAATCAAAACAGAATCATTCACCTCTTCTGGATTATGATATCCCGAAAAAGTAGCGCCTTTCCTAAGAAGAGACTCTTTTAACTTACTATAATTAATAATATTCCCGTCATAACAAAGTATCATCCCTTCATCAGCAAGTTCAGAAACCGGTTGCCTATAACCCGAAACTGCGCCAATACCTATCTGCCCTTTCATTTCTTTTAATTTTTGCTTTGAAAACTGCTGTCTCATCAATCCCCTGTGCGTTTCATTATTCATCTTTTTGCCATCCTGCCAAGCCATTCCGCAATAATCCTGCGCCCTATGTTGCAAATAAAAAGTTCCTAGAAACAAATCTTCCATACAATTTTTTTCCGAAACCACTCCAAAAATTCCCGCCATAAAATCCAAACAAGAATTGAATTTTTAAATTCTATTATCAAAAAATTCCTATGTGCTACCACACCCTTTAAGGTGTGGTTTGTTTGGAATTTTAGGACTTCAAAATCTGAAAGATTTTGACAGTGCTCAGGAACCTTGTTCCTGACATGATCCAAAATCTAAAACTCTAAAGGTATTACCACATTCTAAAGAATGTGGTTTTAGATTTATGGACATAATAGAAAATAATCTATCATTTTTATTTTACTGCAGAAAATAGTTTATTATGATGGATAATTCTGTGGAGAATAGCATTTGTTTTCAGAATTCTTTATAATCACAATTATAAGAACCTAGTGAGTTTTTCAAGTCAGTAAAATTTTATGCGCATTTATAGCTCTTAGTTTTATCAATCAAGGCATATCTCTCGTGGAGATACTTTTCAATGTAATGTGCCATTAAATCTAAATCATTAACACGCAAATTTGTAGCCGAATCAGAACTAAGAGAATACTCAAATAAACGAGTGGCTATATCTCTTTGTAAATTCCCTCGATTAATCCCCATAGGAGTCCCTATCTCTCCTAATCTATACATCAAATCACCTATACTTGCATTTCTAAGTGATAATTCAGATTTCCTAAGTCTCCCAGGCTCTTTATGGTCAGTTCTTTCTTTTTTAACACTTTTAATTTTGGTTTTTTTAGCCATCTGGTAAATATTCTATACAAGTATATAAAGATTTATCTCATACAAAAGAGATTTTCAGTGTGTTTAGATTGCACCAAAAATTTAAAGCCACTTTCCGAGTGCTTCCTGTTTCGTTCAAAATGCAAATTTTGAATGCCCCAAGAAAATCTAAAACCACCTCTTGAGATTTTCTTGTTGTTCTAACTCCTTTCCAAAAACAGAATCTATATACCTCTTTGTAAGCTCAATGCTCTGTTTCAGATAAGAGGGGAGATTGTATTTATCCGCCATTTCCATGGCTATTTCTAAATATTTTTTTATTCCCCCCTCGTGGATTGTGAAGATTATTTTTCCCTGGCATCTCGGGCACACCCCGGATAATGGCGGCCTTCTTATTATCTCATTGCATGCAACACACCTAAACTGCTGCATAGAGAATTTTCTCAGATTACCCCTCATATCTCTTATAAAGTGCCTTTCAATTATCAACCTAGCAGTATCAGCAGTGTCAGCAGCCCTTATTTTTTCAACAAGTTCCATTTGATGCTTAACTTTCTCTTGCATTGTCGCCAATTTTTTATAACTAGAACACAAAACTCCTGCATTAAAATCACTTGTTTCATGAGTATGCCTTATATCCACAAAGGGATCTTTTTCTTCTTTGATTCTTTGTTTTACATCTGAAATTTTAATCTCAGAAGAATGCTTTCTTAATTCTGCCCGCCTATAAAGTTCAAGAGGATATTCACTTACAAGCTCAAAATCCAAAATTTGCTCATCTACTTCCCCTGCATCTATCCTTGCGTTCAAAACAAGAGGGGCATCCTGCGTTCCCCCCCTGTGCCCAGGGAGAAATTCTCTTGAAAAATTTAAAAGAACATCAAGCAGCAGCATGATTGAAGCTTCGTCGCCGTCACAATTATGAACCAGAACGTCATTAGCAAAAAAATTATGATTTCCTGCGACATTAAAACAATAACTTTCTTTTTTTCCAATCTTTTCAATTTTCACAATCTTAGGATAAATATAATCCTTATCAAAATCAATTTTCATCCCCCTCGGAACCTTTTTACAAAGTTCAGTTAAAATCCTTTTTTTTCTCTTAGAAATAAACCCTATCTTTTCAAATCTTTTAACAAAATTAGAGGGGATGATTATCTTAGTAATTTTAAATAAAGGAATTTTCCTGTTTTTTCTCAAATAAAACTGCTTAACCTGTGGTCCTGGCTCTTTCTCATATTCATAAAACTTAGTAAAGATATCAAACCGGGACAAAACAAAACTCAAATCATACTTTAAACCCTCACTCACAGTATCGCAAGTAACGCGATTATCGCTTAAACTGACACTGCCATCCCCCTCATAATACCCCCTCAACAAAGCAGCCAGTTTTTCTTTTTTCAGATTTAAAAATAAACCCGGAATTCTTTTATTCTTTGCGTTCTCTCCAAACTTGAAATAATCCTTAAATAACTCATAAATAATTCTTGAAGAAAAAGTTACATGATCCATATGGTTCTCACTTGGTTTCAAGCCAAAATGTGAATAAAAAACAGCCTTAATTAAATTTTTAAGTTTTTCATCAATAGATGCGACGGATATCTGATAAAATCCTTTTTTTGAATCATTTTTTCTTGAAAACCCCTCTGCAAGGTATAATCCCATCACTTCCAACAAATCTTCATTTAAAAGTATTCTAATAGGAAGAGAAACATTATCTCTTTTAACAGCGATTCTGGAATAAGAAGGCAGATTTTGGAGGGTTTTATTATATTTGCTTAAAATCTCTTCAACCATTTTAATTGGAAAGCTGTCTCTTTGATAAAAATTACTGCCGCTCTCTAATCTTTCAAATTTACTTAAATAATCTTTTATTCCCCGAATCATAATGTCATCTCTATCCTTGAAAATCTCGGGTAAAAATATCTCTTTAATCTCTTTATCTTGAATTCTCTTTTTATAATTAATAATCAATTTTTCTCCTGGTTGCAATTCAACAGCTTTTTTCCCCACCATACCTTTAGTATAAACTTTGTGATTTTCTGTTAATTCTATCTTTCTCCCATCCTCTAAATAAATCCTTAAAAAATTAGTAGGTATATGTTTTGTTACTTCACTAATTTTCCCTTTGTTTGGATTGCCCCATACAAAAGTATCCGATATTTTCTTCTTTAATGTTCCAAAAGCATCTGCTTTTTCTTGTGGGTCTAACCTTTCTACAAGCCCCCCAATTTTTTCAATTCTCCACCCCCCCTTATCTTTAATTGAAATATAATTATCATAACCTAAACAATCCCTCCTCATAG
>Ga0180732_1002227_pt1 | contig 10614 bp, 7 predicted proteins | sample KR11_01MetaG_FD_148674 | JGI IMG/M metagenome (GOLD analysis project Ga0180732, IMG submission 148674) | Groundwater microbial communities from the Olkiluoto Island deep subsurface site, Finland - KR11_0.1 MetaG | ecosystem: Environmental > Aquatic > Deep subsurface > Groundwater | place...
CTCCAGCACATGTTGTCCCGTCAGCTTTTTGAAAATTGATAGATATTGTATAGTTTATCGTTTTATTTCTGCTTATGTGAATATAAATCCAATCTCCAGAAACTACGGTAAAGGATGGTACAGAATGAGAAAGTGCTTGGCCTCCACTATAGATAGAGTTATCCCCACAGCTACTTTTCGATACATCAAAATAAAAATTTTGCGCTGTGGTTTGAGAAACAGAAATGTTGAGTGTTCCTGCAGCACTCATCTGAAATTTGAAGTAATCGTCACTATCGCTGGATGATAAAGTCCCAGATGACGTTGCTGTACCGGATACAGACCAGTTCGTCAAAGCGCTGATAGTCTCTCCTGGACATACATTGTTACTAGGTTCACTGTCTGCATACACACTACTTTGTATTAACAGTAATAAAAGTAAAAATCTATATACAGTTTTTATAAATATATTATCCATCTTTAACTCCTCACAAAAAATGCCGCACCCAAAAATAGGGCTCAAGAATACTCAAACTTGCGTTTACTTTATTATACAACTTTTTTTAAGTGTCTATTCTGAAATAATGTAGAATTATAAAAAGTGATTAATGTTTTTAAAAGAATGAAGATAAAAAAGTGCTTAGAAATTAATTTTTTTCGAGAGAAAAAGTCTTGAGTAGATTTTCAAGTAATTTAGCTTTGACTTCATTGTTTTCTCTCTGAATTCTCACATCTATTTCATTTTTTACTATCTCTAAGGCGTGTAGGCACTCTTCATACAAAGCAAGCACATCACTTTTGGAAAGTTCACAAAACTCAACTCCAAAACGCAGCAGATATTTTTTATCCCACCATTTTTTGCTTCCTAAAAGAGTGAGTGCAGGTATGTCATTTTTTATGTACACAGTTGTTGAAACTATGTCATACGCCGGAGCGAGTTTGATGTCTGTAATATTTTTGTAAATGAGCCCAAAGTTTTTAAGGTGGGCATCGCCGTTTTGTACTAAATTGTTTATGATGATGATTTTAAAAAATGCTTGTAAAGATGCTCTTTTATGCTCTGGAGATACAAATATTTTTATGCTTTTTGCAATCTGCTCGTAACTTCCTTCGTATTTGTCCTCTCTTTGTTTGGCTTGAAGAACGCACATATCTTCAAAGCCTAAAGTTGTGCCATCCTCTTGTATGTCAAACCTTTTCATAATAAACAACTTGTCATCATCTGAGATGTAAAAGTCTGCAACATCTATGCCTGCATATTTTGCTATGCTCATGCAATAATATTCATTGAGTGCCAACTGAGGATAATCATCGCCCCATGATTTGACAATATAGTCATCGAGTTTGAGTGTGGCTTTGTCTTGAACTCTTGCTAAAACTTTGGGTTGGACTCCACTGAGAGGCGAATTTAGTGCAAATCTGGAGACAAGTTCATTAAATAAATTTATTGATTTTGGTTGTAAAAGTTCTTCAAGAGTTAAGAATTGTTCTTGAATTTCATCTGTATGAACATATGTTAATCTTCCATGTATGCTCTTTGACATGAGTTGGAGTAAGCCAAAATCATCTGTTTTTACTATTTTAGAAAAGTGTTTTTTTATGATAGAAAGAAGATAGCCTTCGGGTAAATGCATTTCAAAAATGGGGTGTAAATGTTTGTTTGCATAACTCTTTGCGCGTACTTGCATGGTGAGAGAAATAAAAGCATTTTTATTTTCACTGGTATAAGAAAAGAGAAATTCATCATTTTCTTTTGTCAGCTGACCGACTAGTTTTTTTTCTACTTCAACATAAAGTTTATTTTCCATCTCTAAGCTCCTCAAATGATGGAAACATTCCTTTTTCTTTTAACTCTATTTCGTACCCCAAGTAGTCAAGGATTTGTAAAACTTTTTTAAATCCAACATCGGCTTCACCATTGTTTTCAAGGGAGCTGATGGTTGCTCTTGAAATCCCAATGTCAGATGCAAGTTGCGTTTGTGAGATTTTTTTCTTTTTTCGCAGAAAAGATAATGCTTTGCCAAATTCTAAATAATCCATACAATTCCAATAGTGTAAAATATACTAGTCATTATATGTTTATTTTCTCTTAATGTCAAATATAATTGACATTAAGAGAAAAAGCTATTTATTTAAAAAGCTAGAAATTTTCTCAGCAACGCTGTATTTTGTTGCTTCTTGGAGGATGATTTGTGCGGCTTTTTTTGTGTCTGTGTTGAAGACCAAAGGTCCTATGAAGTTGACCATAGAGTCTTCTATGGGTGTTTGGATCAGAACGATGTTGAAAACAAGCAAATTAGAGATGTCTGTAATCTCAAGCAAGTCTTGGGTTTTTTGAGGAACTTCAAAGTCGTACTCTATAAGGACAAAAGGATTGATGAGAGTAAAAGAGATGTGTGAATCTTCAACGGCTTGCATTTTCATAAAGATATCGTCAATCTTTTGAAGCTCCACTTGTTTGATATGGTCAAAGCCTAAAATAGGTACTTGTAAGTCAAATGTCATTAAAAAACCTTTTGTAAATTTCGTAAAGTATAACACTTTAAAGCATAAAACATACCTAGTTTAATGAGTGTTATATAAGTTTTGGATAGAATAACACTCCATTTAAAACTAGGAATCAACTTTATGAAATTAAAAACAAATATTTTACTGCTTTTGCTCTGTGGCCTTATCTTCTTTAGCGGCTGTTCTAAAGATGTTGAAGAGTATAACAAACCCGCTGTGTACTGGTACTCCAAGATTATTGAATCTATTTCCAATGGCAATATAGAAAAAGCGGACAATTACTATAGTTCCCTGCAGGGTGAACACATAGGTTCTCCGCTTTTACCTGAAGCTACGATGATTTTAGCAATAGCGCATATGAACGAGGAAGAGTATCTTTTAAGTGAGCACTTTTTTAATGAGTATATTAAACGTTATGCAAACCCGAATGAAAAAGAGTTTGCGGAGTTTATGAAGATTAAAGCAAAGTACCTGGCTCTTCCAAATCCTTGGCGTGATCAGGTGTTGATTCAGGAGGCTATAGTTGAAGGTGAAAACTTCAAAAAACTTTACCCGCATTCTGCGTACTATGCTATTGTAGAGAGTATATTGACGAATCTTTACATGGCAGATGCAGCACTGAATGAAAACATAGCTGATTTGTATACAAGACTTGATAAGCCTAGAAGTGCGGATTTTTATAAAAATATTAAACCGCAGCCTTGGATAGATTGGAATGAGATAGAACGAGCTAATACAGCCTGGTACCGTGCATGGTTTGAAGGTGATGGAACCGAAAGTTGGTACGGATTTATGGTTCCAGATACAAAAAGTGTTGTGTCTAGAAACTCTGCTCCACAAGAAAATAAAAATAATATTGAACAATAGGATAATTTATGAAATTAAGTAATTATGGTGATTTTCCTGCTGATATTCCAGTTATAGCAGAAGATGAACTTTTTTTATACCCTTTTATGATTTCACCGCTTTTTTTAAGTGATGAAACCAACATTAGTGCGGCCGCAAAGGCCATTGAAGAAAATACTTTAGTTATTGTGTGCTCTACAAAACCTTCTCACGAGGGACAAAGAGATTATGACTCTTTATATGACGTAGGTGTTGTAGGCTCCATTATGAGAAAAGTAGCTTTGCCAGATGGAAGAATAAAAGTTCTTTTTCAAGGTTTGGCACGAGCAAAAATGTTTCACAAAGTTTCAGACAAACCGCTTGTAGCACGTGTGGATGTTATAGAACCTATAAACGCAAGCTCTTTACGTATTGATGCAATTTTAGAAGTTGTGAGAGAGAAAGTAAGAGTGCTCTCAACTGTAAGTAACTATTTTCCTCCTGATCTGCTTAGAACAATAGAAGAAAATCATGACAACAATCGTATTATTGATTTAATCTGCAGCACCGTAAAACTCAAAAAAGAGCAGGCGTATAAACTCTTTGTTGAGGTAGATACGGAAAAAAGATTTTTAGACCTCGTAGATTTTTTGATGGATGAGATAGAAGCGCATAAACTTCAAAAAGAGATACGCTCCAAAGTTCACTCACACATAGAAAAAGTGAATAAAGAGTATTTCTTAAAAGAGCAGCTTAAACAGATTCAAAAAGAATTAGGAACAGATACTTCAAAAGATGAAGAGATAGAAGAGTATAGAAAAAAACTTGAAGCAAAAAAATCGAAAATGAGTGAAGAGGCACATAAAGAGATTGCTAAACAAATAGAGCGTTTTTCCCGTATGCATCCAGATTCTTCGGATGCTTCTATGACACAGACTTATCTTGACTGGGTTTTAGAGATTCCCTTTGGAGATGAATCTAAAAAACCTTTGAAAATAGATGACGTAGAAACGCAGCTTGACAAAGACCATTTTTCTTTAGAAAAACCTAAGAAACGCATTGTTGAGTACTTTGCTGTAAAAGAGCTTTTAGAACTTCGCGGTATCAGCCAGAAAAAGAGCGCAGGGGCAATTCTTTGTTTTTCAGGACCTCCGGGTGTTGGTAAAACTTCTCTTGCAAATTCTATAGCAACTGCGCTTAAGCGTCCTCTTGTGCGTATTGCTTTGGGCGGACTTGAAGATGTTAACGAGCTTAGAGGGCACAGAAGAACTTATGTAGGTGCAATGCCGGGACGTATTGTTCAAGGTTTGATTGATGCGAAAAAAATGAATGCTGTCATTGTTTTAGATGAGATAGACAAAGTTTCGCGTTCACAAAGAGGTGATCCGACTGCGGCACTTTTAGAGATTCTTGATCCTGAGCAAAATAGCGAATTTAGAGATTATTATTTGAACTTTAACATTGATCTTAGTAATGTCATCTTTATCGCAACAGCAAATGAAGTCGGCAAAATTCCTGCTCCGCTTCGTGACAGAATGGAGTTTATTACTGTTAGTTCTTACACGCCTCAAGAGAAGTATGAGATTGCAAAACGCTATCTTATTCCTCAAGAGTTGAAAAAACATGGGCTTAAACCATCTGAAGTAAGTATCTCTACTACGGCACTTAAAGAACTTATTCATAGTTTTACTCGTGAAGCAGGTGTACGTAATCTTCGCCGCCGGATTGCTGACATGAGCAGAAAAGCTGCTAAAGAGATACTTCAGCATCCTGAGTCTGGAAAAATTTCTGTAACACTCAAAAATCTTAAAAACTATTTTGATAAAAGTGTTTTTGAAATTGAAAAAACAACAAAAGTACCGGTTGTTGGAGTTGTGAATGGTCTGGCTTGGACAGCGGTTGGCGGGGATGTGCTTAAAATAGAAAGTATTCGCATCAAAGGCAAAGGTAATTTACAACTAACAGGAAGCCTTGGCGATGTTATGAAAGAATCGGCAAGAATTGCTATGAGTGTTGTTAAGACGCTCATTGATACGAAAAAGCTCAAAATTGATGATAAAAATGTGCCGCTTACTTTTAAAGAAATAGAAGACAAGATGCCCATAGATCCGAGCGAAGTTTATAAACGCTATGACTTACATATTCACGTTCCAGATGGTGCAACGCCAAAAGACGGTCCAAGTGCAGGTATTGCTATGGTGAGTGTTATCTCTTCTATTTTAAGCGGCAAAAAAATACGTTCAGAAATTGCTATGACTGGTGAGGTTTCTTTGAGTGGGGATGTGCTCCCTATTGGCGGTTTAAAAGAGAAACTTATTGCTGCGCATAAAGCTGGTATGACTAAAGTACTTATTCCTGCTAAAAATTATGAGAGAGATTTGGATGATATTCCTAAAGAGGTACAAGATTCCGTTGAGATAATAGGTGTTACAAGAGTAGAAGAAGTACTAAAACAAATTCTTATTTAGTAAATATGTAATCATTTTCGAGGTCTTTCGCATAAATGCGAAAGACCTTAGGGGAGCGTAAAGGACAAATTTGTCTTTGCCGCTAAAACGGGCTTTATTCTATGTCCTGAAATGGCATAGAACACACAAGCGCTTGTTTTAGGGTATCTTATAGTATAACCGTAGCTATTTTTTTCATTAAATCATCATTTCTTATAGGCTTCATTAAAAACCCGTTTGCACCAAACTCTAAAGCATCACCTTTCTTTGTTTCATCAGTTGTAAGTACAATGATAGGAAGCTGGCGAAGATTGTCATCTGCGCGTACTACTTTAAGCATATCTATCCCGCCCATAATAGGCATAATGATATCAAGTAGAATGAGATCAATATCATCTCTTTTTTTCAGCTCTCCTATGGCATCAGAACCATTTTTAGCTTCAATAACCTCTTTTACATTACCACTTTTCATCAACATCGATCTTAAAAGTTTCAAATTAATTAAATCATCATCAACTGCTAAAACCACTAGGTCTTTTTTTATCATTTTTTAGCCTTAAATAAATTTTTCAAACACGAGTCTTAACAGATCTTTGTTTACAATATTTTTGATGCTCTCGTGTACATAAAGAGCGTCATCAGAATTTTCGATTGACGAAGAGTCATTAATAAGTACTAAATAACTGTCTAGATTTCTACTTTGATTAGCTTCTTTTACTCTATTAGAAAAAGCTTCTAAATCTAAACCATCACACTCTTTATCAAATAAAATCAACTTGTAGCTGTCATCTTCTATCATTTTTTGCATTTCATCGACAGAATTTGCAATCTCAAAAGTATAACCAAGAGAAAGCAATACTTTAGTGTAAAGTTTTGCCTCAAAAGGTGTTTTTTTGGCGAGAAGAATGTCTGCTTTATAACTTGCAGGTTCTACAAGATTCTCTTCTGTTAATTCCAGTGGCTCATCTGTGAAAGCGTCTTCCATAGGAATTTCTTCTTCTGCAAGCACTTCTTCTGTGATTGTTTCAGGCTCAGCAGATATTATCTCTTTTTCTTTCGTTTGTTCTTCTGCCCGAGCAGTTTCAATAGCTTCTTGTGCGCTTTTTGGAATCTTTTTCTCTTGGATAATATAATCAAATAAGAAATGATTCAATAAAGTTACTATTTCTGCACGAACGAGAGGTTTAGTCGTATATTCATCAAGCCCAGCTTCTAGGAATCTCTCTCTATCGCCTTTAAGTGCATTTGCTGTAAGCGCTACTATCGGAACATGTGGCTGATTATATTCTGCTTCATACTCAAGTATTTCTTTTGTCGCTTCAACCCCATCAAGGAATGGCATTTGAATATCCATGAAAATCATGTCGAAGTTCCCATCTTTTCTTTTTTGAAAGGCTTCAAGACCATTCGAGGCAATAGAAACAGTAAGGCCTAAATCTTCAAGAGTTCTTTGAATCAATTTTTGATTGATTATATTGTCTTCCGCAACTAAAACATTAGCATCGAATTTTGATGTTAAGGCATCAAAAGTTTTTTTAGAAGGTTTGTTGGCTCTTTTTTCGTTGAAATTACCTTTGCTGTAATTTTCTAAAACAAGTTTAACTTTGGTAGAATTGAGAGGCTCATACAATGTTTTAAAGATATTTGCATGCAGAGATTCAATTTTTTTCATAAAGTAAGATTTTGTTAGTAGGATAAGCTCTTGAGGCAATGCTCCATAGGCGACCAGGCTCTCTTCAGAAACATAATCGAAATCAACAAATACTAAGTCGTAACTGACTTGTCTCTGCAATGTTTCAATTTCACTAATATCTCTAAATGTTGTGTAGCTCACTCCAAAGAAATCTAAGTACTCACGAAGATATGTTTCTTGACGTTTTGTTTTATGTGAAGATTCCTGAACAAGAGCATTAATACTTGAATAAGAGCCTTTAATGCTTTCATTGAGTGTTTCTACCTCTTCAAAATCTATTGTAAAGAAGAAAGTTGTTCCATCGCCAGGCTCACTATGAAGGTCTAAGTGACCACCCATAAGTTCTATAAATCTGCTTGAAATAGTAAGACCAAGACCAGTTCCACCATACTTACGTGTAATTGACGTATCGGCTTGAGAGAAGGCTTCAAAAATTCTTGATTTTTGTTCACTGGTTACACCAATACCACTATCTTGAACTTCAAATCTTATTCTTGTTATTCCATCTTCCTCAGATGGAATTTTTCTTATATCTACATTGATTGAACCTGCGCTGCTTGTGAACTTGACAGCGTTTGAGAGAAGATTAATGATAACTTCTTTAATTTTTGTAGGGTCACCTTTAAGCGGCTGTTCAAGTGCAGGATCAACAAAACATCCAAGATCAATATGCTTTTCGCTTGCGCGAACAGCATATACTTCAACAGCACTGTTAAACTCTTCTACCGGGTTAAACGCAATGTTCTCAATTTCAATTTTGTTGCTTTCGATTTTTGAAAGGTCAAGAATATTATTGATAATTTCAAGAAGATTTTCTGAACTTTTTTCAATGATTTCAACAAACTCAGATTGCTCTTCTTTGAGCCCTGTATCTTTAAGAAGCTCGGTAAAACCAACAATCCCGTTTAGAGGTGTTCGAATCTCATGAGACATATTTGCAAGGAACATAGATTTTGCTTCACTTGCTTCTTGCGCAGAAATTTTATCCTCTCTGGTTTGTTTAATAATTCTCTCAAGGAGTGCATAGGCTTCAGCTGTTCCTTCAGATGTATGAAGGTTGATGTTTGATTTGTTTTCATCATCATCAGTATCCTGTGCAACTTTTTGAAGTACGTTCTCAAGGTTTTTAATATTTCTTGCAATCTCATTTGAGAGTAAAAAACCAAGTATGGCAAGAATAACAGAAACAAGCCAGATAGTTAAAGTGATGGTCAAAAATTGAAGAGCATCAGTCTGGACTTTTATGGCTCTATTATCCATAGCGGAAAGAATTAAATCTTCAGCTTTTGATAAAATATTTGTTTTCTCAGAGAGCATTGTAAACCAAATGCCCGAACTTGTTTCATATTCTCCTTCTTGCGAATCGGAAATAATCTGTGTTCTCTCAGTGTTGATGTCATCTAAAAGTTCAAGCGTGTCTTCACTTTTTATAATGGCATTAATTTCAGCAATCAAAGCTTTGTTTTGAAGTGTGTCATAGTTTACTGTGTCGGCTTTGGCAATAAGTGAAATCCATGTATTGAATTCCCCTTCTTCAAGTGGTGTAGCCCGAGCGATAGTAAAAGAGACAAAGTCCCGCTCTGCAGCAGTAAATTCTTTGGCACGAACCATAGAAATATATGAAGAAGAAAGTTCATTAATTTCAGCATCCATTTGCTTACTAGTAATCTCTTCTAGTTGTTTAATTCCTTTTAACTGCGCTTTACCGTAAACTTTTTCGTAAACATCTGTAAAGTTTGTTTGCTGTGTGTCAACAAGTTGTCTTATTTTTTCAATCTCTTCAATCGATTGTGAAATTGATTTAATATTTGTACAGCTTAGACAATTGGAAACACCATTGGAATGGTCATGCAGAGCACTGTTTTCTTTTGTATGTGTTATATATTTTTTTTGTATCTCATCAACTATCTTTCTCTGTTTCATAAGTGACTTGAGAGTGTTCTCGGAAGAGTTTCCAAGATAGATAACTGTCATACCTCTTTCACGTGAGATATTCCCAACAAGTTCATTAAGGAGTCTGTTTTCAGAGAGTTTGTCTTTTAGAAGTTGTGCTGCCTTGTAATTTGCATATGAGTCGTATAAAAAATAACTCGTAATAGAAAATAAAAGTAAGATAGGGAAGAGACTGATAAGTCTTAGTCTGTTTTTTAGTCCTAATTGCATCTTTTAAGCCTCTTTATTTGAAATTTGCGACATTATCGCATCAATTTTATCTATAGAATCTAAAGCCACGTTTGAATCTGAACTTTTAATAATTGTGTCGAGCTCATGTGAGAGCTCCATAATCCTCATATTTTCACTCATACCTTTAAGTTTCATTGCTTTCACCTTCCATAAGTCTGAATTTTCATTGTTGATTGCATCCCTTATTTGTTTACATTTAACTTGACTCTCATCTATGAAATCATCAAAAAGTTCATTAAATGATTCTATATCAATACCTATTTCATTTGCGATGATTTCTCGTTTATAGTTGATTGTTACTTTTTCTTTCTCCTGCGTTTGAAGAAGTGCTACAGGCTGAATTTCTTTATCTTCATCTGTGTTGAGAAGTTCAAGTTTTTCTTCGTCATCAAACGTATCTAGCATATCCGGCAGTTCATTAATCTCTGAAACTTCCAAAGATAAATCGTCAGCATCAACTGTATCAAAATCTATGTCTAATAAATTAGGAGAGAACTCTTCTATATTGTTTGGCTTAAAATCATCATCAGCAAGTTCAGGCATTTTAATAGTGTTTGGAACTTCATTGTCATCGACATTGATTTCTATAGGAACATCGAAGTCATCATCTTTAAAGTCTACAACAAATTCATCTTCTTCGCTGCGTGCATTATTTACAGCTATGGTGTCAGCAGGTGTCTCACCTGAAAGTTTAGAGATAATTCTATAGAATTTATCGAGATTAGAGTGTATGATGGGAAAATCAGTCGCTGTATTAACTACAGTTAAAGCTTCAAGTGCATCTACAACCCTAAGATTTGCAGCAACACCTTTGAGTTTATGTGAAAGTATTTTTACATTAGAAATATCTAGTTCATGCAATGATGCATATAACTCATCTTTAAACTCTTGAGCCTGCGCAATAAAATCTTGTATAAACTCTTCAATTAAGTCAACTGGAAGTCCGAGCTCTTTTGACGCTACATTAGGATCAAAGAC
>Ga0180732_1002228_pt1 | contig 10608 bp, 12 predicted proteins | sample KR11_01MetaG_FD_148674 | JGI IMG/M metagenome (GOLD analysis project Ga0180732, IMG submission 148674) | Groundwater microbial communities from the Olkiluoto Island deep subsurface site, Finland - KR11_0.1 MetaG | ecosystem: Environmental > Aquatic > Deep subsurface > Groundwater | place...
AAGAATCCTTGATAATCGAAACGATCATTTCACCGTTACCGTATTGCAAAGCTTGTTCAACATTAGTAATAACGCGTTGCCGGTCGGTTTCTTTTGTCAGCACCAAGGAATCTAGAATTAACTCGATAGTGTGCTTATTTGTTTTAATAAGCACAACGCTTTCATCAAGCGAATAAACTTCTCCATCTATCCTCACCTTCCTGTAACCTCTTTTTTTCAGGCCATGGAATAATTCGGTATATTCTCCTTTTCTGTCTTTTACAATCGGTGCCATAAGCATAATACGCAGGTCTTTCCGTCCGGGATCCTTGTAAGTTTTTAATAAATTATATATGGAATTCGCGATCTGCTCTTTGGATTGCCTGGCTATTTCCCGTCCGCACTCGGGACAATGCGGATGTCCTATGCGTGCGAAAAGCAAACGGAGATAATCATAAATTTCAGTTACGGTTCCGACGGTTGAGCGGGGATTGTGGCTGCTTGATTTTTGGTCAATAGATATGGCCGGAGACAAGCCTTCGATTAGGTCTACGTCCGGCTTTTTCATCGTCCCCAGAAATTGACGTGCATATGATGAGAGGCTCTCGACGTATCGTCTCTGCCCCTCGGCATATACCGTATCGAAAGCCAAAGAAGATTTTCCGCTGCCCGACAATCCGGTCAGAACCACCAGCTTGTTCTTAGGGATTTCCATGTCAATGTTTTTAAGATTATGTTCGCGAGCACCTTTTATAATAAGTTTATCCATAATTATTAATTCCTCATCCTTGTTATTTTTGATATTTGATCTTTGATTTTTGATCTGGTAGACGACCTTCCATTATAATCCTAATCCGAAGCCATATCAACCACGCCCACCCCCCCCCAAGCCTCATGAATGGATAGGGGCGTAATACGGGGGTCAACGTAAGAGATTATTGCTAAAAATTCTATAAAACCTGGTAATAAGTATAAGCAGTAGTTTGCTTGTGGAATTGTAATCCATACAAAGAGGCTTATTTATATAATTGTTTTATTGATCAAATTTTCTTTTTCTATAGCTAAATAAATATAATCTAATAATTTTGTTAAAATACTTGTATTTTTCTCAATTCTTTCTTTCCATTGTTTTCTTTGAATATATAAATAAAATTTAAGATCTTCATATATATCTTTTTTATTTTCAGGGAGTAAATCAAAAGTACGATAGGCAACGTCTAATAGCTCAATATGATGTAAATCTTTATCTTGATATGAAAACACATGAACATGTTCTCCTCTGGTTTTAATAAGGCCGTCAACGGAGTCCAAAAAGGTCTTTTTTAAACTATCAATTAGTTGTATCTCAGTACTTGTTTTTAAGAAGTGTTTTTTAATTAGTTTTCTTTTCATTAAAGTTAAAAATCTAATAACTCTCTCTTTAAATATATATACTTCATTTAAATACCATTCTATATTTTTTCTGTGTTGGTGCACTCTTGTGAAGCCCTTTTTTTCAAAACTTGATGAATGAGTAGTAATAAATTTAGGGAAGAGCTTAAGTAGATCAAAAGAATTTTCTATTTCAGATATCACTTGACCCAGTTCTAATATATCATTTTCATATTTACTCAAGTTATTACCTTTGTGTTGTTTTTGTAATAACGGTGTTGTTCTCGCTATAAATGACTCTATAAATATTTTTCGTGGGCTTGGTTTGATTTTCATATTTGATGATTTTTTTGTTCCAATTACAGAAAGTAATGCATTTGATGCATGGCTCGCTACTTACAAAAGATAAAATCTTTTTTTATATTAATTAAGCCTTTTAGATCAAGCCTTTAAAACCGGATTAATCCTTAGCTCTCAATTAAATCCGGACTGGATGGGTATGAGAATTATAGAATTTTTTATGGGGTTTTTATATTAGCTTTATGAACTCCTCTGTACTCAAATCTATTTGTCTAAGAATCGTACGGAGCGTGCCCTGCGGAATTGGTTTGGGATGAACAGCGACTTGAGTCCATCTCCCATCTGCATGAGCAAGGCGCACATGGCTTCCTTTTTTACCGATAATTTCAAAACCTTGTTTTTCAAGAAACTTAATTAGCTCTTTCCCCTTAATATTTCTTGGTAATTTGCTCATTTAAGCAATAGAAAGTTTTATGCCTGTCGGCGCAATCACTTTTGCAGAGGTAATAATTTGCTCTTCCATATGATCAATTGGTATTTCCTTCCCTTCTTTTGCAAGAGACTTAACAGCAAGCTCAATACCATCTTTTATACTTGTCAAGACTTCCTCGATAGTATCGCCATAGTCCGATATACAAAGTGTTGGGCAATATGCTACATAAACTATCTCCCCATTATCATACTTCTCCCTCTCAATAATAATTCTATAATTTAAAATTTTCTTTTCCATATTCACAGTATACAAAATTATTGAAGCTATAACAACTATTCGATTACTTTTCACTTACTGCACGGAAGATATCAAGCAGGAATATAAAGGATATTTTTAGCTCAAGCATTTAAAACCGGATTAATCCTTAAGTGTTAACTCAATCCGGAACGGGCGTGTATGGCTCTTATTCACTCAAAATAATTGACACAGCAATCAAATATACCACTCCGCAATCATTTTGCAAAAATTTGGTATATACCTACCGTAGCTTTGCCTCTTCGCCTTATAGGCTTCGAGGGCACAAGTCAAAGTATCGCCGTGCCCTTCCGTAGCTTTAGCGAAGGAGGGTTAGGTATTATACTTTTTGCAATTTGAAAGCAGAGGGGTATAGATGTAAATTCAAGAGATAAATGGACAATATTTTTTCATGGGTTTTACCTAATTTAATCGACAGGCACCTGCAAGAATTGTTTAATAAAGATAGAAATAAGCAAATTAGAGTATTTTTAAGTTATTCACACCATGACGAGACACTTGTAAAAAGAATTGCTACCTGTTTCGAAAAATGTACGGGTTTTGCCGTTTTTTATTCTGGTGGAGATTTGGATTTGGGAGAAGAAGACTATATTCAAATATTAAATCATTTAAATAAAGCAGACTATATTATTCCTTTAATCTCAGAAAATTTTAAATGCCCTCCCTTCGCAAATCAAGAGATTGGAATTGCTAAGGCTAAAAATAAAAAAATCATTCCTTTAACCCTTGGAGGCATAGACCCATTTGGATTTATTCAACATAGACAAGCATATAAGTTTGATAGTTGTTCTGAAGATGAAATTCTTGAAGCGGTAACAAAAATCTTTTTTCTTCCATGTGATAGCTCACATTACACCAGATACAAACTCAGAGCCATGGAGTCTTTAACATGCGCGTTTGAACACAGCGATCATTTTAGAACAACAAGTATTCTTATAGGAACTATGCTCCAAATTCATCAGACAGGTAAAGCAAAATTTACTCATAATCAAATTGCCAGAATTATCAACGCAGCAAGAAAAAACCCGCAAATTCATTATGCGAATGAAATTCTTATGCCAAAACTGGCAAAGTTCTTAAAAGATTATTACAATAAAACTATTGACTTTTAGTATTGGCAACTTGCATAATGTAATTATGAAAACTAAAAAAAGTATAAAAATCCTAAAAGAAGAAAATGAATATAAAAAAATTGAGAAGATAATTAAAAAATCTTTTAATAGTGCTCAAGAATATATTAAAAATACAAAAAAACCCACAAAATTAGATAAACTTATCTTAGCTCATTAAATATTTTCCTATTTTTTCACCCCCACACCGGTACTGAATAGCGTTGACACATAAGGATATTTTTAGCTCAAGCATTTAAAACCGGATTACTCCTTAAGCCTCAATTCAATCCGGACTGTCAGTTTTTACAACTTTTTTTTATATTCAGGTGGCTTATCAGACATGTCAGAAAGTGGGCTTCAATTGCAATTGCGTTTTTATCGTAGGATATGGCTCTATTTTACGTCTTTTCGCTTCTTCTAACATCTGATCAATATTTTTTGATCCCCCCATTTCTATTATTATATTAGACGATACATTTTTAAATGCATCTTTTAATTTTTGCGCTCTTTCAGAAGCAGTGACTGTGTTCTTGAGCGCCCTTTCATATCTCACTTCCTTTTCACTAGCTATATTTTTTAATACAAAATGGATTTCATGAAAAATAACATTATTTTCCTTTTTCCGGAAACTTAATTCATATCCCGTAACATGCTTGACCAAATCATCCTCAAACAATACCATAGGTTTCACGCAAATTTTTTCAGGCTGCTTTTCTTTGATTTTAGAAAGAATTTCCTTAAAAAGATCTATGTGTTCGGGTGTTTTTAATTTTTCCATTATTATTTTTTAGGATTGTCGTTCGCGGCATTATTAAATATCTCAAACTATTATACTACAATTTGTCAAACAGATAAGCAGCACGAGTTCCACAAACGACCTTTTCCACCCTTTTCCACACCGTGAACGCATCAGCTTGACACATAAGGATATTTTTAGCTCAAGCATTTAAAACCGGATTTAATCCTTCTCTCTCAATTCAACCCATGCCCGTTAGGTGCTATAGACGTCCACTACCGCAATGTTTTTCCGGCCTTTAACGCGTCTGCAACAAAATTTTCACGAGATTCCCCAATACTTACAAGCACTCCTATCTCCTTAAATTCTACATCTCCGGTAATGCGTTTTCTTAAATGATTAGGTTTTTGTTTGTTAGTGGTAATCAATATATATCCCAAACCGGAAATTCCTGACTCGGGCGTAGCCTGGCAAAATTCCTTTAAAGGCTCAAATAGTTTATCTCTGTATTCTTCAGTCGCGGCGTCTCCAAGAGTGCCGGATTTTGCCTCGATAACTATTAAATTTTTGTCTCCATTTTCGCTCATAGCAACCAGAAGATTATCATATTCACAGTATGTAAGACTCGTGCCGTTAATAGCCTGAGGATGAACAGTGGTTTGACCAAGCCCCTTATTTCTTCTGAAAACATAATGCTCCGTTGAGAATCCTTCAGGAATCGGATCGGGAACAAAATTTTTGTTATTGGCTGCCAACCCCTTAACAATTCCATCTATATGCATTTCCAAAAACATACCCGGAAGCTCCTTATCCGAAGCCTTATAACTCTTTTTCTCTGAAAATGATTTTGCCAACATGCCCCATTCAACAGGGGCTGTATACAATTTTTTTATCAAAGCCGTGAGGTTCTTATCTGTTTGGTATTCTGAAGAGTTAAGAATTTTGATCTCACGATCTAGTTTGAGGACAGTTTTTTCCGGCCGGAAACCTGATATAAGTTCATGCATAGATTATTCAGCCTATTCTATTGAAACTATAAGGCTCTTGTCAAACTCCTACGTGTTTTTATTATTTATCATTTTTGCTATACTTTGTAATACAATGACTGGAAGAACACACGATCTTGCGGCATTTACTGCTCTCGGCCTTACCATTATTTTTAACGGGTATTTATATTTTTCAAACTATACAAAATTTCTTGATTTGTTAAGGAACCAGCTGAAATAAAAAAAATCTTAATGCAAAGATCATATATCTTATAATTTTGAACCTGTTTTTGATCTTTGATTTTTGATTTTTAATATTATTATGTGGCAGGATATCAAAAATATTTATCACCTTTTTCAATCCATAATTGCAAATGCAATCTTTGGCGTGCCGTCAAGAGGATTGACTATTATCGGTGTCACCGGAACAGACGGAAAAACGACCACCTCGTCCATGATCTATCATGTTTTGAGCTCTGCCGGCCTGAAGACCGCCCTCATATCAACGGTAGGAGCCATTATTAACGGGAAAACATATGACATCGGTTTCCATGTTACGACCCCTGATTCTTTTGCCATACAGTCATACATCAGAAAAGCAAAAAAAGCAGGAGTAAAATACCTTATTATTGAAACGACCTCGATCGGCTTGCATCAAAATCGCGTTTTTGGTATCCCTTTCGACATCGCGGTTCTCACCAATATTACAAATGAACATCTCGATTATCATAAAACATATGAGAAATACGTGAAAGCCAAGGCAAGGCTTTTTCAAAACGCCCGGACAGCAATCCTCAATGCGGACGACAAATCTTTTTCCTTTATTACTCCCTACATTCGAAATAAAAAAGTTATTACGTATGGAATGAAAAAAAACGCCGATATCACCCCGCAGAGTTTTCCCTTCAAAACAAAACTCATAGGAGGTTTCAATCAATATAACGCTCTTGCGGCTATCGCGGTAGCCAAAGAGTTGAACATTAAAGACTCCATAATTATTAAGTCGCTCCTTTCTTTTACGCCTCCGCCAGGCAGGGAAGAAATTGTATACGATAAGGATTTCACTGTAATCATTGATTTTGCACATACACCAGGATCCTTTGAAGTAGTGTTGCCGGAAATAAAAAAAATAACAAAAGGCAAATTAATACACATCTTTGGCTCGGCAGGCTTGCGCGACAAATACAAAAGACCGGAAATGGGAAAAATATCTTCCGTTTACTCGGACTTAATTATATTGACCGCCGAAGATCCCCGCAGTGAATCTATAGAAGAAATTATTTCAGAAATAGAAAGGGGAGTAGACCCCATGTTTAATAAAAAATATTTACTGAAAATTCCCGACAGGAAAAAGGCGATTTTTCAAGGTATTGAGCTGGCCGGAAAAGGCGACATTGTTTTAATCACGGGAAAAGGACATGAATCTTCCATGAATTATGGAAAAGGCGAAGTGCCCTGGAGCGAACACGAGACAGTGAAAGAAGCCTTAAAAAAGAAATTAAATTCTTCCAAAAAATAAAGTTTCTTTCATCCCAAAATGATTAACAAAACAGTTGCTACAGGTAAAAATAATATTATCAGATTCAAAAATTTATCTAAAATTAATGATTTGATCCATGGCTTTTCCACCCGCGAGTTCGGCAGCATGAAGCCTGGCGATCCTGATTCAAACATTTCGCTTGAACTTTTTTCAAAAGCATTGAAAATAAACCCCCAACAGATCATTAAAATGCGCCAAATTCACAGCAATAATATCCGTTGGGTCACGCAAAAAGATCGGGGATTTAGGATTAACGAAGTTGATGGTTTGCTTACCCGGGAAAAGGATGTTTACCTTTCCGTTTTGAGCGCGGATTGTATTCCCGTACTCATATTTGATAAGCAAAAAAAGTATGCAGGCGCAGTACACGCAGGCTGGAAAGGCATATATAACGATACACTCAAAGCTGCTATTAACCAGCTTATTTCCAACGGAAGCAATCCTGTAAATGTTCTAATCGGTATAGGCCCTTGCATTCGTTCTTGCTGTTATAATATAACTATAACTAATGAACGCGCGAATTTGTTCAATAAAAAATATATTTACGAAAGAAATGGTTCATATTTTCTCGATTTACCAAAAATTGCCAAAGAACAACTACTTTCGGTTGGAATTCCCAAAAACAATATCGAAGATTGCAATATTTGCACATCTGACAACAATGACAGATTTTTCTCTTTTCGCAAAGAAGGAGAGAGATTTGGTGAGTTTATGGGAATTATAGGAAGAAAAAGTTAATAATTAAACCTGCATAGATGCAACTATGGTAATTGTTCATCTATGAAAAAGTTTATCAAAGATAATAATCCTCTTGTATTTATTTTCGGAGTATGGTATATTTTCAGCGTACGCCGAGGAATATAAAACTATGAAAGAAAGAGATTTATCAGCATTAGTAATGAAGCGGTTACCGGAACTTCTTCCACAAGGTTTTTCTCCTATAGGGCTGTATGGCGAGAACCCGGATTTAGCCGTGAAAAACATTTTTGATATAGAAGCTACCATGACAACGCCAAAAGGGGAGTTTCGTTTTATTATAGAGGTCAAGAATACTGACCGGATCGCCCCGATGCGTGAAGCGGCGGCGCAAGTGAAACAACTGGCACAAACACAAAAAGCGATTCCTTTTGTTGCAAGCGCCTTTTTAGGAGATCGGGCGCGGGAAGCCTTAAAAAAGGAAGGAGTAGGCTATCTTGACCTCGCGGGGAATTTTTACCTTAATCAGAACGATTTCTATGTTGAAAAAATTGTTGAGAGAAACCCGTTTAGCGCCACACCACCACTTAAAAATCTTTTCGCACCCATTTCAAGTCGTATTACGCGGGCATTACTCCTTGAGCCAAAAAGAACATGGCGGCGTAACACACTGGCACAAGAAACCAGGGTAAGCATCGGCCAAACATATAGCGTCGTTGATGCAATGCTGAAAGAAGAATTTATTTTTTGGAACGATGAAGAAAAACTACAGCTTAAAGATCCGGCTGCCTTACTTAACGCATGGAAAAATATATATCCAACCTACCGCCGGCAAAAATTTACCCTTTTTAGTTATGAACAGGACTATACTGCTGTGCTTAATGCGGTCTTAAGGGTTGGTCAACAGAAAAAGCTACAATATGCGCTTGGATTTTTTACCGGAGCTGATTTAATAACTCCGTTCATCCGGGGACTATCAAAAGTACAATTCTACACGCAAGGCATTGCAGATATTGAAACATGGAAAACAGCACTCAATCTGCAAGAGGTGCAGAGTGGGGGAAACACTGAAATCTATGTGCCCTATGATAAGGGAGTTTTCTACAAAACGCAGCAAATTAAAAGTAAAATAGTGGGGGATATACCCATCGTAAATAATGTGCAGTTATATATGGATTTATTTAATAATCCGGCGCGTGGTGAAGAACAAGCGCAACACCTGCGGGAAGAAAAATTAAAGTTTTAACTATGGAAAACAAACTGGATGATCGAACCAAAATAACATTCGTTTCAAATATCGCAGACGTGTCATTATCGCACTTGATCGAGTTGATGATGGCGCTGGGTTCATATAGAGAAGGATTAGTCGTAGTTGGCGGTTGGGTTCCGTATTTACTCCTGAAAGAGTATCAAAGTAAAGATGTAAGTTTTCAGCATATCGGATCCAAAGATATTGATATTGTTGTTAATCCGGCGATTGTGGACGAGAAAAAGTACGCGACAATTTTAGAGTTGCTGAAAGAGAGGGGATATAAGCCCAAAGAAGGCACAACCTTCTCGTTTGTGAAAACTGTCACCACCGATAAAGGCGAAGATAAGATACAAATAGACTTTCTTGGGCCGGAGTATGGCGGAACGCCTAAAAATAAACGTCACCAACGCGTACAAGATGACTTTTTATTACGAAAAGCGAGGGGATCGGACGTAGTATTAATTCATAAAGACCGGGTAGTGAAGTAATAAATATGCAATTAACAGACGGCGTAAAGTAGCGGTGAAGGTAGTCGATATTTTCGGCAACGACACCATGAAAATGATTGAGGAAAACGTATGAATGAAAAAGAAAAAGAATATATCGTGAAAAATATGCAGGATTACAGCAATCTCAATAGAAAGTTTTTGAGGTCTGCAATCGACGATATATCTAAACTCCAGATGACAAAACTCGACCACTTGCGAACAACGTCAACCTTGGTCGTAGGTATCGCTGGTGCCATTTACCTTCTTATTGAAAATTTTTCTAAAGAATTCTTAATCGCTTCTATTTTCTGCTCACTACTTACCATAGTATGGGTGATGTCGTATGTACGCGAAGAAGTTGTTAGGCAAGTAAGTAACAGAGAAAAGATTGGAGCGGTAATGAAAGCAAAACGTGATGAACTTTATAAAAAGGGGCAAGAGGCAATTAGTAAAAATGATTTTAGTATATTCTTTAATTATACCTTAGATCAGGCAAAAGAGCCTGACGCTAAAAAAGCAAAAGACTACAGCACGGATTTAGAGATTTTTAACTTCTTATTCTTTCTCTCAATTGGATTTCTTGCCCTTTCATATCTTTCAAGTAAATACCATTTCAATATTATGTCGCTCCAGACAGCGACAATGCTTGTCTTAGTATATCTACTTAGCTATAAGAGCTGGGCAATAAGCTCATCGACATTCTTGAATATAAAAATAGAGAAGGGTAAACAAAATAAAAAAAGAGGATAATGGCGTTACATCCTAATTTTCTAACATCACCATACAAAATATTTTATAAGAATTTATGAAAAAGAAAAATATCCATTTCGTTGGCATCAAAGGCGTCGGTATGACACCCCTTGCCATTATTGCCAAAGAAGCGGGATTCACTGTGACTGGTTCCGATATTGATGAAGAATTTATCACGGACGAAGCCCTGAAAAAGGCAGGAATTATTCCGTTTGTAGGATTTGATCCTATTCATATCACCAAGCCGGATTTAGTAATCACAACAGGCGCGCATGGAGGATTGGATAATATTGAGGTGAAGAAAGCAAAAGAACTGGGAATTGAAGTATTGACACACGGACAAGCGGTGGGTGTCTTCATGGAAGGAAAAATATTCAATAAATCCTTCAGGGGAATTTCAGTTGCCGGTACTCATGGCAAAACAACGACATCCGGAATGTTGGCGGCAATACTACATGAAAATCGTATGGATCCTTCATTTGTTATCGGTACCGGTTGCGTCGGTTCTCTTGGCGCGCCCGGTCATTTTGGCAAAGGCAAATATTTCATCGCCGAAGCGGATGAATACGCGACTGAACCAAAGTATGACAAAACCCCAAAATTTCTTTGGCAGCACCCTCAAATTGCTATTTTCACCAACATAGAATTTG
>Ga0180732_1002229_pt1 | contig 10607 bp, 25 predicted proteins | sample KR11_01MetaG_FD_148674 | JGI IMG/M metagenome (GOLD analysis project Ga0180732, IMG submission 148674) | Groundwater microbial communities from the Olkiluoto Island deep subsurface site, Finland - KR11_0.1 MetaG | ecosystem: Environmental > Aquatic > Deep subsurface > Groundwater | place...
CAGGGGCATCAGGCAATGCTACAGTTGCGGTCTGGTGTAATGCAACCGCTTTCCCTACAGTAACGGATATAATCTCTAGCTCTGCGCCTATAACATTATCCTCCGCAACAAACGCCTACAATTCTACTTTGACGGGTTGGACAAAGACTCTGGTAAATGGTAGTTGGCTTGCTTTTAATGTAACCTCGGTAGACCAGAACTGGACTGCTACAGTGCTGAATGTGAGGAAAGACCAATGAGAAAATTATTTATATTTTTATTGCTATGGGCATTTCCGTTTTTGGTTTATGCAGGGGATATTGACGCCAATACTATAATAATGCTCCATTGTAATGGGGTAGAAAACGGAACAACTTTTCCTGATGCTTCTATATCAAATCATACATTTACCGCTAGTGGAGATGCAGTAAGTAATACCACTATAAAAATGTTCGGCAATGCGAGTTTATTCGTAAATGGTGCGGGTGTTCTTACAGCAGCCGACTCCGCTGATTGGGATTTAGGGACTGGAAATTTTACCATAGATTATTGGTCAAGGTGGATAAATCTCGATGTGACAAGTGGAGGAGTAGATGTAGGGCATTATCAAGATAATAAAGGTGTTTTGACAGCTCAATATGCCGCTGGAGCAAAGGGTTGTGCTTATTTGAATGGTGGTGCAGATGATATAGCCACTACCTTTGTACCTAATTTTGACACCTGGTATCATATCGCCGTGGTAAGAACAGGTGAAAATTTATTATATTTTGTCAATGGGTCATTGCTTGCCAATGTATCGAATACAGAAAATATCAGCGGTGGAACTAGTTGTACGATAGGTGGAGATATTGTCTATCATAAGGGTTTTATGGATGAAATTCGAGTTTCTAATGTAGCAAGATGGACTGCGAACTTTACACCTTCAAGTGGAGAATATTCCGAAGATACTACAGTACCTAACATCACCGACTTTACAGTAATAACTGGAGCAACCAATGGATTAATCAATGCCTCATTTACATTCGATGACCCTGAGAGTAATGTTACACAAGTAGAAATAGCCCTTGCAAGAGCAGGAGCTGATTTACCTACTGGTGCTCATACGGGAACTGAAACTGATTTTTTTAATTGGACTGTGTTTAAGCCTATTCTAAAAAGTACAAGTAATGAACTTCCTGCAATCGATGCCTTGAATGGAACTTATGCTGTGGATATAAAACTTCCTGACTGTGGTAGTGTTTATGCTACAGCATCAATCAACTCAGTTGGTGGGTGGTCAAACTGGACTGCAAATGATAGTGCTACGGTGAAAGGCGACTGTGCAGGAACGGGTACTGGTGGACAAATAAATTATCCGTTTGGAGACTAATGAAAATACTTTTTTTAATTCTATTCTTCTCTCTAATTATATCGTCAGTCTTCGCCTTCAGTAAAGAAGATATAATTGACTCTGGATTAATACCAGACTCCAGAATGGCTTGGATTACAGTGAAAGAAGACACAGTCATAGATAAGGATTTTGAAGACTACTTATGGGTAGAAATGACTTCTAGAAATATAGTCTATGGCACGATGTGTATAATCATACATAGACAGACAGGTAAGGCTTTTACAAGTATAGGCGAGGTAACCTACGATAAAGGATTTCCAGAAATAAGTTGGGAGGTAGATAGTTACATTCTGGAGATGATAGCCAAGTGATAATGATAATGTAAAGGAGATATGTATATAACATTCCAACTAGGTCACTGGATTTTGTATCCTTGTAATTGCATAGACGGACAAGTCAATATATTTAATTAAAGGAGTAGATATGGATTACTGCAAAGACCATTTAACTTTATTCGACAAAGTAAATGAAATGCACGGTGATATTAAGGTTCTTGTTTCCGAGTTTAAAAATATGAATGGTTCAATGCGTGATACAAAGCAAAACTTTGAGATTCACAAAACCGAAAGCAAAGATTATCGCCGCAAGATAGACGTTATTTGGTCAACCCTTCACACGATGAAATGGGCGATAGTCTTATTATTTGGAAGCGGAGTAATCTGGAAACTATTGGAGATAGCAACAAAATGATTACCGTATGCCCTAAATGTAAAGAATTATTGGTTATAGACTGGCGTAAACATCCAGATAAGGGAACGCAACGTTTTTTTCTCTGTCGTAACCGTAAATGTAACTGGGAAGAAGAATATCCCCCTACTAAAGAAGAAATAAATGAATTTAACAGTTAAAGAAATAAATACAATTATCCACGACGATATTATCCCTTTACAACAATCATTTAAAAGTTATGCAGACTTATTCTTGAATCCTGCCTTCAGACCCAATTACAATAAGGCTTGCAAATTACTGGCACAACGTTGCCAAGATTTAATAGATGAGTATAGAAAATTAAGTGAAACCAAGGAGGAAAAATGATTGATTGGATTACATTAAATTGGAAGTCAATAGCGGATGCTATAGCATATTTGTGCTTATTGGCAAGTTTGATAGTGAAAATTACCCCAACACTAAAAGACGACAACTTCTTACTCCCGATAATCAAGTTTATCGGAAAATACATTGCCTTGGATAAGTACGGACGCCCAAATTAAACAAGAGACCGCCTTGGTTAATACGGTTGGTCTTGCATTATTTAAAAACTAGGGAACTGCCTCTTTGGCTCAAGATTCTTATTAACATACGTTTCGGAAAATTCAAGACGCCTTGGGGAGTTTCTTATAAGGGCATAAAAATAGAATTTAAATGGTGAAACTACTTATCATAATTGTATTATCAGTCTTAAGCGGTATCCTCTATCGGATGGGAGGGAGTGGAAGATACCCAAGGCAGGTAAGGGTAATTGGTTGTCCAATGATTGCCTTTGGGTTGTTAACCAACATACACCCCTTTAATGCACTTGGTTGGGTAATGGTTGCCCTGTCTTTAGGGCTTTCAATCGGGGCAATCTCGACATATTGGGATTTTCTGTTCAATGACAATGACAATTTCTATATGCACGGGCTTATGTTGGGTCTGGCATCTCTGCCTTTACTCGTTACCATACATTGGTGGGGTATTCTGGCAAGATGTTTGGTAATGACTGTGGGGATGGGGTTGTGGAGTAAGAAAATAGACAATGACATAATGGAAGAATTTGGACGAGGCTTCCTTATCACAGCAACGATACCATTACTATTGATATAATTTGAATATATTTGCTTTATCAAAATCAGAAATAAAAGCAAGACAGGAATTTAGATGTGTCCATAGGCATAATGGGATTTCCCACCACTTATGCTTTGAACAAGATAGGGGATTGGTTGAGAATATAGCTTATTTTGATATTGAAAGTAGTAACCTTTCAAGTGATTTTGGTACAGTTTTATGTTATGCCCTCAAACATAAAGACGGATTGATTTCCAACTCTCTTACCCCCCAAGAGATAAAAGATGGCTCTTATGATAAAAGGTTATTAACAGACTTATGCACAGACTTGAGGAAATTCCACCGTATCATTACTTGGTATGGGTATAAGTTTGATATTCCTTTTGTCCGGTCAAGGGCTATACTTCATAAGTTAGATTTCCCTCTATATAAAGAAGTTTATCATACTGACGCTTATCAGAAGGCTAAAATACTCATTAGAACGCTACACTCCAAGAGATTAGGGGTTGTAGCGTCTTTTTTTGGCATTAAGGCGAAAGAACACCCTCTTAACCCGACTGTATGGCTTAGGTGTCTATCTGGCGACCAAGATGCTATCAACTTTGTCCAAACCCATTGTAACGAGGATGTAACAAGTTTGGAGGCAGTATGGAAAAGGTTAGTCCCTTACCAGAAACTAACGAAAAGCTCGATTTAGATTTCAAATACACCCCAAGTAAGACCTTTAAAGTCTTGACCCCCTGCGGCAATGTTTATATCACTTGCGATTTTAAAGACAATGCTTTGCATAAAGTCCGTATGCAGAGGACTTCAAAGTTACATTGTTCTATGTCTATATTACAACCGTTATTTAGAAGTATTACATTTGAATCCCGTAGGGACTTGACCCAAGCCATCAAAGACCACAAGGCAAGTCCTGTGGATGCCTGTGAGAAGTTTAATATCATTCATAAGTCAATGATGAGGGGAGGGGGATTAGTAGCTTATAATTGTTCAGATGCCATAGCAAGAGTATTAGAAAGAGTCAGAGATGGAATACCTAAAAAAGACATTTAGTGTTTACAATAATTACGGGAATGAGATTAGATGCCGTTGCGGAAGAATAATCAAGGTAGGGTATTGTACTACAGGAGGGTATTTGTGCAATGACTGCTATGCCAATCAAAAAAGACAAAAAGAAACAAAGAGAATACAAAAAGAAATTGAGAGAGGCGACAAAGGTGTTTAACTGTTCATTTAACTACAACGAACCGCCTTCAACGAATATGTCTAAGGATATTTTAGGGAAGTGGTAAGTTAACCATTGTTAACCATAACCATTAAGTTAACAAAAATGTTAAATACATAACATCCTTGTTATATTCACTATTTTATCAACTTTTTAATGTATGGATAATAATTTAGTTAAAACTAAAAGAAACTACATAACCTTTGTAATCCATCCTACCCCGTATGATGATTATGATATTTTAGCTATAGGGGATTTACCGAAACTAATCAAAATTAGTTATAAAGAGAAATGGTATCATCTTATTAAAAAAAGTAAATTCGGGGGTATTCCCGTATTGATTATGGACACTTGCGATACTTTGCAGGATGCTTTAAGTTGTATAAAACAATATAACAGATAAATTTTTGTTGACAAATAAGTTGATTATGGTATAATGCACTTAAATCAAGTAATAGAACGGTTTACAACAAGGGTGGGTATAATGGGAAGTTTACATAAGAGCTATAGTGTAGGAAAAATAAAATTTTCGTTCTTCGACGAGAATTTAGTATCAAAGAACAGGGGCGATAGTGTTGTTAATCAGAAGTTAACACGCTGTCGCCTTTTTGTTTTTTGCAATCAAGTATAACACGGGATGACCTTAAGTTCAAGGGTGGGCGAAATGGGAAAGGAAAAATTTAACAAGGTGGAGACGGGATTTTCTTCTCGTCGGGGAATTCCCATTCCCTGCCCCCACCTTGTTTCTTTTTATAAGGAGGGCGAAATGGGAGTACCAAAAAAGTGTCAGGATTGCATTGATTACAATGGTCAACTTGACCACGCAGACATTGTAGAGACTTACTTCGGACAAAGTGGGATATGGGATTTAAAGACTTGCCGTAATACTTGTTGGCAAGAAATAAGGACAAGACAAAATATCAATAACCTTGCTTATTATCATAGAAAGGTAGGGCATTAATGAACCCAGATGACTATTACAGGGATAGGGATGTAGAGTTTAGTGCCAAGGTAGTCATTGTTTGTTTCATCTGTGCCGTGTTACTTACAATCTATGCTTTATTAACTGGAGGATAAAAATGTGCAAAGGTAAATCTTTCATAGTAACCAAGAATGAAGTTTATGAATCATCTAAATCAAATTCTCACGAGGATATAAAAACAGAATTTAAGTTAAAAGATACAAATACAGAAAACTTACTTATTGCTGAAGCATATCCGAGAGGGAAGAATTTAATTTCTTTCCGACAGGAAGATTGGGAGATAAGTTTTGAAAATTCTCCGAATTGGTTTAACAAAGAGGAAGATACAGATAGAATTTATAAGGTTCTATTTGATAGGGTTTTGCCTCGCTGGAAAATAGATGGCATTACTGAAGGATTGGATTTATCGGGGTTAAATTATAAAAAGTTACCTGACTTTAAAAAAATCAAGGTAGGCGGGTATTTCTCCTGCTACAACAACCAGCTTACCACCCTACAAGGCGCACCAGCCAAAGTAGGCGGGAGTTTCTATTGCTACAACAACCAGCTTACCACCCTACAAGGTGCACCAGCCAAGGTAGGCGGGTATTTCTATTGCTACAACAACCAGCTTACCACCCTACAAGGCGCACCAGCCAAAGTAGGCGGGAGTTTCTCCTGCGACAACAACCAGCTTACCACCCTACAGGGTGCACCAGCCAAAGTAGGCGGGGGTTTCTCCTGCGACAACAACCAGCTTACCACCCTACAAGGCGCACCAGCCAAAGTAGGCGGGTATTTCTCCTGCGGTAGCAATCCAAGTTTAAAAGAAAACTATCAAGACTATATTAAGAGAATTAAAAAAGTATAGAGGTGATACATGGATGAATACATGAATGAATTGGCACAATTTTATTATAACAAGGATTATGAGGAATTAACGCCTAATGAGAAGGAGATTATAGAAAATCAGTTGCAGTATAAAAAAGGAGGTATCCCATTTGCCAATTCATTAGTTGGAAAACTTACAAAGGCAAGAATTATTTTATCACTTCAGATGAACTGAATACCAAAGAAGGCAGGGAGTTATTGAAACCCGACTTTATAGGTGATATTTGTGGACACGGTGCTATTGAGCATTACTACCCTGAATTGAAAGGCAAAGGGAGAAATAAGGAATGTAGTGATTTTTCTACTCCCAATAATTTCCCTAAAGAAATCGTAAAAGCTATTCTGAAAGGTAAGTTTGTAGGGATTGAGATAGTATTGGATATACTTACTGAAAAAGGAAAGGCGGAGTATGAGAAGATACAGCAACCTGCTTTGGCGGAGTATAAGAAGATACGGCAACCTGCTTTGGCGGAGTATGAGAAGATACAGCAACCTGCTTGGGCGAAGTATGAGAAGATACGGCAACCTGCTTGGGCGAAGTATGAGAAGATAGAGCAATCTGCTTTGGCGGAGTATGAGAAGATACAGCAATCTGCTTGGGCGGAGTATGAGAAGATACGGCAACCTGCTTGGGCGGAGTATAAGAAGATAGAGCAACCTGCTTGGGCGGAGTATAAGAAGATAGAGCAACCTGCTTTGGCGGAGTATGAGAAGATATGGCAACCTGCTTGGGCGGAGTATGAGAAGATACGGCAACCTGCTTTCTGGAAAATTGCCAAACAAAAGAAATATCGGATAGCAAAGTGGAGGTAGTGAAATGATTACACACGACCAGATGTTAGTGATAGACAAGTTTGCAGATGATTTACGCAGACAGTTTCCGCTTACCAATGATACCCATACTTTTATCGAGGAAATACAACAAATTATACATCAGCATATATGGGAAGCTATCAACATATTCCAAAACCAATACCATAAAGAATTTGAACTGACAGCCCAAGAGATGGAGAAAGATTTTGATGAAAGACGGGAAATGTCTACAGAAATAGGGATGGGCTTATGATACAAGAGATTATCAATGAAGCTTTAAAACCCAAAGAGGAACACAAATCATCAGGTTTGATTTCACCTTCCAAACTCGGGCAATGTTACCGACGACAATACTGGGCAAGGAAAGGTGAGCCAGAATCAGAACCTATTAATGAGAGGACAAGGCGTGTATTTGCTATGGGGAATATGGTAGAGAAGTTTATAATTGATAACCTACTCATTCGTTACCCTGATTGGCAAACACAAGTCAAAGTCCTTAAGGATGATGTGTATGGATATGCTGACTTGGTTACGCCGGATGAGGTTGCGGATGTCAAGAGCCAACATTCAAGGAAATTCTGGTATAACTCTAAAGATGTTGACGGGGGTAAGGACATAAGGGATATGTTTTACCCTAATTGGATGCAGGTTATGACCTATGCTTGGATTTTGGGGAAAGAGAAGGCAAGGTTAATCTATGTGAGTAAAGACGACCTCTCTATCCAGGAGTATGTCTTGCCTTGTGATGATTATTGGAAGGGCGAGATTGATATGGAATTGACTAAGATACGCTACTTTTGGGATTTTAAGACCCTCCCTATTGCCAAGCCAAGGCTTTATGGGGGAGAGGAAACAAAGAAAGAATGTGGATATTGCAGTTTTAAAACCACTTGTTCAAACTTGGAAGAAAAAAAATGAACTGTTGGATATGCGGTCAAGACATAAATTGGATAGATGATAATGAGTTAGTTAGGACTTGTGTGTGTGGGGCAACTATTGACAGGAGTCCCTATATATCAATAACCGAACCACCAAAGGAGGATGAGATGGGTGAACTTGCAAGTTGGTCAAAGGAAAACGCCAAGTATATTAAGATTGAAAACGGGGAAAGCTACGAAGGGATTTACAATGGCTACAAACAGGGTGTGAATATGAATGGCGACCCAGCTATCATTTACAACTTGGATGACAAAGAGTTTAAAAGTTCCTCCACAGTGTTAGCTGAAACAATGGATTCTATCGCCACGGGAAGTAAAGTAAGGCTTTCAAGGATAGGGGAGGGGAAAAATACCAGATGGACAGTAACAGTGATATAACTATCACCCAGAAGCAAGAAGTTAAATTCTGTAATGTTTGTGGACTTCCTTTATTAGTTGATGGAATGTGCAGGAAATACAAGAAACATATCAAGAAAGCCCCAAAGAGGGGAAGATTTAGTGGGGCGAGTAAGAGTGAAAATGCTTTTGGTAAGTATTAAGGTGTTCTAAGACTTCTTGTCCTTAATCAAGAAAAATAATTCCAGACTTAACGGTTCTTGTTCTGAGGACTTATTCTCCGTTCTGGTGATGGATACTTAACTTAGTCCATCTAAAGGGAAAGCCTGACTGGGGTTATAAATAGGTTAAATTGGCTTAATACAATATATCCATCATAAAAGTAATAAGTCCTCATTTATATAGAGGTAATTAAAATGGGAGTAAAGCAAGAATGGCAGGCACTGATTGGGAAGGTGAGGTACTTAAAAGGAAAGAAACTTACGAAGAAGGAATTGAACGACATAATGCTGGCTGCGATAAAAATAGGGAAAATAAAGACTACACCGAAAGCAGACGGCTCTGGGGGGACTTTTGTAGAGGCAAAATCAAAGCCGACGAGCTTGCAGAGCGTCTTGGGCAACTTAAAATGGCCGGCGAAACAGAAAAGATAAGGGAACTCTTTAATGGAAAGGAAATTTAAATGGACTTATCCTTAATCCCTATGGATGAGATTATCGCAGAATTAGACAAACGCTTTGATACTGTTTGCTTATTGACTAATACGATTTTGTGCAAAAAAACAGCTGACATCAATTACCATTTCAAAGATAAAATCGGTTGTCTTGGCTTAATGAGGATTGCTGACGAAGGACTTAAAAATGATTATCGGGACATAGTATGTGAGGAGGAATAAATGGAACACCCCCAATTATCAAGTAGTGATGCCGTAGATGTTCAGATGCAAAAAATGGTAACAGCCACAAATGAAGTTGTAAGACTTACCCAGGAACTTATCACCATAGGGACTGAACTTAATCAATGGAGAGGAAAATTTGCGGAAGTGAAAGCTAAAATAAAAGCCCAGAAGGAAATAATCAACTCTTTAAAAATAGTGATAAAAGCAGAAAACCAATATGGCTCGTAAAATTACCAAAAGAGGATTAACAAGAAAGTTAGACAAAGCCTTCTCCAATAAAGTCCGTTCACGGGGATATTGTGTCCGGTGTAGAAAAGTAGATAATCTTCAATGTTGTCATATTATATCCCGTTCCCACAGGGCGACGAGATGGCACTTTGACAATGCACTTTGTCTGTGTGCAGATTGCCATATGAATTTCGCCCATAAAAACCCCTTATTATTTAATGATTTTGTAGAAGAATATTTAGGGCGGGAAAGATATTCTCAATTATTGATGATGGGAACTATGGTTAGAAAATGGTCTTTAGATGACTTACACCAACTCTATGAAACCCTGAAAGGAGCTTAAATGTCAAAAGAAAAGATTATCACAGAAGGGGATTGAATGAAGAAATTTAAAAAGGAGGCAGTATGAAAATAGAAATCAAGAATAGGTGGGATAATAAAGTAATCCTTTGTGGAGAATATGAAAATATTAAGGATTGTTTGGAGAAGAATAGGGGCGCAAACCTTGAGGGCGCAAACCTTGAGGGCGCATACCTTGAGGGCGCAAACCTTGAGGACGCAAACCTTAAGGGCGCAAACCTTGAGGACGCAAACCTTGAGGGCGCATACCTTGAAGGCGCAGACCTTGAGGACGCAAACCTTGAGGGCGCAAACCTTGAGGGCGCAAACCTTGAGGGCGCAAACCTTAGGGGCGCAAAAAATTATGTTTCTTCCCACGATTTCTGGCTTGAGATTATCCGCAGGCAACCCATAGAAACCTTTACTGAACAAGAATGGGCAATAATCGGGCAAGTATTCTGTTATAGGTTATGTTGGGAAGCTATCAAAAAACGATATGGCAAAAAGATTATGCCCATATTTGAGAAATTGGCTAAGACGGGGTTTAAAGAATGGGAAGAAAAGTATCAGGAAATTTTGAAGGAGGCACTATGACTAAGAATGAAAGGGGTGAAATATGAAAGGTAATCCAGAAATAAGGAATTGGTATAATGGTAACATAATCGTACCCGCAGGTAAATATGCCTCATTAAAAGAGGCTGTGGAAAAAGAATATAAAAACCTTTCTGGGGCTGAACTTTCTCGGGCTAACCTTTCTCGGGCTAACCTTTCTCGGGCTGACCTTTCTGGGGCTGAACTTTCTGGGGCTAACCTTTCTCGGGCTAACCTTTCTCGTGCTGCTC
>Ga0180732_1002230_pt1 | contig 10606 bp, 14 predicted proteins | sample KR11_01MetaG_FD_148674 | JGI IMG/M metagenome (GOLD analysis project Ga0180732, IMG submission 148674) | Groundwater microbial communities from the Olkiluoto Island deep subsurface site, Finland - KR11_0.1 MetaG | ecosystem: Environmental > Aquatic > Deep subsurface > Groundwater | place...
TGACTACTACTCGATACGTGAGGTGCCTTGTGTTCTCACTTTTATGGCGTATTTCACTACTCCCGTTCACTCCGGTTTTGAACCGTACTACATCTTTAGAAAGAGGACACTAAACTCTTATTGGGCGATTACTACGGGGGCCTGGGAGCTAGTAATGGCGAGGTATAAATACAACCGCTGGGTGTACTCCTGTGGGAAGATCGAGGGAGAGAAGGGGGTTTCAGGCTGTCGCTGGTGTGGCAACTGTCTGCGTGAGTATTTCGCGACAATGGAAAGGATGCGAAAATGAGAACGATTGGGATTGATTACGATAGCCACGCTGTTCACTTTGCTGTTCTCGAGGAGGAAGAGCTTTCTTTCTATCGATATCACGTCGGTGATACCCTTTTTGACGTCGTGGTGGGAATTCAGGTAGTTCTGCGAGCGCATCCCGCGGATCTAGTTATCGTCGAAGCGCCGATTTACATTCAAAATCCTAAGACATCCTTTAAGCTTGCACAGGTTCATACTTTGATAAGGCTTGCTTGTGAGAAAGAGAGTTGTAAATACGAAATCCTAGGAGTTACAGCGTGGAAGAAGTTAACCTTTGGTTTCGCGAAGCTAACGAAGCAAGAGGTCTTCGAGCTGATGAAAACGAAATACGGGGAGATTATTTCAGATACACATTTCGCGGATTCTGCGGCGATGGCGGTTGCTGGGCAGAAACTACTGGAGAGTAAGAGTGGCTGAGCTTGATTTGAATAAAGCTATTGAGGTACTAAATAGCTCGGCTAACGGTGTAACTACTTTTAACGAAGACTATTACGCGGCTTGTCGATTAGCTGTGAGGCTTCTCTTGATGATTAAGCGAGGTGAAATCGAGTTGCGAATTGATGCGGTAGGAGGTAAAGAGTGAGTGAACCCAAGGGAACGATTGTTTTTTGTGATCACAAAGATTGTTTACACCTGACTTTCTTCGAAAATGGCCCTCAACACCCTCCCGGTCGCGCTCCGGTTGATTGGGACAAGGGGTTTGCTGGTTTCTGTTCGAGGGAAGCTATCGGGATCAAAGTTCGCGTGATAGAGACGTACGTAGGTGCTAAGGTTAAATACGTTTTACCCGAGTGTAAGAACTACGCTCGTCGGAAGGATTGGAGGATTCATCTTCCGTACCCAGATAGTATCAAAGGAGGGCGGATCCTTAAAAATCAGGAGCATGGCCCTTCTTGGTAGTCTTGAAAATTATAAGTAGATACGTTATAATATAAATGTATGAGCAATCTAGCGTACCCTGTGGAGATAAAGCTGTTTGCCCGTGGTTTGTACATCCAGGGGCATTCGTATAGTGATACTGCAAAACTTGTTAAGCGGCAATACCCTAAAGCTCGTTGTAACGCCGAGACAATTCGTCGCTGGGCGACAGCTGTTGACGAGGAAGGGAGTACTTGGGATAACCTCCGTCATGCCGTTAGTACTCAGGTTGTAGAGAAGCAGAAGGGTGATGCTGTTAAATTACTCGAGCAGCACACAGAACTCTACCAAGAGATGATTAAGAAGGGTGCTGCGGGGATTAAGGATAAAAAGGTGCCTATTCGCTCAGCGGGTGAAGCCGCAAGTATTTTGCATACGGGGATTCAAGGACAGCGGGGAACGCTTCGTGAACTTATTTCTATGAACTTTGTTAAGGCGGTTTTCGAGATTATCCTCGAGGAGGTAAGTGATGAACAGATCCGGCGGCAAATCGCTTTTCGTTTGCGTGAGTTATCAAAACAAACGTTTCAAGGAGGTGAGTAGTTATGTCCCGAAATGAAGGGATCCGGCAGAACCCGAAGAAGCTCGAGGAGCTTCTAGATATGCGGAAAAATAAGAAGATGAAGCTTAAGGTTATTGGTCAACACTTCGGTATCTCCGGAGAAAGGGTAAGACAGATAGTTCTTAAAGAAAAGGGGGAGAAAGATGCATCCTAAGTTGCAGCAGTGGATTGCCGCGTTGTTTGCTGCCCGGGTGGGAAAGCAGATTCTCGTTGTTCGAGATATCAAAGAGCATTCTGATCTTAGGACTATCAGAGCGCATACGAAGCAGTTTGAGATTTGGCACCTTTCGAAGTCGCTGGTGCTTTATCCGGATGGCTATAAGTTTGTTCCCCCTGAGGACTACCAAGGCCTTGATGGAACGGTCCCCGATCTAAAAGATGAGCAGCCTCAGAGAGAGTTAGCGGGAGTTCTCCACTCTTGGCTCACGCTTCATCAGGATTCCAAGATCTTTTTCTTACATACAAAGAATGACTTCTGGAAGTTAACGTGCCAACTAGCGAATGCACAAAGTACTGATACGTTATCCGTTGCGCAGTTAAAGTCGATTTTCAAGATTGATACTGGGGAAGCGGAAGATCAAGAGGTCGAATACCCTCGTAGACTACGGGATTTTCTCGATCATCTATCACTCGAAGATGAAACAAAGTTGATTGAGTTTCTCGAGAGCAAGGCGTTGGATGTCTAAAGTAATCGCACTCGTCTCGGGCGGAGTAGACTCACCCGCACTTATGTACGCACTTGCGAAAAAGTATCCCGAAACAACTTTCGATCAGCTTTATTTTTGCAGTCGGAACTCAGGAGCGTATTGGCAGCGGGAGCATGGTTCGAATGTGAAAGTTTATAATCTTGTTAAAGATAAGTTCCCTAATGTTCTTCCTCCTCAGCAGTATAACAGTCCTGAGATAAGAGTTTCGCGAGGGAGGACGGAATATCGAAATCAAATCTTCCTCGATGCTGTGGTTCGCCTGTATGATGGAGACAAGGATGTCGAGGGTATCATGCTAGGTGTTGTTCCCGCGGGAGCATCCGGGGATTGGTGGATTCATGGATGGTTTGCACAGATGGGTGCAGGCGACCACTCCCCAGATTTTTTGCAGGATTATCTTCATAAGCAAAAGCCTGGGTGGAAACTGTGGACGTTTAAGGATTTTGCGAATGGGACATTTCCCATGAACGACCGACGAAGTCGTGTCCGCCTCGGTGTTGACGCTTTGGGTGAAGATTGGTTGTGGGAGACGGTTTCGTGCCAGCGTTGGTTCTTGGGGACTAAACCAGGGATTTACTCTTATCTTGGTGAAGGGATTCAAGCGACGGGAGGTTGCGGTGAATGTTTTTCTTGCGTGGAACGTTCTATGGCTATCTATGGTGTTCTTGGGTATGACAAAACACCTTATCGCCACGATCCTTTGAAAAGCCGCTGGTACCTCCAATACGCCGTAGGTTGGAAAGATATCGACTTCTTTATTCGAGGATTACCTTGCGCAAAAGACGGGATGCCTAAGCGAGAAGTTCTGGCTTGGCTTCAGAGACGATTGAATGAGTGATTCGACTATTACGGTAGAAAACGCTTTTGATGTCCTAGCGAGTAGCTTGGAGGAGTCTACACCGGGTACCAATCCTTATTTAGGAATGCCCTTCAAAGACTTCTTCTGGGATATCTTCACACTCTCGTACCCGGATAAGGACTTCGATACCTGGCACGTCGACTTGCTTATCGACGATATCACACGTGCTTTTAAGGAAGGAAAGAACTATGCTGCGGTACTGCCTCGCTATCACCTCAAGTCGACAATTGGGGGATATGCGGTGTCGACTTGGAGAATGGCAACTCTTAAGAACGGGAAGGTTCTTTATTTATCTTTTAAGGACGGGATGGCTCGTTACCATTTAGCCGAGATTAAAAGAGTTATCCGTGAGAATCCTAAATTATCGAAGTTAATGCGAGATTTGACCGCGCGCTCCTTAGCGACGTGTCGTTACGCTGTCCAGGGTTCTGGAGTGGCACAAGTACTTTCGGGGGGAGTGTTATCCTTCAAACGTGGAACGCACGTGGATGGCGCTGTAATCGTCGATGACGTTTTGAGAGATCCGCAGAACCCTCTGAATCTATCGCAATTGTTGGTTGTCGAGCGGCATATCCGCGCCGAGATTGCGAATATCCCAAACAAAGGGATTCCCATGCTACTCTTTGGAACCCCGATGCATGCTCAGGATATTCTTCTGAAGCTTCGAAAGGATTCTCAATTTATTTGGCGTTTCCTTCCTGCACTAAGACCAAGTGACGACGAGGAGCTTGCAACGGTTTATGGAGAGCACGAGGTTCTATGGGAACAATATGATAAAAAGTGGCTTGGAGAGAAGGCGAAATCAGATTGGAATTCTTTCCAAACGGAATTTCTTCTAGTTCCCGCAATGGAAGTTGCGGCGTTCTTTACAAGAGAAGAGCTTGCTCCTATTTTAAGTGACATCATGAATCACTCCCTTTATGTCCCTTATAGCCCTTCCGAAGGGGAGATGGAAGAGACTTTCGCGGGATACGACGTCGGAAAGAAGCGGCATCCTTCACATCTCGCAGTGTTAATTCCTCGAAAGGATGGTAGCTTAAAGATGATTCATCAATCTTTTCACGATCACGTTGATTACGGCGAGCAGGTCAGACGGATGAACTCCGCTGTCGAAAACTTTAAGATTAGAAGATTGTTATACGACAACACTCGCGCGGAGCTCGAAGAGCGTGGATTAGTTTCTGAGTGTGTTCCCACGGTGATGTCCGGTCGAGTCCGAAAGGAGATGGCGACTTTCTTTGGTAAGAGGGTTTCGGAAAAGACAATCGAGCTGGATAGTGAGGTTCGTTTCGTCAGCCAAATTGTCTGTCTTAGTAGTGATTTACAATCTCCCGAATCCCCAATGGGCCATGGCGAGGCGTTTTGGAGTGTTGCTCTAGCAATTTTAGCTTACGAACAGGTCTATGGTGGTGGTCCTATCGAGATAGGCAATATCTTCCCTGCCTTTAATGCTCCTCACACACCCGGTGGCCTGCGCTCTTCTAGAAGAGTTCCACGTTGTCCTCAGTGTGGGGGTAGTGGGATTGTTTTTCGCAAGAACGGAGCCAACGCTTGGAATCCGAACGACGCGACAGGCGGTTATTGTTTAGATTGTCGGTTAGAATTTCTACTTGCAAAGGAGGTACAAAATGAGTCCGTTCGAACAGATGGGCGATCTTCTCAAGCAGCAGGCGAAACATTGGGCGGCGCGTTACGACGAAAGAACGGGGTCGTGGGAAATTCTGGATCTGTGGCATCCCTCTTTGGCCAGTTTATCCCCCGATGACGATGTTCCTGATACTTCTCCGGCACTCAAAGTTATTCAGGCTGACGCTTTCGATGTTTTGCTAACTGAAGCGAATCGCTTAGGTGTCCTCACACGTTGGGTTGGCCCGAGGCAGCCGGTTGAGGCGAAGAAAGAGCTTGAGTTGGAACAAAAACAGAAGGAGCCCTCCGAGGCTGTGTCAGAAGTTCCTCCGAAGCAAGCTGGTAACGACGCCTACTTTAATTATAGAATACAATTAGAGGTTATTGCGTCTCTCGAACGGCTTGCTGCCTCGTCGAATATCAAGAGTCTTGCTAAATCGAAGTAAGCGGAGGTAAACGGTGGCGAAACTGAGCGGGTACCTCCCTCCGGAGGTTAATCGTTGGGCAAAGGAAACGATGTCTCCTCTCGCTGGTGCTCCGGGTAGTGTAACGAATACGCTTCTACAGCTTCAAGCGAGAGAGAGAATTCATAGACTTCCCCCGATTGGTCCTGAACTAGGTGTTGCACACGAATGGATTCGAACTCAAGCGTTCAACCGCCTCTATATGATCCAGAACCTCTATACAATCGGGTTGCTAAACGCTGAAGTTAGGACCGCTATTACAAACATCCGGAATGAAGTTTTTCGACGAGGTCTTCGCTGGATTCCCAAGTTTAATTCGAAGTGTCCTCAATGCGGAAGGGAGTTCCACGAAACAGTTGATGAGTGTCCGGATTGTGTTATCGAATCTCCTTCCACCGAAGGTTTGACACCACCGGGAGAGGGGTTTGTACCTTCCGAAGAGCCTTCCGGAGGGGGTTTTCTACCTTTACACCGGCAGCTACCTCCTCTTGCTACAAAGAATCCTCCAGCTTTGGGTAATCCTCCTGCTCCTCCTGCTGAAGCTTCGTCTAGACCGGCAACGGAGGGTGGTGCACCTACGACACCAATGACTACTACACCTGGAGTTGCAACTCCTCCTCCCGAGCCTCCTAAGCCTGAGCACGTCAAAACTATTCCGCCCGATGAGAAACAGAAGGAACGCTTTCAGCAGTTTATGCGACGTGTCAACGAGTTTGGGCAATCCTTCGAAGATGTCCTTCGGGTATTGGAAGATGACGTCAACATAACGGATGATGCTTTTGCTCTTATTCTTAAGGAGTATATCGAAAATGAAGACACCGGTGTGGTTATGGAGCGACCGATCGAAATCTATCGGTTGCATCCTTCTCTTGTTAATTTCGATCTCTCCATCGAAGGGGAACCTCTAGCTTCTCACTGGGCTTGTCCTATTCACAGAAATATGCTAAGCGCACCGGGTAGGTGTGAGGAAGTAGGATGTAACCTGGAGTTGAAAGCGGTTATAATTACGTATATTCACGCGGGTACGAAGACCTATCCTCTTTTCGAGGATGAGGTTGCCCACTTTTCAAAGTTTGCCCCTAGTACCACTTTTGGGTTTTCGCCTTTGCTCTCGATTTTCGAGAAGGTTCTTACACTATTTGGGATGGACAAGTTCGTTTATCGCTACTTCTACGAACGAAAGATGCCTGCTGCTATGCTCGTCACCGCGACGGACGACCCCGAGTCGATCCGTCGAGAACGCGAATATATTATGACTCGGTTGCAACAGGAGCCCGAGTACCTCCCTTGGGTCGCGACTAGTGCACGAACAGGTCGAGGTAAAACAGAACTTGTTCGTTTATTCCATACTTTGCAGGAGATGGATTACCTCCCTGTTAGAAACGAGATTCGTGAAAGAGTTGCCGCAATCTACGGAGTAACGCCTATTTGGATGGGTGCGCCTACGACACAAGGGGGTTTATCCGGGCAGACCTCTGAACTAGTCGTGACTAGCCGGGTTGTTGAAGGTGATCAGCGAATTTATAACGAAAAGGTTATGCCTCAGTTTCTTCATGCTTTTGGTGTAACCGACTGGAGTTTAGTTTTGGCACAACCGGAAGAGAAGGCGGAGAGTACGCGTATTCAGTTTGCGACACAAAGAATTGCTGGAGCTGAGCGGTTAGCAACTATGGGATTTACGGTCAAACTCGGTGGAAAAGAAGTCGATATCGACGATATCCGTTTTGTTATCTCTGGTGAAGCTCAAAAACCGACGGCTCCGGGAATGCCTGGAGCACCTGGGGGAGCCGGTGCTGGACTTCCTACAATTGGTGGGCCTGAAGCTACAGTTGGAGGTCCCGCTGAGGGAGCGGAAGGTGGCGGCTTCTTACCTTTAGCACCGAAGAAGGACGAATTGCATTCCGATGCAAATCGTGGGCCGCATTCTACTTCAATACACCATCGTGGAACGTTCGATGAACGGCACAAACAGGAATCACAACTTCTTCGTAGTGAAGAGAGCGAGGAAGATGATGAGGACGACGGTATTGTCTAGATGAAGGGAGGTAAGTAGATGCCTATCACACAAGATGAAAAAGGGAAGTGGCACTGGGGTACCGGCCACGGGTCTTTCGATACTCGAGAAGGCGCGGAGAGACAGCAAGCGGCTGCCTATGCACACGGTTATAAGGAGAAATCCGTAGGACAGGTTGAACCTCGAAAGAAGACTCCACTTGAAAAAAGTTTTGACTACAGCAATAAACCTATCGAGAAGTAATGGGTGCTCTTGTTGTTCATTTCGAGTTACCGGAGCCGGAGGAAGAGTGGCCTGCGGATGAAGAGGAGGCTTTAAGACGAGCGTTTCACCTTTGGGTTGCACTTGTTTTCGCTGAGTCTCAGATGCGTGTTCCCGTTCGGACGGGTCGACTACTTGCTAGCAGTAGGGTTGAGGGTGAGGAGGATTGGCGTGAGATTATCTACAATTGTGAATACGCTGAGGAGTGTGAGGATGGGCGCGGAAAACCCGGTGAAAAGTATTTCTTCGAGGGTCGACATTACGTCGGCGGTGCGATCGAGGACAACCTCGATAGATTCGATGATCTCTATAAGCGGTCACTAGCCCAAGACTTTTCTGTTACGGAGTCTATTTAATAATAAGGTATTAGGACCTCAAGAGACCGGAACGCTTTCAATTGAAAATCCTTGGGCGTACCCCCGCTAGTCCTGGGAGAAATAGAGGAGCTTATGACTCAAATTGATAGCGAGTACACAAGATTGCACGAGAGCTTCGAAAAAGAACGAGAACTTCGAAAACAAGAATCTCACGAAGGACTTGTTCCTCGTGTTCAAGTTCGAGAGGACGGTTTTCAGCAAACCTATTGGGTAAGTCCCAAGTGGTTCGAGGATGTTAAGAATACGGGAACGATGTCTGACGCTGACGTGACCGCTTCGCACGGGGGGATTCAGAGTTCCCTCGAGGAAAAGCACCAGGCGAGGATGGAAGCGATTAAGCGAGGAGCTAGTCCTGAGGAAGTTCAAAAGCTGTATAACAGTGAAAGTGATACCTATTGGGCAAGAAGATATTTAGGCCGGGAAGTTAAGAAGCGAGGTTTAGCAATTGACGCTGTTCCTCTTCGAACAGCAGATCGAGCGAAAGCTGTTAAGACACCTAGTACAACCGCTGTCCCCGTACCAAAAGGACCTATTCAAAGGGTAGTGGAAGAAATTAAGTTTACAGACGCTGAAACAAAAAGGTATACAAAGGAGAGAGTTGTCGCCTCGAAAGAGAGAAGAAACTTCTATCGAGAGTTTCTCGATGGACGGGATTTAGATGTTCGACAAGTTGAAGGGACATTCTTTAGAGGTTGGGGAACGTTTGTCGACGCTCCTTTTGTTGTTAACACAGCTGTTGCGATGACAATGGGTTATCCCTTTGAGGAAGTTTGGAAGAGGTTACCTGAAGCTACGCGTGTTAAAAACGACGAAGCAACCCTCCGGCGAGCTGTAAACGAAGTGCATAAGATGATCCCCGCGGTAGCCTCGTGGTCGCGCAACTATTTTAGACAGCAAGGGATGGAGACTGTCAAGCTTTATCGAGCTGTGAAAGCAGGAACTGCTGATGTGATTGACCGGCAGCTTCGAGATCCGAATGTCAAATCTGTGGATATAGGAACAAAACCTGTTTCGACCTGGACGACTGACGAGAAGTTCGCCAGGGAATACGCCGAGGGTCCCATCGGGGTGAAAGAAGCTGGTGCTATCATTCGCTTAGACGTCCCTGTGGATAGAATTGTTTATGCTAGTGAAGCTTGTGGTGCACCCGGAATGGGTGAGGCCCCTGAGGTGCTAATTTCAACAGGCTTCGATGAGGTTCTTCGAGTTCCCCGTGAGAACATAGAAGGCGTTAAACGTGAGAGGGGACCACTAGGTTAGGAGGTCAGGCAGTGAAAGAATTTGAGTTATTCGAACTTTCCGAGGGAAACGAGCGTGTTGTTGACGTTCTGAATTTTGGGAGACTTATCGCCGGTGGCGCACCCGTGACGAAGCTATTTAAGATTAAAGTTCTTGACCAAATCGAGAATCTCCGACTGGTCGCTAAGAAGCTTGACGATCTTGAGATATCCTTTATCAATCTTACTGAGAGCGAAAATTCGGAGAATCCCTCTCAACTTTTAACCGAGGGGATGGAAATCCCCTTCATGCTCAAAGGAAAAGAGACGTTACTTTTCGGTGACAGCATTTCTTTCGCTGTAAAGGTTGTACCTAAAGCTGGAGGGAAGTACAATCCTGAGTTCGAACTATCTTATTTCGTTGTACCTAAGAGGTAGAGGTTAAATGGCTGTAGCCCTTAGATCTGTAGGACAAAGTCCCGGAGCAGACTCTACTAGTGTTGTCATCACGAAGCCGGCAAACTTAGCCGTCGGCGACTTGATGATCGCTCACATCTTTGGTGCTGTTGTCCCCGGGACGATCGGAACTTTTACTGCTCCTGTAACTGATCCTATTTGGAATCCTATTCGACAAGATAACAATCCTGGTAATGATTCTGCTTCCGCCTTATTTTGGAAAATCGCTGTTCAGACTGATGTAGACGCCACCGACTTTACCTTTGTCGCGACTAGTGCTGTTTCAAGCAGAGGTACTATTACTGCTTGGTATGGACACAATGCGGCAGCACCGATAAACCAAAATAATGGCCAGGGAAATGCCGCATCTACAACGTGGGGATGTCCCGGTATAACACCCTCGGTTGCCAATTGTATGATCCTCCTCGTAGCTGGTATAGAAGATAACGTTACCATGAACAGCTGGGGTATTACCACAAGCGACCCCGGCGGTTGGCTTGAAGCCTACGATTTAACTTCGAACTTGGCAGATGACCTCGCTCTGGCGATGGCTTATGCTATTCGACCACAGACGACAGCAACAGGTGTCGGTGTCGGTACTGTCGGTGGTAGTGATGTCCACACCGGCCAGATGTTAGCGATTGCACCAGGTACTACCGCGTCCTCGGAAACTGCTAACGCTGCTGTTGGTGCTGTAGTTAAAGCTATTGCGAGAGCATTAGCTCTTCTACGACAAGCTGGAGTAGCAGTAGGTTTAGCAACTACAGTTTCGAAGGTCTACGGAACTTCTAAACTTAACAGCGTATCTATAGGTTCGGCGACCGCTCTCGCGA
>Ga0180732_1002231_pt1 | contig 10603 bp, 9 predicted proteins | sample KR11_01MetaG_FD_148674 | JGI IMG/M metagenome (GOLD analysis project Ga0180732, IMG submission 148674) | Groundwater microbial communities from the Olkiluoto Island deep subsurface site, Finland - KR11_0.1 MetaG | ecosystem: Environmental > Aquatic > Deep subsurface > Groundwater | place...
CAAAATTAACTTCCGGTTGACGAAGCTGGAAAAGTTTGATAATATAAATCGTGCCCCTTACAGATATATTGCATAAAAAGACAAAATATATTTTTGTTTCAGGCGGAGTAATCTCAGGAATTGGGAAGGGTACAACGGCCGCCTCAATAGGTTATCTCCTCAAATCAGCAGGCTACAAAGTCGCTCCGATCAAATTAGAAGGCTATCTCAATATAGACGCAGGCACGATCAACCCCATCGAACATGGCGATCCATTCTTATGTGAAGATGGTACCGAAACAGACATGGATATCGGCACATACGAAAAATTTTTGGACGAAGACATGAGTAGGGACAACTTCGTTACAATGGGACAGGTTTATCAAACAATTATAAATAAAGAACGCAGGTTCGAATACAATGGGGAAGATGTTGAAGCAGTCCATATCTCGGAAGAAATAATACGCAGAATAAATTTGCTCGCCGACAAAAAGAAAGCTGATATTGTTACCATTGAATTAGGAGGCACGGCAGGGGAATATTGGAATGTTTTCTTTTACGAAGCGTCCCGCATGCTTGCCTTGCAAAATCCTGGCGATGTTATCCATATTCACGTAAGCTACATGCCCATGCCTCGCCACCTTGGCGAACCCAAAACCAAGCCGACCCAATTATCCGTCCGCACACTTAACACACTGGGCATACAACCGGATTTTATTATTGCCCGCTCGGAGAAGCCACTGGACCAACGACGAAAAGATCGTTTAGCTCTGTTTTGTAACATGCATCCTGAAGACATTATTTCCAATCCCGATCTGGAATCAATCTATGAAATTCCCTTAGTTCTTCATCGACAGGAGGTAGATAAAAAAATCCTCCAAAAACTAAATCTCCCAATAAAGAAACCCAACCTGAAAGAATGGGAACAATTGCTCGCCAAAATTAAATCTCCTAAAAAGAAGCATATCGAAATCGCGATTGTCGGAAAATATTTTGGGACAGGGGATTACCAATTGAGAGATTCCTATGCCGCTCTTTTTGACGCGATTGATCACGCAAGCTGGCAATTAGAAGTAGACGTGAAGACCAAATGGGTAGACGCGGAAAAAGTTGAAAAAAATGATGCTGAAAATTTAATTGGCAACCCTGATGGCATTATTGTTCCTATCGGTTGGGGAGAAAGAGGTGCGGAGGGCATGATCAAAGCCGCAAGTTACGCTCGGGAGAAAAAAATACCCTACCTTGGTCTTTGCTATGGCATGCAGCTTGCTGCCATTGCTTTTGCGAGAGATATTATGGGCTGGAAAGACGCGAACACAACTGAGAACAATCCAAAAACCTCGCATCCGGTTGTCTATTTGATTCCCGCGCAAAAAGAATTCATGGATAATAGGGCATATGGAGGCACGATGCGCCTCGGAGCATGGGACGCGGTAGTAAAAAAAAACACAAAAGCCTGGAAATTATATGAACGTTTCAATGATTTTATTGACAAAAACAAAGGTTTAACAAGTGAACGCCACAGACACCGCTACGAATTCAACAATAAATATGCCCGGGAACTTGAAAAAAAAGGCCTGATTATCAGCGCGTGGTCAGCGAAAGAAAATCTTGTTGAAATAATCGAAATTCCTGACCATCCATTTTATATCGCTACTCAGGGTCATCCGGAATACAAAAGCCGTCCCCTCAATCCCCACCCGATATTTCTGGGATTCATAGAAGCCTGTGCAGCAACACAAAAATAAAAATACTTGATATTTAATATGACAAAGCCAATAACTCTTCAACTCAAGAAATTATCGGACAGTAATATTATTGTTACCGGCGGCAGCCGGGATATCGGCGGAGGAATTGTTCTCGAATTATCCAAAGCAGGCGCGAAAGTATCTGCTGTTTTTCGCTCACACGCCGACCGTGCACAAAAAATTATTGAAGAAGCAAAAAAATCAGGAGCGCCGGAGCCTCTTCCGATCCAAGCAGATCTTACCACCAATGACGGACGTAAAGCGGTATTTAATAGCTGGAAAAAAAATTTCGCCGACAATATTGACGCGTTAGTTCTCTGCGCGTCCGGAGCCACAATTGAAATCAATGTAGACGCGAATATGGCGCTTGTCGATAAATTTCTTGCAATTAGAAAAGAACGGATTGGTAAAGGTGAAAAATTACCTCTCGGTACAATTATCTTTCTCCAAAGCGAACCCGGACATTATCAACGTGTCATCGACGGAGTATTCAACTTTCTCGATTATTACCGTGACAAAGTCGGACCTGCGAAAAGAGCAGGGGAAGATGCATTGAGAAAAAGACTGCAGCTTATGGCAGGGGTAGGCGTACGTGGAATTGTAGTTTGCCCCCCGGAAGTCGAGGACACATTCAATATGAAATTATTTGAATTACAGAACAAAGAAGCAAGAAGCAAAAGCCGTGAATTATCCTCCAAACTCGGAACAAAGCCTTTCGTAACCATCTCTCAAGTCGCCCAAAAAGTGCGTAGTCTTCTTGAAAATGCAAATATTCCAAATGGACATATCCAGCTATTCGGCAATGTCTCAGATGGCCTTACCGCTCTCTCGGCAATTTATGGAGATGAAGCTATTTACGTACACACCTTTGAAAAAATCGGGGAGGGGAGAGGTATTGGCCGGCTTATAGTCAATCCCAAACTTTGGAAAAGGGATGAAGAGCCGCCGTTTAATACAACCCCTCTTGATATAACGAAAGAACATATGAGAGGTCACTTCAGGCCGGATATTGCCTCGCTTTTCCCGGGACATAAATCAATTCGTACTGCCGCGATTGCCCTTTCACAACTTTTTAAGCAGGATGAACCTGTTGATCCCCATAAAATCTATTTGGAAGCATACAAATCGGTTAAATTCCGCAGTCCCGTACTCCCTGGGCAAACACTCACAACCAAAATTACATTATCCGGCAAAACAAAAGACACAGTTACCGGAGATGCTATTCAATCAGTCAACGGTAAAGAAAGTATGGATATTCGGGGAATGCAAGTCAAAAAAATAAAAAACGCGGGCGAAGAAAACGCTCTGCTCTTAGATCAACTCATAGAAGCCTCCGCGCAAACAGTCGGGATGTACGTACTCGCGAGCCTCGAAAACAATGATCTTCTTCCCCTTTTTCATAGCACCGGAGAAGCGAAACTCTTAAAAACCATACAAAGCGGGGATAATCTGCTTATCAAGGCAAATAATGTGAAAATTATCAAAACAGCCTCAATGAATATTTTCTCTTCCGATATAGAAATCTATCGCGCGTTTACTCAAATAACTACACAGGACGGCGTGATTATCCCAAAGGTGACAAGAGAAGAACTCGTAGCTACAGTCAAAGCCCTTCAAGGCCTACTTCTCCCCAAAGCCGAAATCCTCAAAAAATTATCCTGAAAATTACTCAATATATTTGGCTATCAATAACGCTGCATCTTTACCATGAAACCCGTAAGCAAGCACTAATGCGGTACTGAAATCGCCTTTAAGAGCGCTTCCCCTGATCAAATTTAAATCCTTAAATGGTTCATCGACGTTATCCAGATTTATGATCGGTGGTATAAATCCTTTTTCGATCGCCCTGACTGCTGAAATAGTGTTTACCGCTCCCGCTCCGCCAGCCAGATGTCCATGCATTGATTTGATTGCGGTAATTGGTATTTTCTTCAAATATTCTGTACCCAGAGCAGTACGTAGAGCCTTAATTTCAGCAGCATCTCCTGATTTTGTCGCCGTTGCATGTGCAAATATTGCGTCAATCGGATAAATCAATCCTTCATCTGTAGGTAATTCTACCGTCTTGAGAATTAGTTGTGCGACACGATTATTATTTAAATTTGTTGAACTATACCCGTCGCTGCCCTTCTCGGCTCCTAAAATAACTGCATAAATTGTCGCCTTTCTTGCAATTGCGCTGTCAAGCCTTTCAAGCACTACGACTCCTCCTCCTGAAGCCAGTACAAAACCATCTCTATCTTTATCAAATGGCCTGCTTGCTTTTTCAGGTGTATCGTTACGCGCTGAAAGCGGACCTCTCATTGCGGAAAAAACACCTATTGATAACTCCGGATGTTCTGACAATGTGTCCTCAATACCCCCGGCAAATACAATTGAATTCTTCCCCGTCTTTATTAAATGATACGCGTCAACGATGCTTGAAAGTCCCGTAGCGCAAGCCTCCGAAGAATTCATTCCCCAACCTTGCAGGCCTAATTCAGCTTCGATATCTCCACCAAGTTCCTCCGGAAATAACTGGAGTCCTGCAAATGGACTTACCAGACTCGATCCTACTCTTGGATCTGTTGGCTCTAATTTTCCTGTTTTTTCATTCACCTTCCAATGTATTTTTAAATACACATCTACCATTTTTGTGCATGCGCCTATACCGGTACTGACTGTACATCCCGCTCTTCTGGCATCAAAATTACCTAGTAACTTTCCGTCAGTCCCGATTACCCCTGCCATTTTACCGGCCTCTCTAGATAGAACGATGCCCATAGCCCCTATTCCGGACATCCTTCCTAATTCCTTTTCGCTGAAATATTCTTTCGCGTTAAATTTTGTCGGGGCCGCTATATTGCTGCGAAAATTATTTACCTCATATTTCAGGGCACCTGATTTACCGATTAGTTCCCCTTCTTCTGTTTCTCGCGTATTCCCAAGCGATGTCAGTTCTGCATATCCTGTAATAGCTACCGCATCACTGGGAACATCTCTCGAATACGTATTTAACTCCTTTAAATTAACTGATAAATCTACTGCACTATGTTTCCAGTTTTTAGTCATAACTATTGATATTTTATGCTAACATACGCCGCCATTAGTGTCAATTTTGCAGAGCCTCATTCAAGAATCGTCTTGACATGCAGTATTCTTTCTTTTTCTATCCCGTTCATTTTACACAAAGAAGATAGCGAAGTTCCCGGACCGCTTTCGATATAATTAGAAACTTTATTTTTTAAGTATCCCATCATTCTTACCCAATTTATAGGATTAATTGTGCTTTCAATACAATCATATCGTAATTCTTCTATATCCATTGTTGCGGCCCCCTTCATATTACTAACGATAGATACCTGTGGATTCGATAATGGATATTTCTCAAAAAACACCTTGAATTTTTCATATGCTCCCTGCATTGTTTTTGTATGAAAAGCCCCGGACGTTCCCAAACGAATTGTCTTTACTGCTCCTAAAATAATAGCTTCCCTTTCAATTTCGGGAAAAATACTCCTCGGACATCCAACAACAAAGGCTGTCGGAGCGTTGATTAATGCAATTTCAGTATTAGTTTTTCTGCAAATTTCCTGAACCTTGTCTTCTGCCAAACCGATAATCGCGCACATTCCGTTATCTGCATTCTCACTTTCTTCCTGCATAAATTTCCCGCGTACGCATACTACGCTGCATCCCTGTTCGAAAGAAAGGCTTCCGGCTGCGGTAAGCGCTGAAAATGCCCCAAGACTATGTCCGAGAAAATATTCCGGTATATAATCCTGAATATTTTTATCTTTAAAAAGTTCAAAAGATAACAAACTTAATGTATAAATGAGCGGTTGTATAAAAGAAGTCTTAATCCAAAAATCTGATGATTCATCCATCAAACTATCTGCTGCAATAATTTTTATTTCCGGATTTATTTCACCGAAGCAATCTTGTAATGTTTGTACAAATTTTTCAGTTCTGGAAGCATCTTTACTTACTAAAAATTTATAATGCTCTCTGATAATACTTGCTTGCACTCCTTGTCCCGAAAAAAGAAAAGCAACTTTTTTGCCATATCTTTCCATATATTTAATACCTCCTGTCATCACTCTCCCGTCCCTGCACCTAAGGGTACAGGGCTTCACCGATGAAAATTAGTTTATACTTTTGAATTTATTATTTGTGCAATATCTCCCAGCGTAACCTTATCTGCCGGTTTATAAATCACTTCGCCTTTGTCACCCTTGCCTTGGGGTACTTTTGCAAATTCATCATCTGATAGTTTAATCCCCAAATCATCCTGTACTTTTACGGCAAGTTGTACTACATCCAGTGAGTCCATCTTTAAATCACTCAAAGTAAGCGCTTCCATGGAGGATACTTTATTCTCTGTCATTGCAGCTTTTGCAGCCTCCTCTCCTCCCATTATATATTTCTGTATAAGTATGTCTATTGTTATTTTATCTGCCATTCATTTTCACCCCCAATCTGTTTCAAAATTTTCTCAATCTAAACATTTTACCCAATTGCTAATCAATTCTCAACCCCCGCAACCCCCAATTCCTTGCTTTCTGTTCTCTGTTTTCTATTATTTGTACACTCCTCTTTGTTCCTCAGGAAGAAGATTACTGATCTTTTGCATTATAAGATCCATAATTTTTTCATTTATTTCGTCACGTATTTTTTTATCTCCTTTATATTTATTTCTTTTATCTTGTGTTAATCCTTCTAATATACCATTAAAAAGATGCGTTGGTAGAATAGGTTTCCCGAAAGAAATTTTTGTTTTTCTAAAACGCATGATTTTTTTACCCGCGGGAAGTAAATCTTTTGTACCTTGTATTGCAACCGGTAATATTACTCCTATATTAGGATTTTCCAAATATCGTGTAACCGTAGGAATTGCTTTCAACAATTTCCCCCCCCTGCTCCTTGTGCCCTCGGGATATATTACCAATAAATTACCTTTATTCAACAATCTGCTTGCCTCAAAAAAACCTTTTAAATTTATCCTTTGGGATTCTCTGTTTTCCTCATCCGTTTGAGGAGAGGATGTCGGAGTGGAAACTGATATTCTTGCGTATGCATCATTAAAAATTTTGGCAATAAATTCATCTTTAAAACGCATACCCGCTACAAAAGTCAATCTTTCCGCGAGATCATTAAATCCGTTTCTACGTAGCGCTATGGCCAATGTCGGATGATCGGCATGACTTAAATGATTTGCCAAAAGCACAACGCTCTTATTCCTTTTCAGGTTTTCCCTAACAATTTCCAGATTTTCTATTCCGGTTACTACTAATTCCTGCGAAAAGAAAATTAACAACTTCTCAATTATCAATGTTTTGAAAGGATCACGGCTTATATAAGATTTTTGCAGATTAATTTTATATGCCTTAAATAAAATATCCTTTCTTTTTTCTTTCGTTAATGAAGCTAAATTAATTATTCCCCGTTCATGTTCAGCAATAATCTCAAAAATAGTCTCATCAACGGGAGACCTTAAACTATGCAATCTCCCAAGATCCAAAAAAGGCTTATGATAATATGCGAGCTCTGTCGTTCTTCCCTGAGTAATTTTTCTTGCTGCCGCCGGAGAGATATTTTCTCGTCCTTTAGTGATAAATTCTGCGATTATTCCCTTAACTTTTTTTAAAATTTTTGTTGGTATTATTCGCGCTGCTGGCACTAACCGGATATTTGACCATGGAATTTTAGCAAATGGGATATTCTCCGCTTTCATTATTGTTAACCTGTCTTTTAATGCTCTCATTTCCAATTCAAATAATTGTTCATCTTCAAAAGTCTCTTTCAATGCAAATCCTGTTATCGCGGCTGTTGATCCAAGCCCGTTCACAATAAGTTTTGTCATCTCCATCGATTTATAATTATCGAAAAGCGCTACCTCAAAACCTGCTTTTTCAAAAAGCTCGCTCACCTTTTTTCCCTCTCCTTTTAGAGCCTGTCCCCGACCTGATCGGGGAAGAAGGGTAGGGTGAGGTTTGTATGAATCCGCTTCTTGCAAGTTATCTCCGTCGCTAACCGGAGAGAGCGCAATCCTTAATTTATCCGCGTTATAGACCGCTTTTCCGTCACTGCTCAAACTAACTGTAGTAAATAGGCTTGCCCTGACAAGATAAATATTTGATATTTTTCGTTCCTTAAATATTTTTTCAGCTGTTGGCACAACATTTACGCCGTTTTGCGGCAGAACAACTATTACCGGTTTTTTTACTTCTTCCGTAATTATTTTAAGCACTTCTTCTGTGGGATTAGGAGTTGCCAAAATAATTACATCCGGTTTACGTCGTAAGGAGATTCTAATATCTGAAGAAATAGTTACTGAGTTTGGAAATAGACGCGTTAGTTTATCTCTTTTACCTTGCCTGACTACGGCTTCTATACGTACATTTTTAACTTTTGAAGCTATTTCCTTAATAAATAACTGTCCTGTTTGTCCACCGCCGCCTATAATTGTAATCAAAGAAAACATAATACTTATAAATTATCTCATTAATATGCATTTTCGACAATACTCACCCCATTTTGCAAAACAGTTATGAAGTAGTATATAATCACAAATATGACAAAAATAATAATATTTGATTTTGACGGTACACTCGCGGATACAATACCTATTAGTATTAATATACTTAAAAATTTAGCATCCAAATATTATCACAAAACCATTGATGAAAAATTAATCAAAAAACTTCGTAATAAATCAATTCCCGAAATTTTTAAAGAGTTAGATATATCAATTATTAAATTACCTTTCATCGCAAGAAAAGCGCGAAAAGAACTAAACAAAGAAATAGCAAATTTAAAACCAATAAAAGGCATCAGTGAAATATTGAACCAATTAAAAAAACAAAAAATAATCCTTGGTATAGTAAGTTCCAATAGTAAAGAAAGTATTATAAAATTTCTGGAAGTAAATAATTTAAATATATTTAATTTTATATATACAAATAGCAGAATTTTCGGCAAAGCAAATAACCTGAAACGATTATTGCGCCGGAATAAATGGAACATTGAAAACACCATATATATAGGCGATGAAATACGTGATATTGAAGCAGCCAAAAAAACAGGAATTAAAATAATATCAGTTGCATGGGGAGTTAATTCGTTGAAAAAGCTGGCTCAATATCACCCTGATATTCTGGTTAAATCTCCGCAAGAACTGCTAACCCGCCTCCAATCAATAATCAAATAGCAATGAATGCCAAATATTTTCCGGCCATCAACAACCGCGCTATAGAACTTGTGCATAGATTGCAAAAAAAGCATCCTCTTATATTTAATAATCTGGCTATTTCTATTCTGTCTGAAAAAAATTTTCGTCAATCTCTGCAAAAAAATAATAATTTAAAACAAATATATTTCACAAAAAACGAGCTTAATTACTGCGGGAATCGTACATCGAGCCTTACCGGACGTTTTGCAGCCAAATCAGCGATAAATAAAATCATGCAAAAAAATATATCCCTGAATGATATCAATATCCTATCCTCACAAACAGGGGAGCCCGTCGTTTCAATACGGGGGCATACAAATTCTCTTATTTCTGTCAGTATCTCCCACGAAGAAGATCTTGTGACTGCAATTGCGGCACATGCGTTACCTGACAACACAATTGCAGTAGGTATTGATGCTGCAAGTATTACCAGATTCTCAAAATTATTGTCCCAAAAGAAAATTATCCGGCGTATCCTTACGCCGCTGGAACTAGACGACATAAATAATCTTCCGGAAAAAATGGCGGAAAAATGGGCAGGAAAAGAAGCGGTATCCAAAGCGATAGGAATCGGCATTTGGCATGGTGCCTCTTTACAGGAGATCGAAATCCTCAATCATAAAGGAAAATCATCAATAAAGCTTTATGGCAAAGTACTTGAACAAGCAAAAAAGAAAGGCCTGCGCCAATGGATAATTAATTTTATTCAGGATCAAAATTTCATACTCGCTACTGTCCTGGCTACAGACAACCCTATTCTAACCCCCGGTTATTCTAACCCCCGGGGTTAAATAGCTTCTAACCCAAGGAAATATACATTTACGCCTTCGATTTACTCTGATTTTCAATCTCTGCACAATTACTTCTTTAATTTTCATTGCATACAATTATTTTTGATATCTAAACACAAGATATCATCTTTATGTCAGGATATCAGCATCTTGTCATATAAATACATTCTTGAGGTCAAGCAAGCCTGATATTATTAAGTTAATATACTATTTATGAATATGCTGGCACAACAAAATTTACTACAAAACGCTTATAAGAAAACAAATAGTTTCCTAAAAAACGTTGAGAAAAATAAGGAAAAATATATTGCGCAAACTATAAGTAAGAAATATTATATTTCAGAATTACCTCCTATATGGCCTGATAAAATTGCTGTTGCCGAAAGATTTATTATTCATCTTAGGAATATGCCTGAAGATTGTCTATCTTTACTGGACAGGGATAATAAAATAATATATCTTACTCGCGACAACGACTTATTGAAAAAATGGGAAAATTTTGCGCTGGCACATATTTTAGGAAAATGGTTTATGGATCATTTAAGCTCCTCATTTAACCTTGCTTCTATCACAAATATGTCAGGACATGAAGAAGATTTGCAAGCAAATAAATTCGCGGGTTATTTACTCATGCCTGATAATTTCGTTCGCGAATATGCGTGGCTCGAGGAAGATTTCGCAACTGTCTTCCGTGTCCCCCAAGAGGTGGTTGATTTCCGAATGCTCCTCCCCTAAATACCAATACACGCACCCTAATAGCTTTTTTCTATATCTTTTATAAAAAACGAACTTGTCGAATTGTGAGCCGGGTGGGATTCGAACCCACGACCAAGAGCTTAAAAGGCTCCTGCTCTACCACTGAGCTACCGGCCCAA
>Ga0180732_1002232_pt1 | contig 10602 bp, 10 predicted proteins | sample KR11_01MetaG_FD_148674 | JGI IMG/M metagenome (GOLD analysis project Ga0180732, IMG submission 148674) | Groundwater microbial communities from the Olkiluoto Island deep subsurface site, Finland - KR11_0.1 MetaG | ecosystem: Environmental > Aquatic > Deep subsurface > Groundwater | place...
GGGCATAAACACACAGGCCGGTTTTGACAAACCAGAGCATATTCATACGCTGATGCGCCGGCATCACAAACAAGACAAGGGTTCCTACAAGCCACATTGCCGCGCCAATCCAGGGAACAGGTGCAGCCATGCCGGTTTGCGCGATCATCCAGAAAGCCAGAACAATAATCGTCAGAATTTGCGCGGTTCGTGGTGTGGCAGAGGTAGACGCTTGCGGCGTGATCTCCCTTCGGTTAACAAATGAGTTATCGTCACCCATCGGACCACTTCTACCGGGTTTGAAGTTCGCCCGGTTCTGTACCTCTTTATCCAGGGTGATGATCATTACGATGCCGCAAGCCAAAGATAATAAAGCTGGAATAGCCCTTGCCAAAAAGTAGACAAAGAACAGTATTCCGTTGGCCACGTAGATCAAGCCGGTGTTGAGGTAGTTAAGCAGTTCCATTAGTTGCTTCCGTTCTCAATCAATCTGACCGAGATAAAGCTGACAGAAAGTGAACCGCCAGTCGTAAACGAGCGGCCAGTTGAAACGGGTGTGCCAGCGGTCACGATTCGGAGTGAAAGGTTGTATGTGCCGGGATCTTGAAATTGAATATTGGACACAGCCCCATTTGCGCGACAAGTCTTGCCGCCATCACAGCCAGCGTTGGCAGATGCAAGACCAGGTACAAGATTGAAGCTTGTTTGTTGGGTAGTGGCACCATAGTAGTAGCCGGCGAGGTTGTGGGTGATCCAGTTTATGCTATCTTGAGTAAGGTTTGCGTTTGCGTTCACAGCAGAGACCGGTTCAGCGTAAACTTCAACGTGTTTTTCGCAATCCACCCGGACAAGTTGGCGAGTATTGATGGTTTTACCATTGTTGGTTTTACTGCCAGCCGTTTTGCAGTTGCCACCAGCAACAGCAGAACCATCTTCATTTGCCAGACAGAATTGCACATCCTCGTAAATGGGGATGGGAATGTAGTAGGTGTAGACCGTGGGGGGAACTATGACAAAGAAGGAAACGTCCGCGCCTCGCTTATTTGGGTCTTGACCAACAACCAGAGGGCTGGCGGGGCCGGTGGTGGAAATGCCGAGAGAGGGCGAACCGGGAACGATAGTGGATGCAGGACATTGGGGAGGAATAACCGGGGCTGCAGTGGGGATGGCTGCTGCTGCTGCCAATAATGCGGCTTGTTCGGCCGTACAACCCACAGGACTTTTGGTGCAGTTCGCGGCTGAATAGTAAAGGTAAGTGCCGGCAAACATTTTGTCATCATAACCAGTTCTTACTTGATTCCATGCTTGAGTGACTGCTGCCCAAAAACCTGTTGTAAGTCCACCGGAACCTTCGCTGTAAAAACCTGAACCCAATATAGTTTTTTGGAGGTTTGTTAAGATGTATTCTCTTACGGCATCAAGGCTGGCGTCATCGTCAACATTGTATCCACCACCCATGGTCAGATTCCCGTTTGAATCTACTCCAGGCTGATTGGTGTAATAGGTGAGGTCTGAAACGCCTTGACCAAGAGCCATCCACGACGCGATTAAGCCTACGGTGCTCTGATATGATCCTTCGGAAGCCAAAAGTCCTGATGTTTCACCGTTCATTATCATAGCGTTCATAGTTGTTAATGATGGCGCCAGGATGGTGTCGCCATTGGGGGCAATGTATTGGTGGTATGAGGCTTCTTGAAAAGCTGTTCCTAGTTCATTTGCTCCATTTCCCCAATCGGGGTTTTCAATGGTTATTTCTCCTGCGTCAATAACGCCCGGAAGCATTAGTCCGGTGTTGGGGTCAATAAAATTGCTAAAGTCGCCTCCGCCGCCAGTAGTACCGTCTTGTGCTAATACTGGAATGACCAAAGCACTGACAAAGATCAGTGCGAGAGCGATTGAGAGGGTATTCCGAGTGATCTTATTCATAGATACTCCTTTAGGGTTGAGTTGTTTCCTGTGTTGGTGCTTGGGGGGTGAGTTTGGGTCCATACAGTTGGTCTAAGATTTCCTTGGGCAAGGGAACAAAGTTGTCAAACTTCCATACGCCATCTTCCTGAGTGACGATAACGTAATCATTTATTTCAACTGTTTCGCCGTTCCAGAAATCCACACTGTATTTGACAGCCCAAATTTGTTGAGCAATATCGGCAGAGGGATTCTCATCCACCTTCATAACCGCTTTTGCGCTAATAACAGACATTCCTCTTTTTGCTAGTTGGGCTGATTTAACAAATCCGGGGGCTTTTACTTCTTTCATGTATTCGCAGGTTGTCTTGGTGCTGACCGCGCAGATCCGTTCAACCCAGGCATCCGCATTACCGTCCTCGTTGTATTCAAAGGTTGCATAAGCTGATACGCCAGCTTCAACCGCTTGGGCGGCAGGGTCAGGAAGTGGAGTGGGTGCAGGGAATATTGCTTGGTACGCCTTGCCCAATAAGCCTGTGAAAATCAACACGCACAAAACAACAACGATTACTGCGCCCGCAATCAGGCGAGTGATCAGTTTTTGTTTGCGCTCACGTTCGTTCAGGGGGATGATGCTTTCGGTGGTCTTATTCATGCGATAGGCTCCTTTGGTTGAGTTGACAGGTTAATAAAAAAATCGGCCACACTTGAGCCGGGAAATATTTTTCTCGACTACATTAAGTGCGACCGTTTTCTAGGTGGGGGTGAAGATTTAGTGGTTCTTTTTGGTCTAATTATTCAATTGTGACAACATTATAGCATGGTTTTTTTTTAGTAATCAATAGGTTTTTTAGATTTACCCTATGAAGATGCTCCGTTGTCAGCAGGGAGCAGGTTTTGAGGAGTTTCTGTGACTGTTGGAGTTGATTCTTCGGTTGCAGATTCAGGTGTGAGTGTTGGTTCTGGAATGATGGGATAACGTAGTTTGTGATCTTGAACAACTTGGATACTCCAGCTTGATCGTTCAAATGCGCTCCAGAACAGGTTTGGTAGATTCGTCCAGGTTGAATCTTCATCGGTGGGAATCGTGGAGGATAGATACCAAATCTTCATACGGAGCCACCTGCTGACCTCGCTTTCGGGGTAGAGTGCTGAGTAAGTGGCTGGATAGCTGACTAAGAAAGACTTGAATACTGGCCATGTAATGGATTCGGTCTTGGTCAAAAATGTCACGTTGCCTTTTTCTGCCAGAGCGTCCTGCCGGTCTTGAATGAAAGCATTGTAGGTCATGCCTTTTGTGACCGGCATATTCATGGGTTGGGATGCGCGAGAAAAGCAAACGAACGCCAGGGCGATCATGATTGCGAGAAGTGCAATAAGAGCGATTTGGAGCAATGTCCACACAAGACGTACAGGAGCCATTGCAATTTTCTTTACAGTGCTTTCAGGTTCACGTTTCAATGTGTTTTCCTTTCGTTGTAAAAACAATCGTTTATCACTTAATTTTCTTTAGTTCTCCGGGGTTTATCCCGTCTACATAAGTCGCGTACACCCATTTTCTATAATTCGACAGACTTCCAATCCTTACCCACTTCCCATCTTGAGATATACCGTTTACGTAGAAACATGAACCTTTATCCAATTGCCCTACCTTCACGGCTTGTGATTCAGGTGAAGACCTCACGTTCAGAGGACTATTGCCATTGAAACAACCTCTTTGTGAAGATATCGCTGTAATGAGAAAGAATAAAGCTATGGTTAGTAAGCCGGCCACTCCAAAATAGTATTTACGTTTTTGAAAATGTTGAAAGCCGGAATGGCTTAAGTTGGCTATTTTGCCGTTGTCGGTTATTGTGTCTGTAATTTGGAATATCTTTGAATCTGACTTGTGTAAGGAGATGACGTTTTTATTGTGTTTGTCTACTGGTTTTGGTGGGTTGCCAATCTTATATCCACCGATTGTGTCTGTTTGATGTACTCCAAATTGAATTTTTACAGTTTCTTCCATTTCCTGTATTGAGAATTGGTTCGCTCTTTGCTTTTTTATTGCATTTGAATCTCTTCTTGATATCAATTGGACAAGTTCTTCAACGCTTTTACACCCTCTAACAAGACCAGTTAATTCATAAAGATTCGACCCTTCAAATGCGTGAGGAACAAGAATATATCCAAGACAGGTATTAAGTTTCCTGCTGGCACGCCAAAACCCCCACTCAACAGTATGAACACATTCTCTTGCTTGATCTCTAGCAGATTCATCATTATTCATGATATAGGTTTTGGAACCATTTTCATGTTTAATAAACAACCCCTCATTGGTTTTATAAATTACAGGTTCTTCGTCTTTATCTTTTGATTCAATAACGTGTACGGCGGTTTTTGTTATGACCACGAGATCAATATCGCGTTCGTTATTGCGCTTGTGGTCATAAGCGTCCAACCCAACGCAGACTATCGCTTCAGGTGGTAATAATCGATCAAGATCAAACAGAACGTCTTCTTTTATGCCGTTGCTTGGATATGATTTGCAGTTTTGTGAAGGAATAAAAAATTTTGCCACAAAAAACCCTCCTTTTTTGAAGTCTGAGTAAGTTGTAGGCTGGATAATCTCCAGCCTACTTGTTGGTTGGGAGTTGGGGATAAGGGAGTGTATCAAATCTTGTAACCAGCATAAGCCAAGTGTATCGGTCAAAGTTCTCTTTGAGAATTTTTGGCAAATTTGCCAAAGTTGGCTCAAGGGAAGGTACGAAGCGATAGTATTCTTTGCCAACGATAACTACTTTCCTTACCCATTTTTCAAACTTTCCGTCAGGGAAGTAAGCGACCAACACGGTTTCAAGGGGTCCCATAAAGTAGCCGGCAGGGAATATCACTATCGCTGGCACAAGGAATAGGGGGTGACCGTCTTTGTCGTCCACTACGGCTTTGAATCTATCCGCATACAGTTGGGCGGTGGTCATGCCCTGCGCTTCGGGTACGTCCATCGGGAGTGCAGCGTTTACCGCGTACAGCAGGGTGAAGATAACCAGTATTGCCAATACAACTTTGAAGCCCCATTTGAGCAGGAACTTCACGGCGCGGAATGGGAATAGCACCACGTTTTTGAATGCTTTTCCAAAGGTGTTTTCAGCCGGCACAGGGGTCGGGGTGGTGGTGTTAGTATCAGTCACTGCTACATTGTCGGTCATTGTGTGTGTTCTCCATAGTTTCTAAGTGTTAGTTGATCAATTATGATCTGTCTCTGTTTGGTAATCGGGTTGCAAGATGGATTGCTAAATCTATGTTGTTGTCCAGGATGGCAAAAGCTATGTCGAGAAAAATCCTGATTGTTTCTGCCATTGAAAGCCAGTTGCGATCAGCGATGGCGTTCAATTTTTTGTACTGATTGATTTCCACCAGCGCGTTAATTCGTTGCCATTTTGTGTAATCAACTGAGCTTTTCTTTTTACCTTCTGTATCTGCCATCGTTACTCCAATTGGTAATCAAATACCGACTGACATATCGCCACGCTCTTGCGTGTAGATTAGTTCAGGTGTGTGCATACAGCGCCCGAAGCGAACCACGCTCGGTGCGAGAAGCAAATAAGATTTTATTTTACTGCCTTAACTTTCTCCTTTCGTTTTTGATAACTTACGTGCCGGCCTGAGCCTGGGCAAACAAGGGCAGTTGCACCCTGTTTTTAGGCTGTTCCTTTATGCGTATAGTATAAAGCGATTTGCATACCGGGCAGTAGCCAGGAACATCGTTGAACCCTTGCGATTCGACTAATATCCAAAATTCAGTGGAGATAGTGTTCCGCTGCCCGCAAGCTGGACACTTGATGTGTGGGGCAGAGATGTGGATAACAACAAGTCGGCTGTCTACGATTTCTTCAGGGGGGCCTTAGTAAGTTGTCAAGTTTCATTTTCTAGTTACCTCTATTGTGTAATTACACTATAGCACCATTACACCACTTGTCAAGCCCCACAGGTGGGGGGACACGTATTCGGCAAACTGAAAACTTGGCAAATATGGAAAAAGAGAGGGGGGAATTTCAGCAGGGGAGGGGGCAGTTTGCTGTTTTCGGCATCCAGCAGGCAAGTGATCGAGCCGGCAGGCAGCCCACGCAAGCATGTGAGCAGTAGGCAGGTTGGGCGCAGGGAACAGTGATCAGAAAGCGGCAAGCAGAAGGGGAAAAGTGAGCAGAAAGCGGAGATCTGTTTTCGGTTTGCTGTAAACCTGGGGTTTAGTTTACAGGCGGGGCGGGGGAAAATGTGCGTTTACTGGACATAAGTAGACCCTGCCTTTTTTTGGGGGGGTTTCCGCCGAAATTAACAGGTGTTTTGAGATCAAAAACCACTTCAAAAAAAGGCTAAAATAATTTCGGTTTTTTGGTTTTGGGTTTTGGCGTTTTGGTATCGGCCTTTTCTGGCATATTTTTAGGTTTTTGGGAGTTTCGGTTTTTTGGTTTTTATGCAAAAGTGGCCGTTTTTTGCTCAATAATAACCTTTTTGGGCTGTGACCCTTGGTTATGTGCGTTTACGCTTGTTCTTGGGACTATCTAATCCCAACTCGTTTTTATACCTAACAAGCGTTGTAACAAACCAGTCTATTGCTGAGGATAAGCGATCTGCTTCTGATTGACGATCTACTACGCCTGGCCAGTCGCCAATGATGGTTGTTTGAGGAAAGAGGTCAAAGGCTCTGTCTTGTGAATCCTGACCGCTTGTGTTCACCTTAAATCTCAAGGGGCCGCCGCTAGAGAAATTAAAAAACCTAAACAGAACATCCCATACCATGTTTTCATAGGCCATAGCTGCGTTTGGTTGGTTACGTGCAGCTGCGTATATATCATTAATTGCTACAACCAAATCCCTGCGCAGGGATGTTAATTGCTCTTGTTCTATCCAAAAACGTACAAGATAAATATCCAACCAGGGTATCGAAGATAGTGCGTATCCCTTGCGCTCATTTTGTAACAGGTTGATGGCGTAAAGGCTTTTCATCTCTTCAAAAAAGAACTCCTGCCGATTGCTCGCATTCTGTAGGCTTTCGGCCAGAGATTTTTCTTTTTCTATATACGCTGACGTTTGCTTGCTTGATAACTTTTGGTCAAGTGGAGTTAATATTGTTTCGGCTTGAAGCTGGAAGAACTTTTCACGCCGTTTTTCCGTAAGTGTGTGTTCTGGATTGGCGCTTGCGAATATCTGTTCATATCTATTGATATCAAACGTTGGACTGGCGTAAAAGTCTGCAAATCTTTTCCAATAAACCGTAAAGGAGAGTTTGTGGCCGAGGTAAATTTCTAAATCACTCAAGGCTTTCATCCAAATTTGAATTGCTTTGTTTTCCTCTGCGGTTAGGTTGTCTTGTGTTTTATCGCTGTCTTGGGTTTCTGAGTTTTCCTGAGATGGGCTGCTGTCTATCCAGAATAGCACCAGAACGTCTTTAGAAAAGTTTGCCGATTCCGGTCTGGTAAAAAATTCTTCCCATTTACTCATTCTTGTGTTTATTTTATTGGGGAGGGCAGAGGTAATTCTTTCTTGCTCGAACTCCATAAACTGAATTGTTTGGGTTGTGTCTCGTGAATCCCAAAACTTTACATCAGGTCGGAATACCTCTCTAATTATGGGTTTTCCTTCTGGATCAATTTTCGGTTCGTCTGTTGAGATGAGAACTTGTCTGTCAATCTCGCAATACTTTCCGTTTTGTACACAGGCAATACCAATATCGGTAAGCGCAAGGGCATGAAGAACCGTAAGTCTTTCAAAGGAAGTGAAAGATCCTTCCCTTTTGTGTCCGAGCTTTTCTAATAACTTAGCCCCTTCTTTTGATAACCCGTATGCTTTCTCATTTCTTCCGCCGGGGTTCTGTTTGTCTGACTTTGCCCACCCTCGTACCGGACCGTCCACTTTCCATAGCAGGTTCGCGTTATCGTACTCCTCCATGGGAAATGTAAGTTTGTCCAGAAATTTTCTGAGTGTTGTTTCGGGATAGGGTTTTCCTGCTGTGAAATTTAATGCTTGACTAATTTGTGCGAAGGTACAAATAGCCTGAAATTGGAATGGTAATAATACGTCTTCGGGCGTGAGAGAGCCTGGTCTGCCAGGCTTATTGGTCGGTGTTGTATCTGTCATTGTTTTGCTCCAGAGTTGAACAGTCTACCGAACCAGATACTTGAAGGTCTGCCCGGTTCAGAGTTTTTCAGCATTTTGTCGTAGGTTGCCCAATCGTTAATGTTGGTAAAGTGTGTTTTGGTGAAAAGGGGCGTGGTTACTGAGAACAAGTTAATCCTGCTTGATATATCCCGAACGCCCTTGGTTGTTGTGCATATAAAATATCCAAATCCACCGGATACTTTGCTGTATGCTGACATAACTTCTTTGAAGTCCATTTGACTGATAAACCCCTCGTAACCGAACATCAGGTAAATCTTATTGCCTTTTTCGTCAGTAATTTCAGCGTGTGGGATAAAAGTGCGGGGTTGATTATGGTCATCTTGGTATTCTATTTCAGGCGCATAACTAACCAAAGAATAACCAAATTTAGGTAAGTAATCCTCTACTGCAAACACGAATAATGGCAATTCTTTTTGGGTAATTCCAGTGAGAATATTAAATACTCTTTCGGTTTCTGATGGTAGTTTTGATCGGACTAACGACAACGCTCTTGGTGACAGTTGAAAAAGCGTTGGGTAGGTAGCCCCCGGAATTGGTTTCGCAGAAGTTGAAATGGTCTTAATCATTTCAGTTTCTTTGATCTTTGTTATCAGTTCTTCAATTTTGCTAATAGGGAGTTGAAGTTCTTTTGAACTAAGTTCAATAAGGTCGTCCAGCTTCATTAGTCGGCAAGCCCCGGCAAGCTTCAACAATTCGCCCCCTTCCTTTCCTTCTATTGAAGTATCGGGGAGCGCTGCCGGCGCTGTTGGTTCGATGGCCTGAACGTCAATAAACTCGTCAGCCGTATCCTGATCATTGTCTACTGTTTCAGCATGAACAGTGGATCGCTGTTGATTTAAGATATATTCCAGTTCGCTTTTTGTCATCCCCACAATAAAATCGAATTGCTTGGTGAGCCTGATGTTTTCGGATAACAAGCGTTCGTTTTCCTGTTTCATTTGTGCGAAGTCGGTTTGCTGTTGTAACAGTTCTTGCTGAATGGCAGGGTTTTGAACCAAATTTCTAAGTTCTTCTGTTTGACCATGAAAGAAAGAGATTGCCATTTTTGCAACCTGATCTACTTTCATTTCTTTTGTAATAACCGGGGAGGTAATATTCTTCTCGGCGCAAATCTGATCCATAAAAGCCCGGAGTGTTTCTTTGGCAGCGTCTGCCGCGGCAAGTGCCTTGTCTCTCTCTTTAGTTGCGTCTGTTAAAAAGCCTTGAAGGGTTGCAAGGCGTGCATCTATCTCTTTTGTATCCAAGTGTTACTCTCCAAATCCGATAAGATATCCTGGGCAGTATTGATAAGTCCTTTAGTGGTGGTGAGGTTTTCTTCTGAAGGAGTGCTAACCCAACGTAATGCGGATTGGCTGGCGTCTAAATAGGCAGCGGAAGTATTGAGTAATAAATCTTTGAGGCCGTTGAGCGCGGAGGGGGCTTCGGCGTTGTTGATCGCTTGCGTAAGCTTCACGTATTCTTCAAACAAAGCCTGAGAACTTTGGGATTGGGAGAAAAGACTTTTTGAATTACCTGACATAAGGACCGCGAGACGTCCGTCCAGTAATCGAAGTTCTTCAGTCCAACCCTCGGCTTTTGCTCGATAATCTTCAACTTTTTTGACGCTCGGTAGAAGAAGGATGGCCTGACCCTTTTCGTCTTCGGGTGTGGCCAGCCAGCCAACAACCCCAAAAACCAAAAAAGCAAGAACAATGATAATGAGCGCCTTTTCAGATCTATTCATTGTCGTGGCCACCGTCTAATCCCTGATCTTTACGGTTGGGTAAGAGGACGCCCCTTTCAACAAGTTCTAGGCGTTTTCTTTCACCCTCTGCTTTGTTTTCACCTTTAATGTATTGAATATTATCAATCACAAATTCAAACTTTAATCTGTCGCGTTCGACACGGGTTTGCACATGGCTAAAGACAAAAGCTCTAGTTCCGGCTTCAATGAATGCAAAAGCCAGTTCTGCTCGATACCCATAAGCCACAAAATTCAAACCTTTTGCTGCCTTTATTCCTTCAGATTCGGGCGTGAAACCCTTGAATATAGCCAACCAGGTTAATTTGCCATCAATGTGTATCTCGTTAAAATCCTTGATACCTGAAAAATCCACTAAAAAATTGCACTGATTTACTATCGCCACTCAATCCTCCGGTTTACTTGTTTAAGACCTCTAGGAGCCGTTTTAAGGCTTGTTCCCTTTATGATGTGTCAGTAGACCTTTTTCTTGTACAAATCGCTAAAAATGCCGTTCTGTTGTGCCATTGGTCACCCTTATGGGTGTTTGTAAGTGTCACCCTTATGGGCGTTTATTTATGTCACCCTTATGGGTTCCGTCTATTGGTCACCCTTTAGGGTGACCAATTCTATTCATTTTTCCTTTTTTCTAGATCGAGACCCCAATCAAACTTGAGACTGACTATTGGTTTTTTGTAATTGCTTAATACTTCACCATTAGTGCGCTCTAATTCCTTGACTCCGCCCCATAATATCCAGGCTGCTAATTGGCTGTTTGAAATTCCATAGCTATTTGCGAGTTCGGCAATTTTTTCCTTGAGGTCAGCGCCAATATCATA
>Ga0180732_1002233_pt1 | contig 10602 bp, 8 predicted proteins | sample KR11_01MetaG_FD_148674 | JGI IMG/M metagenome (GOLD analysis project Ga0180732, IMG submission 148674) | Groundwater microbial communities from the Olkiluoto Island deep subsurface site, Finland - KR11_0.1 MetaG | ecosystem: Environmental > Aquatic > Deep subsurface > Groundwater | place...
ATTAAGAGATTGTTTATGCCTTAATTATACCAACATTTTGCCTAAAGATAAAGGAAAAACAGTGGACAAGAAATTGAAAAAGAAACGAGTTTCTGATAGTTTCGGAAGAGAGTTTTTAGACAGCCTGTATGGAACCATCGGGTGATTGCTATTTGATGATTTTGCGGGTTGGAATAAAAAAAGAGCAAGGATTTTTCCCGCTCATATTTAACTTTAACCAGTTTGAAACTTTATCTTAGAACCATCTAAGAATTTATGGAGATTGTATATCTCCTTAATTTTCAGATTACCCCATGTGTCTTTTGCCCAGTTTAATGCATCTTGATTTAATGCTCTATGCATTAAATGGTAAATTTCGTTAGCTGGGCTGCCATCTTTGCGTAAAATAATGTTATACATTCCTCTGCTAACTTCTATTTCAAGCGCGTTGCCAGCTATGATAAATCTGGGGCAAATTCTTAGCAATTCCTTTATTTCGTATATGGCTTCTCCTACTTCTATTACTACAGTCTTTTCAACTTTTTGTCCCGGGGTTACTTTTAACCCCCTTATTTGTTCTGTTATTTTTAATGTCGTTTGTCATTCCTCCTTTTGACTAATTCAAGCATAGACTAAACTTTCCAAAATGTCAACTCCAAATTCTAAACCTTGCCTACCGGCAGGCAGGTTCCAAATTCTAAATTCAAAACCCCACCTTCCCTCCTCCCCCGGAGTTTATTTTTCCTGAGACAAAACAGGGAAGATTTTACCCCGAAATTCATAATTTATATTTATGATCCCGTATTTTTCTTTCAGTCAAATAAATTTAGGAATAATAACAATTCAAGTCTGGGGATTGATGGCGTCAGCGGGATTTTTGGCCGCTTTGTTTTTATGCTTAAGAGAGGGGAAACGCAAAGGAATAGGCGAAGAAAGTATGTGGGATATAATGACTCTTTCTCTGATCGGAATTATCGCGGGCTCAAGGATTTTTTATATTCTTTTTAATTTTGAAAGATTTAATAACTTAGCTGATATTTTTAACATTTATAAAAACGGCGGATTTTCTTTATTAGGAGGAATAGTTGTGGCTATTCCGCTGGTTTATATTTACGCGAAGGCAAAAAAAATAAATATCTATAAGCTCGGAGACGCTTTAACCCCCGGGATAATAATATCCATCATAATCACAAGGATGGGATGCTTTCTCGTTTATGATCATATCGGAAAAATCACCAATTTGCCGTGGGCGAGATTATACATTGACCACTCTGCGAGACATCCTGTGGCATTGTATTATATAATAAACGCCGTTGTTATTTTGGGCATAATCTGCTATCTTAAAAAAAGGCAATTGAAAGACGGAATTCTTGTTTTGTCTATTACGCTTTATTATTCCATTTCAAGATTTTTTCTTGAATTCACTCGCTGTTCTGATTTAGATTTTTGCGATAGCCGATTTTTCGATCTTACGCGCAATCAATGGTTTTTGCTTTTTGCAATTCCGTTTCTGGTTTATTGTTTAAAGAGAAGGATGAAATGATTTATCGCATAGAAATTTCAAACTTTATTCTACCCGGCTTTAGCCGAGGGTGCGCGATGCTTTAGCATCGCGAGTTTTCAAGGGTCATACGCAATTTAACACTAGTGTTAAATTGCGTATGACCCGTTTTCAAAGCGCTTGAAGCTAAAGCTTTAGAAACCCTCGGCTAAAGCCGGGTAGAAGATTATCAAATAATTCTAAAAAAAAGAAAAACGAAAAAAAGAGTTCGGTTCAGGAAATATTTATATGCCTAAAGCTCATTTTATGCTATAATGCAGTTATGAAATAAAAAAATTAATCAGCTGATGAAATATGAAAACAACGATTGAAAGAATATCAAACGGCTTATACATACTTCTTTTTGGATTGGTTCTTTTGTGGATTATGCTGGGCTTTATAAGCGGCAATGTGATTTTCCAGCTCCTCCGATTATGGCCGCTTTTTTTTGTTGTTGCCGGGATTGAAATTATATTCAGAAGAACCAGATTTTATTTTTTAAAAATAATCTCTACAATTATCGTCATCTGCCCTGTGGTTGGAATTATATATATTTCTCAAGGAGGAGATTTTTTTCATCAAAGAGATATGGAAATATTTAAAATAAACCAAGAAATTTCTGGCAATAAAACAGCGGATCTGAATATAGATTTTTCCTTCGGAACGCTTTTTGTTGATGATGCCCCGGGAAGCGCGATTAGCGGAGATTTGTCTATCGCCTCGGGAGCTGCCCCTGAATTGAATTTTAAAGAATTTGAAAAAGAAGATTTCTATGGAATTTCCAGCAGTCATTTAAGCGATTACGCTTTCAGCCCATGGGACGGCAATCATATTTGGGATATAAGGATTGGCAAAACCGTTTTGTCCAAGGTGAAAGCAAAAACTTACGCAAGCAAAAACAAATTTAATTTTTCCAATCTTAAAACTTCGGAGTTCACGCTAGACGCCAAAGTAAGCTCAAACGAAATAATATTGAGTGAAAATATCAGAAAAGTAAGAATTAGCGCGACTGTTTCGGGACTAAGCATACTCATTCCCAAGGAGATGGGAATTAAAGTATCTTTAAATAAGTTTTTGATAATTGATAATTTCAAAGAACTGGGAATGGAGAGAGGCTTCAGGGAATATATTAATCAAAATTATAAGAATAAGGATATATTGAATAAAGCGGACATAGATTTAGATCTAAAATTATCCAGACTTGAAATTAAATATTATTAATAAAATTAAATTGTTAAATTGTCGTATTGTTCTATTGTTGCTAAATTCTTGTAAAAGAATTTTAATATTTTTGCATTCTTCTGCGTTAAGTCTGCGTAATTCTGCGAAATTAGCGCCGAAGGCCTAATTTATAATTCTTAAAAAATTGGACAGTTTCTATTACAGTTTAATTAAAAAACATAGGAGAAGAATGAGCTTTACGGTTCTGGTTTCTTTTTTGTCCACATTTATTTTTGTCCGCATCTATGTTGTTTTAGGAACGGTCGGAATTATTAACGATCCGGAACTTTACATAAAAGGCTATCATATTCATCACTTGAATTATGGAATTGTTATCTTGGCCATCGCTGGATTTTTCGCGCTTATTTTCCAAAATACGAAAAACAGGCTCAAAATAGGAGCGCTTTATGGGCTTGGTTTAGGGCTTACTTTTGACGAATTCGGGATGTGGCTGAAGCTTGAAAATGATTACTGGACTCGCATGAGCTACGACGCGGTGATTATTATAGGCTTGATTTTCGCGAGCGTGGTTTACATCCCTTCTTTTTGGCATAGTTTGATTAAGCATATAGAAAACGGGATTATAAAGGTAAATAATATAAAGAGGGGAAGAAAATAGGTTTATTTAGTTTCTATTGAAATAGTATGATTTTAATCCTCAAACTGCCCAATAAACGATAAAATTAAAAATTTGTCATTCCGAGCATCAGCGAGGAATCGCTTATATTCGCTTATGCTCGCCATTTTTATGTGTTTGAGAGGGATTCCTCTTTGTCTGATGACAAACCTGTCTGCCGACAGGCAGGCCTGCCTGCCGTTAGGCAAACCTGTCTGCCGACAGGCAGGTCGGAATGACAATAAGATTAATAATTTAACAATCTAACTTCTCAATTATGAAAATTGGAATGTTTATCAATTATTATACTCCCTCAAAAGGCGGAATGGAAACATCAGTTATCAATCTTTGCCGGGGTCTTGAAAAGGCGGGGCATCAAACTTTTGTTTTTGCTCCCGAATATCCGAATTATATTGATAAAGAAAAAAATATTTTTCGCTATAAAAGTTTCCGTTTTAATTACGAGGGATATTTTTATGTTTTGCCGCTGCCGTTTTTTTCATCTGGAATAAAAGAGATTGTGAAAAATTTAAATCTGGACATAATCCATTCTCATCAGCCGTATTCGCTGGGCGATGAAGCGCTGAAATTTTCCAAAAAATTAAATATTCCTCTTGTTTTTACTTATCACATAAAATATGAAGACTATCATCATTATGTGCCTTTTATTCCTGAGAATATTTCCAGAAAATTTATAAGAAAAATAACAACTAAATATAGCAATCAATGCGGCGCGATTATCGCCCCTTCTACCGCTATAAAAAAATTATTAATTGATCATCAAATTAAAGCGCCGATAAGCATAATCCCCAGCGGGATAGACATTGATAATTTCGCCAAAGATGCCGGGCAAAGAGAGAAAATAAGAGAAAAATATCAAATCAAAAAAGACGATGTCGCGCTTATAACGGCATGCAGGCTTACGGAAGAAAAAAATGTTGGATTTCTAGCGAGGTCATTTAATAAAATAAAAAAATCTTGCGGCAACGCAAAATTTCTGATAGTCGGCGATGGCGCGGCCAGAAAAGAGCTTGAGCAAATGGCTATCGAATTTGGAATCAAGGATAGCATTATTTTTACAGGCTTGGTGAATAAAGAAGAAATAATCAATCTTTATCAAGCGAGCGATATATTTATATTTGCGTCATTAACCGAAACGCAAGGACTGGTGGCGGTGGAAGCAATGGCGGCTGGCAATCCAGTGGTGGCGGTCAAAGCCAGCGGGATTGAAGATATGATTATAAACGGAGAAGATGGCTTTCTAACTTCCGAATCGGAAGAGGAATTTTCCAACAGCGTTATAAAAATAATAAACGACAAGAATTTGCGGGAAAAAATGTCCGCGCGGGCGAAAATAAATTCCCAAAGATTTTCAATAGAGCCGTGGGTGGAGAAAGTGGTGGAGCTGTATAAAACAATAAAACAATAAAATTAATAATTGCTCGCTTGCTGTCATTCCGATCGGAGCGTAGCCCTGTTCTTAAAATTTACTCTGTAAATTTTAAGAACAGGGCGCAGCGGAGTGGAGGAACCTGTCTGCCGATAGGCAGGTCTGTAAACACGGAGTATTTGTTTCTAAATAAAAATACTGTAAAACACACGCTTTATCCGCTTACAGATCCCCATTCGGCTAATCGCTCAGGGCAGGCTCTCGGCTCCTATCGTCGCTCGGGATGACAAGTTTAAATGCGTAGGTCCTAAATATAACAATTTAACAAAACAACAATTTAACAATAACAATAAATATGAAACTATCAATTATCATTCCCACAAAAAACGAAGAGGAATATCTGCCGAAGCTTTTGGAGAGCATCAAGAAGCAGACTTTTACGGATTATGAAATAATAATTTCTGACAATGGCTCTAAAGACAAGACGAAAGAAATCGCCAAAAAATTCGGCTGTAAAATCGTGAAGGGGGGGCTACCGGGGAAGGCGAGAAACAAGGGCGCGAAAGTCGCGAGAGGAAGCATTCTTTTGTTTTTAGATTCTGACACGGAATTAAGGACAAAAGATTTTTTGGAAAAGAATCTAAATGAGTTTGAAAAAAGAAGGCTTGATATGGCGGCGCCTCTTATTTATCTTGACGGGAAAGAGCTTGATAAGATTTTCTTTGACTTTTGGAACAAGCTTACGAAATTGCTTCAATATTCCCTGACTCCCGTCGCGGGAGGCTGGTGTATTTTTATCAAAAGAGATCTTCATAACGGGATAAAAGGATTTGACGAGAGGATTATTCTCGGCGAAGACTCCGATTACGCTCAAAGGGCGGTTATGCATAAATTATTCAAAGTGAAATTCAGGGCGCTAAAGAGCTCTAGAATTCAAGTTTCCACGAGAAGGCTGGAAAAAGACGGCCACCTGAAAGTCGCCGTCCAAGGAATCGGCACCGGCTTGCATTGGTTTCTCCTTGGCAAAGACCGAAAAAACAAAGCGGGATATAAATTTGATATTTACGGGAAGTAGATCGTTGAATTGCTAAATTGTTAAATTGTTTAGCATGTTAAAATGTCTATATAATAAAATAAACTAATCAAGTAATTTTAAAAATATGAAAACAATTGATAGAATGCCGGTGGACATAAATAATGCGTTAAATCAAAGAGAAATAAAAGATAAAGGCAATCCTGAAAGAAACAGAGAATACAATAAAACGCTGGAAAAAGTAAATAATAATTCTGAAAGTGAAACAGTTGATCGGGTTGTAGAAAAAGTTGAGCCGGATAAAGAAAGTTTAGAAAAAGAAGAAATAGAAAAAATAGAAAAAGAAAGAGAAATACAAGAAGCCAGAAAAAGAATAGAAAATATGCCAGACAAAGAACAAGAGGATAATAATAAACAACAAACTGAGGCGCAAGAACAATATAGCGGTAAAGAGCTTTTTGAAAAAGCAAGGGAGGAAAAAGGCGGCGTTGAAGAAGTTATGAGACTGTCTATCATTGGAAATGTTTCTGAAAAAATAAGCAATACCAGCCAATCTCAGGAAGCGCGGGACAAAACGGCAGAAAGGAAAGCGCCGGAAGTTATTAAGGCGCTTGAGGATATATATGGCGATTTGGAAAATATAAAAGAAAATTTTGGGATAATAATGGATATAGGAGCCGGCTGGGGAGAAAACTTGAGAGATTTAGCTGAAAAACTAGAAGTCAAAAAAGCTATTGGCGTTGATCCAAACACCATTTATTCTGAAAAAGTTAATGAGAAATTGGGAGATAAGCTAGCTTGGGTTAAGAGAGACGCTATGGAAGTGATGAAACTTTTGAAAGCCGGGGCTGTGGATATGAGCACATTGTTTGCTTTTTTACAAATATTAGACGATGAAGAAAAAATAAAAATATTAGAAAAAATAGGAGAAGTAACAAAAGAAGCAATAGTGATAGTTGATGAATTAAAAAGAGACGGTTTTGATGGCTTGAAAGATTTGTTTACGAATAAATTATATAACGCGGGAATGGGAAAATATAAAGTTTTAAGCGAGGATGGCTGGAAAGAGATTTTTAAAAAAGCCGGTTTGGCCGTGGAAGTTTTCAATGAATTTGGAAATAATGATTTTGTCGCCATCTTGAAAAAAGCCGAGCAAGCTGATGAAGTTGAGCAGGTTTAAGCGTGAGTATATAAAGCTTATTTTTGTTCATATTCCTCATTCGCGCGAATGGGCGAATGAGGAAAAAGGAGAGAAAAATCAAACTTATAAAAAAACAAAAACGGCGTCGGTTGAGGCTGTTTTTGTTTAATCATAGCTTAATGCGAAGCGCGAATCATTGACACAATCCTGATTTTGTGGTAGCATTTTTTTGTCAAACAAAATAAACGGAGGTGTTTGATAATGAACATTGAAATATGGCTATGGTTAATAGCAATTGGTATTGCAATAGGAGTTGTTTTTTTCTCCAGAATTGCAGCGCTTTCATTTTGGGAATCACAGATAGAACGCGAAAATCCATGGGCTGGAGCGCTGAATGTGTGGAGAGTATGGATAAAAAAAATACCCAAAGAGATAACAGCCTATCACATTGGTCTTGCCGCAGATACAGTGACTGCTACAATCTCAAATGATATAATTACTATTTCCTTTCTGCTCCTTTGCGGATTGGTTGTAGATATTCTGAACATATTTCAGATAATTATGTTGTTTGGAGCTTATCTGCTAATCAAGACAAGCATGATAATTCTTCAATTTGTTTTTGAAGATTATCTGTGGCACATTCTGAATCCGCGCCAAGATAAATTTGGATTCCATACATTTACGGAGAAAAAATATCCGTCAGTATGGCCAATGCCTAGGATTATATCTCGGATTATACCGGGGGCTAGGATTATACCGGGAGAATATATATATGCGATTTTAGCAACAGGAGGATTGATTCTTTTTGCCGGATTATTTATAGCCGCTGTCTCCAGAGAGTTATTTTCAATTCTTTGGGCAATTGTTGGCTGGATGATTGTTGTTTTTGTGCTGTTAATACTAACGGCGGTCATAACAATCAAAGCGCCGGCATTGCATAAAAAAGCAGCCGAAATAAAATCTTGGGTGGAAAAATATTCAGTAGAACATGGAGCCTAAAAAACTCCTTCTTTTTTTGCCCAAAAACCGGATTTGTGATATTTTAAAGAAGGAGAACAAATGCTTGTTTGCCTTCGTTTAGAGCTAAAATTGAAACTCCCTGAAGATAAACATTAAAACAAATAACAAACCAAAAAATGAAAATCGAAAATTGGCATAATTTGCATTCAAGGGAGGTCGCGCGTATTTTGAAATCTTCTAAAAACGGCTTGTCGGAAGAAGAGGCGGAGAAGAGGCTGAAGAAATATGGCAAAAACAAGCTTCCCGAGAAAGAGAGGTTTACGCAGCTTGAAATCGCGATGAGCCAGTTCAAAAGCCCGCTGGTTTATATTCTTTTGATCGCGGCGCTGATCTCTTTTATTTTGAAAGAATTTGTGGATATGGGAGTTATTCTTTTTGCGGTTATGATAAACGCCGCTGTGGGTTTTATACAAGAAACGAAAGCCGAGCGGGCGCTGGAAAAGCTGAAGGAAATGATAGAGCATAAATCGCATATCACAAGAAACGGGATTGAAAGAGAAATAAATTCCGCGGATATTGTTCCGGGCGATATAGTAATTCTCAGGGCCGGCGACAGAGTTCCGGCGGACGGCAGAATTTTTGAAGTTCGCGAGCTTGATATTGACGAGGCAAGCTTGACGGGGGAGTCAATGCCTGTGGAAAAAGTCGTGGAAATAATTGATCAAGAAGGAGCATCTCAAAGCAAGAAAAACATGGCGTATATGGGAACTAGCGTAGTGAAGGGCAGGGGGATGATGATTATCATCTCCACGGGCATCAATACAAAATTCGGGCAGATCGCGCTTCTTTTAAAAGAGACAAAAAAAGAAAAAACCCCGCTTCAAATTAAGATGGCGAAGTTCAGCAGATCATTCGGGATATTTACATTCGCCATAGTTATTTTTATTATTTCAATCGGCCTGTTTCGCGGAGTTGAATTTTTCCAAATATTTACGACCGCCGTGGCGATTGCCGTAGCCGCTATCCCCGAAGGTCTTTTAATGGCTGTTACTGTGGTTTTAGCCATTGGAATGCAAAGAATTTTGAAAAAAGGGTCTCTCGTCAGAAAGCTGGTCGCGGCGGAAACTTTGGGAAGCGTGACCGTGATTTGCGCGGACAAAACCGGAACCCTGACGGAAGGAAAAATGCAGGTTGATCATATAATTACAATAAGCTCTGAATTTTCTCCGGCGGAAAAAAGGGACAGCCAAGATATGATCATACAAGAAGAAAAACATAAATTGGATCATATGGCTGCTATGGAAATAGGAATGATTTGCAATAACGCTGTAATTGAAAATCCGAACGACGAGCTGGAAAATTGGAAAATTCATGGCGACTATACGGAAAGAGCGCTATTGCAATCCGGAATAAACATTGGATTTGATCCGCAGAAAATCAAAAAAGATTTTGTTAAGATTGAAGAGATCCCGTTTAGTTCGGAGAGAAAATTGATGGCGACATTGAATCGCGAAAATCAGAACAATTATAAGATATATGTGAAAGGAGCGCCTGAAGAAATAATTAACAGATCAAAATTCGCGCTGGTTGCGGGACAAAGAAGAAAAATGACGGAAGACGATCTCAGGTTTCTCAAAAAAAGACAAAATGATTTAAGCAAGAAAGGGCTTCGGATCATAGCAGCCGCTTTTTGCGACGCTGATAAAAATATAGCTTCCTCGTTCAAAGAAGGAAACGAAGACGAAATAATAAACGAATTGGTGTTTGTCGGACTTATCGCGCTCAAGGATCCCCTGAGGCAAGAAGCGAAAAACACGATAAAACTTGCCAAAGAAGCCGGCATAAAAACTATTATGATTACCGGGGATAATCGCCTCACCGCCAAAACTATCGCTAACGAATTGGGATTGAAAGTTGAAGATGAAAATATTTTAGATGGCGAGAAGCTAGACCAATTGAGCACAAAAGAATTTAGTAATATTGTCACTAAAATTAAAGTCTACGCGCGCGTTTCTCCGCATCACAAATCAAGAATTGTGGATGCGTGGCAAAGCAAGGGCGAAGTTGTGGCGATGACTGGCGACGGAGTGAACGACGCGCCGGCTCTTAAGTCGGCTGATATAGGAATAGCTTTGGGTTCCGGAACGGAAGTTGCCAAGGAAACGGCGGATATTGTCCTGCTGGACAATAATTTTAAAACCATTATAATTGCTGTTGAGCAAGGCAGGGTTATCTATGAAAACATCAGAAAAGTCATTTTATATCTTGTTTCAGACAGTTTTAGCGAAGTCATTATTATCGCGGGAAGCCTGCTTTTGGCGATGCCGGTCCCGCTTGTCGCCGCTCAGATTTTATGGATAAATCTTATAACAGACGGATTTCCTAATATCGCTTTGACGCTAGAACCCAAAGAGGATAATATTATGAAAGAGCCTCCTCGCAAAAAGAACGAACCTCTGTTGAATTTTGAAATTAAGACTTTGATTTTTACTATTAGCATAACTAGCGGAATTTTGTCCTTGGCGGTGTTTTGGTATGTTCTTAATGTAACCGGGGAATTTCAAAGAGCCAGCACTATCGCTTTTTCAATTCTGGCGATTGATTCTCTGGTTTATGTTTTTTCCATCCGTTCTTTGCGCCATTCAATTTTCGCGAAAAATATTTTTTCCAATAAATATTTAATTATAGCCGTAATTTTAGGATTTGCTTTCCAGCTTGCGGC
>Ga0180732_1002234_pt1 | contig 10598 bp, 8 predicted proteins | sample KR11_01MetaG_FD_148674 | JGI IMG/M metagenome (GOLD analysis project Ga0180732, IMG submission 148674) | Groundwater microbial communities from the Olkiluoto Island deep subsurface site, Finland - KR11_0.1 MetaG | ecosystem: Environmental > Aquatic > Deep subsurface > Groundwater | place...
ATATGGCTACCTGCACATGCAAAGCAGCAAGAAAGGGATTCCCATTGAAAACCGGCCGGTTCTGGCCATTCTGAAACAGGTTGCGGAAATCAGGGTTGAATTGACCGAGGCCCAGGAGGAAATTAAAAGACGGGTTGCGGCCGAAAAAGAAAGGGATTTGGTTATTTGCGAGCTTCAAACCGCCCTGTCGGAAGTAAAAACCCTTAGGGGCCTGATCCCCATTTGTTCGAGCTGCAAAAGCATTCGGGATGACAAGGGGTATTGGAATCAAATCGAGACATACATCAAAGCCCATTCGAATGCGGAATTCACCCATGGCATCTGTCCGGATTGCGCCCAGAGATTATACCCGGATATGAACCCCTACAGGCCTTGAATGAACATGGAATCCTCCCGGAAGCGCCCCCGCGTTAATTATTCCCTGGAACTCACCGCCACGGCCGATGCCACCGGATATTTTTCCTGCAAGACCCAAGAGACGTTGTCGCTGGAAGAAATGCTTCTTCACCTGGAGCAGGCCCCCCTGGATGAATTCATGCACAACCAGGTGTTGCGACACCTTTCCGGCATGTCCATGGAAGAGCGCATTGTCTTTCTGGAAAAAACCGTAAATTCCAAAGATTCATTGCTTCTGGCCCTGTGTCATGAGGCGGGATTTGCGGAGCAAGCCGCACCCTCGCTAAAAAAACTATTTTTAAAAATCAAGCCCCTGGAATTGCTCTCCCAAACGCCGCTGATCATTCTCAAATCCAAAACTTCCAAAGACAGTGATCTGCATAGACCCTGGATCTCCCTGTTCCGAGAAAACATTCTGCGCCATATCCTATTGCCCAAGGACGCCCGTTTGCCCCAGCCCTTTGATCCGGTGCACTGGATCGGAAATTCTCCCGTCAAACGGATATTGCAGCCATTCACGCACGGCATGCCACCAAAATAAACCTTGGATTCACTCCCCTTCCCCACCCGGGCCAAACGGCACAAAAAGCCCTGGATATCCTGAAAACCCTGGGGATTCTTGAAGGCGAAGAAATGCGCCATGAATCCTCGCTCAGCCCGATTGCTCTGATTCGGAAATGGCACATGAATGTTTCTGTGGCAAGGGGAAGGCATCGATACAGTCTTTCCGGCATTCAAAACAGTTACGGCCGAGGGCTTTCCCTGGATGCCGCACGGGCATCCAATTTAATGGAAGTGCTGGAGCGGTATGCTTCTTTTGCAAGCTTTGAGGGGGACAGGATTTCGGATTATCAAATGGATTACGATCTTCAATATGATTCCTTCTCCGCCATGGGCAAAAAGGGCTTTTCAGCCCTGAATCCCAATCTTCTGTGTCTGGAAGTGCCGTACGGGGATGAAAAACTCACCTGGATGCAAGCCCAAACCCCCGTCCATGGAACCCTCCGACCCTTGTGGATTCCGGCACAACTGGTCTTTCTCTTCTGCAACCTGGATGAGCCAACCCTGTTTTCAGGCCTGGGCTCCACCGGGCTTGCATCGGGCAACACCATGGCCCAGGCCAAAGTTTCCTCCCTTCTGGAAATCATCGAGCGGGATGCCGAAGCTACCACGCCCTTTGACCTCTCCCAGTGCTTCAGGGCCGAAACCCGTGATCCGGAAATTGCGCCCCTGTTTGACCTGTACCGGCAATGCGGCATGGATGTGATCTTTCAGGATCTGACCGGCCGCTTCGGCATTCCCTGCTGCAAAGGTTTTGTCCAATGGAAGGATGGTGAGATTTCAAAAGGGGTCGGAGCCCATCTATCGGCAAAAAGAGCGCTTCTTTCCGCCTTGACCGAAACCCCCTATCCTTTTCCCAAAGGCCCCCCGTCCCTGGTCGGACCGGACAACCTGGTGAGGGTCCCCCTGGAAAAACTTCCGGACTATTCCACAGGTCAGCCCGAACAGGACCTCGCCATTCTGGAGGATGTGCTCTCTGAAAACAGCCTTCAACCCATCTATGTGAACCTCACCCGCCGGGACTCGGGCATTCCCGTGGTCCGGGCCATGGTTCCCGGCCTGGAAATCATGGCGGATTTTGATGAATTTTCAAGAGTCAGCCCGAGTCTTTTCCTTAATTACTTGAAATTGAATACATAAATAGCATGATACCAAGCAAACCCTAAAGATAAGCTTTACAATCCGGATAACTGCTGGTAAATCTATGCCATCAACCGGCGGCCTAAATTCAACAGATCATCACCCCTCATCCCGCCGCCATTCGATTCACTTTAATGCCAGAACAAACTGTTCTCATATCATAAACAATCCATTCAGGTCTTTCTATGAAACAACGTGCAATCAGGATTGTTTTGGTCCTTGCTTTATGGATGTTTTTCCCCATAGGCCTGGCCCATGCCTTTACAATCAACCCAGATACACCTGACCTGAAACTGACTTGGAACAACTCCTTGCGATACAATGGGGCCATGCGTATGCAGGCCCGTGATCCGATCATTGCCAACAATGCGCAATTTGACCAGGGGGATGCGCTCTTCGGCCGGTACCGCACCATCACCAACCGACTTGACTGGCTGAGTGAGTTCGATCTGGCCTATCGCAGGCAATACGGCTTGAGGGTTTCTGCCACTGGCTGGTATGACACCGCTTACGGCAGAAAAGGCCGCAGCAATCCGGAAGCCTTGGGAGCCGAAGCGGCGCCCGTAAGCTACACAGACAACAAGTTTACCTCCTACGTGAAACGCTATTACGCCGGCCCTTCTGCAGAACTGCTCGATGCTTTTGTATTCAGCATCTTTGAAGCCGGGAATACGGTCTGGAATGTGAAGGCGGGGCGACATGCCCTGGTCTGGGGGGAATCCCTGTTCGGCAGCACCCACGCAATTTCCTATTCCCAGGTGCCCGGCGACGGCATGAAAACCATCTCCAACCCCGGAGCATCACCCAAGGAAACGGCCCTGCCGGTCCATCAGCTATCCATGCTCGCTCAGATCAACCGGGAGGTTTCCCTGGTGGCATCCCTGGGATTCGAGTGGCGGCCCAATCGCATTCCCGAGGGAGGCACCTATTTCGGCGCCGATGGGGTGAATGAAGGACCCAACGTGCGACGTCTTCCACCCATGGAAGGGACATCCGGCGATTTTGGCCTGGGCCTGAAATGGAGCCCGACAGGATTGGACGGTACCCTTGGTTTCTATGCACGCCGTTTTGATGACAAAGGGGGATGGTTGGCCCAGGCTGCCACCGATGGTCAAACCCGGGCGGTTTATGCCCGGGATATTGAACTGATTGGCGTTAGCCTGGCCAAGAACATCCGCGGCGTTTCCGTGGGCGCTGAGCTGTCTCATCGCATGGATGGCCCCCTGACCAGCGATGCCGCTGCATCCGCCGGACCAGCTTGGGGTTACGAAGGAGCCCGGGGCGACACCTGGCACGGGTTGCTCAACGGGGTGGCAAGTCTATGCCCCCGCCCATTTTACGACTCCGCCAACCTGGCGGCGGAACTTGCCTGGTCAGGTATAGACCGGGTGACCCGGAACCGCCCGCTCTATCGTGCCAAAGGCACACTTGACACCTGAGATGACGACGCCTTGATGCGCGGGTGCGCGGACAAGAATTTTTTCAGCCTGGCCCTGGCTTTCACGCCCGCATGGCTTCAGGTATTCCCCGGAGTAGATGTGAAAATGCCTTTGTTCCTTTCCAGGAACCTGAAGGGTAATGCTTCTTCCAACGGCGGGGGCAGCGAGGGATTCACCATTTACAAGATCGGGCTTACGGCCAAGGCCCATGCTCGGCACCAGTTCGACCTGGCCTATACCGGCTATGACCAGAAAATGGAAGCCCTGGCCGGCACCACATTCGGTTCACGCGTTCTCGGAGCCCCTTATAAAGACAAGGGGTGGCTGGCATTCACCTATCAAATGACCTTATGAGAATCCGATTCGAGGAAACATCATGAACCATCGCATCCTAATGATCATATCCCTGATGGCAATGCTCAATACAGGCCATTTGCATGCCGGGGTCAGCGCAACCCAAGCGCTTGAGCTCGGCCCTTCCCTGACACCCGTTGGCGCTGAAAAAGCCGGAAATCCTGAAGGCACCATTCCAGCCTACACCGGCGGTCTGCCCCCGGAAACATCCCCCCCCGGTTTTCACCCCGAATCCGGCCGCTGGACCAATCCTTTCCCGGATGAAAAACCGCTGTATTCCGTCACCGGTCAAAATATGGCCAAGTATGACAATGCTATTAGCGAAACCTGCAAGGCCCTTTTAAAGCGGGATCCAACCTTCCGCATGGATGTCTATCCCAGCCACCGAAGTGCCGCTTATCCGGAGTGGGTGCTCAAGAACACGCTGAAGAACGCAACCCAGGCCCACCTGACCAAAAACGGATTGGCGCTTGAAGGAGCCTTTGGCGGCATCCCCTTTCCCCTTCCCGAAAACGGCAACGAAGTCATGTGGAATCACATGCTCGTCTATAACGGCTATCCTGCCGAATACCGCGGACGGAACTGGTATGTGGACAAAAACGGCAAAGCCGTCAACACCGGAGCATTGCAGGCCTCCCTGCAAAGCGGATATTATAACCCCGCATGGAATTCCGAGGAGCTGAAAAAGAACGGGAATGCCTTTTTTGAGGCGGCTTACCATTTCATCTTCCCTCCAACGGCCGCAGGAAATGCCGCCTATGCCATCGACACTCTTGATCCGGTGGAGCAGCCCCGCCGGGCCTGGAGCTATTCAGCGGCCACACGCAGGGTAAGGATTTCCCCGGATCTTACCCACGACACCCCCATCGCCTCCCAGGGGGGCGTGACCAATTACGATGAAGGGTATTTGTTTCTCGGCAAGCTGGATCTCTTTGACTTTAAGCTGATCGGCAAGCGGGAGATGCTGATTCCCTATAACAACTACCGCCTGGTGTTCGAGACCGGGTCTTCGCAAATATTGACCCCTAAACACCTCAACCCGGACGTTGTAAGATGGGAATTGCACCGGGTCTGGGTGGTGGAGGCCACCCGCAAACCGGATAAGCGGCACAGTCTAAATCGGCGGATATTCTATTTTGATGAAGACTGGAGCGGCGCCGGCATGAGCGACGCTTTCGGCCGTGGGGATCAACTCGTGAAAGGGATATTCCTCGCCGCAACCCCGCTTTATGACGCGCAAATGCCCCTGGCCAGATGCTACTGGGCTTATGACCTGTTAAGCAATATATACACCCTTATTCAGCATTTTGGTGATCCGGACATGGGGTATCAGCTCAAACCAGGGGGATTTCCGGAAATGACTTTCTCTCCGGATGCCCTTCCGAACCGGGGAAGGGAATAACCATGACCTGGAGCATCTCCCGATTGTGGGATCGATTGAGTTTGATGGTCCGTTTGCTGCTGGCGGTGGTTCTGAGCATGGCCATCGCACTGCTGGGTCTTGCGTATTATGACGCCCATAAAACGGTCATCAATATCCAGGGGGATCTGGCAGCCAGATCCCAACAGGATATGGAAATCCTTGAATACATGGTTGCGTCTGCCTTGGTCGCCGATGCATCCTCTTCCGATCCGCTTCCGGTGAGATTGAAGGCTGTGCTCCAGGATTTAAAGCATGGCCCGGAAGTGGTTCATGTGAGTTTCCGAGACACCTCGGATGCTGTGAGCGCCTGCTACGACACGCCCTTGGCTCTGGAATCGCCTTTATGGTTTTCCAGATGGTGCGGCTTGGAAGAAATAAGGGAAAACAGGGCCATGATGATTGACGGGGAGTATTACGGGGTACTGACTCAAATCATTTCACCCCATTACGCAATCAATCAGGTCTGGGAACGCTATGTAAAGCGGATGCAGATGCTTGTTCTGTGTTTCGTATTATTATGGCTCGTGATGACTTGGGTGTTGCGCCAGGGATTGCTGCCTTTGAAAGCTCTGGCCAAGGCCAATGAAGCCTTGGGCCTTGGCGATTTATCGACCCGCCTTGAAGTTCGAGGCAGCCCGGAATTTCGAAAATCGCTCTCGCATTTCAACCGGATGGCGGAAAAAATCGAAACCGCCCGCAATGAGCTGCGCGTCAGCGAGCAACGCTTTCGCGTCCTGATCGAGCAGGCGCCGGATGCCATTGTGGTGTATGATTTAGATGAGGAACGCTTTGTGGATGTGAATTCCAGTGCGGAAATCCTTTTCGGATGTTCCAGGGAAGAACTTCTGGGGAAAGGGCCGCAATGCTTCTACCCGGCGTCGGCACCAGGTGATCTAAATTTCAGCGAGACCTTCAGCAAGAATCTTAAGAAAACAGCGGCGGGAGAAAACCTTACTTTCGAACAATTCATTCGGACCGCCCATGACACTCATCTTCTTTGCGAAGTGCGCATGGTCATGTTGCCCGATGAGCGACGCAGGTTGATTCGCGCCAGCTTTATTGACATCACCCAACGCAGGCAAGCCGAGAAGAACATACAGATTCAGGCCCAGATCACGACCAATATGGCGGAAGGCGTCTACCTGGTCCGGCTTATCGACGGCCTCATTATCTACACCAATCCCAAGTTCGAGGAGATGTTTGGTTACGGTCCCGGAGAGATGCTCTGGAAACATGTTTCCATTGTCAATCAGCCCACGTCGAAAACGCCGGATGAAACGGCCGAGGAGATCATGACAGTCCTCAGGGAAGTAAAACAATGGAAAGGTGAAATCCGGAATGTTAAAAAGGACGGGACCGCCTTCTGGTCCCTTGCCAACGTATCGGTCTTCGAACATCCGGAAGAAGGACCCGTTCTGGTGTCCGTCCACACGGACATCACCGAGCGAAAACAGGCCGAGGAGGCGCTTCACGCGAGTGAGGAACGGCATCGAGCCGTTCTTGCCACAGCCATGGACGGCTTCTGGATGGTGGACCCACAAGGGCGGCTTCTGGAAGTCAATGAGACCTATTGCCGGATGAGCGGTTACAATGCCAACGAACTAATGGCTATGGGCATCCTGGATATCGAAGCTGTCGAAACCGAAAACGACATCGCCGCCCGGATCCGGAAAACACAACTCCAAGGCCAGGATCGTTTTGAAACAAAGCACCGACGGAAGGACGGCACCATTTTTGACGTTGAGGTCAGCGTCCAGTTCCATCCCGCTGAAAACGGGTGGCTTGTGGCTTTTCTGCGCGACATCTCCGACCAAAAGCGCATGGAGGAGGATCGGGAGAAGCTGCAAGCCCAGTTGGTTCAGGCCCAGAAGATGGAGTCCGTGGGAGCCCTGGCCGGGGGTGTAGCCCATGATTACAACAACATGATGGGGGTGATTCTCGGTTATGCAGAATTGGCCCTGGAAAAGGTGGACCGGAGCCAGCCCTTATATGCTGATCTCCAGGAAATCCACCGGGCTGCCATACGTTCCACGGAGGTTACCCGGCAATTGCTTGCATTTGCCCGTAAGCAGACCATTGCCCCCAGGGTCATTGATTTAAACGAGGCCGTGGAAGGCATGTTAAAAATGCTCCGCCGCCTGATCGGTGAGGACATTGATCTCACCTGGCTGCCAGAATCAAGTCTGTGGCCTGTAAATATGGATCCCAGCCAGATTGATCAGATGTTAGCCAACCTCTGCATCAATGCCCGGGATGCCATCTCTGGCGTTGGAAGGATCACCATCGAAACGGGGACGGCTTCTTTCGATGAGATTTACTGTTCAGAAAATCCGGGGTTTGTCCCCGGAGAGTTTGTGCTGCTTTCCCTCAGCGACGATGGCTGCGGCATGGACAAGGAGACCGCGGACAGAGTCTTCGAGCCTTTTTTTACCACAAAGGGTGTGGGTCAAGGCACGGGACTGGGACTTGCCACCGTCTATGGGATTATTAAGCAGAACAACGGTTTTATAAACGTCTACAGCGAGCCGGGTCTTGGATCGACCTTCAAAATCTACCTGCCCCGGCACACAGGAGAGATTGAGGAGACCCGGCAGAAAGGACCGGCTGAGCCGGATATTCGGGGTTGTGAAACCATTCTTTTGGTGGAGGACGAGCTGGCGATCATTACCATGACCACCATGATGCTCGAAAGATTGGGTTACACGGTGTTGGCAGCCGAATCACCTGACAAAGCCATCTCCCTGGCCCAAAAGTACCCTGAAGAGATCCACTTGCTGATGACGGATGTGGTCATGCCTGAATTGAACGGCAAAGAACTCTCCGATCGAATTCAGGCCCTCCGACCGACGATAAAAAGCCTTTTCATGTCCGGCTATACAGCCGACGTAATCGCAAATCACGGTGTTCTGGACGAGGGGGTTCAATTCATACAGAAACCTTTTTCGAAAAAGGATCTGGCCATCAGGGTTCATAGGGTTCTTGAAGGGGAAAATTAAAAGGATAATAATCACATTAATGACAAAATATGCTTTACAATCCTCATAGCCGCTGGTAAATTCCTGCTCGCGTACGGCTGTTTGACAGGTATTTATCCATCATCCCGCCGCCACCCGAATCACTTAAACGCCATAATTATTTGATCTAATGTTATAAACAATCCGTCCTGGTTGCTCCTGCAGCACCATGGAAAAAATACAGAGATGGATTTACAAGATCAGGCTCGGCAGGTACAATTTTTCTTTAATATTTAAAACAACAATAAAGGAGAAATGGTATGGGAGATAAAGGCGGAAAGAAAGATAAGGAAAAAAGCCAGAAACAAAACAACGTAAAACTGAAACAAAAAGATAAAAAGAAGTCTGATAAACAGCCTGCTAAAAAACCTTAATAAAGTTTATGGGCAGGACTTGGAGTTCACCCTGAATTGTACTGTAGCGATAATACCTACGGATCAGGGTGAGCCCATCCCGCCCTTCCCAACTTCTGCCCTTCCATTTACCTGTATTTTTAATATTATCATGAACTCAATTTTTTGGCGCAAAATGGAATCAGTCCTCCCATTATTAGCCATCTGCCGGGTCATTTCTTTTTTCCATGTCATTGTGGCCCCGGAAAGTCATCTTTAGACAAAGGCTTTTTCCATGGAAAACAAAACCATAAAATTTTACATTACTACCACCCTGCCCTATGCCAACGCCTCCCCCCACGCGGGTCATGCCATGGAATTCTTTCAGGCGGATGCCTATGCCCGGTACTTCAGGAAAAAGCTGGGAAAAGAAAACGTCTTTTTCAATGTGGGGGTGGATGAACATGGCCTGAAGGTTTTCACCACGGCCAGGGAAAGCGGAACGACGCCCGGGAACTATCTGGATGAGCTGGTGCCCAAATGGATGAACTTCTGCGCGAAATTCAAGATCGGGTTCGATTCCTTCTATAGAACCTCCTCCAAGCAACATCATATTACTGCTCAGGCCATATGGAAGCTTTGTGATGATCAAGGAGATATCTACCTAAAACACTATGAGGGTCTCTACTGTGTGGGGTGTGAAGCCTTTCTGCTTGAGCGGGATCTGGTGGATGGGAAATGCCCGGACCATGACAAGGCGCCCATTGTTTATTCCGAGGAGAACTATTTTTTCCGGTTGAAAGCCTATTCAAAAGCCATCATCGAACACATCCACCATACCCCGGATTTTCTCAAACCGGAGTCAAAGAAACAGGAATTGCTGAATTTTTTAAAGGATATGGAAGACATCAGCATCTCCCGGAACCGGGCCAATCTCCCCTGGGGGGTGGAAGTCCCCGGGGATCCGGACCACACCCTGTACGTCTGGTTTGATGCCTTGAGCAACTATATCGGAGTCCCGGGTTTTCCCGAGGAGATGGACCGTTTCCGAACCTGGTGGCCGGGAATCCAATTGTGCGGCCCGGACAACCTGAGATTTCAAGGAGCCATGTGGCAGGGGATGCTGGCTTCCCTGGGACTTCCCTTTACCAAACACCTTCTGGTGCATGGCACCATACTGGGTCCGGACGGACAGAAGATGTCCAAAACCCTGGGCAACGTCATTGCTCCCCTGGAACAATATGACCAATTCGGTTCCGACGGGGTCCGTTTTTATATGCTCGGGGTCCTGCAAACCTATTTGAATTGCAGCTACCGGGAGGAGGATTTAAAGAGCGCCTACAACACCCATCTGGCGAACAATTACGGGAACCTGGTGAACCGGGTCATCCATCTGGCGAATCAGAAAAGCATCAACATCTCCGATGCTTCAAGTATAGAAAATGACTTCATAAACAAGATTGACGCAATGAAACAAAAAGCCGAAGCCGCCTACGAAGCCTTTGAACTCCATGATGCGGTAAGCCTTGTTAACGACATGGTTGCTTTCGGCAATCGTTACTTTCAGGAAAAAGAGCCATGGAAGCAGGATCAACCCGATGCCGAGAAAACTTTGAACAACACCTCGTATCTGATCCAAACGGCTTCTGAATTGTATGAGCCCGTAATTCCAGAAGGTGCCAAAAAAGCCATGGAATGTTTGAAGAAGCAGGAAAAAACCATTTTGTTTCCAAGGATTGGATAATAAAAACGGCTGGTTTCTGGATTCCGAAATAGAGACCAACAACCATTGGCTCCAAAGATATTGGATGATGACCTGAAAAGAGACTCCTCAGGGAACCGGTAGTTCATTCGATGGTACGACTTATGAGAAAGGTTTGTGGGGATGCTCAAGTACAATCATATTGGAATCCCGACCACGGAGCGGTTTGAAGGTGAA
>Ga0180732_1002235_pt1 | contig 10596 bp, 8 predicted proteins | sample KR11_01MetaG_FD_148674 | JGI IMG/M metagenome (GOLD analysis project Ga0180732, IMG submission 148674) | Groundwater microbial communities from the Olkiluoto Island deep subsurface site, Finland - KR11_0.1 MetaG | ecosystem: Environmental > Aquatic > Deep subsurface > Groundwater | place...
TTTTTCTTCAAAACTGTGGACGCTGAGGGACTCGAACCCCCGACCTACGCGATGTAAACGCGACGCTCTACCAACTGAGCTAAGCGTCCGAGGTCCTCCTTCGTTCATATTCGTCTCGTGGTCTACGTCCACGCAGCCGAAATATTCACTTCGGAAGGACATAAGAACTTCTAAGACTCGCTTCGCATCGTCAAGAAGTTCTAATGTGGGTGCGGATGGAGTCGAACCATCGCTCTGTTCTTTATCAGAGAACTGTTTTACCGTTAAACTACGCACCCTTAGACTTCCGAGAAAAAATTATAGCATATTGCGAATTTATTTTATATAATAAAAATAAGATCCCTCTCCGCCAGCTGGCGGATCGGGATGACAGGGGGCGCAAAATTATGATTTATTTTTCCGAAATTGTTGGAAAGAAAGTCGTCACAGAGGATGATATCTGCATAGGAAAACTCGAAGACTTCATTTTTTTGGTATCTGATAAACCTTTAGTCACTAAAATCGTCATTAGAGAAAATAGCGGACAGAAAATAATAATATCTACAGATTATTTACAAAAAATTAACTCCCTCATCACGATTGAAAAAGAATATCTGGCTGCTTACCTTGAAGAAAATGAACTTTATTTAGTAAAAAATCTTCTTGATAAGCAAATAATTGACATAAAGGGAAATAAAATTGTCCGGGTAAATGATGTCGCTTTACAAACAGAAAAAGAATTATTATTTATTGTTGGAGTCGATGTTGGATTGCTGGGGATGATTAGAAGGCTTAGAATTGGCGGTGATGGATTATATAAGATTGCCAGGCTTTTTAATTTTAAAATGACATCAGATTTTTTGTCCTGGGCAGATATTCAGCCTTTGGAATTAGTGCGAGGTCAAGTTAAGTTAAGAAAAAAAGAAGACAAATTAAATAAAATTAGACCGGAAGATTTAGCCGATTATCTGGAAAAAACTAATGTCATAAATACAAGAAAATTTTTAAAGATTCTTGACACTGAAAAAGCAGCTGAAGTAATCAGTAATCTGAATATTAATTACCAAATAGCTTTATTTAGAAATTTTAAAAATGAAAAAGCCGCTAAATTTCTTTCTTTTATCGATCCTGATGAAGCGGTTGATGTCTTACTTTTTTTACCAAAAGAAAAACGTGAAAAAATTATTTCTTTAATTGAACCAAAAATAAAAAAAACCCTAATTCATTTACTTACTCTTTCTATTAACCCCATCGGCAATTTAATTACGACCGATTATTTAACTGTTAAACCCGAAGACAGCGTTTATCATGTAATAGATAAAGTAAGAAAAGAAACGATAAATTTTTCATCGTTTGATTATATATATGTCACCAATAAATTAGACGAACTTGTCGGTGTTTTCAGTCTTCATGAACTGCTTTTACAAAATGGCGAAGAACCTGTATATAAATTTATGAGTCAAAACGTAGTTATTTCTCATCTAACTTCTCCTAAAGAAATTGTTCTAAAAAAAATGTTTAAATATAAACTACACACTATTCCGATTATAAATGACAGGAAAAATATTCTTGGCATCATTGATCTTGATGATATCGCTGACTTAGTGATAGAAAAAATATGAGAATTTTTTTTAATAGTTTTAAAAAACAGTTAATTATTTTTTTAGCAGTTATTGGCCCTGGTCTAATTACGGCCATTGCTGATAATGATGCCGGAGGGGTAGCTACTTATACAGTTGCAGCGGCCACTTACGGGATGGCATCGAAGTTCTTGTTTATTCCAGAGACTCTCTTACTCGCTCTAACTCAGGAAATCGGAGCCCGGATTGCCATCGTCACCAGAAAAGGTCTGGGCGATCTTATTAGGGAAAGGTATGGAATTAAACTATCTCTTTTTATTTTTATCCTGTATTTCATCACCAATCAAGGGGTGGTTCTGCAAAATGTTTCCGGTTTGAAATCATCATTGCAACTTTTTAATCTGCCTTGGCAGTTTTTCTTAATCATTTTTTGTGCCCTCTTAATTTTTATCGTTATCAAATTCAATTATAGGAAGCTGCAGAATATTTTTCTTTTTATGATTCTTTTTTATTTAGCTTATATTATTTCTGCTTGGTTAGCCCATCCTAATTGGAAAGAGGCGATTCAGGAAAGCATCATCTGGCCGAAAAAAGTTGACATTAGAAACGTAGGTTTTTGGTTTTCCAGAATTGCCGTTTTGGGAACCACAATTACCGCCTGGGGCCAATTTTTTGTCCATAGTTACATTCTTGATAAAAAATTGACGATTGACCATTTAAAAGCAGAAAAAGTCGAAGTTTATCTCGGAGCGATTGTCACCAGTATTTTTTCCTGGATGATGGCTGTTGCCGTTACTTACACCATTTTTGCCAATAAAATCCACGTCGTCGACGGCTATTCGGCCGCTTTGGCAATGAAACCGCTGGCTGGACAATTGTCAACGATTCTTTTTTCGGTCGGCCTTTTTGGAGCATCTATTCTAGGTTTAACCATCGTACCTTTAGCAACCGCTTATGTTTTTTCGGAATTATTCGGTTATGAAGGCAGTCTTGACGCAAATTTTAAAAAAGGTAGGCTTTTCTATGGTTTTTTTATTCTTCAAATCACTTTGGGTTTAATTATCACTCTTTTTCCTCAAACTTCATTATTTAAACTTACCTTGTATGCCGATTATCTAAATGGAGTGATGCTGCCGATTATTTTCTTTTTTTTAATTAAATTCTCTGAGGATGAAGAGATTATGGGAAAATATATTTCACGAGGTTTTACTAGTTTCTTTGTCCGCCTATCAGGTATTATTATCACTATCGCGGTTATTATTACTTTCGTTGGTAAAGTATTCAAATTTTGATACGGACTCCAGGTATAAAAAATTTAGTTTGGTAAACGGGCTAGGAATGTTTAAAGTCATCCAAAAACAGTAAAATCTTTGGAGGACTAATTTTTTTCACTCGAAAAAAATTAGAAAGGAGGTGATCCAACCGCTCCTTCCAGAACGGTTACCTTGTTACGACTTAACCCCCATCGCCGACGATACTCTCCCCCGCATAAATGCGAGGTTCAAGTATCCCCGACTTTGTTGGCTTGACGGGCGGTGTGTGCAAGAGGCAAGAACGTATTCACCGCAGCGTAGCTGATCTGCGATTACTACCAATTCCGCGTTCATGAGGTCGGGTTGCAGACCTCAATCCCCACTGAGGGAAGATTTAAGAGATTTGCTCAGCTTTACAGCTTGGCAATGCTCGTTGTTGCTTCCCATTGTAACATGTGTGTAGCCCAAGGTATAAGGACCATGCTGACTTGACGTCTGCCTCTCCTTCCTCCCCGACAAAGTCAGGGCAGTCTCTTGTGATAGATTTAACACAAGATAAGGGTTGCGCTCGTTGTCCCACTTAAGGGTACTCCTCACGGAACGAGCTGACGACAGCCATGCAGTACCTGTCTAAACCTTCTTGCGAATTTTTCGTGTTTCCACAAAATAGGACGCTTAGATGTCAAACCTTGGTGAGGTTCTTCGGTTCGTTTCGAATTGAACCACATGTTCCACTGGTTGTGTGCCTCCCCGCCAATTCCTTTGAGTTTCAACCTTGCGGCCGTACTCCCCAGGTGGCTTGCTTAACGGGTTACCTTCGCTACATCTATCCACGACAAAGTCGGGACAGGTGCGGCTAGCAAGCATACGTTTAGGGCTAGGACTACGCAGGTCTCTAATCTGCTTCGCTCCCCTAGCTTTCGTGTCTCAGTGTCAGTAATCTTCCAGAGAATCGCCTTCGCCACGAGTGTTCCCCAGGGTATCAACGCATTTCACTACTCCTCCCTGAGTTCCATTCTCCCTAAAGAAAACTCTATCTTGATAGTATCTTGACCCTTACCACAGTTGAGCCATAGTATTTAAATCAGGACTTATCAAGACACCTACACGACTTTTTACACCCAATAAAACCGGATAATGTTCGGGGCCCACGTATTACCGACGCTTCTGGCACGCAGTTAGCGGCCCCTTTCTAGTAAGGTACCGTCAATCCCGACTAAGTCGGGACTTCTTCCCTTACAACAGTAGTTTACATTCGTTAGAATTTATTCCTACACGCGGCGTCGCGCGGTCAGGCTTTCGCCCATTGCCGACTATTCCTGATTGCTGCCTTCCGTAGAAGTGGGGGCCGTGTCTCAGTCCCCCTCTGGCTGTCCATCCTCTTAGACCAGCTACTCGTTAAAGGCTTGGTAGGCCATTACCCTACCAACTACCTGATAAGCCGCAGGCTCATCCCAAAACGTACAGTTAAGTACTTTGATAAATATCTTGCGACATTTATAACATAAAGTATTACCCCGTCTTTCGACGAGCTATTCTTTATTTTGGGGTAGATTCCTACGTGTTACTCAGCCGTCCGCCACTCCCCGTCTTGCGACGGGAGCGTTCGACTTGCATATCTCAGGCACGCCGCCAACATTCATCCTGAGCCAGGATCAAACTCTTAAAAAAATACCGAAAATCCTAACCCGTTTACCTAAAAACTAAATTTACATACTGAATCAAATTGGCATGAGATTCGTGCTAAATTGTCAAAGTGCTAAAAAAACCCACTCAACAAATTTGAGCAGATTAAATTCTATAAAATAAAAATCCAAAAAGCAACACCAAAATTATTTATTAATCCTAATATACAAGAATAAACATAATATTTTCTTAGAAATTTTGTGTTTTGAATAATAAAACTCTTGGCAATGGTTTTCCACGCTTATCAACGTCACCTAATTCTTCAAATTCTTTTAAGGTTTTAATATTTTTATTTTTTAAACTTGTATGATTAACAATCACAATATCAATAGGTTTCCTGCCTTCATTATTAGGATTTAGTCTTAGTATTCCTTTGGAATTTACACCAACTTTTCTATACTCACTTGGAATTTTTTTCTTCACCGTAACTTGATAATCTTCTTTTACAAACACATCCCGTAAAGTTCCAGCAACCCAATCTCCACTCAAGGCCCTAGAATTGTCATATGAAATAGAATCATCATTAGATCGATAACCATTCATCGACCATGCATTTGTGACAACAAGAAGATCTACATCTGGTCGATCACCAGGTTTTGTGATGTTCCCTCCAATCCCATAAACAGCAAAAAAAGTGTTTTCATGTTGACTCATAATTGACAGTTCTTCTTGACGTCCTTCAGCAAGAAATTCGACAGTTTCAATAATAGCTTTAACAGTAATAGCATCGGGCTGTTTTAGTCTTGAAAAAAACTCTTTTGAAGTTCTTACTTCTTCTCGTCTAATGGGTTTAGGATCAGGCATGATAATAGTATATAACTTTAATCTATAATTTCAAGTTGACACAGCAATCTAAAGTTTATAATCAACCACAACCTACCTCGGAGGTGGGGAAGCTATAGGATGTTAAGCATTTTCTAGTACAAGTCTCTTAATCATTTTCAATTTTTTTTGATAATCTTTGTTATCGTTAACGAACTTTTGATAAAACAATCTGTCTGTAATTGAAAATTCTGTTAAGACTTCTTTTAAAAAATGATCGTCTGAAATAATGTCTTTGTAAGAAGAGAATTTCCAATCTTCTGGCTTTTTAACTAATCCAGCTGTAGTTGGATTTAAATGTATATAGCGAGATACATGAAGAAATTGTTCATCACTGGTAATTCTTACTGCTTTGAATTCAGACTGCCAAAGAGGACCTCGACGATTAAACTTAATATTAAAATATCGGGTAAAACTGTTCTCTATGTTACCAATATAATGAGAAAGGCAATTGTTGTGAATTATTTTTATCAATAGATGATAGTGATCTGGCATAATACAGTAGCTTAAAAATTTTACTAAAGAATCACTCTTTGGAAGTAAAATGTTACTAAAAGTATATATTCCTCTATCAACTGCGTCAGAAAATTTTATTTTAATATTATTGTTATTGTAATAATCTAATAAATTAAGAAATCTTTGTGAATTTTCTTTGCTTTTAAATATTCCAAAATTTGAGATGCTTTTATTATAGATATGAAATATTTCTCCTTCGGAAAAAAATTCAAGTCTACGCATAATCTTACTTATAACAAAGATTGAAGATTTGTCAATAGACTATAGTCTACAAAATTAGCCACGACCCACCTCGGAGGTGGAGAGGCTATAGGTTATTATTTAGCGAATAATTAACTTGGAAAAATCTTCTTCATGTCGTCTTAACTTCATTAACCCGTGCACAGTCGACAATTCAAAATCTTCATTAAAGGTCACATCAATCTTTATTTCATCAGCGATGAATTTATTAATCCCTTTTATTTTTGCCATTCCGCCGGTTAAAATAATTCCCTTTTTCATTACTTCGTCAACTATCTCGGGCGGTGAAGACTCGAGTAACTCTTTTATATTATCGATAATTAAATTAAAGTTAGTAAGTAGCGCTTCTTTAATATCAGAAGTTTTTATTTTTACAGATTTTGGCAGTCCAGTTTCTAAAGATTTCCCCCGGATGGCAGCAATTTTTTCTTCATCATTAAAATTTAATAAATTTATTTTAAGTTGTTCACAGGTGGCTTCTCCGAGAATAACGCCGTATTTTAGATAAACATAGTTATAAATTATTTTATTCATTTGATCTCCGGCATTTTTCAAAGTCTTCTGGGAAATTATTCCGCCTGAGCCGACGACAGATAATTCTATTAATCCACCACCTAAATCAGCAATCAGATTTGGCTCATGAGAAAAGATATTTATTCGGCATCCGGCCGCGGTCGCTAATGGTTTTTCCAATAAAAACACCTGGGAAAATCCAGCTTTGTAAAGAGCTTCTTCGACGGCTTTTTGTTCAATTTCTGTAGCCGAAGTTGGGACGGATGCAATGCCGGTCAAGGCAGGTTTCAACCAATTATTTTTAAAATACAGATAGGCCGATCTTTCCAAAAATTTTTTGATAAGAGCCACTTCAGCATCAAAATCAGAGATAATTCCGTTGACAATCGGTTTAATGATTTTTATAAAATCAGGAGTTTTTCCTAAGACGGACTTTGCTTCAGTACCAAAAAAAATATAATCTTTTACCCTCGTATTATATGCCAGGACAGAAGGTTCCCGTAGTATTACTCCTTTATCTTTTATGGCAATTTTAGTAACAGTTGTTCCAAGGTCAAAATAAACCTCAAAATTGCTGAAAAAAGGGAACTTGATTTTTCTTATACTATCGATTAAATTTATCATAATGATTAATAAAATGATTTCGTTTTTTTATAATCTTTTATTTTTTTTGACTCCTTTAATTGTCCTGCCTTTTACTTCAGAACTTTTTGAATTTAACAAAATGATTCTTATTTACTTTATTACAGTTTTGATTTCTTTATTTTGGCTTTTGAAAATAGTTATTAATAAAAAAATTATACTGAAAAAAACTCCACTAGATATCCCAATTATCTTATTTCTTTTTTCTCAGATAATTTCTTCAATATTTTCTATCGATAAGCATGTGTCAATATTCGGTTACTACGGCCGTTTTAATGGCGGTCTAATTTCCATTATAAGCTATATTATTCTTTTTTATGGCTTCATTTCTAATGAAATTAGTTATAGGACAATTCTTAAAACATCATTAATATCTTCATTAATAGTAATTCTTTGGGGATTACCTGGTAAATTCGGTCACGACTTATCCTGCCCTGTATTTAGTACTTTACTTTTATTTTTTAATAAAAATTATTCCACCGCTTCCTTTAATAATATTTGGCAGAAAAGTTTTAATAATTCTTGTTGGTCAACGGAGTCGAATATTTTTGATCCGGCCTCACGGATGTTTTCCACATTAGGCCAGCCAAACTGGCTTGGTGCTTTTCTAGCGATAAATTTCTTTATCGGTCTTTATTTTCTCTTTCGCTCCTTTGTCATTCCGAGTGACCCGCCAGCTGGCGGGGAATCGAGGAATCCCATTACCAATAGGATTATTTATACTATTTATCTTTTTGTCAATTTCATTGTCATTATCTTCACCCGTTCTCGATCTGCTATGGCTTCAGTGATTGCTGGTTTACTAATTTTTTTTATTTATCGTTATTTTTCATCGATAAAAAAAATAGTAATACGATATAAAATTATTGTATTTGTATCCCTAATTATTTTAGTAACAATAATATTTATTAAATTTCTACCTTCCACTTTCCATTTTCCTAACCAACCACCAACCACCAACCACCAATCACCAGAAGTCACTGATTCTCTAGATATTCGTAAAATTGTTTGGCAGGGAGCGATAAAGTTAGGTTTAAAATACCCCCTTTTTGGCACAGGAGTGGAGACATTTGCTTATAGTTATTTTTTTGTCAGGCCCGCTTCTCATAATTTAACATCCGAGTGGGACTATATTTATAATAAAGCCCACAACGAGTACCTAAATTATCTTGCAACAACGGGATTTGTTGGGCTATTAGCTTATTTAGGTTTTATTTTTACGTTTATTGTTTTTATATTCAATAATTTAAGAATTAATATTTTGTCATCCCGAACTCGTTTCGGGATCTCATTAAAAAAAGAGATGCTGAAACAAGTTCAGCATGACAAAGAAACAAATCTAAATATTTTACATTTGAGCTTATTCTGTGGTTGGTTGACCATTCTTATCACCAACTTCTTCGGTTTTTCGACCACGACGATTAATTTATTTTTCTATTTGATTCCAGCATTCATTGTGTCATTGCGAGGAACGAGAGAAGCGAGCGACGAAGCAATCTCTTTTAAAAACTTAAACGTTTACCAATGGGGAGTTTTATTTATTCTTCTATCTTTTACTATCTATTTTCTATTTTCTATTTCCGTCTACTACTTGGCCGATATTAATTATGCTCAAAGTACCGCTTATTTAAAACCGTCAGTTGGCAATTACCCAAAAGCCGCCTATTATTTAGATCGAGCAATCAAGCTTCGCAATGATTCGGTTTATGATGACAAATTTTCTTATTCTTTGGCTTATATTTCCGCTCTGGCCGCCCAGGAGAAAAATACTGAATTAGCAAAGCAATATTTGGAACTTAGTAATTATTTCAACATAAAGTCATTAAAATCATCGCAGTACAATGTTTTATACTGGAAAACACGGGCAAAAAATCAATATTTGTATTATAGAGTAACATTGAATAAAGATAATCTAACAGAGGGTGTTTTAGCCCTTAAAAGGGCCGAATCACTTTCACCGACTGATCCGAAGATTCCTTATAGTTTAGCCGTATATTATTCAACTCTTTTTGATCTGGAAAAAGATCCTCAAGTGAAAAAAACTTTAGTTGATAATATTTTTTTGGAGATTCAAAAAATGCTTAAACTTAAACCCGACTTTCAAGAAGGAATCACGCTAAAAGAAGAAATACTGAAGAAATATCAATAAAATCTACGGATTCGTATTCGTGCTTGATATTCCCCAAATACAAGGAACACCGGTTCCAGCTTGGTTTTTGCAGTTCCCACAAGTGATTGAATAACCAGATGATTCGTATGGAAGGATTTGTTGATCATTTTCCAGGCAGGCATACAGTTTATAATAGGTGCCACCGGTATCAGTCTTATATTCATAACTTCCTGATTTTGGGTCATTAGGTGTTTTTTGCATATAAATTTTGCCACTGACAGAATCTGTCAGAGGAGCGTTAAAAGCAAAGCTAGTATCTAAAGGATAAGCTTTTTTATCTTCATAATACATCTCCAACGCCCGCTGGATTTGCTCAAGGTCGGCTTTTCGTTTTGCATCTCTTCCTTTTTTAAGTGAGGTAAAAAAATTACCACTGATTAATGCAGCTAAAGCTCCAAGAATTATAATAACTATAAGCAGTTCAATCAGGGTAAATGCCTTTTTATTCATTATTCAAACATTTATTTAACGCACCAATAGCAAGTAACATGAGTTGGATCAGCCGCTCCACAGGTATCGAGTCCGGCGATAGTGAATTTGGTATTAGTGTCAGCTATAAATGATTTAGCGGTTGGTTTATAGCAAACAGAAACAGTTGCATTTACGTCAGATCCAGTTACAAAAATTTTTCCCAAAGTTCCTGTTCCAGCCAGCGTAGAAAAATCACTTTTTAATTCGCCAGTAGTAACAATTTCTGCGATAGTTAGAGGCAAGTCTGTTAATGCGGTACCAGATGGTTCACCGGCTCCTTCTCTAACAGCACACGGCGAAGCAGTACACCAAGGCATCAAATTTTTAATAGCGTAGTATCTTACAATGGCTCCATGGACTTCAGAAACCGTATTTCTAACTCCGGTATCGGTGCCTTTTTTCAGTTGTTCGAACGGATCAAGAGCAGCCAGTAGACCAACTGCTAAAGCGCCAAGAAGGGCGATAACGATTAAAAGTTCGATTAGTGTGAAACCTTTTTTAAAGTTTTTCATATATGATTTAAATATATGGATTTCTTTTCCATTTGTCAAGAGGTAAATAATTTGTTATAATTTTTTAACTTATAAATTTTTTAGTCATATGGCCCCGCTACCAAAAAGAAAATTCTCCACTCGCCGTACCGGTAAGAGAGTTACCTCAAAAGCTAAGTCTTTAGCGAGATTAGTTGATTGTAAAAAATGCGGCAAGACCAAATTGCCCCACA
>Ga0180732_1002236_pt1 | contig 10591 bp, 15 predicted proteins | sample KR11_01MetaG_FD_148674 | JGI IMG/M metagenome (GOLD analysis project Ga0180732, IMG submission 148674) | Groundwater microbial communities from the Olkiluoto Island deep subsurface site, Finland - KR11_0.1 MetaG | ecosystem: Environmental > Aquatic > Deep subsurface > Groundwater | place...
ACAGTTGCTTTGTGATTTTCAACATCTGAAGGTTAATGGAGAGATATATGAACCTAAATCGGGTGAAATAAGATATGTATTTTGAGCACCATCAAACGTTAAATTGCCCCGATAGGGGCTTTCTTGAGTGAGATGATCGTCTGAAGCATTGAGAGATCCCATTCGTAAAGCTTATTCAGTTCATCTTCCTCGATCCTGTAATCCGCTGATATTCCGGTATATCCCTGCTCTGCATGAGTTATCTTATTTTCGAACTGCCGTGATAACTTGAGCAGATCCCCCATATCCTGGATAAGTGAAAGCTCCATGGCTCTTGTGAGTTCTTCCCTGCTATTTTCAAATTTCTTGTTCACTTCTTTCATCTTTCCTGCAAGCTGCTGCCGCAGGAGACTGTCTGCAGCCCGCAGGTCTTCACGCTTTCGATATCCTCGAAAGCCTGGGATGAGAAGTTCGATTTTCTTTAAAAGCCCTCTATCATCTTCAACCTTAGATCTTAGATCAACCATGTTTCCACCTTTATGAAGTGTTTTAATTCCTGACATGGTATTAAAACTTATCCGAATTCTTTGATTTCAGGGTTCATCATATAGAACCGTTCACTTCAAATAGTATGTAGTTGAGAATTAAGAAATAGTAGGGTTAAAACATCTTATACAGGCCTCGTACATCGTACGGGGTATACCGGTGACTCCTCTCGGCGCTCGCTATCGTGCATCTATCAGCACGTCTTGAACCGACACATCAATTGTGGCGACTAAGATGGAGGCACTGGCGTGGAATGATTTTAGAAAGTTTGAAGGGATTTTTGTACAACTTTGCTTTCTCTTAACAACATCCATTTCATTGTTGGATCTGCACTCCAGAATTTATCTTTTCCTGTTTTTCTTCGAAGATATACACACCCTGCAGCTTCTAAATCTCTTAAATATCCAGATATATTTGATCTTGGTAAATCTAGCAAATCTGACAGACTCTTATTTGTAATTTCCTCTCTTTTCACTATTTCTTTCAAAACGTCTAGTGCTCTTGGGGGAGTTATTCTAGAATAATATCTTTTCTCAAGAACTGAGTTAAGAGTCCTGGCAAGAACGTTTTCGTCAATTGTTACTGGTTTTTCTACTGTTAACTCTTGTACTGCAGTAGATAGGCTATTCAAAATATGTCTAATATTTCCTCCCCACAGGTCATACAACATTTTTAAACAATCTTTAGTAAAAGGAACAACATAATCCAACCCTTTAATTTGCATGCTTTCAAACCTTTTTTTATCATTTAAAAACGTATGGATAGTTACATGAAATAATGTAACTAAATGTAACTATGCTATACAAGAGTATTAAAAAAACAGATTATTTTCGTGCCCCTTCTTTTTTATATAAACTAACACAACAAATGACAATAGGAATCCTCATGCTCCGACGCCGTGATGCTCCCGATTTCAATCGGGGTCGTTGACTTTTTGTTAGATTCATTTCTCGGGATCGTTTCAATTTACTAACACCGAATTGAAACAGCCCCCGAACATCTCACCCAAGCGGTCTTGGTTGCTTATGCTCAGGCAGCACAGGCAGCTTCATGGTATTCACAAGCAGCGGCGAGTCAACCTCTTTCGCGCGCTCGCACAGCAGTTCTTTTCCTTTCTGCGTCATGGCGAACATGGGAACAGAGGTTCCCATCTGGATGACAGGTTTCACTTTATCCCGAACTGTTTTTGAGGCGCATCCCGTGACAATATCAAGCGCCCCGATTAACTCTTCGATCTCATCTGTCTTCAAACCGGTCAGGTGCGCACCCATCAGGATCAAATTGATGCCGCGTTCCTTTTCAATGGCTCGAAGCCTCAATGCATCCCGGGGGAAAACCACACTTACCGCGATATTCCTGTGACCCATCTCACAGGCTTTCACAAGACCGGATACCTGATCTATTCGCGCCTTTTCCTTATCGATCACAACGCCCCCGCGCGCCTCTATCCCTGCAATGATCTCAGGTATCGGGTCTGTCTCTATAAGCCCTGACATCAAGGCGCCCATACCCTGAACAAGCCCGGGGTCGCCTGAGATTACAGTGCCTGCGCCGTCACAAACAGTTACAGTGGTATCTAGAAGTCCGCGCCTCAATGCAGTCATCAATATCTCACTTACGCCAAACTTCACGAAAACACCATGGTCAAACCTTCTTTGCGGGGTGAACATGCCAAGTTCCCGTATCCGGTATTCCATGTTTTTTTTCGCCTCATGCGCTGTGAGTTTTGACACCCCGGCGGTCTTGCTGAACACAGGGCACCATTCTGCCATGGGTTCTCCCACTTCCACGACCTTACCATCCTTCACGACCACGCGTGTCTTTCCAAAAAGTTCCATTACATGCGGCGTTTTAATCCCCCGCGAATTTGTAGAGTTCAAGAAGTTCTGCGGCTTTTATTTTTGAGAGCCTGACACCCACGACTTCCACCAGTGCGTCCACATGCTCTTTTTTTACGCAATGAAGGCTTTCCATCCCTTCAAAGATAAGGGAAATAAGATACTCCAGTTCCTCATCCGAAAGTTTAACAAGACGCTCCCTGAAATCAGCGGATGAAGGGGGAAAATGCTGTGATACAGGGGGCAGCACTGACCTGAACTCGTGCCCTGAATGCAGGCATGCGGTATCTGCCAGCTCAGGGGCAAGTTTTTTCAGGATAAGTAAATCATCCGTTGTCAGTTTTCGTGCCATTAACAGCGTATTGTTCCTTCGTCTAATAATATTTTGTCCATTACCGGTTTGCAAATCTAAATCTATATATATCCAAAAGTATTACTGTAAGCATCAGAGGTGGATGAATGGAAACAAAAGATGTCGGTCTTGGAGTCTTAATGACACTATCTTCTTTAGTCCTTACGAGTAAATGGCTCTCCAGGCTTGGCGATTCTGACCCGGTGATCGTCTTATCAGCTATGATCCTTGCAGGTTCACTTGCTGCCATGATATTGATGCTTAATATGAGGGTATCTAAACTCGAAGAGCTCATCAATGCAAAAGAGCGTTCGATAAGGATAAACATCAAGGGCGTGGAAGAGAATATTGATAAAAAGATGGAAGCTATAGCCCAGACCACCAGCCACTCAATCGGTGAGTTCTCTAAGAGGATATATCGCTGAGTGCCTCTTTTATCATTTCAGTTAGCTGTCCCATCACAACTCTTGCTTCATCTGTATTTCGGATCTTCCTGATATCCACGCGTCCACTTGAGTATATCATTACGCTCCTTTCTTCAAGTTCAAAACGCGCCACACCGAGTTTAACAGAGCACTTGAGACCTTTTGCCCCGGCGCTGCGTAAGAGTTCACACAACTTCTCTATCAATACCCGCTTTTTGAAATGGCATTCTGCAATGTATCGTGTCGGGTCGTCAACGCAGGGGCGGGATAATCGGATGTCCATTTATGGATTTTATGGTCGAGGAGATATATGAACGAACGGGCTCATATTCTCTCCATAACAAAGTAAGGCACCCACTCTACTTACAGGGTGCCTTTAATCTAATGGGGTCAAGGGGTGAGCGATTTCCTAACCTTCAGGGTAGGGGATGCACGAACTCCTTGGAATAGGAATCAAGAATTCAAGCAGCAGTCAGTCACAAAATCCACAATAAACATCATGTTTTTCTAATAAGCAGTGAAAGGAAGACATGGCGGTTTTGAAGTCCGCCAGGAAACGTGATGAAATGAAGGAAATGAGACTCCCAATCCTGAAGGGTTGGGAGCCTCATTTGATTCAAACACTTTGTTTAATTCCTTTGGCTATCATTTCAGCTTGTTTTTGCATTTGAGCGTCTTTATATAAATCCATTTGCTCAGATACAGTTTTTCGTAGTTTATTGGGATTCATGATATATGGAAAATTATCACCACCAAAGGTAGCGGCTGTCTGCACTACTATAGTTCCATAATCAAAAATTCTTCCAATAAAACTTTGCCTGAAAGTTATATTTTGAATTTTATCCAAAGGGGCTTCATCGATATTCTTTGAGATTATACCGTGCTTTATTACTATTCTCTGGTTAGTGACAGCAAATTCGGTTGTAATATATTTAAGAACAACGATAATCAATGGGATAAACAAAAGAATCCAACTCCATAAAGCAGTAATGACTATAGATATCCAATGTAATTTAGTTTCAAACATAATTTTCTCATTAGGTTTTAAATTTTCAACAATATAGCTCATAAAAACACCTATTCATTTTTTTATCTTTAATCATATTTAAACATTATGTTTTTGTTCTGGAACTGATCGGGTGGTTACCAACGCCTAACCAAAACCATTGGCAACTTTTTTCATACTATTGTAAACAGTTACAATAGATTGAATCATTGTTCAAATAATTAAGTTTAAATGGCGAACCTATCAATTTGTAACCACCCTATGCATTATCGCTCAGTACTCTCCGCAACATCGCGAGTTTATTTCATCATCGCACCTGATATCTGAAGTGCTCTTCCCGCCACTTCCACAGCGTCCCTCCCCAGAAGCCTTATCATCGCCTCCTTCCCAACGCCCCCGGTATCAAAAATCACATCGGGAACCTTTCCTCCAGCCCTTTTAATAGCCGCACTCACGCCCCATTCCATTGTAGCCGCATCTTCGGGCTCATCTTCTCTTGAAAAAGAACCTATCTCCAATCCAATATTTTCACATGCAGAAAGCGTTTCCTTCGAATACCGGATGTTCATCGCAGCCTTCATCGAAGAGTCAAAGCGCATCGCCGTCAGAACTATCCTTGCAATGTGGCTGCTCGCGCCAAAAGCCACGCAGCCCACGGCATGAGGTGCGCCTTTGTGCCTGACGATTCTTCCCTGGACAGCAGCCACATCCTGCGGTGAAGAGGCGTTAGAGACAGCCATTGCGATATTGCAACCGACTTCCGGGATAAGTTCAGGCGCCATATTTTTTTCTATAATTTTAACAGCTTCCTCAACTTTTCGCAAAACCTGATACCTTTGCGCATCTGTAAGCAGTGGTCCTATCTGGTTCACGGGCGCGCTACCTGTGCCGATCGCCACACTTGCCAGTATCGCCTGCTCGACGAATTTCTTTGCCCGTTGTGCAGCTTCAAGAAGAGGGGTGCCTTTTGCCAGCTCTGCAGTTATTGCAGCAGAGTGAGTGCATCCAGAGCCGTGAGTCCCCCCATTTACCATCGTTCCATCAATATATGTAACCTCGCCGTCAAAAAAAACATCAGTAAACTCAAGATGACCCCCAGTCACTATGACAGCATTCGCTCCCAGTTCATGTATCTTTTTTGCAGCTTTTTTGGCATCCTTAAGGTCTGTTATCTTCATACCTGATAACCGCTCTGCCTCAGCCACGTTCGGTGTGATAACTGTGCAAAGGGGCATGAGTTCCTCGATCAGGACGCTCACAGCATCATCCTTCAGCAGTTCCCCTCCAGCCTCAGCAGTCATCACAGGGTCAATAACAAGAGGGAACCTGCGGTCTTTGAACAAACCTGCCACAGTCCTGACAATATCAGGGGAGGAGAGCATACCGGTCTTGGCGCAGTTGATCTGGATATCACTTACCAAAGCATTGAACTGCTCTTCGATGAAATCCACAGGGATATCCTGGAAGCTCACCACGCCTCTTGTATTCTGCGATGTGAGCGAAGTGATAACGCACGTTCCATGAACCCCAAGCGCTGCAAAGGTCTTTATATCCGCAGCAACACCTGCGCCGCCCCCCGGATCAACACCTGCTATAGTTAATGCTGTCGGCATAACGCTAAGAATGGTCTGCATACTTTATAACAGTTCCAGTCAACAAAGTACATGATTTTTGACTAAAATTGAAAGGGATACATGACAGAACATATCAAAGCCTGGAACAACGAATACAAGAGCAGTATATGGAAAGGCCATTATTCCCTTGACATCCTTGGCTCACTTGGCAAGGGACGCTTGCTGGATGCAGGATGTGGAAGCGGGAAATACTCGATACCGCTACAGATGCGCGGGTTTGAGGTTATTGGTGTGGATGTATCCCTGGACGCTCTTAAGATGGCGGCAAAAGGAAGCGTTTGCAGGGAACTGTACATGAAATTTCTGGCGGGAGATATTTGCCACCTTCCTTTTCAGGACGCATCGTTTGATATCGTATGGTGCTATGGTGTACTTCAGCATCTCCTGTCAGATGAACGGGAGCTTGCGATCTGCGAATTCAGGAGGATTCTGAGCAGCGGAGGCAGACTGTTCCTTGAAGTTTTCGGGGACGAAGATATGAGGTACGGTGGCATCGAGATCGAACCCAATACCTTCAAAAGAAAAAAAGGCATCATCTACCATTATTTCAATATAAATGAATTGAATGGATTGCTGGGCGGTTTTTCGTGCAGGATAACTGAGTCAAAAAAGGAAAAGCGATTCGATGGGCGGGTTTACATACGGCATATGATATCGGTTGAAGCTCGAAGATCATGAACAATATATGAAGATTCGGCAGAAAAATATATATCTACCGGTTGTATATTGTTTACTGAATGAAATCAGCATTAATAGTCACAGTTTTCCTTATCATTGTCTTTGCGTCATTAACACCATTTTCGGTCGGGGCGTCAGAGAAAAGGTCAATTGATATCACCTCTCTCACCATAAATTTCGATAAAACAGATGCCACATTCACTGTATATTATGACATTGGTAGATTGCCAAAGATGTTCATACTTCTTCTGGGAAGCAAAAGTCTTGAGCCAAAAATAAAATCTGTGTTCTTCGAATTCGATTATGATATTATTAAAATGGATCCTGATAAAGCGGTTCTGCGTGTAAAGAATATCTCAAGACCTCAAAAAGAGTATTATTTACATGACTCGGTCAAGTTCGGGGAAAGTATAAAAACAGTGTTATATATCTATACACCCGATTCACCAGACCCAAAAAAATATTCCAGGGTTTATTTGTTCGACTGGAGCAATATCCCTGGGAACGATAACGACAAACTTTTAAAATTCCTCAAAAATGATCTTGAAATAAACTGGGTAAAGAATGCAAAAATCACAAAACTTGATGATGATAAGGTAATACGTATTTTTTCGGAAAATAACTCAATCGATATAGTTCTTGAGAATGAGCAGAATGCGATCATTAAACTCACCAGCGGAAAAACCTATGATCTCCAGGTTGATACGGACAGAGGCAAATACTATATTTACTCCCCGCTTCTATACTCCACACCTGATATTGTTTACCGCTCATGATGTCTCTTTTTCTGGAAGACAGAAGGCAAATGGACGATATATGTTCCATCCTCCTTTAGCGCCATAACGATCTCATCCCGTTTCATTATTGAATCGAGATTCAATTCATACGAACCCGGCGATAGTATCCTTACAGATTCCACCCTTTCTCCGATCTCCTCTTTTTTCTTCTCAACTTTTGATTCTTTTGGTTCAGGCTGCTCCGGTTTAATCCCCAGCAGTTCATCCACTTCCTTGATGAACTGTGTTGCAGCAGGGGGAATTAAAGTATCTCCTGTTTTTCCCGCAGACCCGGCAGGCTGGGTCGTTTCATCCCTTACATAAAGGAACTTATTCCACCCGCATTTCGGGCAGCCGTTCAGTATTATGGCTGCGCCATCCCTGAAAATACCTTCGCATCTGGTGCATTTATGTGGCATGACCCTACGGTGAGACCATGGCGCTTATCAGGTCCCTGTCCTTTCTTATTGTCTTAAGCTGCGCTGCAGGACCTATAACTGTAAGCCGTGTCTTGAGGGTGGACTTGCCCAAAAGCTTGCTAAAAAATGTATCGTTATGCTTTACAGGGTAACTCTCTATCTCTATCCCTGAGAAATCATCCTGCGCGATCTCTGTCATGGTAAGTTCGATGAGCTTATTCTGTTCGGTCGGCGTAAGACCTTTTTCCAGAACAAGTATTTTCCCCATCCTTACTTCATCAAGGATCAAACGCACTTTTTCCATTGGCGTCATACCATCAAGCTTATCCTCTGAGATTAAATCCAACTGAATTCCTTTCATAATTATCACCCGAAATGTTGTGCAATTTCTTTATAGAGATGGTCTATGTTCTGCCCTTCAAGGGCTGATATTGGAACAAGAGGATGCTGCGGGAAAGCGCTGTGAATTCGCGCAGGGGACGAGGTGGGAAGGTCGATCTTATTTGCGGCAATAAGAAGCGGAAGTTTCCGCGCTTCCATATTACCTATCACGGTAACGTTGACCTGCGTGTATGGATCTTCCGTTGCGTCCATCACAAGTATTACGCCGTCAAGGTCGTCCAGCCATTTTACCGCCTCTATAACCCCTTCAGTGGCTTCTTTTGCGCGCCTCTTTGATTCCTCTTCATTCATACCGAATGCCATGAAATCGTGAAAATCGATCCTCGTAGCAAGCCCGGGCGTATCGATGATGTCCAGAGTCACAGAGGAGCCGTTTGATTCGATGGTCACGCCCTCGCGCCTTCTGGCTCTGCGTGTCTCATGAGGTATCTGCGAAACCGAACCCATAGCATCGCCTGTCCAGTCGCGTATGATCCTGTTCGCCAGAGTGGTTTTTCCAGCATTGGGAGGACCATATATCCCTATTCTTGCTCTCTTCTTCTTGAATAAACGTCTTAACCATTTGAACTTTAGCCCCATATTTTTTATTATGCCCATAGTTTTGCCTCAGTATTCTATCTCACTATTCTAATATCAGTACCCTGTATTTTAGTCTTCCGTCAGAACTCGGACAGCTTCAACTGTCTCCTTGAACACTTTTCTCCTGGTATTTCCACCGGGTACGCGCCTGTCAGGCATCCGATGCACAGGTCATCCTGTGGAAGCCCTATCGAGCTTACAAGGCCATCGATGCTTATGTACCCGAGCGAGTCTGCATTGATCACAGCCTCAACGCCTTTCACGGCCTTATGCGCTGCAACGAGTTCCTCTCTTGTCGCCATATCGATACCCAGGTAGCACGGTGAAATTATCGGGGGACTTGCGACTCTCATATGGATTTCCCTTGCTCCTGATTTTCTCATCAGGTCAATTATGCGCCGTGATGTTGTCCCGCGCACTATGCTGTCGTCCACAAGCACTACGTTCTTTCCCTCTATATTGGGTTTTATCGTGTTGAGCTTGAGCCTAACAGCCGTCTCTCTCATGTCCTGCCCTGGCATGATGAAAGTCCTGCCTATGTACCTGTTCTTCATCAGCCCTTCCATGTAATCTATACCTGATCTCTTTGAGAAACCTATGGCTGCTGTTATCCCTGAGTCGGGAACAGGAGAGACGATATCTGCTTTTACCGGATGTTCGGAAAAAAGTGTCTGTCCTATTCGCATCCTTACGCTGTAAACGAGTTCACCGTCTATGACAGAGTCCGGCCGTGCAAAATAAATGTATTCAAATACGCAGTGGGCATAGTTCTTCGACCTGACAAGCTGCTTGCTTTCATATTCACCGCCTTTTATTATCAGCATTTCGCCCGGAGCGATATCCCGAAGAAGTGTTCCATTCAGGATATCAACAGCCGCGCTCTCTGAGGCTACCATATAACCATTGTCGATCTGCCCCAGGCACAGGGGTTTTATACCAAGCGGATCGCGGACAGCAACAAGCACGTTATCAACAAGAATTACCAGCGAATAAGAACCCACAAGTCGCTTCATCAATTCCCTGACTGCCTCATCAAGGTCGCTGTGCATGAGTTTTTTCACAAGAAGATGAGCTATGACCTCGGTATCAGAATCCGAAAGGAATATCCGCCCCTCTTTTTCCAGTTCAGTCCTGAGTTCTTTTGAATTGACGAGGTTCCCGTTATGAGCTATCGCTATAGTACCACTTTTGAAACTCACGATAAGCGGCTGGCAGTTCTCAATTTTTGAGCCGCCTGTTGTAGAATAACGCACATGCCCGATACCGACATGACCTTTTAATTTCTGGATGTCACCCTTGTTAAATACATCAGGTACCAGACCCATCCCTTTCAGGGTACTGACCTTTGTGCCATCGTGGACAGTTATTCCTGCTGATTCCTGTCCCCTGTGCTGAAGAGCATAAAGTGCATAATAGATAGACAACGCAGAAGGTGTTTCATTACTGTAAGAAACACCCACTACGCCGCATTCTTCATGCAACCGTTCTCACCTTAATATCCACATTTTTCTTGCCATTTATATGATCTCATGTGTGCGGTCTTTCCGAACCCGCATGATGCGCACATCTTTGTTCTGGTATTTAACGATACCTTACCGCATCTTCTGCATTTCACATGTGTCTTATGCTGGCGATGCCCCATTGAGGGCGTTCCTTTTGACATTTGTTATCACCTTTTAATTTATGGGGAGATGAATACGATATTATCTCCGCGTACAACTACTGTTCCAAGTTTTTTTGACTCGCTCTCTTTTATTTCCTCGGCATTTGCAAGTACGAGATTCATATGCATGTCGTATCCCTGCAGTTCGCCTCTGAACTCTCTTGAGCCTTTCAGCCTGATCAATACCGATTTATTCAATGCATTGTTTAGAATGTCGAGGGGTCTGTTTCCCATATAATACTCCTGATAAAGTTTATTAATCTATTAACGCAATAGTGACCTTGAGTTGTCAAG
>Ga0180732_1002237_pt1 | contig 10589 bp, 11 predicted proteins | sample KR11_01MetaG_FD_148674 | JGI IMG/M metagenome (GOLD analysis project Ga0180732, IMG submission 148674) | Groundwater microbial communities from the Olkiluoto Island deep subsurface site, Finland - KR11_0.1 MetaG | ecosystem: Environmental > Aquatic > Deep subsurface > Groundwater | place...
ATTTTACTAGAAAGATGCACACATATCGATGAAAATGGAAGAACAAGAAAACTAACAATAAAAGATAGAGAAAATATCTTAAAGACAAATGAAACTTTCGCTAATTCAGCCTTAAGAGTTCTTGGATTTGCTTATCGTGCTTTCACAGAAAAAGATCAGGAAAACAATCTAATTTTTGTTGGTTTACAAGCAATGATTGACCCTCCCCGCCCTGAAGCGAAACAAGCAATTAAAACTTGTAAGACTGCAGGAATAAGAACTATAATGATAACTGGAGACCATATTATAACTGCAAAAGCAATTGCAAAAGAATTGGGCATTAAAGGTGATGCACTTAGCGGCTATGATATAAGAAATTTAAGTAATAAAGAACTAAAAAAAGTCGTAGAAAAAACATCAATCTTTGCTAGAGTAATACCAGAAGATAAAACAAGGATTGTAAAAGCCCTAAGATCCAATGGTCATGTTGTGGCTGTTACTGGAGATGGGGTTAATGACGCACCAGCTCTAAAAAATGCAGATGTTGGTGTTTCAATGGGTATCACTGGAACAGATGTTGCGCAAGAAGCATCAGATATGATTTTATTAGATGATAATTTTGCCTCAATTGTGAATGCTGTAGAAGAAGGTCGTGGAATTTATGATAATATACAGAAATTTATCAATTATTTATTATCAACAAACATGGCTGAAATTTTAGTCATTTTCATTGCAATGTTAATATTTAAGGGACCAGATGGTGCAGTTTTACTGCCTTTATTGCCAATACAAATACTTTGGATTAATCTAATAACAGACGGATTGCCTGCTCTAGCTTTAGGTGTAGATCCAAAAGAAGAAGGTATAATGAAAAGAAAACCACGCCCTAAAAAAGAAAAGATACTTTCTGGAAAATTAATCTTTGACATAATATCTATAGCTATTTTAATTACAATAGCAGTTTTAGTGTTGTTTAAATTAAATATTGGAAATTTAATAAAAGCACAAACTATAGTTGTTACCTCTTTAGTTGTCTTTGAATTAGTAAGACTAGAATTGATTAGATCAAATTATAATTTAAAACTATTCTCAAACAAATATCTAATTTACGCAGTACTAGCTTCATTGTTAATGCAGTTAGCAATAGTTTACACACCACTAAACATTATCTTCAAAACAACCCCTCTTGCCCTAATTGATTGGGGTTACATTGTATTAGCTGCAATAATCATTTGGATATTAGCAAAATTAGTTAAAAAAATTAATATTCATACTTCAAAAAGATTTATATAATACCTTTTCTTAACTAACATTATGGCTAAGATATGTCCTGTAGATGAATGTAAACATAAAAAACATATGTGCATACATGATTTTGCAGTAGTCGCAGTGGCAGTAGCAATTTTAATTTTAATACTATTTTATTTACTATGAAAAAGATAAAAAGAAAGGTTTTTTTAGTAGTTTTTATCATTTTAGTGCCAATTTTATTATTTATTGCAAATGGATTATTTATTTTTAACAATGGTTTAAAAGATGACCAAGAAATGTACAATTTCTTTAAATCAAACGAAGAATTATCATCCACATATTCAGAAAGAGAAATCATGCATCTTCAAGAAGTAAAAGAACTAATTCAAAGTTTAACTGCCACATTAAGACTTGGTTTATTACTTTTTGCATTGATGAGTTTATCTCTTTATATAAAAAACAAAAAAGATTTTGCAAAAGGGTTATTTTATGGCGGAAATCTAACAATTCTTTTATTAATGATATTCTTAATAATCTTTTTAATAAATTTCCAATTTTTCTTTACAACATTTCATAAATTATTATTCAAAACAGATTATTGGTTATTAAAATCTGGATCTAGATTATTGCAACAATTTCCATTAGAATTCTGGGTGCAAGGTTTTAGAAACTTATTCGTTTATATTTTTGTAGAAAGTTTGATTATTTCTAGTTTAGGTTATTTAATAAAAAAAAGAAAAAAGTTAAGCACCTTCAAGTAAAATTCCTTTAGCAGACTTAGATCCTTCGGGACTTCCCTTATCCAACATAGTTTCTATCCCAGTATTCATTTCCAAAGCAGAATCTCTTCTTAAAAATTCCTTTTCTGAGATTGGTGGTTGAACAAAGTAAAGTTCAAAAGATACATTCCCATCTACATCCCCATCAATTAAATGCCCCCACCTTTTGTACCCAATCCAATCTAAATGTGTGACAATTGGTTCATCATATCCTTTTCCTCGTTCACCGCTTGTATGGTCTTCTAACATAAGGTTAGCGTTCTCAATATAACCTATTACTTGCCTGTGGGTGCCCTTATCAATATCAACAACCAATGCAATTGAAGCAGGCATTCCCTCAAGTGTACCTTCTACATCAACCATCATTCCAACTTCTGCTAATTCTTTGGCATATCTAGAGTCTAGATTAATGTGAACATCATTTGGCCCAACTTTATCATATGGTGCCCATTGTCCTCTAAGTTCCCTAAAATTTCCAAAACCATAACCTAATCTTCTTTCCCATCTATCTGTATGCATTTTTATTCCCCCCAATATAAATTTAAAATGAGAATAAGCCAAAATATATAAATCTTACCTTAATTCAATGATCTTCTTAACTTCTTCAACAAACCTTTCAGATTCATCCATTGTATTATACAAATAAAAAGAAGCACGAGCACTTCCACTCAACTTTCTAGAATTAAACCAACTATGCACACAATGCATTCCACTCCTTATAGCAATATTGGCAGAACTATCTAACATCTGTGCAATTTCATGTGAAGTCATTTTAGGGATATTAAAAGAAAATATACCTGAAGCCTGATCAACACCCACCATTTCAACATCTAAATTATCTCGCATATATTTCCAAAGTTTTTCTTCATGATTTTCAATATCATCAATAATTGGCATTAAATATTTAGCAGCAGCTCCTAACCCAATTACCCCAGCATAATTTTGCAAACCAGCCTCAAACTTGTAAGGAGCTTCTTTCAATTCAAACTTATCATAAGTTGTATTGTTAACAGTATCTCCGCCAATAATAAAAGTCTTCATCTTATCTAAAATGTGCCTTTTTCCATACAAACAACCAGTTCCAGAAGGGCCAAGCATTTTGTGACCTGAAAAAGCCATTAAATCAACATCTAACTTAGAAACATCTATTTTCTTATGTGGAACAGCTTGTGCCCCATCTAACATAACAACAACATCATTTTCATGTGCAACCTTAATAATCTCTTTTACTGGTAAAGTATAACCATCTAAATTACTGGTAAAAACAAAACTAATCAAATCAACTTTTTTAATTGTATCTTGAAAAGCATTCATATCAAAAGTTTCATCTTCATTACTCTTAACTATAAAATGTTTAAATTTGTGCCAAGGTAACAGATTAGAATTATGTTCTCTGTCTGTTATAGCCATCTTGCTAAACTCAAAAGAATTAGCAACTAAATTTATTGCTTCAGTGGCATTCTTAGTAAAAACAACTTCTCCATCTTTTTTACAATTAATAAACTTTTTTATTAGAATTCTAGCATTTTCAAACTCTTCAGCTGTTCTTCTACTTAATTTGTGATAACTTCTTTCTCCACAAGCAGGATATTCAGTATAATATTCAATGATTTTATCAATAACCTGCCTTGGTCTAAGGGTCATACATGCCGAGTCGAGATAAATCAAATCCTTATTTAGTACAGGAAAATCCTTTCTTAATTTCTCTACATTCATATTAGGAAGTTAAAAAATAAAGATTAATAAAGTTTGTGGTTTAATAAAAAGAAAAAAAGAAAATTTATAATCCTTTAAACCATTGTTGTGCTAATCCCCCAACAATTGGCATTTCTTTTTGTTCTCCATTTATTGCACCAACTAAACCTAATATCCAAAAAATGAATAAAACAATTCCTAAGATCCAACCTACAATTGGGATCCAAGAAAGAATAACTGCAAAAATATAAAGCAATAATGTTTGCCTTATATGGTAACTACCTAGTTTAGATTTTTCAGTAGTATTCATAATTAATGCAATTATCCAACCAATTATTGTGATATAACTCAAAATGGCTATTGTTTTTCCTTGATCATTTTTTCTTGCCATTAAATCACCTAAACATAATTTAGAAATAAGGGTTTAAATAATTTACTGATTTAATTCTTGTTCAATTAATACTTTAAACTCATTAAAATCTTTTGGACCAACAAGTACATGTTCATTTACAAAGAATGTAGGTGTTCCATAAATTCCTGCTTTAACACCATTATTAAAATCTCTATCTATAACGGGCTTATATTTTTCAGATTCTAAACAAAATGTGAATTGTTCAATATTTAAACTTAAATCTTCTGCATGTTGTATTAATTCTTCATTTGAAGTTTTCTCTTGGTTTTCAAATAAAACATAATAATAATCCCAGAACTTATCTTGTTCATGGGCACAATGTGCTGCTTCAGCTAATTTAGTTGCAGATTCATGTGATTTAATTGGGAAATCCATATAAACAAATCTAATTTGATCTCCATAAACTTCTAGAATTTTCTTTACAACCGGAACAGCTTGCCTGGTATAATCACATTCAAAACAGCCAGCTTCAATTACTGTAACCTTCGCATTTTCATCTCCAAAAGAAACTGCATCATCATAAACAACCGGCAAAGTTACATCTTCTGGATTATAATCTGGATTATCAATTGCACATTCAGGTTCATGGACTGTTCCTAAAGGATCAAAAATACAAAAACCTGTTTCATCTGGCCCATTACAATTTCCATATCTTGCATAATAATAACCAGCTTGTGCGGAGAAAAAAATACTCCCAATCATTAAAATTAACAATATCCATGAAATAATTTCAAATCTTTTATACACAAACTTTGCTACATGTTTGTTTTTCTTTAGTAAAGCACCAGTAATTTTACTTTTAAGCCTTTCATCTAATTTACTTTCACATGGCCTAAAAGTCAACCTTCTTCCAACACAGTCTAAAGCTTCTTTAAATAAAGGCCTATGGCTAGCTGAGAAAATCGATAATACTGCTAAAACAATAAGCGCTATTAGACATATCATGTAAAATCTTGAAATAATAAGCCTTTAAAAAGGTTACTAAGAGTTCAAAATCGAAAACATTAAAAACAACTTAATCTAAAAGAATTCTATGGATTTAAAAGAGAGATTAAAGTTAATAGAAGAAGTAGGTGAAGAAATAATCACTAGAGAAGAATTAGTTGAACTTCTAAAAAAGAAAAAAAATCCTATTGCTTATGATGGTTTTGAGCCTTCTGGAAAAATTCACATTGCTCAAGGCCTTTTAAGATCAATAAATGTTAATAAATTAACAAAAACTGGAATTAAATTCAAATTCTGGATAGCTGACTGGTTTGCCCTAATGAACAACAAACTAGGGGGAGACTTAGAAAAAATACAAACAGTCGGAAAATATTCCATCGAAGTATGGAAAGCTTGTGGAATGGATATGAAAAATGTAGAATTTTTATGGGCATCTGAACATATGAATCAAGATTATTGGTTAACTGTTATCAAAATAGGTGCTTTAAACTCAGTAACAAGAATAACAAGATGTGCTCAAATTATGGGTCGTTCTGAAAAAGATTCATTAAGTGCTGCACAAATATTCTATCCTTGCATGCAAGCAGCAGATATTTTCAATCTAAAAGTAGATATTGCACAATTAGGGATGGATCAAAGGAAAGTAAATGTTCTTGCAAGAGAAATAGCACCAAAATTAGGTTACAAAAAACCAATTGCAATACATCATCACATGTTAATGGGATTAAACAAACCTCAAGAAACAGGTTTAACTGGAGTAGATGCCGGCATTGCTAAGAAAATGTCAAAATCAAACCCAGACTCAGCAATTTTCATGACAGATTCTAAAAAAGAAATAGAAAGGAAATTCAATAAAGCATATTGTCCAGAAGGAGAATCTCAAGATAATCCTGTTTTAGAATATTGTAAGTATATTGTATTTGAAAAAATAAAAGAATTTGTAATAGAAAGACCTGAAAAATATGGGGGAACCTTAAAATATAAAAGTTACAAAGATTTAGAAAAAGATTTTGTAGATAAAAAACTCCATCCAATGGATTTGAAAAAAGCAACAGCAAAATACATCAATGAATTCTTAGAACCAGTAAGAACACATTTTGAAAAAAATGCAAAAGCAAAAGCTTTGTTAAAAAAAGTTCAAAGTTATGAAATTACACGATAATATCAATTATCTAAATAATCTCGGACTAAATCTTCAGGAGTATAACTTCCAGAAGCGCCACCAAATACAACATATAAATTCCAGAATTTTGTTTCTACCGGGGCCCCATCACCAAATTTTGCATCATACCAACCTTGGATTACTTCATTCATCTTTAACATTCTAGCAATATTGTCTTCATCGGGAAATACCCCCGTTTCAGCAAAGTGTTCAACTACCAATCTTGCATCTCTAGAACAAATTCTATGCTCATATTCTTGCTGAATGGGGTCTTCATTCATAAAAAATGGCAACTCTTTAGTGTATAAAAACTTATTGGAATCAATAAATTCTTTCAAACTCAACCAAAAACCTTCCAGCTAACTCTTCATCATAAACAACAATCATATTTTCATCATTATACAAATTTCCATTAGCAGTAGGATTATAACTTCCAAAAACAACTATTTTCTTATCAAAAATAAACACTTTATGATGCATATTATATCCATTTGTATCTAATCTAACATCAAACTTATCTTTTAATTTATGATATTCACTCCATTCTTGGCTTGCTTGACTTTTCTCAAAAACACCTTTAACATCTTCTTTTAATAATAAAGCATCTCCAATCTTATCAGAAGTAAAACTAAAGGTCATAAATCTAATCTCATTAGCATTTTCAATCAAATCTAAAACAGTTTCTTCACAAAAATCTTCAGGACAGAAATGAACCTGCACTTTTGTTCCACTTAAATTAAAACTAGGGACATTAACACTACGCCCCCAACCAAAGGTTCTTCCATAAAGCTCATTAAATTCATCATTAAAAACTTGAGCAATCTCTTTACTATAAAAAATAACTATGTGGTTGTCATTATAATAAGCTCCTCTTCCAGTTGGATTCATACTACCAGTCCAAACAATTTTATCATCAAAAATACAAAACTTATTATGCATTAATTGTGACTCTCCTTTATTCATAACATATTTCAATCCATCTAAATCTTTAGTGTTTTTTTGATCAACAACTAACTTGTAATCTTTTTGTTTTAAAGCATTAGTAACATTTTCTAGATCTAAATCAAAAATAGCACATCTAACCTTAGAAGAACCTTCAATTAGATTAACTAAAACACTTTCACAATCCTCAACTTGACAAAAATAAGCTTCATAATAACCTTCAGAATCAACTTCTTTTAATTCAAAAACATAATCCCCATTAAAACTACATCCAGAAATAAACACTAAAATTACTAAAATAATCAGTTTTTTCATAAAATAAGCATTTTCAAAAGCTTTTTAAACCCTCCTTTTGTCACATTTTTACAAAAAATGACGAAGATGCAAAAGTTAATAAAAACTGTAGCTGAAAACCAAGATGAATTAATCATGATAGTCAGAACTATTGAAGAATCTCCCTTAGTAGGGGCATCAAAACGTTATAGAGCATTTGAATTGGGAAGAATTCGTGGAACCATAGATAAAGTCAGCATAAATGATCCTAATGGCAGTATTAAAATTCCATCAGATATGAGATACTCTGGAAGATTAAATATAGTTGATCTTCCAAAAGCAGAAAGACAATCAGGCTCTACCCTATCTATATCAAGAGAGGAATTTGAAAGGGAAGGCACCTTAATATTTCCAAGTGGGTGGCTATCTTCAAAAAAACGTTTAGAAAGAATAGGGTTTTACGCTGGACAAGGCGTAGAAGAATACATAAGGGGAATTGGTGGCCTAGAGAAGGCATATGAAGACTTTATGAGCAGGGTATCTAATGAAGAAACCAAATTCAGAAAATCGCTTACCTCCATTATTGCTTAATTTAAAAATTCAAAAACCCCATTTGTTGCTTTGGCGCCTTCTGAAGCAGAAGTTATTAATTGTTTAAACTTACAACCACTACTAGTAATATCTCCTGCAGCAAAAATTCCTTTAATATTTGTTTCCATACAATCATTAACTTTAATATTTCCTTCTTTATCTAACTTAACTCCAAATTCTTTTGCTAATTCAGAATTAGGATGAGACCCAATTTCAACAAAAACCCCTTGAACATCTAAAGTTTTTCCATTATCTAAAACAACTTGATTAACAAAATGATCTCCTTTGATTTCTTTAATGTTAACTTTTTCTAAAAACTCAATTTTACTCATTTTTTTAGCATCATTAAGATATTGGTGTGCAGCTGAAACTTTAGATCTTACAACAACATAAATTTTCTTTGCATATTGTGTTAACATCAAAGCAGAATTCATTCCAGAATCACCACATCCAACAACTACGACATCTTTATCTCTAAACATTGGAGCATCACAAGTTGTGCAATAAACAACTCCCTTATTCTTAAATTCATCTTCTCCTTTAACATCTAACTTTCTTCTTCTTGTTCCAGTTGCAAGAATAATTGCTTTAGCTTTGTATTCTTTTTTACTAGTTTTTACAACAAAACCTTTTTTTATTTTTTTTACTTCATCTTCTACAATTTCTACATTTAATGATTTTACATGATCAACAAATTTCTTTGCTATATCAACACCCATTACATGTTGCATTCCTAAATAATTATCAACAACCCACGCTTGGTTTGCAGTTCCACCTAACTCTTTTGCAATAACTAAGAAATTTAAATTAAATCTCTTTGCATATACTGCAGCACTTAATGCAGCTGCTCCGCCACCAATAATAATTAAATCATACATGTTGCTTATTAGAAATAAATGATTTATAAATCTATTCTTCCACTTTATCACAAAGTCCACAAGGATTTCTTTCAGGACACTTACCATAAATTTTTCCTTGAGGTACTGCATATTCCCCTAAAATTGGATTTTCAACTCTAATTGCTTCAGCCATTTCATTAGCTCTATCTCTTATTTCCCACTGAGCTTCTGTACAAGTTCTTTTACCAATCGAATGTATTGCATTCCATCCATTTACATGGAGTAAATCATAAACCATCAAAGAATGTGGTAAAACACCTAAAGCATCTGGTGGCGGAACTCCTTTTGAAACTAACTTATGATATAAATTTACCAATTCTAAATTCGCTTCACCGTACTTAATCGCAAACCCTGTTCTTCCTACACTTGGTGGAACTACCATTTTTGTTCTTTCTAAAGCAGAATAAAGACTTTCAACGCTTTGATCCCAAGTTCTCTGTCTAGTTGCTTGATGAAAAGCAGATAAACTAAATGGAACTAAAAACGTAAAGTGAGTATGTTTTAAATTAGCCATTTCAGCTTCGTCTCTTTCTATTACTGCTTTTCTAATTCCTTCTTCAGTTAAATTGATTCCTGAATTTTCTAAAAGTACTGCTTGATCAGTCCCAAATTCGCTAATAACGTCATCTAAAGTTGAATTTTTAAATGCAAACAACTGTGAACTAGGATACCATGCTAAAGGTTCATAATTACTTGCTCTTTCTTTAAGTAAAGAAGGTGCAACTCTTGCTCCTTCTAACATAATTGCTTCAGAAACAAATCTAGATATATCGGCTGTATATGGTTGTCTCCCCATATGGTCCATATGCATTAATTCTCTTGCATCCCCTCCACTCTGAATATTAGTTCTAGTGTATAAAGGAAGTACGTTTCTTGCATCTTCTACTGGAACTCCTCCTTCTTTCATCTCTTCATATAATCCAAAAACATTCTCTATTTTTTCAATAACTTCTAATACATCTGCATTATCCAAAAGAACAATTGAAACTGGAAGATAAAATCCCCTATCTGCACTTGCTCTTCTAAGAGATTGTTGTAAATGGTCTGCATATTGGGGCAAACAAAGTTGAAGGGTAGTAATCCTAGGAACTCCTTCTATGCTAAAAATAAATTTACTTTGATCTAAAACAGAACCATGTCCTCTGCCTGCACTTTCATCCATAACCTTTTCTATTTTTCCCCTAGTTGCTTCTTCAAAATCTGGTCCATATTTCTCCAAATCTTTTAAAAATAGTTCCAAGGAAGAATCTTCTTTAAAACAACCAAAAGCTCCATAGGCAGCAATTTCATCTGATCCAAGTTCAGGATAATCTGGGCTTAATACACAACCCATCAGTTCTACCTTTGGTTTTATTGAAAAATCTGTAGTCATTTCCAAATCAACAATACAAAAACTTATAAAAACATTCTCAGTCTTAAAAATACATATTAATTCTCCAGTTAAATTTATAAACCACGATGTATATCGTATAATTATGTGGATTGCAAAACTAAAAGGAAACACAGAAAGCAGTATATTTGGTCCTAGAACTAAGAAATACAATTTAACCGTAATTGGATATCCCTTAAATTATTATAAAAAGAACAATAAATACTTTTTTACTGGAGCAGGTTATTTTTTGGGTGAAGAAGAAAACAAAAAAGAATTTTTAAAAGATTTA
>Ga0180732_1002238_pt1 | contig 10586 bp, 22 predicted proteins | sample KR11_01MetaG_FD_148674 | JGI IMG/M metagenome (GOLD analysis project Ga0180732, IMG submission 148674) | Groundwater microbial communities from the Olkiluoto Island deep subsurface site, Finland - KR11_0.1 MetaG | ecosystem: Environmental > Aquatic > Deep subsurface > Groundwater | place...
CTTCTTTCAATTTTCTTTTGAGCAGTTGGTAGTTCATTTCTTTTTGGGTTTCTATCCATGCTCCATTCAAGTTTTCTTAGTGTGTTATTTGGAATGTAGAATCCATATGTTTTTGAGTTTGGTGTTAATACTAGTTCTTCAACAATAATACTACGGTCAAAAACAATCACTCTTCCTGGACTATCTTTATATATAATTTCTTCATTCATCAACTCTATTTTTATATCTGTAAATCTTGCTTCGTATGCCATAGTTTCCTCATATTTTATTTCGGGAGATCTCTTAATTCTATCATCAAAACCACCAAGGTGTTTTACCATCTTGTATTTCTATCCGTTTTATTCGTGCTTTTGTCAACTTTGAGCTGGATCTCTTTAAATTGTCAAGAGCATGATGAAATTTATATATCCGATATTTAGTTTTAAACCATTCTATTATTTGATTCATCTGTAACCTCTTTTCTACTGTTCTTTCACGCATCCGACCCGTTCGTCCGTAGATGTCTTGCACTTATAGTGCGTGGTATCGTAGTCACTTTTGGTATGTTTCTGTGGATTCTAGTTCTTCTAATCGTTTCATTGAAATGTGTCTTTTATTAATATAACGAGTGCCTATAACAAATGGAATAACAAAACTTACTGCTGATATAAGTATTACTTGAATATTAAATAATTCTTTTCCGAATTGTTCAACATTAAATATTAGAGCTAAGACGTTTCCTATAATAAAAGCGGAAACACCACATGCGGTTCCTAGCATAAGTATTTCAGAAAATGGTAGTCGTTTCATAAGTACAACCCATATGTTTTATTTAATGCTCTGTTTAACAACATTCCTAATATAAACGCTTCTTTTGGATTCATACTTGCGGTATATTCTAACACATCCAACGGATCTTGTTTTATTAGGTCTATTGTAAGTGGTCCTATTTTTTCTATCAAATCTTTATATTCTTGATAGTCGATTGACATTATTTATTCCTCATTAGAATGATTTGTTTTTATTCGTTTCTCTATAGTTTTTAATGGGTATTTTTGACAACATCCATACTAATGTAAACTGTATGCATGTAAATCAGATGTAAGTTTGCGTACTTGTTGTGTTGTTGGATATGGAAACGCACTGTTGAATTTTTCTGTTAGCATGTCTATAAACTTATTTGATTTTTTGATATTAAAAATAAACGAAGTATTTTCACCAAAAAGTGATGACTTTAAGTGAATGTATTTAAAATCACTTAACAATTGTGTTCTAATGTGACGTCGAACGGCTGGAGAAGCACGAATGTATCCTTGGTTTGCTAACGTCTTTAATTCATATTTAAGATTTTTTCCTTCCGGTCTTCCTCTTTTCATAAATTTTACTTCTTTTTATTTATGTTTGATTAATATTCTCTCATGTGTAATTGAACCAACAAATCCAATAAGTATTGTAATGAGTAACATCGTTGCCATGATTACAGGTGTTATGCTTGCAATGGTAGAAAAGGTAAAATATGTGTTTGTGTTTTCTACGATTAGATTAGTGATTGCTTCAGATTTACGTTCTTCATTGTTATATGAAGTTACAACTAAATTCAAGTTATGTATTTCTGTTTCATTTTGTGAATTTGCGGGTATGACTATTATATTTCCTATTATATTATAGGTTCCTTCATGTGTAGTTTTTGCACTTATTTCTATGTTTCTATTTTCTCCAGATTTAAAATCATAAGTTGATGTAAACTGGTTTGTTCCAGATTGCGCAAAGTTAGATGAAGTTATAACTAGTCCAGACGGTGGAGATAAAATTATTTGTGCTTTGATGTTTGGACTTGAAATTAAGTTCACAACTGATAATTGTAATAAAAATTCTTCATCCATAACAACAGAAGTTTTGTCTGATGTCAGACTTGTTATTATATATTTTTTAATACCTAACGGGTTTTCGTTTGGTTTAGGTATAATGCTGGACGGAGTATTAACAACTTGTGAGTTAGTACTTATAATAGGATTAGCACGTAATGATGATTCACTATTATAGTCATCAGTTGGTATATCAATCTGTTGTTCTATAGTTGTGAAGATTGTGTTTGTAATGAAGAACAACATTCCAACCATCAGTAAAAATATTACAGACGTTACAACAGCTTGAGACGCAGAATCATTTTTAAGTATGTTCATAAGTGTTTACCATTCACTAATTATGTTGTGTAATTTATTTCCTTTTGTTATTATATTTTTTTTGTTTGAACTGGTGATATAACATCAATAACTATTACTGAACATAAAACGCCAAATAATCCTCCAAACATCAAGAACCACCCAATAAGTGAATATGAATAGTCTGGAATGCTAACAACTATTATTTTCCCAGTTACAAATGCAAATATTCCGATCAACGGTGGTATATGCCATTTAGTTAAATACATATTTATACTCCATTCTTATTTATTTTTTTCATACAATACTTCGCAACTTTTGAAAACATGTCTGTTCGTTTTCTTTTTAATTTGTCACGAAGTTCTTTATCTTCTGTAGTTTTTTCAAGTTCAAAATTCATATATTTGTTTAGTGGAACAAATCTCTTAGGAATTTCTATGTTCATAAAAGTGAACATTTCTCCTATAGAAGTGAAAGTTTTTTCTTGCATTATTTGTTCTGCTGTCAGTATTGCCATATAATGTGCTATTCTTTTTTGAATTTCATTGTAGTTGTTTTTAACAATTTCTTCTGAATAGTCAGATTTTGCTTCTTCTACTATTTGTTCTACAATATTATCATATTCTTCTGGATGTTTTAAAGCCTCGACCGTTACAACTTTTGATATATAGTTTAATAAGTCTGGTAAGTATATGAATCCTTTTAGCATAGAATTAAGTCTATATGCTGAATCAAGCACAGTTTTAGGTTTGACCTTTACCATCTCGCAGCCGTTTTTTAGAACAAATCCATCAATTTGTAATTTTTCAGCACTTGCTTTTATAAATTCAATAGCATTCATAAGATTAGAAATGCTATTGAAACTAAATTGTATTGGTATGATTTCAAGGTTAAGGTCTAGTGCGATTTCTTCTTTTTCTTTACGTGAAAAAAACTTGTTATTTACTCGATCATAAATGTCGAAGAGGTACATTTTATAATCAAATTCATAAAGTCCAAATGTTACTTCACTATCTATAATTATTGGATTTATTTTTCCACACAGTTCAAAGTAAAAACTATATTCTGTGTTGTAAGTAATTATTTTTTCTACGTCAAGAATATGATGAACAACTTCTTTAACTTTTAGACCTACATATTCTCCGTCACCAGCATAAACGAACCAGTTAGGATATTTTGTTAGCATTTCTGTTCTGAGATGTGAAAGTCTTTCTGATATTTGTTTATTTTTTAAATTGTCTATTGTTTCATTCCAGAAAGTAGGTATAGGAAACTCTTCTGAAAATGGTGACATACGTGTTCTGATCACATTAAAATCAGCACCTGTTGTACCGCTTTTAAAACGACCTATACAAATATTTGTACCATTTGCTTTGAGTTCAAGTATTGAATCTTCAATAGTTAATTTTGTGGTTTCTTTTATATTATGAAGATGTGGGTACGAAGGGATCCAAATGTTGTCAAAGAATGCCCAACCATATAATTTGTTTTCTCTTCTTTGTATCCAATATTCGCTATTAAGATATGGCATTCTACTGAAGAACATTGAATGTTTATCGAAAATAACTTTCTCTTCTTTATTGATTGAATTTTTTAGTATTTGTTCAATTTCTGATAAACTATTAACAACTGGAGTTGTTTGTGGTTCGTTTTCTTTACTTAAAATAAATTCTTGCATTTATACCTCATTTTTTAATTCAAATCTAAACTGTTCCTTTCTTTGTTTGCGAAGCTTTCGTTGATCTTTATTATGATCTCGACAACTTTCACAATGTCCCATGCAAATCCAGCTTCTTCTGGTATATGGAATACCAACCGGATAGCTTAACAAACAACCTAAAAGAGGATCTACATTTGTTTTGTCATCCACATTATATCTTTGGGTTTTCTTTAGATTTGGATTATTGTATATACGTATTGTATGAGTCATATAAACCTCTTATGCGTTCTTTCCAACTTGAGAAGAATAAAAACTTAGTATTTTAAAATAAGAACAATGACGCCACGCATAATCAGTAGCGCCTTCTGGAAAATCAAACAACTTTACTTTCCAACTTTCTTCGGGTTCCATTACAAGTCTTGCTCCTTCAAAATAATTTTCTTCTTCCCATGCTATTATGGCGTACTTCATGGTTTTCATTTATCTATGTTGATAAAATCTTTTTAACTATTTTCCAATTTTTGGATTTTTTAAGACCCTCCTTTTTTCTAAGTTTATTTATACGAACTATTATTGGTTCGAGAATAAACCTTATTCCGTATTCGGGGCTTTTTTCTCTATAAGCAACTTGAAACCGTAATGCTTCTTTCATTCTTAGATGAACGTTGAGTTCTTTAGATGTTTTTTTATCTATTATGTTGTCTAAATCATTTTCGATTTTTTTGATATCAAGTACTGTCCACTCTGGTTTAAGATGTTTCTCTAACTTTTCAAGATTTAATTTATATGACATTGGTTTCTCCCAAATTTATTTTTTATTTTTTTATTTACAAATGAATACCCCTTACACGAATGATACTCACGTTCCCATTCATTTGCTGGATAGTTTCTGCAATATTTTGGTCGATTTTTAAAAATAGTGCATTTATTGTCTTTATCTAAATTAGGACATTTATCATGTACAAGTAATTTTAGTATCATTGTAGTGTCGTTGCCAAATTGTTTCATCATTTGTAATGTTCTGTCTGATTCTAAATCTTTTTTCCAACCACCTTTTACTGTACAACAATTCCCACAAGAAATGCAGTGTCCCGTTCTTTTTTTTCCTGTTAACGAACTTATTATTTCTTTTTTCATAATTAATCTCCGTGATTATAATTTAGATTGTTTATTCTTCCATCTTTAGTCATGTGACATTGTTATGATATTTATATACTAACACATCTCCTTCATAAATTATAACAGCATTAATTAGTAAGTTGTTGTACTTAACTTGTTTTCTCATCGTAGCTTTTACTTGTTAAATTGCTTTTCATGTTACTTCACACTTTAATTATTGCAAGATAGGATGATTTTGAACTATGTCAGTTTTGAATTTTTTCTGAATTGCTTTATACCGTTCTCTGTATTCTGTCCATCCTTCTTTTTCAGCTACATAATCAGTTTCACAATCTGAATGAAAAACCATGTCGTCGTTTATATTTATTACATGAAACGCAATATGTCCAACATCTTTGTGACATTTATTGCATTTCATAGTTTTGGTCGAAAACCATCCTACTATTGGTATTTTTATTATCATAGTTGTTTACTTCTTTATTGTTTGTTAACTACACTAATTCTCTCTCCTATATGTTTTGTTAAGGTCGTTGCAAGATACATTTCCTTCTGATAGCAAAGCATTAAATTTATCGACTTGCTTTTGTGTCCATCCTTCTGGATATGGTTCTATTATTAGGCAAGGTCTGATATCTGGTGTTAATGATGTAACGGTATCATTGATTATTGTTGTGTCTGTTGGTTTGCTGTTCATACATCCAGCCAATGTTGTTGATAGTACAATAATTATTAGTATGAAATATTTATTGTTCATTTTCTACCCTCGGTGCTATGTAATATGTAATTCCACCAGTGCCATTTGCGATGGTGGTATTTATTTTAAGTGGACATCCTTCGGCTATTTCTAATATAACGTTTGATTTATCGCTTAAGATTGATGCCACGCTGGTGAGATAAATAAGTGAAAAAAGTATTTTAATTTTAGGACTATTAGATTTAATATCAATTAGTTTGTGTCCATGTAAATTTGAAGTGACTTTACTTAAAGTACCTGTGGCTTTGATTATAAAGTGATTTTTTTTAACAATGATATATGTATATTCTGAAATATCACCAGCTGCTTTAAATGCTCTTTTTAGATGTACACCACGTAATGTGACTATTGTTGGATTTTTTGGTATAGCTACCTGTACTGGTTTTTTGATTGAATTAATATCTATCAATGTAATGTTGTGTGTCATGCCACCTGTTGCTATATCTAGTGTTTGAGTTTTTTTGTTTAAATTTATTAATACGATGTCATCATCATCTACTAGATCCATTACTTTTCTTATACGTGATAATGGAACACCAATTTTGCTCATCGTAGCCGTATATGTTTTTGGTACAAAAGCACTTGCTGAAAGATAGGCTTCAACCAAAGCTACTCCAGATTGATCTATAGCCTTGGATGAAATTCCTGTCTCATTTATATCTATTATTGCTTCTGTAATAAACGCCGAAAGTGAGTTTATGAACTCTTTTATATTTTTTCCGTTGATTATGGCGTTTAGCATTTGGTCACCTATTTTTAAAGTTAAAATACGGTCAAATTATTTTACCGCATGCCTGCAACAAGATTGAATGAACTACCACACTATAAATAGTGTAGCTTACTGCTTCTTTGATTGAAACTTGCTCCGAAGAGTAGAGGTTAAAATCTCCACAGTCTTGAATTCGATACGTTCCGTACCTACTTATTTGAGGAATAAAGTTGCGTTGAGTGATTCGATAGCATGCTTTGGTATAACTTGACCATAAGTTTATCTTATTCGTCGTCTTCCTCGTCTAACTGTGTCTGGGGTGGCTGAGGTGCTACTGGTGCTGGTACTGGAACTACAATGGGCTGTCTCATGACACCTACAGCCATGTAGTTCTTTCTGAGTTCTTCAAGGTCTATAAGAGAGTGTGACAGCTTTCCCATTTTGATGATTACTGCACCATCAGGTAGAACTGCTACAAGGTCTTTTACCTTTTCAACACCGATATAGTCAGCAAGTTTTCGCAGCGACATTATTCCCGTTGTTGGTAGCACAAATGGCTGAAATACCGGAACGGCGGTTGTTTCTTCTTCTTCTGTTCTCTTAGATTTTTTTGACATATTGTTTCTCCATGTTAGAAAAAAGGGAGGTGAGGAGATTACTCCTCGTCGTCTTCTTCGTCTTCCTCGTCCTCTTCTTCCTCTTCTTCCTTAGGTTTCTTTGCTTTTGCTTTTGCCTTCGGTTTCTTGGACTTGGGTTTCTCTTCTTCGTCTTCCTCGTCCTCTTCTTCCTCTTCTTCCTTAGGTTTCTTTGCCTTCGCCTTCGGTTTCTTGGACTTGGGTTTCTCTTCTTCGTCTTCTTCTTCGTCGTCGTCTGATGGTTTCTTTGCTTTTGCAGTTAATGCATTGTATACCTTGTCGATTGCAACTTTGAATTTTTTAGGTTTATCTTCCTGAAGTTCAAATGCATCTGCAATATCGCCTTTTGTTTTCTTGTATACTGTTGGGTTTTCTGCTTTGGCAAGTTTACCAAATTTGTCTTCGTCCAATTCTTCGTATTCACTGTCGTTCCAGTACTTGGACAGTTTTTTTGTGTCTGCCATATGTGTTTTCTCCTATAGGTTTATTTCTTTTGATCGCTCTCACACACTACTCCCAAGTGAGCCACCTTAAAGATGGAAAAAAGTGTGTAACACTTTGATTAGGGTTTGGAGTTGTCTTTGACTTGGTCAAGAATAATAAAACAGATTGATATATTATTCTAGGTCTATCCACATTCCACTCTTCTTTAATGCTTTTTTGATAACAACAGTATAGGAAGCCATCTTTGTTTTAGAATTTACTAAAGAAGGATGCTTTTTGCCTATCAGTGCCCGATGATAATCTATTACTTTTGTTACTTCATCGGAAAGATGTAAAATTTTTGACATGGTTCTCCATATTATCACTTTTCTGCATATTGTACTCTAAGTCTTTATTGTTTATATACTTATCTGTTATTTTATGGTATTTGTTCATAATTATTCACCACGCTTCGTCTATATTTACCTTGTTTGAAGTCTTTTTCAGCTAGATATTTTGCAATTTCATTCGCAACGTTGATACCGGTTGCGGATTCGAAACCTTTAAATTGAAAAGCTGTATTAATTTCTAAAACAGCATATGTGTCATAATGTTTTATATAATCTATTGCGAATACGTCTAATTGCAATGTATTTGCTATTTTCGTTGTCATTTCTTCAAATATTTTGTCTTTTGATTTTTTTGTAACTTTTGATGTTTTGCCTCCCAAAGCGACGTTACACCGGAATTCACCCTCTGTTGTTGTTTTACGAACCATTGTTCCTAGATATTTACCTACGTAAACACTTCTATAGTCCTTTGGTTTTTTAAGTTTTATAAATGGTTGCATTATAATTGTATTTGATGATATGTTATTTATAGCGTTTGATAGTTCTTCTGCGTTGTTAACTTTATAAACAGATTTTCCTCTGTGTTGAGACGGATGTTTCACAACAAATGGATAATGCCACTCGAATGTCTTTACTCTGTCAATTGCTGATTTTGTAAATATGACTGATGGAATTATTGGAATACCTTTTAGTGCTAGTGCCATTGTGTATGACACTTTATCTCCAAATAAGAAATCATATCTGAAGTTAACAATATGTCTATTCTCGAATTTCAATGTGGCACAAAGTTGTCTATAAAGTGGTTTATATTTCATAGCACTTCGTAAATAGATGACATTTGTGTTATCTAAATCTAAATTATTGATGTTTACATATCCAGATTTTGAACGTATCATTACGTTATCAACTTTTGAAAATTGATAGTTTGCTCTTATTTTATCAAGTTCAGTTTTTATTTTACGCATTTCATAACTATTTATACCAAACAATTGTATCATGTTTCCTCCATATTTTCAGGTATGAGTATAAGTGCAAGTACGAATAATACAATAACTTTATACCAGTCTATTGTTGACTCTATATCATACATTATGACACTGTATGTTCCTAGTAAACATATTGCAATCAATAGTATAGCGACTGACAGTTTAACTAACTTTAATTTATTGTATGTCATTTTTTACCTTGACACTTACAGCAGATAGATAAAGGTTGAGGGTATCTATGTCATCGATATTCATCACTTACTTTTTACTGTTTTAAGTGTCGCTTTGTGTTTATTGGTATCGCAAATACATAGTGGTTGTCGTTTTTCCATTTTAAGTATCTATGTTTAAGATCACACTTTTTACATGTTAAATTATCACCATGTGACATGCCACTCATACCAGATTCGTGTGTAACTATTTTTCCACAACGATAACAACTTATAGATTTTAGGTATGTACTGAATGGCATACCACCTGATCCATCGTCTTCTTCATCTATACACGATTGTTCTATTAGTGGTGTTTCATATTCTTTCCATGTGCAGAAATACTCACATACATTATATGTTGAATATCCCATGCTAAGAAATCTACATGTTGCACACTCTTTGTCATATTCAAAATCTGCGTTGTATAATGTATGTTTAAATGGACATGTTGAACGAACAATTTTAACTTCTTCGATTAATAAGTCTTGTTTGTATATTAATTCATTCATAATAAATGTTCCTAGCGTGGGTCAAATTCTGTGTATTGTGTATATCCAGCAACGTCACGTTCTTTCCATGAGTGACCACACCTTTCATTAAAGCACTTATATTCTCCCCAGTTAGGGTTTCTTCCAAATGCTCCTATGCTTCCTATGCCGATAGACGAACCTATATTTTCTGCCTTTTTACATTTTGGACATATAATTGGTTCTCGATTTTCACCTTGGACCATATATTTAGTTCACTCCTTTTGACTTATATTTTTTTATTGTTTCTTTTAGTGTTTCTATATCTTCTATTTCTTCCGAATTGTTTATATTGATTAGTTCTTGCAATTCTTCTTCTGATAGGTTTGCAATATGTTTCAGATCGGTTTCAAGATAGTTTGTTAATTCATCTGGAGACATAGAAGATGTACATATCCTTGCAAGTTCTAATTTTGAAAGAACAATAATTACAGACTCGGTTTCTATTGGATGACCAGTTTTATCTTTGTTTTGAAAGACAAGTAGTATTTCATTTTCACGAGTTACTAAACCTAGTCTTTGAGACTTTCGGTTTGAAATTGTTAGTATTGGTTCATTTTCTTTTGGAAGTTTATCTTCTGGTATTTCAGAATTTATAAACGAATTTATTTTTGATAAATTAGTATTTTGATTGGAATTTTTTGTTTTTGCTTTAGTCATTCAGATTCACTATTCTCCAATCTTTTACACAATTCGAAAATTGTTTTATTACTCATCTTTTTTATATTTGGTAATGGAATTTCATTTATTAACGCTACTCCGTAGTATACGTTTTCCTTGTCTAATGTGTTGGATGCATATCTTCCAAGTGCAGTTTTGCTTTCATTAACCCCTTTGTAAACTTCTAACGTGTTTGTGTCTATGTTTATTATGTAAGCCCATTCACAAAATAAAGAGTCAAACAAGAACTCATTTGAGTCTATCATATATGTCAAGCCGTCTTTGTAAACATTCAAGTCACCTTGTGTTTTGTGTAGTAAGCAGTACCAGTCATTTAGTGACTTTTCCGATACTGAAAGGTCTGCCCATTTTTTACATTGACCTATTTGTTTTTTTGTTGGTTTTGAACG
>Ga0180732_1002239_pt1 | contig 10584 bp, 26 predicted proteins | sample KR11_01MetaG_FD_148674 | JGI IMG/M metagenome (GOLD analysis project Ga0180732, IMG submission 148674) | Groundwater microbial communities from the Olkiluoto Island deep subsurface site, Finland - KR11_0.1 MetaG | ecosystem: Environmental > Aquatic > Deep subsurface > Groundwater | place...
GGACGTGCTCACCTAACTGAAACATATCGCCTAACTTTATATCCGTAGTCCTAACTTCAGGCACATCATCATCTTCGGGAGTGGTATCTAACTGGAATATCTTGTCAAGCTCTTTACTATCAAAATTGCAATCCTTTAACATATCCTCATCGAAATTAGCCAATAAATCATAGTCCCATGATCCATTCTGCTTATTGAGGCGAATATTTAACTCTTGCTCCTTTTTGACATCTGGTATATTTACATAAACAACAGGCAGCTGTTTATATCCCATTTCTTTTGCTATCCGCAAACGGAAATGACCTCCCACTACTATATTATTTCTATTCAAGGCAGAATTTACAATTATAGGATCAACGATACCAAAAATCTCAATAGATTTTTTTAATGCCTTACATTCACTTTCATTTGCCATCCTTGGATTATATTCCGATGGCTTCAAATCTTCTATCCCGACCTGAGTTATTTTTATATCTTCTATGGACATCTTATCTTTGTTTTGTTGTGGCACTTTTTACATAAAGTTTTACCATTAGCAATATCCCAAAATGGTTCATAAGAAACAGCAAGTTGGATTAATGTATCAATATCTTCGGTAGGACTAAATTGGTTATATTGATGTAAAAATTCTTTCAACAATATAGAAAATGTTTTGATATGATGGGCTTCAATATCCCCACCAACCTCATCACAATTTTGACATTGATATTTATCTCTTTTGAATATACGAGTTCTCCATAGATTAGCTTGCTTGGATTTTCTTATTTCCTCATGTAATGAGTTTTTACCACCTTGCCAATTAAATGCATTATCTCTTGTGTGATAAATGCTTATAAACTTACCATAGCAAATGCTTGAACAAAATATAGTTTTATGCCTTTGTATATGAGATGGCGATCTAACAACCTTGTCCCCGCAAAAATCGCAAGCAAGAGTAATCTTTCGAGAATTAGCTTTGCCTATTTTAATTTTCGTAGCTTCTGATAAAGGTTTTTTGAGAGTTGTTAAGTGCTTATGATAGCAAGGTCTTGAACAGAATTTTCGAATATTTATTAATGCTGGAATGACTAAGAAATTCTTGCCACAGATTTTACAGGTTATTTGGCGCGGATCGTATTCGGCGGGCTTTAATTCACTAATATCAACTTGGGTTATTGATATATTTTCAACTTTGGTTTTATCCATTTATCTTTCTTGAAATCATATAAATAGTAAATCCTCTACCAGCTTATATTTCAAGCCCGTAGTTCTCACCTGTTTTGTTCTGTGTCAAATAAAGTATATATTATAAAACCTTATCTGTCAAGTTCCAAATGTATTTTTTTATGGCAAGAACTACAAAGCCATATAACTTTTAATACTTTTATGTTATACCTCTTTCGTCATTGAGTATTTTGCAATTATTTCATATAGTTTATTCTTGTATGGCGAGATTTGAGTTTCCCTTTCTGTCAACAACAAATTAAAAATAATGAAAATATCCCTTGACAAAATGATAAAATATGCTATACTTATAATAGGAGAGAAAAAATGGATACCAACACAAAAACAAGATTAACAATCGAAATCGAAAAAAACTTGAAAGCGAAAGTCAAAGCGAAGATATACGCTACAGGAAAAACTCTGCGGCAGGTTATATCTGCGCTCCTTGAAAAATTTCTTGCAAGTTAATTTTTTTGCAAATTGAAAAATAATCATAAAAACTTCTTGACAAAATGATAAAATGTGATATACTTATAATAGGAGAGAAAGGAGGTAAATATGCAGTGCTATAGATGCAGAAAAGAAATAACAGTAACGGAGTGCAGGGAACACGGCGGATACTGTGCTACCTGTCAAAAACTCATCACGGATGATGTAGTATTAGTAGGAGAGGAAAATGAAGAAACTATTAGATAAAAAGAAAATGGCGGAAACCGCTTTGCGAATAAGGCTGGAACTGTTAAAATTAGAGCAAGGCGAGAGTAGAATATACATAGCACACGATAAAAAATTCGTCGTCATCAGGACTGAATAGGAGGTGATTAAATTGACAGAAGAACAGAAAAATAAGTATGAACTGTGTCAAATGAAAATACCATTTATTTATTGGATACGAAAAGATAGGGAAGCAACTTACAGAAAAAATCAGGTAGATGAAAAAAGCGAGGATACCAATAATGAAAAAGCTATTGTTACTATGTAGTATAATCCTATTATTGTGCGGGTCTGCCTGTGCCCAAAACCTCACTGCATCGTGGTATGATTTACAGAGCCTAAAAAAAGAGGGAACTTTTAAAACCTCTAAGGGAGTAATGGCCAATGGAAAACTTTTTGACGAAAATGCTTTTACCTGCGCTTCGTGGGATTATCCGCTGGGTGCAAAACTACAAATTACTTCGCTTGGCTATCCAAAGAAAACTGTTACAGTGGAAAATACAGACAGGACAGCGCGAAGATTTAAAGGCAAAAGATGCGACCTCTCCAAAAAAGCCTTTGAGCTACTGGCTCCGCTTTCACAGGGCCTGTGTGCGGTATCTATAAAATGCGTAGAGTAAAAATTACTTGGAACTTAAAAAATACAAAAAGAGAAGCACAAAAAGGGTATAGAAATTTTTGTAAAAGACATAAAGTGCCAGAAGAAAAATTTAAAATAAATATAAAAGGAGATGAATAATGCTTAAAAATCTGCTCGAATGCGAAGTCGGAAAATGTATGTATTGCAAGAAGCTAAAAATCCTTGCCAATGGCATGTGCGGGGCTTGCTTAAAGGATTTAGATGAAGAACAGGAAGAACACGAAAGCGGGGTTGACTGGGACTCGATAAACGAAGACGAAGGAGAGGACAGATGAAAAAGACGATTAAGATTACAGGCGGTATATCTGGCGTTATCGCCACCGGCAGTTTTCAAAACCTTAAACCTACATTTATGTGGGAAGAAACGATCGAGGACTGCGAGATGACAGACACTGAGATAGCCGAGCGTATTAAGGAATTATATAATAAAGGCTTTAGTATGTTAAAAGAAGCCGAGCAGAAAGCCATAGTTGAGAGGATACAGAGAGAACGCCAGGATTTAAGGCTTCTAATCTCTGAAAAAGGCAATATCCTGCCAAGTGTAACTTCAATTATAGGCTATGACGCGGATTTCTTTGTATCACCCGAAGAATTATCACAGTATGCTTCGCAAGGTAATATTATCCATGCTAAAGTAGAACACTTTATAAATACGAAAGAGTGGGTATTGGCAAAAACGTTACAGGAAGTCTGGACTGATATAGTGATACTTACAAAGGGAAATCTCAAGTTAGAGGTTGATGTTGGGGATTTTCCTGAATTTCTAAAGAAGTATCCTGTATCTGACATGAAGAACGGCGTCAGGTTTATGTATGACGAAGAAGGGTATTGCGGCGAACCTGACTTTACAGGCATACCAGACTTTAAGGAAGCTCTTAAAATACCTACGATGTTTGATGTAAAGCGGACACCTGATAAAATTTCCAATGGTATGCAGTTGGCGGCTTATGCGAAATATCATAAACTTAAACAAGGGGTAATAATTCCGCTCAATGATAAAACAAATCAGGGTTGGTCAAAGCCAGTTATTTATGATGAAAAATCTTTAGAAGGATTTTTCCAGATGTTTAAAAATAAGCAAAAACAGTTTAAACAGAGGTATTCTATATGACAGACTACACAGAAGACCTTTTGCGTTATAGCGCGAAACTTCAAGAATTAAGCTCAAGATACGCCACAGAACGGATGAAATTCGGGCAACTTGAAAGCGATATGATGATAGTTTTGTCTGGCAGGATAAAGGAATACCAGAAAATCAAGAAGAATATTGGTATTGAAATGGCACTAATTACTTTGGCGGCTGATAGCAATAATAAGGGTAAAGAGATGTATGCTGATATGATAAAGGCAGAACATAACTACAAGGCCCTGGGAGTTTTGATAGAAGCACAACAGAGTGCTATAATGACTTTACAAAGTATTATGCGATACAACCGTTCGGGCGAATTCAACGCAGGTAACTAAAAGAAAGGAGTTTGTATGACTTACATACCACCAAGACAAAAAATGGAGTTTGAAAAGGTAGCTTTAGATGAATGGATAAATGGCAGGATAGATGATATTCAAGAGTTTAAAGATGTAAAAAAGATGTATAAAGATAATGATACAGGAGAAATGAAAGAACGCCTCATAAACCAAGTCCGATTTAAACTGATTTTAGAAGGTTACGAATTTCCGCACTATACCCGCAAAATGACACAATCTATGAACGAACGTTCAAATCTGTTTATCTTTTTACAGCAAATTTATGGACAAAATATAACCCCGGATGTTGGAATTGAATTAGACGGGTTAAAAGGGTTAAAAATTAAAACGATGTGGAGTGAAGTGCCAATGAAAGAAGGCGGGGTATTCCAGTATCCAGATAAGATTAGACCATTAACGCCTCCACCTGCTATTTGGACATCTCATACAGAAGAACCAGAGATAATCGAACCTGAACACGAAGAAGAAACTACACCATTTTAACGAAAGGATTTTTATGTCAATGGAAAAGAAAAATTTAAGTTTGGATTTTATATGGAGAAATAGATTACAGCTGCGGGCAGCGGGTGATAAGCTGCAGATAGCGGGTGATAAACTATGGGCAGAGGGCTATAAGCTGCGGGCAGCGGGTAATAAGCTGCGGGCAGCAGGTGATAATCTGCGGGCAGCAGGTAATAAACTGCAGGCAGAGGGTGATGGACTATGGGCAGCGGGTGATAGACTGCAGGCAGATGGTAATAAGCTGCGGGCAGAGAGTGATAAGCTGCAAGCAGATGGTGATAAACTATGGGCAGAGGGCATTTTAGAAGTTTATGGTAATATAAAACTTGAGTGGATATGGGTATTAGAAAAAAATAATTATGATTGTAAGTTGGAAACGGGAGAGATTTTTTCATGTTGACCAAATCTTTAATAAAATAACCCTGTGAGTATTAACCTATGACCCTCTCAAGTAAGGTGAAGATGGAAAAGAAATATCTTGACAAGGTTTATATAAAATGATATGCTTGTTATATGATAAATGGGAGACGTGCAAATGAACATACATATAATGAAAAGACAATATAAGGATAGGGCGTTTTCTCTATCCTTTTTTTATTGTAAAGCCCGCAGGCGTCTCCCAGACTCAAAGAGCAGTAGAAATATTGTTCACCTGCGGGTCTTTTAATTTAGAGGGAGTTATGCCAAGAATACGCTATTTGAAACCTGATTTTTTTAAAGATGAGCATATAAAAGATTTACCTTATGAAGCAAGATTATTTTATCAAGGATTATGGTGTTATGCAGATAAACAAGGAAGATTAGAAGATAGACCAGAACGTTTAAAAGTAGAGATTATGCCTTATGATAAAATAGACATAGAAAAAATTTTAACTTTATTAGCGGCTCCTAAAAAAAATAGTAAGCGACCTTATATTTTAAGATATTCTATAAACAAAGAAAATTATATTCAAATCCTGCAATGGAATAAACATCAGAAACCTCACCATACAGAACAAGAGTCAATTATACCAGAACCCTCTAAAGATATATTAGAACCGTTAAACAACGGTTGTTTACCCGTTGTAGCACAGGAGGGAATGGGGATGGAAAAGGGAATGGAGAAGATAAAGAGTAAAGGAGAAGATAAAGAAGAAAAGATAGTCAAGTTTGACCTTGAAGCCCCAATTTTATATTTAAACGAAAAAGCCAAAACAACTTTTGACCCTAAAAACAAAGCGAATATAGCTTTTATTCAGGCCCGTTTTAATGAGGGCCGAACCATAGATGATTTTAAGAAAGTAATAGACAAAAAAGTCAAAGCTTGGCTCACAGATGAAAAGATGATGATGTATCTAAGACCTGAAACGCTATTTAACCGCAGTAAGTTTGAAAGCTATCTTAATGAACCAGAGGTAACAGAACAAAACGCTTTTAAAAAGAAGTGGGTTACAAAAAAGGAGTAACTATGGATAAAGATATTATTGTTAAAACATTACCCGAAGCCCTACAAAAAAAGAATACCCTGTTGAAAGGTTTGTTCAGTGGTGAGATAAGCATGAAAGAATTTGACAAGGAGTGCGCCTATTGGTTTATATCTTGCGAAGACTTTGAGCCAAAACTATTACCTACCCGCCCTAAAGAACTTTTAGAATATGATAGTTTTACTGTTACCGAAAAGAAAAATACATCTGATAAATTCTGGCGACAAGGAAGTATATATAATTATCTTGAACAAAAAAAGACTATTTTAGATAGAAATAAGGGTATGTTAGATAAGTTAATAGAGTTTAAGTCTTATATTCCCGAAGGCGATACTATAACATTGGCGAAATTTGACAGATATATATTGATGTATAAACAAGAAAAAGAATATCCAGAAAATTGGCAGGATAGATAAAGTAGTTGAAGCTGTCCATAAGGATGATTTGGATTCAATCTTATGAAATCACAATGTTGCAATGCAGATATAGAAGAAGATAAGGGCGGAGTAGGTGTTTTCTCGCTTACTACGGGTGCTTTGATTTGTTCTGCCTGTAAAAAATATTGTGTGAGAAAAAAAGACTGGATAGGAAATAAGAAATCAACGGAAAAAGATATAACGAAACGTAAGAACAAAAGCAGAGCAAAACCATAGTATATGCAGAAAGGAGATAAAATGAGCGTTAAAGATGAAAGGAGAGAAGAAATGTTGACAAAATTAGCAGTTAGATATTTAACTTGGAAATTAGGAAAAGATAACGAACTTTGGTTTAGTTATCAGTCAAATATTGCAATGATAATTTATGATAATATCAATAAATATTTTCCTTTAAGGACAAGTGAGGCTCCTGAATGTAAATGCGAAGATAAAAATACTGATTATCATTTATTAAAATGTAGAAAAAATACTGATGCTTCTCCAGACCCATTAAACAAGGATTACAAACCAACATTACAAGAATTTTGTAATATTTGTGCTAATGATTTTTTAAGATTATGGACTTCAAAAAGAACTTAACCCATAGCATATGCAGAAAGGAGATAAAATGAGCATTAAAAATGAAAGGAGAGAAATGAAAATTCGTAATAGATATAAATTTAAAGTAACATATCGAGCGCTACCTAAAAAAATTGGCAAGGTAAATAAGGAAAGACAGATTGACAAAAAAATTGAGAAAGACATCAAAGGTTTAGCCTCACTCTATGGCTATACAAGATTTATTGGTGCTGGCTATAATTTTCTCACTAAATGTAGAGATATAGAAATGGAATTTATATTTCCTAAAGAATAGGAGAATAAAATGGGTGTTCATATATTGTATGACAAAGAAACAGATTATTGCTGTTTATATTGCTCAACTTCTATGTGGGCATTTGGAAATATAATGTATAGTTATGAAGAAGCAGAAGCATTTTTAGAGTATCTTGGAAAAAATGACGCAAGAAATTTCACCGACAAGGAATTAGAAAATAAATACTATGAATTTAGAAGGGATGTGTGGGATGCTAAACAAGAGGATTAACCAATGCTAACCCACTCTAAACGCATAAGGAAGGAATTATGAGATTATTACTGATTATAATTTTTATATTACTATCATTATTACCAACAGTAATAATGATAGGCAGTTATTTATGGCTAAAATATTCTACCTACACCATTGACTTTCATCTAAAAGGATTAACTATCTATGTCAATGCTGTGCCTGTAAACAAAGAAACAGAGTGGACACATATTGCCATAGTGAGGGAACAACTATGACTAACCACTCTAAACGCAGAAGGAAGGAAAGACGAAAGAGGAAATAGAAAATGGCTAATTGCCTTATTTGTAAAGCTCCTAAAGTATTATGCACTTGTGCAGATGAGGCAGAAATTGTCGGTTGGGATGAAGTAAGGAAAAAATGTCATTTAGAGGATATTATGAGCGAAGTTTATAAAGACTTCCCTATCTACAAGTTTTTAGGTAAGCTCGCTAAAAATAAGATAAAACTCCCCGAAGAAGTGATTGTAACTATCTGTGAAAGTTATCTTAAAAACAAGTCCGGTATTATAAACAAATGGGCGTGGTTTATGAGAACCGCAAAGGAGTGCTAGGCTGATTATAATGAGCAAATGGCGGAAGAACAAAGACAAACAGAAGAACAACAGCCCGAACCAAAACATGAACAATAAAGTATGCTAACCCACTCTAAACGCAGTTGGTAACAGGAATAACAGAGGATGGTATCATAAAAAAAGAATGTTTACAATGCGAAAAAGAATTTTATGTTGAAGAAGTTATTGATAGAACTTGGAATGTAGGAAAGACGAAAGAGGAAATAGAAAATGGCTAATTGCCTTATTTGTAAAGCTCCTAAAGTATTATGCACTTGTGCAGATGAGGCAGAAATTGTCGGTTGGGATGAAGTAAGGAAAAAATGAAAGAAGCTATAACAAAAGGCAGAGTTTATCAGTGTAGATTTTGTGGAAAAACTTTTACAACAAAAAAAGACGATGGTTGCCAACACGATTTTTTATTAGTAGAATTGAAAAAGAAAGGAGATGAAAAATATGTTGAAAGTGATTGATAATGAAAAAATGGTTATTTATTTCCCTGATTACTCAGACCATCCCAAACGCTCTAATCATATTATAAGTATTCCACACCTGAAATGTTGTAATGCAAATATGGTTGAACAAGCCGCCTACTTAGATAATTATGAAAATTCATACGAATTAAAAGATAATGAGGGACTTTGTTTAGTAAGAGTTAAAGAAAAACATCCTCAATATTTTGAATGTCCTATTTGCAGAAAAATAAAAATAAGAAGATATTTTCAAACCATAAATTATATCAAGGCATACCAAGGCAGAAATCCATTTTATTTTACTGCTATCACCGACGATATAAATAAAATGTTAACCTTTGAAAGATTTATAAAAATTTTGTTAGATTATGATACTAATAACAGCAATAAGAGAAATTGTAATAGAATTATCCAAGTTTTTAGATGGTTGGGGAGATTTTAGGAAAATAGTTATTGAGCGAGAAGATAGAACAATGAACATAAAAATACAAGAGGTTGAATAACTAACCCACTCTAAACGTAGTTGGTAACAGGAATAACAAAAGGGGCATAATGAATAGTTTAGAAGTTACTGGTTATTGCTGGCATTGTGGGTTACCCTGCAAGGATTTATTTTGTAACACTAAACACAGAAAAGCCTATGAGCGCAAACAAGCCAGCTATAATGCTCGTAAAAATATGGTTGGTAAGCGGGCAGGATATGGCGTAAAAGGTTCAATGTATTAAAAATTAGGGGGGTTTATGAAGCGTAGTTATATAAGAAGAAAACCCAGAACAGCGCGCCAAGAACTTATTTTAGAATTAGACCAGATAATCAGGGATATACTTAAATTGCGGGATAGGGTATGTCAGATGACTGGCGCAAAAAATAACCTAAATGTATGCCATTACATAAGCAGGGAAGTCAAGGCCTGCCGTTGGGACTTGGATAACGTTATACTTGCCACTTCTGGTATAAACTGCTTCTGGATGACGAAATATAAAACTCGTTACAGAGATTTTATGATTAAGCGTATTGGGCTTGACAAAGTAATTCAATTAGAATGGAAAGAGCGTAAACCCGCGCCGATTTATCTTTGGCAGTTGAAATGTTTGAAAATTGATTTACTGAACAAGTTAGCTTATTACCAAAAAAAGGAGACGCTATGAAAGGTAAATTAAAGCAATTACTTATAGAATTAGTTCACTGGCAGAATGAGAATACTCCTAAACCTGATAGGGTAGATTTTACTTTTTCCCAAATTCTCACCCTCATTAAATCTAATATGCCGAAGAAGAAAGAGAATATTATAGAAACTTGTTGCACTTGTGATTGTTATAAGAGTGGCAGGAATAAAGGCATAACCGATTGCCTGAAAGCGATAGGATTATGAAAGGAGATTTATGAAGCACCCATTAGATAGTTTTATAGAATTTCTGCAAGCAAAAGATCCTGATGTTTGTATTTATTGTTTTGGACAAGGTGAAGGAGAATTTAGAGGTAATTTTATTAGAGCACCAATGATTTGCCCTATTTGCAAAGGAACAGGAAAGAAGCTAAAAGACCAACGCTAACCCACTCTAAACACATAAGGAGACTATATGAAAGATAAGTTAATGAAACTCTTTTACGATTATTTACACACAGTAACTTTATATCACGATGATATGCCTAATGAACCATTTAAACAAGTTGTATTTAAAAATGAAATACCAGAAATTACAGAGAAAATCCTATCTCTCATTAAATCTAATATGCCGAAGAAGATAGAAATATGTATGGGGCATAGAGAAAGAACAGAAGCTTGGATAACCAATGGAATATGTAACGATTGTGGATTGCCAGTAAAAAACTCTGAATTATATAATTATTATAACTCTGCCATTGACAATTGTATGAAAGCGATGGGATAATGAAAGGAGATTTATGAAGCACCCATTAGATAGTTTTATAGAATTTCTGCAAGCAAAAGATCCTGATGTTTGTATTTATTGTTTTGGACAAGGTGAAGGAGAATTTAGAGGTAATTT